>Ga0208492_1001973_pt1 | contig 11101 bp, 7 predicted proteins | sample Subbioar_CSW14AB_FD_184820 | JGI IMG/M metagenome (GOLD analysis project Ga0208492, IMG submission 184820) | Serpentinite rock and fluid subsurface biosphere microbial communities from McLaughlin Reserve, California, USA - CR12Mar_CSW14AB (SPAdes) | ecosystem: Environmental > Terrestrial > Deep...
CGGTGTCGTCCGTCCGCCTTTCCGACAGCCGGATCACCGTGACCGAGCAAGGCGCCTCGGCCACCACCTGCGCCGAGACCGAGCCGAGATAGCGTCGCGCCGTGGAATGTCCGCGCGCGCCCATCAGGATGTGGTCAACCTGGTTCGCCGTGGCATAGTCGATGATCGCCTGCCCCGGGTCGGGGCCTTCCAGCACCGTATAGGTCAGCCGGTGATCGGGAAGACTGATCCCCCCGGCCCAGGCCTTCAGCCGGACCAGCCGGGCGACATGCAGGTTGTTGCCCTGATCATCCGTCCCCTGGTCGATCCCGATCCGCGCGGTCTTGATGACGTTGACGCAGGCGATCCGCGCGTCCGGCTCGATCATAAGCATCCGCTGCACCGCCCGCAGCAGCACCTCGGCCAGCCGCTCACCCTCGGGTGTCAGGTCCACCGCCACCACGATGATCGGGACGGACGCCAGCTGCGCTGCCATCGACGCAGGCGCAGTGAACCGCTTGATCCTGCGCATCACCCGCCAGCGGTCGAAGACCGTGAGCCAGCCATCCCGCTTCAGCTTGTGCGCCCGTGTGGTCAGGGTGACCTGCTGGGGATGCGACAGATCGAAGGCCATCTGCGCCGCCGATTGGAAGCGGCGCATCGGATCGACCGACAGCGCCCGCAGGATGATCTCCTGCAGCCATTCCGGGATGTCCGGCCGAAGGGCGCGTGGCGGTTCGGGATCACGCCACAGCCGCTTCCGCACCCGCCGCAGCGTCTCGGGCGTGCCCCAGGGGTTCCGCCCGGTCGCCAGCGCATACAGCATCGCCCCAAGGGCAAAGAGGTCCGACCGTGGGTCATCCCGGCAGCGCAGGACTTGTTCCGGCGCGATGTAGGGGAAGGTTCCCATCGGGATGGTGAACTCCTCGGCCAAGAGGTCCGGCAGCCGGTCGTGGCGTGACAGCCCGAAATCCACCATCACCATCTCGCCCGTCTTCCGTTGCAGGAAGTTCTCGGGCTTGAGGTCGAGGTGGATCACATGCTGGCGGTGCAGGTCCGCCACCGCCGCCACCATCCGCGCGGCGATCTCGATCACGTCGGACAGCGGCAAGGGGGCCTTCTCAAACACCGGCAGGAACGACCCGCCGTCGATCCTTTCGGTCACGATGTAGGGCATCACGTCGAAGCCGCCCGTGGCGATCACCTTTGGCACATGCGGGCCGGACAGCCGCGGCATGATCATCTGCTCGACCTCGAAGCCCACGATGGTCGGCCCGTCATAGCCGTCCAGGATCGTCGGCACCTTCATCACCATCGGCTGCGGGTGGTCGGGATGAGCGACGTCCCAGATCGTCGCAAAGCCCCCGGTGTGCAGCTTGTCGCCCAGGGTAAAGCCGTCGATCTGAAGCCCTGCATGCGGCCTGACCTGCATCATCGTCCCACCAACAACCGCACCGCAAGCTCCTCCGGCAACCCCGCCTCCCGCACCTTTCGCGCGGCACCCGCCACATCATAGGGCGTTCGGCGAAAGGTCAGCTCTGCCCGTCCGGTATCCACCAGCGCCCAGGCCGCCTGCGCCACCCCATCGCGCGGCTGACCGACCGAGCCCACCACGGCAAGCCACCTCCGGCTTGGGATCAGCGGGATCGGCAGCCCCGGCCGGAACGACTGCTCGCGCACCACGCCCCCGATGTCGCAGCTGGCCAGCAGCGGCACATGCACATGCCCGCACAGGATCAGCCGCGCCGTTGTCGCCCGGAACGACGGCACCGCCCGCGTGTCAGAGGTGACATAGCTCCAGGCCTCCGGCTGGCTGGCCGAGGCATGGACGAACAGCAGGCTTTCCGCCTCTGCGGTCATCGGCAAGTTGGCAAGAAAGGCCGTCTGCGTCGCATTCAACTGCGTCCTGGTCCAGTCCAGCGCCCGCTTCGCCAGTGGCGACATCGGCTCGCTGGCCCCCGCCGCCGCGTTGTCGTGATTGCCCCGCACACAGATCGCCCCCTCGGCCAGCAGACCCTCGGCCCGGTCGCAGCACCAGCCGGGGTCCGCGCCGTAGCCCACGATGTCGCCCAGAAGAACGATCCGGTCGACGCCATGCCCCGCCACATCGGCCAGCACCGCCTCGAACGCCTCGCGGTTGGCATGGATGTCTGTCAGGACCGCGAACTTCATCCAGCCCCTCCTTCCGTTCCCCGCTGCCTAGACGCTGCACCCAGCCCGGACCATGCGCCAGATCAAACCAAAGACGTGACCCAAAGGATCGTCGCGTCCTCTTCCGACAGGCTGATCACGTTGTGCCCCATCGCCGCGTCGTAGTAGGCGCTGTCACCCCGGCGCAGCTCCACCGGTTCGTAGAACTCGGTGTAAAGTCGGATCACGCCCGTCAGGACATAGAGAAACTCTTCCCCGTCGTGGCGCACCCAGCCGTCGAACTCCTCCAGATGCCGCGCCCGGATCACCGCGCGGTACGGGAGCATCTGCTTCTTCGTCAGATGCGCCGCGAGCAGCTCATGCTCGTAGGTGACGGTTGCCTGGGACTGGCCCTCCCCGGCCTTGGTCACCGCCATCCGGCCCATGACCTGAGCCTTCGAGGGCGGCGTGAACAGTTGCGGCACCGAAATGGACAGCCCTCCGGCCAGCTTCTTCAGCGCCTCGTAGGTCGGGCTCATTTGCCCGTTCTCGATCTTCGACAGCGTCGACCGCGCCAGCCCTGCGCGGTTGGCCGCCTCTTCCAGCGTCCAGCCCAGGGAGCGGCGCAATTCCCGCACCCGCTCTCCCAGGTTCAGCGGTTCGACAGGCGCGTCACCGCCCGCGCCATTCTTGGCCTCGCGCGCCACGCGGATCATGCTTTTCGGATCGGTCAGCGTCATCCTTCCCCGATAGTGCAGCCATTCGACCCTTGCAACAGGTGCAGGGCCTGCCTACCCCTGCGCCCCATGCTGTCCAGGATCGACACCCGCCCCTTCCCCGCCGTGCCCGCGCGTTTCAACCTCGCAGGCCACGTCCTTGCCCGCGCGGCAAGGCTCGACAAACCGGCCCTGACGATCCTTCACCCCAAATCCGACGAAACCCTCACCTATGCCGAGCTTCTTCACCTGACCCAAGGCTGTGCGACGGCGCTTCTCGCGCGCGACCTTGTGCCCGGGGACCGCATCCTCCTCCGGCTCGGCAACACCCTCGCCTTCCCGATCCTGTATCTGGGCGCGATCTGGGCCGGGCTTGTGCCTGTCCCCGCCTCCGCCGCCCTTACCGCCGCCGAGATCACGCGGCTCGCTGCCCTCGTCCAGCCAAGCCTCATCGCCGCCGAGCCCGGCATCCCCCTCCCCGACCATCCCGCCCCGGTCCTTGCCCCCGACCTCGATCTCTGGGCCACCCTGCCCCCCGCAGACCTGCACCGCGCGGACGCGGAGCGGGAGGCCTACATCATCTTCACCTCGGGCACCTCCGGCACGCCCATGGCCGTCTCCCACGCCCACCGCGCGATCATTGCGCGGGCTGCCATGCACCAGCATTGGGAGGGCCTTGCGGAAACCGACCGACTCCTCCACGCCGGGGCTCTCAACTGGAGCTACACCCTCGGCACCGGCCTTCTCGACCCCTGGACCGTCGGTGCCAGCGCCCTGATCCCCGCCGCAGGGACCGCAGCCGCCGATCTCCCGGCCCTGATGGCACGGAGCCAGGCGACCATCCTCGCCGCCGCCCCCGGCATCTTCCGCCAGATCCTGCGCGCCGACCTTCCGCCGTTCCCTCACCTCCGCCACGGGCTGTCCGCGGGGGAAGCCCTGCCTGCCGCCCTTCGCGCCCGCTGGCGCTCGACCACCCGCACCGACATCCACGAAGCCCTCGGCATGTCCGAGGTCTCGACCTACCTCTCCGGCTCGCCCCGCCGCCCTGCGCCCGAAGGTGCAGCGGGCTACGTCCAGCCCGGCCGCCATATCGCGATTCTGGGCGACGACGACGTCCCCGTCCGCCAAGGCGAACCCGGTGAACTCGCCGTCTCCTCCGCCGATCCCGGCCTCATGCGCCACTACATCGGCCACCCCCCGCCGCAGGGGCCATGGTTCCGCACTGGCGACGCCGCGACGATGGCCCCGGACGGCGCCATCACCCATCTCGGCCGCAAGGATGACCTTCTGAACCCCGGCGGCTTCCGCGTGGCGCCCGCCGAAGTCGAAGCCGCCTTCCACGACTTCCCCGGCCTTACCGCTTGCGCCGCAGCGCAAGTTGAACCCAGCCCCGGCACCACGATCATCGCGCTGTTCTACGAAGCCCCCTGCGAAATCGCCGCCGCACCTCTGCGCCAATGCGCGGAAAATGCCCTTGCCCGCTGGAAGCAGCCAAGGCACTACCAGCGCCTCGACGCCCTGCCCCGCACCGGCACCGGCAAGCTTGTCCGCCGCGCGCTCGCCGCCCAGTTCAGGAGACCCGAATGATCCGCGCCCCGATCCGCCTCGACATCTTCTCCGACCCCGTCTGCCCCTGGTGCTATGTCGGCAAGGCGAACCTTGACCGCGCGCTGGCCCAGCACCCGGACCACCCGTTCCAGATCCAGTGGCACCCATTCCAGCTGAACCCCGACATGCCCGCCGAAGGCGTGTCGAAACGCGCCTACCTGGAGGAGAAATTCGGCGGCAAGGCCCGGGTCGACGCCATCCACGAACGCCTGCGCGAGGTGGCCCGCGCTGCCGGAGTGGAGATGAACCCCGACAAGCCGCAGCGGATGCCGAACACCCTCGACGCCCACCGCCTGATCCACTGGGCCGGGATAGAGGGGCGGCAATCCGCCGTCGTCACCGCGCTCATGCGCGCCTACTGGGTCGAAGGCCGCGACATCGGCGATCCCGAAACTCTCGCCGACATTGCCGGGGAAAACGGCATGGACCGCGCGGCCACCCTGCGCCTGCTGCAATCGGACGCCGACGCCGACGATATCCTCGCCCGCGACCAGGACGCCCGGCAGAAGGGTGTCAACGCCGTCCCGACCTTCCTTGTCGCGCAGCAGTATGTGGTCAGTGGCGCACAGCCGACCGAAACCTGGGACAAGGTCATCGCGGAACTGACCGCGCAATGAACAAGGCCCCCTCGCAGGCCGTGTTCGTGGCGATGATGGCGATGCTTTTCGCCACCATCGCGCTGTCCATCGACGCCATGCTGCCCGCCCTGCCCGACATCGCGCGGGAGCTGTCGCCCGACGACACCAACAAGGCGCTTCTCATCATCTCCAGCTTCTTTCTCGGCATGGGCCTTGGCACCTTCGTCGCCGGACCCGTCTCGGACGCCTACGGCCGCAAGCCCGTGATCTTCGCCTGCGCCGCGATCTACGCCGTGGCCACGGTGCTGTGCTACTTTGCCCCGAGCCTGCAGATGCTGCTTGTCGCCCGCGTCCTGCAGGGCATCGGCGCTGCCGCGCCCCGTGTCGTCGGCATGGCAATGGTCCGCGACCTTTACAAAGGCCGCGACATGGCGCGGATCGTGTCTTTCGTGATGATGATCTTCATGATCATGCCCGCCCTCGCGCCCCTTCTTGGCCAGGGCATCCTGATGTTCGGCAACTGGCGCACGATCTTCGCCGCCCTTCTGGTCTTCGGCGTCGCAGCAAGCGCCTGGGTGCTTGTCGGTCAACCCGAAACCCTTGCTCCCGAGGCCCGGCGTCCGTTCCGCCTCGCACCGCTCTGGCAATCCGCGGTCGAGATGTCGCGCCACCGCCTTGCCCTCATTTCCACCCTCTGCCAGGGGCTTGGCTCGGCCGCGCTTCTCTCCACAGTCTCCTCGCAGCAGGGCATCTTTGCCGAGCGGTTCGGCCTTGTCGACACGTTCCCCCTGTGGTTCGGCTTCATTGCGCTTTGTGCCGCCAGCGGCAGCCTTCTGAACTCGCGGATCGTGATGCGCCTCGGGATGCGGCGGGTGATCGTCGCCACCTATGCCGGGCAGGTCGCCCTCACCCTGCTTATCCTCGCGCTGGACTGGACCGGCCTGATGCCCGGCGGCCTGGTCTTCCCCGCCCATGTTTTGTGGTCGATCACCGTCTTTGCGATGATGGGCCTGACCCAGGGCAACCTCAGCGCCCTGGCGATGGAGGATCTGGGCCACATCGCCGGTTTCGCGGCCTCGATGATGACGGCGCTTTCGACGGTCATGGCCTCGATCCTCGCCGTGCCGGTGGGCCTCGCCTTCGACGGCACGCAGATCCCGCTGATGGTCGCGGTGGCGCTTTTCTCAACCCTTGCGCTGGCGCTGGTCAGCACGGTTCGGCGCTGACGCCTTCCCGGCCTTCACCACTTCGGCCAGGTCCCGCGCGATGTTGAACGCGCCCTTGATGCGGTCGGCTTCGGTCTTCATCTCGCCCGTCAGCACGATCTTGTTGCCGTTCACCCGCGCCGCGGGCCCTTGCGCGCGCAGGAAATCCACCAGCCCCGCCGGGTTGGCGAACTTGTCGCCCCGGAACTGGATCGTCGCCCCCTTCGGCCCCGCATCCAGCCGCGAAATCCCCGCCCGCTTGCACATCGCCTTGATGCGGACGATCAGCATCAGCGTGTTCACTTCCTTTGGCAGCGTCCCGAAACGGTCGATCAGCTCGGCCGCAAAGCCTTCCAGCTCGACCTTCGTCGTCAGGCTCGACAGCCGTCGATACAGCCCCAAGCGGATGTCGAGGTCCGGGATGTAAGTCTCGGGAATCATGACCGGAACGCCCAGGTTCAGCTGCGGCGACCAGTCGTCATCAATCGACGAAAGCCCCCGCAACTCGCCGGATTTGATCTTGGCGATCGTTTCCTCCAGCATGTGCTGGTAAAGCTCGTAGCCCACTTCCTTGATGTGCCCCGACTGCTCCTCGCCCAAAAGGTTGCCAGCCCCCCGCAGGTCAAGGTCGTGGGACGCGAGGTTGAACCCGGCCCCAAGGCTGTCGAGACTGCCCAGCAGCCGCAGCCGCTTCACCGCCTGCGGCGTCAGCGGCGCGCGGGGCTTGGTCGTCAGGTAGCAATAGGCCCGCGTCTTCGACCGCCCCACCCGGCCCCGGATCTGATACAGCTGCGACAGGCCGAACATGTCCGCCCTGTGGACAATCATCGTGTTCGCTGTGGGAATATCCAGCCCGCTTTCAACAATCGATGTCGCGACCAGAACGTCATACTTGCCGTCGTAGAACTGGTTCATCCGGTCATCCAGATCGCCTGCCGCCAGTTGCCCGTGCGCGATGACATAGGACGCCTCGGGCACATGGGTCTGCAGAAAGTCCTCGATCTCTGGCAGATCGGCGATGCGCGGCACGACATAGAAGGTCTGCCCGCCCCGGAAGCGTTCGCGCAGGATCGCCTCGCGGATCGTGATTGTGTCGAATTCGGAAACGTAGGTGCGGATCGCCAATCGGTCGACCGGCGGCGTCGCGATGATCGACAGATCCCGCACTCCGGCCAGTGACAGCTGCAACGTCCGCGGGATCGGCGTCGCCGTCAGGGTCAGCACATGCACCTCCGACCGCATCTCCTTTAGCCGTTCCTTGTGAACGACGCCGAAATGCTGCTCCTCGTCGATGACCAGCAGCCCCAGCTTCTTGAAGCTGATCCCTTTGGCCAAAAGCGCATGGGTTCCGACGACGATGTCCACCGACCCGTCCGCCATCGCCGCCCGTGTGGCATTGGCATCCCTCACGTTAACAAACCGTGACAAAGGTCGGACCGATATGGGAAATCCGCGAAACCGATCGGCAAAGCTGCGATAGTGCTGCCGTGCCAGCAGTGTCGTCGGGCAGATCACTGCGACCTGCATTCCCGACAGCGCCGCCACGAACGCCGCCCGCATTGCGACCTCGGTCTTGCCAAAGCCCACGTCCCCGACGATCAGCCGGTCCATGGGCGAGCCCTTTTCCAGGTCCGCCACCACATCGGCGATCGCTGTCAGCTGATCGTCGGTCTCCTGATAGGGAAAGCGCGCCGCAAAAGCCTCCCAGATCGAATGCGGCGCTTCCAGGATCGGCGCATGGCGCAAGGCACGTTCCGCCGCGACCCGCATCAGCCGGTCGGCGATCTCCTTGATCCGCTCCTTGAGCTTGGCCTTCTTCGCCTGCCAGGCCCCGCCGCCAAGGCGGTCCAGCAGCCCCTCTTCATGGCCATACCGTGAAAGAAGCTCGATGTTCTCCACCGGCAGGTAAAGCTTTGCATTCTCGGCATATTCCAGCATCACGCAGGCGTGCGGAGCCCCGAGCGCCGTGATCGTCTCGATCCCGAGATAGCGCCCGACGCCATGCTCGACATGCACCACCAGATCGCCGGGCGACAATGTATCGACCTCGCGCAGGAAGTTGTCGGCCTTGCGCTTGCGGCGCGGCTTGCCCACCAGCCGCTCACCCAGCACGTCCTGTTCGCTGATCACCGCAAGGCCGGGCGCGACGAACCCCGCCTCCAGCGGCCAGACCACCAGGAAGAGCCCGCCCTTCCCCTCCGGCACCTCGCGGAAGTCGGCAATCTCCTTGGCCCCGGTCACGCCGTTGTCGGCCAGAAGCCCCTTCAACCGCTCCCGCGCGCCCTCGGACCAAGAGGCAACGACCACCTGCCCGGTCTTGCCAAGGGCTTGAAGATGTTCGGCCAAGGCACCGAAAAGATTGATCTTCTCCTGCTGTCGCTCGGGCGCGAAGTTGCGCCCGGCCCGCGCGCCTGCGTCCAGCACCCCCGGCCCCGGACTTTGCGGCAAGGGCGACAGCTGCACGACCCGGTGCCCCGCGACCGCCGCCTCCCAGCCCGCATCGTCCAGATAGAGATCGCCGGGCGGCACGGGCTTGTAGACCGTGTCCAGTCGTCCCTTGGCCCCCATCGCCTCGTGACGCGCATCGTAGCTGTCGTCGATGCCCTCCCAGCGCGACAGCCGCGCCGCCGTCACCTGGTCGTCCAGCAGCACCGAGGCACCCGGCAGATAGTCGAACAGTGTTTCCATTCCGGCATGGAAGAACGGCAGCCAATGCTCCATCCCCTGATGCTTCCGCCCCGCGCTGACCGCCTCATACAAGGGGTCATCGGTTCCGGCCGCGCCAAAGCTGATCCGGTAGTTCTGCCGGAACCGCGCGATCGCCGCCTCGTCGAGGATCACCTCGGAAACGGCTGAAAATTCGACCCTTTTCAGCTTTTCCACTGTCCGCTGCGTCTCGGGGTCAAAGCGCCGCGCCCCGTCCAGAACGTCGCCGAAGAAATCCAGCCGGATCGGGCCCCCCGGCCCCGGCGGAAAGATATCCACGATCCCGCCGCGCAGCGCATAATCCCCGGGCTCGGCGACGGTGGAGACCGGCGTGAACCCCATCCGTGCCAGGAACCCCTTCAGCCGCGCTTCATCGACCCGCTCGCCGACCGATGCGCGGAACGAGGCCGCCCGCACCACCTCGCGCGTCGGCACCTTCTGCGTCGCTGCATTCAGCGTCGTGAGCAGCACGAACGGCCCCGCCAGCCCATCGGCCAAAAGTGCCAGCGTCGCCATCCTCCGGGCGCTGATTTCGGGGTTTGGGCTCACGCGGTCATAGGGCAGACAATCCCAGGCCGGGAAGTCCAGCACCACGACCTCGGGCGCCATCACCGCCAGCGCCGCCCGCATTGCCTCGGCCCGCTTGTCATCCCGCGCGACATGCATCACCGGCTGACCCCGCGACAGCTCGCGGACCACGATCCGGGCGTCAAACCCCTCGGGCGCACCGCCCATCAAGATGCGTTCGGATGTCATGCGGGAAGGTCCGGTAGATCAGTTCAGGATCGAGACGCTGATGTTCAGCCAGGTGCCATACAAGGCCGTGACTGCAATCGAAATGATGCCGATGACCTGCACCACCCGGCGATGCACGGTCAATCGCCGCAGCAACGCCTCACCCTGGTTGGCCCCGGCAGCAATCCGGCGGGCTTCGGCAACACTGGCCCACAGCACGATGGCCAGCGGGCCGACCAGCAAGAACAGGGCCTTGGCGAATTCGATGTTGTAGAAGAACGCCAGAACGGCCAGGGTCGACAGCCAGAAGCCTGCCAGGCCCACCATGATCAGTGCGCCACTGTCGACCAGATGCAGCAGGCGATTGACGTTGATCCGCACCAGATCCTCGACATCGGCCAGCACCTGCCCGCCCTCGCGCCGCGCACGCTGGATCATGTCATGCGGCACGCCAAGCACCCAGTGGCTGACCGAAGACCACAGCACGGCCAGGGCGATCCAGTACCAGAGGTTCGAAAACGACCTGAGGTCGATGACCTCAAGTGCCATGTCGAAGACGTTCACCTTGCCCGGTCTCCTTGCCGCACAGCCGCTTTGGCCCAAGAGCTTGCTTGAGGCCGATGCCTTTCCATGGCAGGCAGAAGGGCAAGCCGCAAGTCCCTGCTTTGACCCGGGAAGAAGGAGCCAACCGATGCAACCTCTGCAGGCACCCTATCCGCTCGCTCGCTTTCGGCGCTTGCGGCGCACGGCAGCGTTGCGGACGCTGACCCAGGAAACCACCCTGACAGCGGGCGATCTGATCTGGCCGGTCTTTCTGTGCGACGGGGTGAACCAGCGCCAGCCCGTAGGCTCGATGCCCGGGGTCGAACGATTGTCACTGGACCTGGTGGTCGAGGCCGCGGCCCGGGCGCGCGACCTTGGCATTCCGGTGATCTGCCTTTTTCCCTACACCGATCCGAAGGTGAAGACCGCAGGTTGTGAAGAGGCCTGGAACCCCGAAAACCTGACCAACCGGGCGATCCGGGCGATCAAGCGCCAAGTTCCGGACATCGCGGTGATGACGGATGTCGCCCTGGACCCCTACAACGCGCATGGCCACGACGGGTTGGTGGTGGACGACGTCATCCTGAACGACGAGACGGTCGAGGCGCTGGTTCGCATGGCGCTGGCCCAGGCCGAGGCGGGGGCGGATATTCTTGGCCCTTCGGACATGATGGACGGCCGGATCGGCGCGATGCGGGCGGCACTGGAGGCGGCAGGTCACAAGGATACGGCCATCCTGTCCTATGCGGCCAAATACGCTTCGGCCTTCTACGGCCCGTTCCGCGATGCCGTGGGGGCGTCGGGTGCGCTGAAGGGCGACAAGAAGACCTACCAGATGAACCCCGGCAACCGGGACGAGGCGCTGCGGCTGGTGGCCCGCGATCTTGCCGAAGGGGCGGAC
>Ga0208492_1001974_pt1 | contig 11087 bp, 8 predicted proteins | sample Subbioar_CSW14AB_FD_184820 | JGI IMG/M metagenome (GOLD analysis project Ga0208492, IMG submission 184820) | Serpentinite rock and fluid subsurface biosphere microbial communities from McLaughlin Reserve, California, USA - CR12Mar_CSW14AB (SPAdes) | ecosystem: Environmental > Terrestrial > Deep...
CAGAATATGATATTGAAAGATCCAGCCATCCTTGGTGGTATTTTAAACCTGGTCTAAAATATATACAACGATTAGAAGGTTGGTTACGTGCTGGTTGGGTTGCATTCTCTGAAATCGATGATGTTGGTAGAGGGTGTTATCTACAAAATGGTGATTTAAATAGCACCAACCATTTTATTGTAATAGATGGAATAAGAAGTTATTTGATAGACGTTATTGAAAATGGTAAATTATTAGGTTCAAGAGAGGAATATGCAATACATATTGTAAATTCTTCCCGTAACAGAGAACATTCTTATTGGATCGGCCTTGGTGATTTTATACATAAACATGGTGGGGCCGGATGGTGGCTGTGTAGAAGAAGTTAAAATATAGAAGTTACCAGCAGTTAACTGGTAACTTTTTATTTTTTGTGATAAATATTAAAACACTTTATTAAGGGAATTAAAATTAATTTTAGTATAAATAAGGATGGTGTATTTATGAAAGTTCTTAATGTTCAGAAATTAATAGAAACTCAATCTCAAAAATATAAAGACAGATTGCTTTCACAATATTCAAGAATGTTGGATTTAGCTCCATCATTTCCGACCTATTACAGTATTGATGGAATGAATTCTACAGTAGAGATTGGATCTAGAGACATAATGGACTATGTGGCAGATGATTCTCCTGTAAAATTCAAGAAAATTCTTAATATGCCTTTTTATTCTGCAAACGCTATAACCGCAGACATAACATATGATGATACTTTAGGAACATTTACTGAATTCGAAGATGAAGGATTGTTATTGAATTCAGTGTTAAAACCGTTACCTGGAGATCATCTCATATTTAAAGAGTTTAATCCTGAAATTATTTTTATTATTACAGATGTGAAAATTAGAGCTATAAGAGGTGAGGACCATTATGTTCCTACTTATAGTGTAGTACAAACTTCAAGAATAAAAAATATAGAAAGACAGGTTGTCGAAACTTATGAAACTATTTTCCGTAATATAGGTACAGAAGATAATGTCCTTATAAGACAATCTGATTATAACGATCTTAGAAATTATATGGAGGCATATAGAATAATACATGAAAGATATATAGACGAAAATTATGATAAGGAAATTAGTTATCTAAAAACTCCTGAGTGGTTAGAAGACACTATAGGATACGGTACTTGCAAATATCTAATGAAATATTTGATGAATAATCGTATTGTATTCTTCGATGAAATATTAGAATCAATATTCGCTTTTGAAGATGTATTACCTTTTGATACGAAACATAATAAATTATATAATAGAACATTTCCATTGCATTCATTTATAAAAAAATCACTAACTTCAGGATCTATATACATAAGTTTTAAAGAATTTCCTATGTCATTAATCAAAGAAGTGTACAATGAAACAGTTGAACAGTCTATAGAATTTAAATTTGTCGAAAAAGAAGATGAACCTACTTATGTCGTTGGTTATAAAGAAATACTTCTTTATAATAGCATATTTATAGATAAGATAATAAGTAAAGATTATGCCAATCTGACTCCATTGGAGAGAGTTATAGCGAAATTCATAAATGATGAAGAAATAATCGTAAAAGAATTTGAAGATATCGTTGACGATTATGCGGTCTCAGATTTATTCAGATATTATTTTATACCATTAGCTTTAACTATTCTTAAAGTAAAAATTAAATCATTGCAAGCTGGGCGCAACATTTAGATAACATGCAATATAGTACTTAGAGGAGGATTAACATGTTTGGAGTAATAGCCGATGAAAAACGCAAACGCCAAGTCAATAGGGAACATGATAGAATCATCTGCGAAATGGCAGCTGATGTCATTCCAGATGAAGAAGCTGGCACACTTGACATGTCAGATTTAGACTCTGTGATTAATGATGATGTATTAGAAATTCCTAGCAAAGAATTAGATGATTTTGAAGACGCTTTAGATTCATTAGATGGATCTGAACCAGTTGATATATCTAGCATGACATCCGAAGAGATTGATAAACATATAGACAGTATACAAGATGAAATTCTGGAAAAAATATAAACCATTAAAAAGGAGAGGTAAATAAAATGGTACAAACCAAGTATATAATCATAGAGGATATTGGACGAAATCTTAATGCTATCGGATATAATTTCAGAAGTCCAATTTACAAGCCTTCAAAATTCCCCATAGAAACAATTGGAAGATTGATCAATGAATCTGGTGTGACCAAGATGTTTGAAGTATATGAAAAAGATAACAGTATGAAAGTCTTATTGAATTCTAAAAACTACAGAAAACCTTTTATCGAACTATGGAAAGAAGAAAATCCTGATAAAATTTTCCCATGGGAAACTGAGATAGAAACTGTGGAAAATGATGAACAATACAGAGATATTGTGGTGCTCGATGCTGTTCCTATTGTCGGAGAAGTGGCTCTAAAAATTGGAGAAATTCCTCCCGTTGATTCTATTAAAAAAGGTGAATCAGAAGAAAATATTGACATAATAAAGATTTCTTTAGAAGGTAATCAAGAAAATATTTCACTGGAAGGTAAAGTACCTTTTGAAGAAGAAGATGATAAAGAACCTATTATAGTTACAGATTCCATAAATATCATTGATTCTTCAAGTTCTACTCAGGAGCAATCTTCTGACGATGATATTCAAAAACCTATTACAATTGTGGATTCCATAAATATCATTGATTCTTCAAGTTTTACTCAGGAGCAGTCTTCCGAAGATGATGATGAAGATGTGTTAGATGAGGAAAACGAAGGATCTATTGCTACTGTAGATAATATTCCTACTGATAATGTTGCTCCGTCAGAAAAAAAGGAATCAGATGATACCACTAGAAGGGTAAGAAAACGAAAATAATAATATAAAAAAGAAGAGTTCATATGAACTCTTCTTTTATTTTTTATTTAAAAATTATGTACTTTAGAAAGATTCTTAAATTTAGGAATACTCTCATGTTCTTTTGGTTGACGAGTAAACATGTATACTGTCTGTACAAAGTCTCTTTGTATAACTCTTGTATTTTCATTAGTTAAATTTATTATATTTAATTTACTCTTAGTAAATTTCTCTGCATCATCATTTGCTTCATTAGTATAGGCCCCTATTAAACTAAGCATATCTCCATCATAATCACCACCATAACCAACCAGATAATCATTTCCACATATAAATGTGTCGATGAATTTGCCCGTACTGTCTTTGTCTGGCAGTATTTCCGGATAGAATTTATACACTTCATCTCCAATTATTGCAGGTATTGTATTTTTTGTAGTAAGAATACTCATTTTAGAAGGATTTATGCTATTAACATTATCGACCGGATATCTTGTAGCATATATATGTTTGTCACCAACGAATTTATTACACACTATAAATAATATATCAGCCCAAGTCATCGGTCGTGTTATATTTGTATTTTGTTTACCGAATCTTCCTGATATATTTAATTTAAGTTTTAATCCCTCTTCATTTTCAGGAATATCTATAGTTTCAAATCTGCTATCTACACCAAAGATAAATTTCTTAATCATTTTTATGAAATATTCATCTGAGAAATGTGTCTCTGGATCTTTTAAGATTACATATTGAACAGATCCATCAGCATTTGTGTATGGATATTTAACACCACTGTGAATAAATTCGTTATGGAAGAATTCTCTTACTCCATATATTATATAAGGAAAGAATAATGAACAAACAGTTGCAAGAGGAACTCCCATATAATTAAATCTTACTTGCTCATCTTTATATGTTTCACCAGATATATTTGGCGCGGATATTACCAGTCTTGCACCATAATCTATATTTTTTCCCATAACATTCTTTTTGAAAGTTCCATGTTTCAAACGTAAATGTGTTTCTATTAGAGTATCATGAATTTCATTCAGTATTAACTGTATTCTTGCTTTAGTTTGATTTGAGACAAGTCCATATTGTTCTTGTTGAGAAACACTATGAACCATTCGTATGAGATTGACATATTTCTCATTTATCTCATCATAAGATGGCCTTTTTTCATCATTGAAATTAATATCTCTAAAGAATGCAGGTAACACTATTGTTTTAGACATCCATGATGTCTTCTTTTCTTTAATATTTTTTATTTTTTCTGTACCGAATATGGATTTAGTGTCTTTGAAATTTATAGCATCCCATACTCTATATAGAAAATCTATTCCTGTTTCACCATTTGGATCTTCAATCAGTTCACCTTTATCGGATACTTTATAGTATTTAGTTCCTAATATTAAAGACTCAAACTTTCTATTTATCATCTTTAAATTATAATAAGTTAAAGGATGTAGATAACTTCCTTTCAGATCAATATAAGCCGGAATTGATTTTCTCTCTTGTTGGCTAAAACCAAAAACTTCATATGAAAATAATCCATTCGGAGTGGGAACTCCTTTATTAAGTAATGATAAATCTGAAACTTCTTTTAGACCATTCAATGCAATCATTCTATTGATATCTAATTTATGAATTTTCATATATACAACTCCTTTATCCGGATTTTCTATACGCTTTATTATAAAAATGTTTTTAATTCATAAAAAACCTCTATCGTAACTGATTTACGATAGAGGATTCTTATTTTATATCTTTATAAACGTAATTGAGAGTAATTTATCGTTATTTGCAACTACTAATTTACATGTTTTTTTCTCAAGATATTGTACAGTAAAATCCACAGATTGTAAATATTTCAGACATTTCTTAATATTTTTCCTTGGAAGTTGTATTGTTATATTTAATAATTCTTCATCTATTACAGGAGGTTTAAATTTACAATCCTCCAATATTTCTGAGTCTTCCAATATATTATATAAATAATATAATTGAATATCATATGTTGGAACTAATAGATTGAACAGTTCTATATCTTCAGTTCCATTCTTCTTTATTAATTCTAATAATAACTGTACTCTATCTTTAATTGTGCTCACAATATAAACTCCCTTCTCAGCATACTCTGCAGTAATTTATGATATATCATCTATTATTTTGGGAATTTTTCTTATTCAATAATTGTTTTTCCATTTGAGTATTTTCAGCATGTTGTTTATTCTTTTCTAAGAATGCCCTTCGACGTTCTAATGCTTCTATTAATTCCTTATAAGGCATTGTTTGTATGGAGTCATATGGCATTATTTCATGTAACATTTCATTTGCTTGATCTAGAAGTGTTTTATATGATTCTATTCTTTCATCTGAGATCCTTTTCCGTTTTTCTCGTTCTGCTCTTTGAGTTTCATCTTCTGCAGCTCCATCATCGCCCACTTCAGGCGGGACAAAGTAAAAAGGAATTCGGACATATCCAACTCCTTCTCAGGATGAACTTTATTACATTTAGGACATGTGTATGATTTCAAACCATATTTCACGATATTCTTCTCTGTATATTCCTCTATATGAGTCCCGATATCTCCACGCATTGTTTCATCCATTGCTAGAAGAATTTCCAAGATATCATTAAGTTCCTCATATTTAATATATACACCATCTATATCTGGCAAAGCAATATATGATATGAATATAAGTATTTCTAATAAATTCTGATATTGGGATAGATCCTTTTTACTTTGAAGTTCTTCAAGTCGTGTTGTAAGATAAATCAAATCATAGATGGAAGGATTTCTAAATCCAATTATTGTATGATCTTTCATTTTAACTTGTTTTTCTTTAGAAAGTGCCGATTGCTCCAACACGTCTTTTATATCCATATTTTCATAGAGAATATATTTACTTGCTTCTGTAAAATCTTCAGGATTTAGTACGAGATCGGAGGCATGAACTTGAAGCTTAAGATCGGTATTGCATTTCTGATTTTCACAAGTTACCGGAAAATCATTCATGCCAGGGAAAGTTCCTATAAATAGATTAAACCACATTGTTTGAATATCTTTGTAATATACAACCTTCAATAACTGAGTTAAGCTCAGTTTACCTCCGATAGATGTGTCGATTAGGTGTTTTTGTATGAAAGCCATCTTTTTCATTTCTATTTCTGAACGCTTCTTACCATTAAGATTATTCATATGAATAATTTCCGGAACAGATGCGCCGGATATTGTTACGAAGATTCCAGAATTAATCAATGGTGTTGTGACATGTGGATTTCTCTGGATATAATTTCTAAGAAGAGCTTTTTTCAATTTTTCTTTTTTAGTTACTTTGAACTTAATATCATTATTTTCTAATACAGATTTGAGATTTTCTTCATAATCTGTATTACGAACTACTCTAATATTCAGTGCGGCTGATGAAAAATCCACATCTTTATCGCGCTCATCAAAGTCTATGGCAACAGATTCATTGAGTGAGCGTTCAAATTGCTTCAGTTCATTTCTTTGAGTTTCCTCATCAGGGGAAGAAGAATCTTCTTCTTCACCTTCATGCTCGAGAAGTTGCTTTTTGAATAATATTTCTTCATCTTCATTTTCATCTATTTTTGAATCTTTAAATTCTTCCTTTTTAAATTCATCTAGTGTAATCTCAGATTGGCCTTCTTTTGCACGAATATCGTTAATTTCTTGTAGAAGTTCTTGTTCATTATTCTTAATAGCGTTATTGAGATCCTTCATATCAGGATCGATTATTTCACCATTTCTTAGTTTGTCTTTTTGATCTTGGGATAGACCTTTAAACCAATCTGTGTTCTCGGCGTCTGCCTGAGAAACACTTGGTTTATTTTCCATGGATGTAACATCATCATTGGTTCCTTCATCCACAATATCGTTCATGATATCTTTCAATGATTTCTTTCCTTCCATAACACTCATGAAAGCTTCCTCCTAATATAAAAAATTATTAACATTTTCTTTTTGTTTAGAATATACTTTTTAATACATAAATATAAGCATTATTTATGAATTTATTATTGACGCTAAAATATTATCATTATTAGTCCTGAATATAACAATCTCACTAAAGCTTGGGGAAGTAATACCCATTACTAACTCTCCATTCTTTAGTAATATTTCAATATCTGATACGTTAAAATCACAATATTCCTGAACTTGTTTTTCAACATCAGCCTTAAGAAATGCACTTGTCTCTTCTGCCCATCCTATACGATATTTAAGAAAGTCAATTCCTTTATCGGGATCATCAGGTGCATCCCCAGGTTTCATATTCAATAAGATATATAACTGCTGAGCCATTGCTTCTACACCTTCTAGTATTTTATTCTTAGAAAATTCATTAATTTCAAAACTGACATCTTTTAACGCCATTATATAACACCTACCTTTATGGAAATGTTTCTATGATATTTTAACATACTAAACGACAAATAAATAATAGTTAACGAATAAGGAGTGAAAACTTATGAGATGTCCCATATGTAAAAGAAATATCGGTCTTAAAATAGATGTAATAAGACATATGAATGGTCGTCACTATGATGTTATACCACAAAACACGAGTACTGCTAAATATTATTACGCTTTAACCCATAACGGTGAGACAACTGGTAAGTGTCGGATATGTGATGAGCCCACAGAATTTGATGAGAAAACTGGGAGAGTTAAAATTCTATGTAATAATCCAAAGTGCAAAGAACAATTTGCCAAGATAGCAAGAGAGAATAATATGAAGAAATTTGGCGTACCTCATTTATTGAATGATCAAAAACACCAAATGTTTATGCTTTCTAAAAGAAAAATTTCTGGAGAATATCAGTGGAGTGATAGTAAAGCTAAAATTTCATACGTAGGCTCTTATGAAAAGAGATTTTTAGAATTTCTAGATAATGCTTTAGATTTTGATCCAAGTACAATATATTCACCATGTCCATTCGACATTTACTATGAGTATGAAGGTGAAATGTTAACCCATACTCCCGATTTTTACATAGATATTCTTGATCTTATTATAGAAATCAAACATGGTGGTACAAACCCTAACACTCATCCAAAATTTCAAGCAGTTGATATTGTAAAAGATAAGCTTAAGGAAAAAGCCATAAAAGAAAAAACCACTCATAATTATATTAAAATTACTGATAATAACTTTAACCCGTTTATAAAACTTATGTTCCATTTAGTTGAAGATAAACAATTTGATGATAAAATACGAAGATTTATTATAAATGAGACCGATTCTCCAAATTTAATAATAGAAAATAATAATATTGATTTTCCCAGTAATGAATATAGCGAACTAAGAAAGAGATTAAGTCACGGAAAACCTATTTATACAACAAGAGTATCAACTGAGATGGGTAGATATAATATAGGAAATACTTTTATCACCCCATGGAATGATGTTGTTAAGGTTACGTGGACTAAAATAGGAAAATATCCTGAAGACCACCCATTTAAAGATAGTATTACTAAAGAACAATGGAAAATTATATCAAAATATGATCGTTATAAAATAATTAAATTGGAAAAAATAGACACATTGAAAGAAACAACATCACCCCCTATTAATTCTATAGAAGAATTATTATACTGGATGCGATCAAATGTTAAATACGCCGATTTTACAAAACTAATGTCAGCCGACGAAGTTATACAAAATAAGAAAGGCAGTTGTCATGATCAAGTTGTATTGGAAGATAAAATTTTTACAAAATTAAATATTCATCATGGCAGACTTTTCTTTATTGAATATAACGATCATGAACAACAAGGCGGTATAACACACACTCTTATATATTTTAAGAAGAATGATAAAATATATTGGTTCGAAAATGCTTGGAACGATCAAGAAGGTATTCACGGACCATTTAATAGTTTAAAAGAATTAAAAGATAAGATAATTGAGCTTCATAAAAAAATGCCTTCATATCAAAGATATCCAAAATTACATTTTAATGGTGTAAAAAATGTTAAAATAGGAATGTCATTAGGCGAATATGTTGCAGCTAATATTGGAATTGAAGAATCTGCAATTTTAAATGAAGATTTTCATGCTATGAGCAACTCATTACGTAAACCTGAAGGAAAATCAATGAAGGATATTAATATAAAGAACGACTTAGAAGATTTAGCAGATAAAATGGATTCATTCACTGAAGAAGAAGCATTGGTTCAACTTCTAAGTTCTTATAAACGTAAAGGATATGATACTCACATATTAATGCAGTTTAGGGATAAAAATAAGAATATAATTAGATGGATCAGAGATAAGCAATTAATTATAGATCCGCAATTATATATCAATTATGATAATAACCAACTTAATGATATTGGATCAAAAGATATCGAGAAAATTAAACAACGCATATTAAATAAAACAGGTAAAGTACCATCGAGATTTGGAGCTAGTATGTTAAATGAAGCGAATTCGAATTTGTCCGAAGATGATATATATTACAATTTTAATAAATGGTTTACCGAAAATAATAATATTCTTTTAATCATTGGCTATAGCGGCAGTGGTAAGTCCACTTTAGGAAGAGAATTAGCTAAAGAATATGATGCAATTTATTTAGAGCAAGATATGTTAATTAGACGATATTCAAAAAAATACCCAAACATCAAAGACTATAAAATTTTAAATGATAAGATAATAAATGATTTTAAAATAGAATTTAAAAATAAAAAAATGGTATTAGAAGGATTAAATCTCATCTATTTGGGAATAGATGAATTAAGAAAATATCCTTTAGTAATAAAAAATACAGGATTTATTACATCAACGTTTAGAGCAATAAAAAGAGATCTTAACAATCCTTGGGAAAGTCATAAAGATAAAAATAAAATACTATATTTAATTGACGTTATTCGAAATGATATATCAGTAAATAAAAAAAATACAGATAAGTTAAATTTTATTAAAGATAATATGTTAAATGAAGTTTCAATTTCTTCATTTACTCAGATTTCCACAACTAAAGAAAATATTGAAAGATTAAAGAAAGATTATCCCAGATTAAATCATGTCAGAGTTGGAGATAATCTTAAAGGTGTGATAGTATTAGATGGAAAGAAATTTGTGGCAGTTCTTCAATGCGATCCTGATAATGGTTTTATAATAGCCCTTGAAGTTGCTGCTGAATATAGAGGTAAGGGAATAGCATTTGCGTTATTGAATGAAGCAAAAAGAATGGGTGTATATAAACTCACTGTTAATAAGAAAAATAATTCTGCAATATCTTTATATAAGAAAACTGGCTATAATGTTTACAAACAAAATAAAGCTATGTACTATATGTCATCTAAAAAACCTATAAATGAACAACAAAGTCTAGCTGATCTCAGTCCAATATCAACCACAACAAATCCGTTAGTAGATAATTTATACATTCATTTCTTCGCAGATGAACAATCGTTGAATATCGGGGATGTTAAATTTCATATAACAACTAAGAATACATTGGATTCTCTTAGAGAACTAATTACTTATGAAGACAATAAATTTAGACACTTAACTATTGAAGAAGCCGATTTATTCATACCAGATTATCTAATCTCGTATAGATATATAGGGGATGAACCAATACAGCGATCTATTGATAAATTAAGAGGAATGATAACTGATGAAAAACAATTAGAAGCAATCTCTTTTACTGGTGCGCTATCTAAAGTGTTCAGTAATATATTTATGAACAATAAATATTGCAATATATCAGATATATTATCGAATCCCGATTTGGAAAGATTAAATATAGGAGAGTGATAATACATGAGTTTAAATAAAGCCGATCTAATGAGTATTCCATTAAAATATTTCGGTCTACCTGAAGAAAGAAAGTTTCCAATGCATGATGAAACTCATCTTAAGTCTGCTGTTGTATATTTTCATACAGTGGATAAGAAAAAAAGAAAACAATTAGCCGATAATATCATCAAAAGACATAAACAGTTAAATTCTAATATTAAGATTACAAAGAAGAATCCTCTTTTTCAATATGTACCTGAAGATATGAAAAATTTAAAAGAAACTGATGTTCCATTGTATACTTTACAAGATGCTAATATAATAACAAGCATAATTGATAATGATGCTAAATCTATAGTAGAATCATTACTCAACAAAAAAGATTTAGAAAATGTGGATGATTTAGATTCTGCTGTTCCAGATGATTATGTTCATAAGAATAAATTGTTAGGAACGACGAA
>Ga0208492_1001975_pt1 | contig 11087 bp, 10 predicted proteins | sample Subbioar_CSW14AB_FD_184820 | JGI IMG/M metagenome (GOLD analysis project Ga0208492, IMG submission 184820) | Serpentinite rock and fluid subsurface biosphere microbial communities from McLaughlin Reserve, California, USA - CR12Mar_CSW14AB (SPAdes) | ecosystem: Environmental > Terrestrial > Deep...
CCGGTGTTCGTCTCGACCCCCGGCAGATAGTTGCGGTTCGGGTGGCCGTTGAGGAGGGAATTCGGCTGCATGTAGGTCGGCAGCCAGTCTTCCGGGAAATAGCCTGCCGCGCAGAGGGCCGAATAGAGCGCGCCGGTGGCGTGGCCCTTGGACATGACGAAACGGTCGCGGTCGGGCCAGTTCGGGCGCTTCGGGTCGTAGCGCAACACGGCGAAATAGAGTGTCGCGAGGATGTCCATCGCCGAGAAATCGCCGCCGGGGTGCCCAAGCTGGGCGCGGTGGACCATGGTGAAGGCGGTGCGCCGCATCCACAGCGCCTTCTGTCTGACCAGGGAAAGCGTGTCACTCGTCAGCATGTCTTCAGAACCGGTTCGGGATGTGGAGCTGGGGTTCGGCTTCGCCCCCGTGGTGGTAGATCGGCCAGCCGAGGTAGCGGGTCGTCGCTTCCTTGACGACGTCGGCATGGTGGCCGCGGACCATAGCGACGTGATGCTCGAACCCGTTCTGGGTGACGAAGCGCAGAAGCTTGCGCAGGTCCTTGACGCGGGAGGTGGCGATACCGCCATCCATCGCGAAGGGGTGGTCGGTGAACTCTCCCTCGCCCAGATAGCACTTCACGGTGCCGCGGCGGTCGTCGGTGGACAGGCGGAAATAGGTCATCGGGCCCGGCTTCACCTTGCCCTTGACCGCACCGAAGCATTTCGACCGGCCGATGGTTTCGCCCAGCACGTCCAACTCGCCCACCTCTGGCGTGTCGCCGATGAAGGACTTCGGGTAGTTGCCGCAATGGGTGCAGACGCAGAGGTCTTCCTCGTAGGCATAGTTGTTATTCCAGTCGAGGATGGCGGGCGGCGCACCCGAGGCCAGCGCGAGGGCATACATCGACAGCGCGCCCATGATGTCGACCTCGCAGGCCGACGGCATCAGGTCTTCGCCCATCATCGACATGGTCAGGCAGGTGGCGCAGCCGAAATTGTCCTGCAGGGACCGCCAGCACTGGATGGCGCTGGCGTCACAGCCGTTCTCTTCGATCCAGCGGTTGACGGCGAGGGTCCAGCGGGCCTGCTTCTCGATCTGGGCGGGCTGAATGTGGGCAGGGATCTTGCCGTAGTTCTTGACCTTTTCCAGCGTGGTCAGAAGGGCCGGGTCGTCGGCCCGGATGCCGGACGCAGCACCCATCATTTCGGACAAGTCCACGGTGACGACGGTGACCCCTGCAGCCTGCAGAAGCTTTTCCGAATAGCGCATGGTCTGAAAGGCACCGGTGCGTGCGCCGATCGAGCCGAGGCGGGCATTGCGCAAACCTTTGACCGTGCGGCAGACGCGGGCGAAACGGTCGAGATCGCTTCCGAATTCTGCGCCCCAGATGTCGCTGGTGTGGCTGGTGGTTTCGGTGAAAGGCACTCCATACTGCCAGAAGTTGTTCGTCACGCTGATCTTGCCGCAGAAGGCATCGCGGCGTTCGGAGACGGAGACCTTGGCGACCTCGTCATTCGAGGCTTGCAAAAGGATCGGCACGTTCAGCCGGGCGCGGTTGACCAGTTCGGCCACCGCAATCTCGTCGCCGAAGTTCGGCAGGCAGATCACCAGGCCGTCGATCCGGTCGGCGTTCGCCCGGAAATGCGCAGCGTAAAGGTCAGCGTCGGCGATGGACTGGACCGCGCCATTCGCTGTGGCCTCGAAGGGCAGGGTGACGGCGTCGATGCCAAGGCGGGCGAGTTGCGCCAGCACCTGATCGCGGGCGTCCTTGCAGGGGGCGGGGCTGAAGAAGGCACGGCTGCCGATGACGACGCCAAGGCTGATCTTGCGTTTGAACAGTGCGGACATGCGCCCCTCCGTTACGATATTTTTTTGAATACTGACGTTTGCTTTCGTTTGCAAAGGAATTCGCAATCGTTAGACTGCTTATCGGACATGAAAGGTTTCGAATGCCCGAAGCATCGCCCGGTCTTCTTTCCGAACCTCGCCGCCGCCGGATTCTGGACTGGATCCAGGAGGAGGGCTCGGCCCGTGTCCGCGAACTTGCAGTGGCGTTCCAGGTTTCCGAAGCCACCATCCGGCAGGACCTCGAGCGTCTGGAAAGCGAAGGCCAGATCACCCGCGAACATGGCGGGGCGTTTCTGAACACGGTCCCCTCGCAGGTCGGCACGATGACCCTGCACCACCAGGAGAACATGGACCAGAAGCGCCGCATCGGGGTGCTGGCGGCAGACCTGGTGCAGGACGGCGAGACGATCATCCTCGATGCGGGCACCACGACCACGGAAATCGCCGTGCGTCTGGTGGCGCGCAAGAACCTGACGGTGATCACCAACGCGCTGAACATCGCGATCATCCTTGGCGCGGTGCCGGGGAACGCGGTGCATATGCCGGGGGGCCAGTTCAAGGCGCCGACCTTGTCCCTGTCGGGCGACAAGTCGGTGGATTACTTCCGCAACATCTTTGCCGGAAAGCTGTTCCTGGCCACGGCGGGCGTCGCGCTGGATACCGGACTGACCTATCCGTCCTTTGCAGACCTGCAACTGAAGGAAGCGATGATCAAGGCGGCCAGCCGGGTCTACCTGGTGGCGGATTCGACCAAGATCAACAAGTCCAGCTTTACCCGGCTAGGGTCGCTGGAGATGATCCACGCCTTTGTCACCGACAGCGGGATTTCGGAGGCCGACGCGAACGCCTTCCGTGCGCGGGGCATCGAGATGCTGATTGCCTAAAGACCGCCAATCGCGGATGCGAGCCGAAAGCTGATCGCTTCGGCGATATGCGGTTTGCGGACCGACGGGCTGCTGTCCAGATCGGCGATGGTCCGTGCCACGCGCAAGACGCGGTGGTAGCCCCGCGCCGAAAGCCCCATCCGTTCGGCAACCCGGCCGATGAGCGCCTTGCCCTCGGCGTCCGGAGAGGCATGTTCTTCCAGTGCGGCGCCTTCAAGATCGGCATTCACCCGCAAGTCGGGGGCGTCGGCAAAGCGCGCGGTCTGGCGGACGCGTGCTGCGGTCACCCGGTCAGCGATCACGGCCGAGCTTTCGCCCGAGGCTGGCAGATCGAGGTCGGTGAAGGCCACCGGTGGAACTTCGACCCGCAAGTCGAAGCGGTCCATCAGCGGGCCGGATATGCGGCCAAGGTAATCCTCGCCGCAGATCGGCGCGCGACCGCAGGCGCGGTTGGGGTCTGACAGGTAACCGCACTTGCAGGGGTTCGCGGCTGCGATCAGCAGGAACCGGCAGGGATAGCGGATGTGGGCATTGGCGCGGGCGACCATGACGGTGCCGGTCTCGATCGGCTGGCGCAGGGTGTCCAGAACCGTGCGCGGAAACTCGGGAAACTCGTCGAGGAAGAGGACGCCGTTGTGGGCAAGGCTGATCTCGCCCGGTTTCGCGCCGCGCCCGCCCCCGACGATGGCCGCCATCGACGCGGTATGGTGCGGCTCGCGGAACGGGCGGTCGCGCGAGATGCCGCCTTCGGTCAGAAGCCCGGCAAGCGAGTGGATCATCGAGGTTTCCAGGGCCTCGGGGGCGGAAAGCGGCGGCAGGATGCCGGGCAGGCGGGCGGCCAGCATGGACTTGCCCGACCCGGGCGTCCCCACCATGAACAGGTGATGCCGACCTGCCGCGGCGATCTCCAGCGCGCGTTTGGCGCGTTCCTGCCCCTTCACTTCCCGGAAGTCGCGGGGGGAAGTCTTGCGCAGGACTTCGCCCGCTTCGGCAGGGGTCAAAAGGGTCCGGCCGGTGTAGTGGTGCAAGACCTCTTCCAGCGAAGCGGCGGCAAGCACGGTCGTGGCCCCGACCCAGGCGGCTTCGGCGCCGCAGGCCTTGGGGCAAAGGAGCGTGCGGTCTTCGACGGCGGCGGCCATGGCGGCAGGCAGCGCCCCGGCAACGGGCACGAGGCGGCCATCGAGCGAAAGCTCCCCCAAGGCGACCGTGGCTTCGACATCCTCGCGCGGGATGATGTCCAGGGCCGCAAGAAGGGCGATGGCAATCGGCAGGTCGAAGTGCGAGCCTTCCTTGGGCAGGTCGGCGGGCGACAGGTTGATGGTGATCCGCTTGGCGGGCAGCGCGATGGACAGGGCTTGCAGGGCGGCGCGGACCCTTTCCTTGGCTTCGGTCACCGCCTTGTCCGGCAAGCCTACGAGCGTGAAAGATGGCGAGCCCGGCGAGACGGCACATTGCACTTCGACGAGGCGCGCATCGACGCCCTCGAAGGCAACGGTGTAGGCGCGGGCGGTCATGCCAGCGTCCAGCGGGTTGGGGCGGCCATCAATCTGAGCGCGTTCCGCGCGAGCCTTCTGTCTCGCCTCTGCGCGGCGCAAGGGCCGCGCAACCGGTTCGGGCGGCCTCTGGCGGGGATACTTGGGAACAGGTGAAAGACGCGGTCCTGGGCGCCGGTTCGGTCACATGTTCTGCGAAAGCCTTCCATCCCGCCCCACCCGATTCACCTTGGTTAACGGGTAGGGCGAAATGGTTTACGAGTGGTAAAGCGCCATGAACTTCGGCCAGGCTTCGGCGTCGGCCACTGTCTTGTCGCGGCAGAAAGCGTTGCAGAAGCCGAAGCGGCGGCCGTAAAGCTCTAGCGCATGCGTGACGGGCTTGCCGGAATAGGGGCAGGTGGCGTTCACGGTATCAGCGCCGAGGACTGCCCTTGCTGGCAGGGGGACCGGGCCGGGCCAGTCGCGACGGGGATAGTCGCGGCGATAGAAGTCCTGATCAGCGCCGTCGACCAGGCCCATCGCCCGCCAGCGGCGAAAGCTGGAGTGGGCGAGATGGGCGTTGACATACAGCATCGCGTCGGGTCCGACGGGCAGGTTGTAGGTGGCGATCCGGGTGGCCACGGGGGCGAAGAAGGCATCTGCCGCGGAATAGGCACCGCAGAGCCAGGGGGTAGCGGAGCCCGTGGCCCGGCGCGCCCAGGCCCAGATCGTCTCCAGCCGGGCGAGGTCGTCCAGCACCTCAGCCGGGGGTTGGCAATCGGTATAGCTGACGCGGAGGTTCATCGGACAGTAACTGCGCAGGGCGCTGAAGCCCGCGTGCATTTCGGCCGCAAGAACCCGGGCAGTGGCCCGGGCGCGGGGATCGGACGGCCAGAGGCCCGCCTCGGGGTGGCGGGTGGCCAGTTCCTCGGCGATCGCGATGGTTTCGGGGACGGCCGAGCCCTCAGGCGTGCGCATCGTTGGTGCGGTTCTGGCGGGGAAGTAGTCCTGCAGGAGCGTCGGCAGCTCGTCGGTGTAAAGCCTGGCGGAATGGGTCTTCACCGGGATTCCGAAAGCATCAAAGAACAGCCAGCCGCGAAGGGACCAGCTGGAATAGGCGCGGTCGCCGATCACAAGATCATAGGTCATGTTTGTTGTCCTTTCCCGGACATTGAAGCCGAACCGGGTTGGATTGGGAAACGCGGAATTGTGCGGGGAGCGATCACGGTTGGTGATTGATCGAAAAGACCTGTGACGGGGGGCCGAAACATAGGCTGGTGACCGACAGATTCTCGATCCGGTGGGCGAAGGCAGCTTCGGGCGTCACGTTCTGCGCCCGCTGCAGCGCAGCAACAATCGGGCCGAAATGGGCGACGACGATCAGGTCGGGGGCGACACCTTGCAGGCGGTCGAGCGCCGCCCATATGCGGGCTGTCAGGTCACTCCAGCTTTCCCCGCCAGGCGGGCGCACCTCGCCCGGACTTTCCCAGAAGGCGCGGATCAGGGCGGGAGTCTCGGCTTCGATGTCGGCAAAGGCGCGCGTTTCCCATTGACCGAAGTGCATTTCGCGCAGATCCGGGTCATGCGGCAGACGCGGGCGAGGGCCAAGCGCATCGGCGGTTGCCACAGCGCGGACAAGATCGGACGAGATGACGGGCGCACCCCGGGGAAGATGCGCGTCCAGCCGGGCAAGGGCAGCGGTGTCGGACAAATCGGCGGGCAGATCGGTCCAGCCGGTCATGGTCTTCGCATGGGTCGGGCCGTGGCGGACAAGCCAGAAGCGGGTCACGGAAGCTGGCCCTTCAGCACCATGGGCAGGCCCGCGATCACCGTCACGACCAGCGCGGCTTCGGCCGCCAGACGCTGGTTCAGGCGGCCCTGTTCGTCACGAAACCGCCGGGCCAGGGCGTTTTCGGGAACGATTCCCCCGCCAACCTCGTTCGACACGATGACAACGGGCGCTTCGCAGGTTGCCAAAGCCTGGATCAGGCCCTCGGTTTCGACCACAAGGTCATGTTCGGCAAGGAGGTGATTGGTCAGCCACAACGTCGCACAGTCGATCAGAACCACTTCATCCACGCTTACCGCAGCCAATGCAGCGGGCAAATCCAACGGAGCTTCGACCGTGATCCAGTCGCCTGCCCGGTCGCGCCGGTGCTGGGCAATCCGGTCGCGCATCTCGTCATCCCAGGCTGCCGCGGTGGCGATGTAACGGCGCGCGCGGCGCGAGCCGACCACCAGCCGTTCGGCATAGGCGGATTTCCCCGACCGGGCACCGCCGATGATCAGAGTGAGGGGCGGAAGTGATCCGGTCACACGCGGACTCCGTAGAAAAGGGAAACAGGGCGAAAACGCCGGATTGGCTGGTCTGGAGGTAGTCATGGCACTTGACGGATATACCGACCTCAGCGTGTCGCGCCAAGCGATGAAGGCAGAACTGCTGGATGCCGAAACCGAAGTCCGGCTGGCCCGGGCTTGGCGCGACTACCGCGACGAACGCGCGTTGCATCGGCTGATCACGGCCTACATGCGGTTGGCGATCTCGATGGCCGCCAAGTTCCGCCGCTACGGCGCGCCGATGAACGACCTGATCCAGGAGGCATCGCTTGGCCTGATGAAGGCCGCCGACAAGTTCGATCCCGAACGTGGCGTGCGCTTTTCCACCTATGCGGTCTGGTGGATCAAGGCCTCGATCCAGGACTATGTGATGCGCAACTGGTCGATGGTGCGGACCGGATCGACCTCCAGCCAGAAGGCGCTGTTCTTCAACCTCCGCCGGGTGCAGGCGAAACTGGAGCGCGAGGCGAGCCAGCGCGGCGAGTCGCTTGATCAGCACCAGCTGCGCCAGCTGGTCGCGGCAGAGGTGGGCGTGCCGCTTGCCGATGTCGAGATGATGGAAGGGCGGCTGTCCGGCTCGGACTATTCGCTGAACGCCACCCAGTCGTCCGATGAGGATGGGCGCGAATGGATCGACGCGCTGGAAGACGAGGGCCAGCAGGCTGCCGAGGCGGTCGAAGGCGCACATGACAGCGCCCGGCTGCGCGACTGGCTGGTGACCGCGATGCGGGGCCTGAACCCGCGCGAACGCTATATCGTGGCCGAGCGGAAGCTGAAGGACGAAGGGCGCACTCTGGAATCGCTTGGCGAGGAACTGGGCCTGTCCAAGGAACGGGTCCGCCAGCTTGAAGCCGCCGCCTTTGCCAAGATGCGCCGCAGCCTGGAAGCCCAGTCGCGCGAGGTCCGGCACTTCCTTACCTGAGGGGTTCGTCGCGGCGGGGAGTTGAGTTTGCCCCTTTGGATGCCTACAGCTTGCAGCAGGCCGCCAAGGAGGGCCTGCTGATGCTGGCTGGCAAGCGCATTCTTCTGATCATCGGCGGCGGGATCGCGGCTTACAAGTCGCTTGAGCTTATCCGGCTGATCCAGAAAGCGGGTGGAGCGGTCGTGCCGGTCCTGACGCGGGCCGGGGCGGAGTTCGTGACGCCCTTGTCGGTGGGCGCGCTGGCAAAGTCGAAGGTGCATGAGGCGCTGTTCGATCTGACGTCCGAGGCGGAGATGGGGCATATCGAGCTGTCCCGCTCGGCGGACCTGCTGGTGGTGGCTCCGGCGACGGCAGACTTGCTGGCGAAGATGGCGGGGGGGCGGGCGGATGACCTGGCCTCGACACTGCTTCTTGCGACGGACAAGCGGGTGCTGGTGGCTCCTGCGATGAACGTCCGCATGTGGCAGCACACGGCGACGCAGCGGAACCTGGCGGTGCTGCGGGGCGATGGCGTGCTGTTCGTCGGCCCGGATGAGGGTGAGATGGCCTGTGGCGAATACGGGCCGGGGCGGATGGCCGAACCTGCGGCGATCCTGGCGGCGATTGGTGCGGCGCTGGGCGACGGGCCTCTGGCGGGAAAGCATGTTCTGGTGACCTCCGGGCCGACCCATGAGCCGATTGATCCGGTTCGTTACATCGCCAACAGATCCTCCGGGGCGCAGGGCGCGGCGCTGGCGGTGGCGCTTCGCGATCTGGGCGCGCGGGTGACGTTCGTGACTGGTCCGGCGATTGTGCCTCCGCCCGCCGGAGTGGAGGTCGTCGCGGTGGAAACGGCGGCGGAGATGGCGGCGGCGGTTTCGGCGGCGCTGCCTGCCGATGCGGCAGTGATGGCGGCGGCGGTGGCGGATTGGCGGGTGGCAAATGCCAGCGGGCAGAAGCTGAAGAAGGACGGGTCCGGGACGGCTCCGGCCCTGGAGTTTGCCGAGAATCCGGACATACTGGCGTCGGTGTCGAAGGGTCCGCGCCGCCCGCGCCTGGTGGTCGGCTTTGCTGCGGAAACCACCGACGTCGTCGCCCATGCGACGGCCAAGCGGGCGCGCAAGGGTTGCGACTGGATCGTGGCGAACGACGTGTCTCCGGCGACCGGGATCATGGGCGGGGCCGAGAATGCGGTGACGCTGATCTCGGAAGCCGGGGCCGAGACCTGGCCGCGGATGGGCAAGGATGAGGTCGCGCGGAGACTTGCGGCGCGTATTGCCGAGGCGCTGCGCTGACGGACCCTGCGGGAGCCTCCGGCGGGGATTTTTGGGGACAGATGAATGGGCATCGCATGCGTCCGTTTGTAAGCGTGGTTTGGGAGGAATGGGCGGACCGGAATCTGCCTTTGCCCACCTACCAGACGGCGGGGGCGGCGGGGGCTGACCTCTGCGCGAACTTCCCGCAAGAGACGCGGGAGGCAGGGCTGACGCTTGCCCCGATGCAGCGCGCGATCTGTCCGACCGGCATCCGGGTGGCGATCCCGGAGGGTTATGAGATGCAGGTCCGGCCGCGCTCCGGGCTGGCCTCGAAATACGGGATCACGCTGCCGAATACCCCGGGGACGATTGATTCAGACTACCGGGGGCCTTTGGGTGTCTCGCTGATCAACCTGGGGCTGGAGCCATACACGATCCGCCACGGCGACCGGGTGGCGCAGGCCGTCGTCGCGCCCGTGGTGCAGGCGAGCTTTGCCGTGGTCGAGGTGCTGGACGAGACGGAACGCGGGACGGGTGGGTTCGGCTCGACCGGCACCGGGTCATGATCGGACTGCTGGGGTTCGTCGGTCTCTGGAGCCTTGGGCGTTGGCGCGGCTGGGGCGAACGCTGGCTGTTGGCGGCGGCGGCGTGGTGGGGCTGGCTTATGCTGATCCACTTGCCGGTTCTGGCCGGGAACCCGGTCGCGCGGCTTGCCGGTGGCGACTTGCGGGGCTGGGCATTGCTTGGCCTGCTGGCGATGGCTGTGCTGGGATATCGGGAGGCTTTGCGCGCGGTTCAGCGAAGGAAGGTGACCAAGACAGAGCCTGTCGCTGCATCGGGCACCTTTCGCGAGGCCGAACTGGACCGCTATGCCCGCCACATCATCCTGCGCGAGATCGGGGGGCCGGGGCAAAAGCGGCTCAAAGGCGCGAAGGTGCTGGTGGTCGGGGCGGGGGGGCTGGGGTCTCCGGCGCTGCTGTATCTGGCGGCAGCGGGGGTCGGGACCATCGGGGTGATCGATCACGATGTGGTGGAGGGCTCGAACCTGCAGCGGCAGGTGATCCATACCGACGGGCGGATCGGAATGCCGAAGGTGTTCTCGGCCGAGGTGGCGATGCGGGCGTTGAACCCGTTCATCCAGGTGCGGCCCTATCATCGCAAGCTGTCCGAGGAGATCGCGGTCGATCTGGTCCGGGACTACGATCTGGTGCTGGACGGGACCGACGACTTCGACACCCGCTATCTGGTCAACCGGGCCTGCGTGGCGGCGGGGGTGCCGCTGATCTCGGGGGCTATCACGCAGTGGGAGGGGCAGGTGTCGCTGTTCGACCCCGCGAAGGGGGGGCCGTGCTATGCCTGCGTCTTTCCGGTGAAGCCCGCGCCGGGGCTGGTGCCGACCTGCGCCGAGGCGGGGGTGGCGGCGCCGCTGCCGGGGGTGATCGGAGGGGTCATGGCGATGGAGGCCGTGAAGCAGCTGACCGGGGCGGGGGAGACGCTGGCGGGGCGGCTGATGATCCACGATGCCCTTTATGCCGAGACCCGGGTGATCGGGGTGAAAAAGCGGGCGGATTGCGAGGTCTGTGGCAGACGGCAATGAGGGCTGTCCACAGTGGACATTTTCCGAAAAGCATTTGAAAACAGTATTTTGTCTGCGGACGATAACCATTGGTTAAGGCGCGCCAACGACGAGTTGTTCAGGGGGGACGACGGTGATCTGCCGCCGGATACCTTGCGCAAGCCCTGGGCCATGGGCATAGTCTGCCATCGCAAAAACCAACCGGGAGCCTGACCGATGAAACTGACTGCTGCTGCCCTTCTGGGGCTTTCCCTTATTGCCATGCCTGCCCTGGCGCAGGACCTGCCGAACCTGGAAGGCCGCGAAGTCGTGGTCGTGACCGAAAACGCCTATCCGCCGCTGCAATTCCTGGACAAGTCCGGGGCTGCCGTCGGCTGGGAATATGACGCCATGGCCGAAATCGCCAAGCGGCTGAACATCACGGTGAAATACGAAAACACCAGCTGGGATGCGATGATCCCGGCGGTCGCCGAAGGCCAGTACGACCTTGGCATGACCGGGATCACCATCAAAGACGAGCGCAAGGAGCAGGTCGACTTCTCGGACCCCTACATGCGGTCGGAAATGCTGATGATCGTGCGCGGGGATGAGGCCCGGTTCACGGATGCGAAGTCCTTTGCGGCGATCCCGGAGCTTCTGGTGTCGGCCCAGCCCGGCACCTCGCCCTTCTACGCGGCGATCTACAACATCCTCGACGGCAACGAGGAAAACCCGCGCGTGATCAAGTTCGAGACATTCGGGGCGGGACTTGAGGCGCTGAAGGCGGGGGACGTGGACCTGACCCTGTCGGATTCGACCGCCGCCAACGGCTATGTCGCCGCCTCGAACGGCGGG
>Ga0208492_1001976_pt1 | contig 11080 bp, 8 predicted proteins | sample Subbioar_CSW14AB_FD_184820 | JGI IMG/M metagenome (GOLD analysis project Ga0208492, IMG submission 184820) | Serpentinite rock and fluid subsurface biosphere microbial communities from McLaughlin Reserve, California, USA - CR12Mar_CSW14AB (SPAdes) | ecosystem: Environmental > Terrestrial > Deep...
CCTGACCCATCCCCCCCGCGGGTATGCCGGCGGCGGGCGGGGCCGGCTGTTCACCCGGCAGAAAGGCCGGTGCCGCACCGAGATAGCCGCCCATGCCCGGCACCACGGCGCTCAGCTTCTGAAAATTCGCGGGTGTCATCTGCGCGCGGGCGAGTTTGAAAATCGAGCCCGCGCCACCATCGGCCTGGGGCGGCGTGACACCCACCTGGGCCACCAGCAGATCGGTCAGCGCACCGGCCTGGACCAGGGATGGCAAGGAAGCGCAGGCCACGACCGTGGCGAAAGCGAAACGGGACAACAAACGATGCAGCATGACCAACTCCTTTGGAGCCGAAATGAGTGACGATGATGGCCCAAGCCTGCACCAGAAGAAAGCAAGGCATCGGCCTCGCACCGCGCGCAGGCTATGCTTGGAGGCGACTCGTTTCATCCAGCCCACGGGCGCTCGCGCCCCGCGAAGAGAAGTTTGTCATGCCCGGCGCTTTACACGGCTTTCGTATCGTCGATCTCACTTCCATGATTTCAGGTCCCCTCGCGACCATGATGCTGGCCGATCAGGGCGCCGAGGTGATCAAGGTCGAGAATCCCGACGGCGGCGATTACGTGCGCCGGGCCGGCAACCGGCGCGGCGATTTCTCGGCGGCCTTTCTCAACAACAATCGCAACAAGCGCTCACTCGCGCTGGATCTGAAAGACCCGCGAGGTATCGAACTTCTGCTCGAACTGCTGCGTGGCGCCGATGTGTTCGTGCAGAACTTCCGGCCCGGCGTCATCGAGCGCATGGGACTCGGTGAGGATGTCGTGCGCGGCGTACGCGCCGATATCGTCTATGTCTCGATCGCGGGCTTTGGCTTCGAAGGCCCCTACGCGGCCCGTCCGGTCTACGACCCCTTGATTCAGGCGGTCTCGGGCCTCGCCACTGTGCAGGCCGGTTCCGATGAGGCCCGTCCGCGCCTGGTGCGCACCATCGTGCCGGACAAGGTCAGCGCGCTGGTGGCGGCCCAGGCCATCACCGCCGCCCTGCTCGCGCGCAGCCGTGAGGGCGTCGGCCAGCATGTGCGGCTCGCGATGCTCGATGCCATCGTCGCCTTCCTGTGGCAGTCGGACATGGGCAGCCAGACGCTGGTGGGCGAAGCGATTCCGCAGCAGTCGGCGGCGAGTTTCATCGATCTCGTCTATGCCACCGCGGACGGCTACATCAGTGTCGCGGTAATGTCGGACAAGGAATGGCGTGCGCTATGCCGTGCGCTGGAAACGCCCGCATGGCTGGACGACCCGCGCTTCGCGACGCCGGCCCTGCGCGATCGCAACATCGACGCGCGCCTCGCGCTCATTCAGGAACGTCTGCTCAGCCGGCCCGCCAGCGCATGGCTGGCGCGGCTCGAAGCCGAAAGCGTGCCCTGCGCGCCGGTCCTGACGCGCAACGAGATGATTCATCATCCCCAGGTCGCGGCCAACGAAGTGGTGCAGATGTACGAGCATCCACAGGCCGGCGCGCTGCGTCAGGCACGTCCGCCGGCGAGGTTTTCAGTCACATCGAGTGAAGTGCGTCGTGGCGCGCCGCGCCTCGGCGAGGACACGGAGGCGATACTCGTGGAGCTTGGCGTCGACATGGAACGACGCGAACAATTGCGACGGGACGGCGTGGTGCGCGGCGTTTGACGCCATCTTCGTGGCTGCCAATTCATTCGTGCATAGCTTGGCGTTCGGCACGGACCTGCGTGCGGGCACGCGTGTGCGAATGAATTCGCGCCCACAGGGGCGATGCGCGGAGCGGCGAAGCGGGACCCGAAAAACCGTCGCCGCGAACGCGGCGACGGGCGGTGCACTTACTTGGTGTCGAGTGTCTTCAGACCCGGCTGGGCGGCGAAGTACTGGCCGAGCTTGACCATGTCTTCGTCGGTCAGGCCGAGGGCCTTGACCTGCATGCTCATGATCGGATGGTTGCGACGACCATCGCGATAGTGCTTGAGGGCCTGCACGAGATAGTCCGGATGCTGACCCGCCAGGATCGGATAGTCGGGCGCCAGCGGCTTGTCACCCTTCTCGCCATGGCAGGCGCCACAGGCCTTGAGCTTGTCGTCGTAGCTCATGCCATTGGCGGCCGGCGCGGCGGCTTCCTCGGCGCTCGCGAAGGTGGTCACAGCGGCCAGGCCAAGGGCGCAGACGAATGCGGAAATCGTTTTGGTGTTCATGCGTGTTTCTCTCTGGCGACCTTGGGACCGACTACTTGCCGTAGTTTTCGATGTAAGCGCCGATATCGGCCATGTCCTGGTCGCTCAAACCAGACGCATTCGCATGCATGGTGTCGTGCTGGCGGCCCCCGTCGCGATACTGCTTGAGCGCGGCTTCGATGTACTTGCCACTTTGTCCGCCCAGCTTCGGCACGTGATAGCTCGGATACACGTTGAAATAACCCGGCACGGCATGGCAGCCCAGGCAGGTTTCCGCCTTCTTGCGTCCCATCGCCGCATCGCCGTCGGCGAGCGCACTGGCGGAGCCTGCCAGCAGCAGGACAGCGGTAATGACCGAGCTCTTTCGCAAATTCATCAAGTTCCCCTTCTGCCGGCGTGTACACCAGCGACGGTAGCGACCATGGCCAGGCACGATCGACTTAGGTTGTTTTGTCTTGCTGACACATGACGCCACGCGGCATCGCACGATTCGCAACGGCCGGGTACCCTCATACCCGCAGCTGGTGCTGCTATCGACTCGAAAGCCGGGGCGCGCGATCCCGCGAATATTACTAGACCCGCCTGCCGAGTGGAAGATTAGAGCCGGTCTCGACGACATTCGCGAGCGAATAATTTCGCGGCCGGCTCAAGTGTCAGGCGCAATTCCTGTGTGGCATGCAGCCGCTTTCATTTACCATGCGGTGCCATGTCGATGTCCGCCGTCCGCTGTTCGTTCATGTCGCGTCTGTGCCTGTTGCTGGTGCTCTGCGCACTCGAGGCGTGCGGCAAGGACGGTGGCGATGGCGGCTACTTTCCGCTCACGCCCGGCAGTCAATGGCAGTATCAGGTCGAGCGCACGACCATGGACGGCACGCGCCAGTTGCGCCACGCCATCTCGGCCGGCGGGCCGGCCGCCAATGAGCCGTCCGACCTGCGCACCCGTGTCACACTCGACGGCCAACGTTATCTATATAGAACGACCGACGACGGCATCTATCGCGTCGGCGTGCAGCGCGGCCGCGGCCAGCACATGGCCAATGATGACCAGCAGCAAATGGTGATGCCGCGGCATCCGACGATCCATCAGACATGGAAGGGACGCAGCCCGACCGCCTTGCTCGAGAGCTCCGCGGCACCGTGGGAAACGCTGTTCCGCGTGCAGCAGCCGGTCGAGATGAGTTTTCGCGTCGCCGCCCTCGACGCCGAGATCGCGACGCCGGCGGGGCGATTCGATGATTGCATGCTGGTCGAGGGGCAAGGGCAGGTTGATGCCGATCTCGGCAATGGCGTCGGCCCCACCCACATCGAAGTGACGACGCGCGAGTGGTATGCGCCGGGCGTCGGCCTCGTACGCATGGAACGCAACGAGCAGAGCAGCGCCAAGGCACTCAGCGCCGGCGCGCTGGTGATGGAACTCGATGGCTGGAGTGAGCCCTGAAGGAGCGGCGTATTCCACCGTTGAGATTTTGCGTCGACGGGCCGCATCACACAGCATTGCGCTGAGGTTAGAAAATGATTAATGTTGCGCCCCGGTTTTATGACCTATCCTGCCGGGAAACGTGACACGTGACGCTCGTAGCATTGCGCGCGGCACGCACAAGAGGTGGTTAACGTGGCCAACGCAAAGAAGAAAGCTTCCGCCAAGCAGAAGGCAAGTCCACGTGCCCAGGTAAAGAAGAAGACACCAGCATCGAAATCCAGCAAGAAAGCCGCGCCGGTCAAGGCTGCGGTGAAGAAGGCAGCCGCCAAGAAGGCGGTCGCCAAGAAAGCACCGGCCAAGAAGGCCGCAGCCAAGCCCAAAGCCAAGGTAGTAGCGAAGAAGGTGGCCGCCAAGCCCGCGCCCAAGCCCACCCCGAAGCCCGCTGCCAAAGCCAAGCCCGCAGTCATCAAGGCAGCGCCGCCGAAAGCCGCGCCGGCCGTGGTGCCCGCATCCAAGACAGCTGCTCCGAAGGCCACCATGAAGAAGTCTGAAACCCCCAAGGTGGCCGCCGCCAAGCCCGTCGCGGTGCCCACACCGGCACCGGCCAAGGCCAAGGCCGCCAAGAAAGCCGCCCCTGTGAAAGAGAGCAGCTTGCGCGCGAAAGTCAGCGAGACCCGCACCCCGCCCGCGCAGATCGCACGCGCCGCGACCGCTGTCGCCAAACCGCCCAGCCATGATCATTCCCAGCCCGTCACGCGTCCGCGCATGGTCAATCTGGACGAAGTGAAATTGCCCGAGGGCTATGTGCCCGCCAAGGACGAGGAGTACATGAACCCCATGCAGCTCCTGTACTTCCGCAACAAGCTGCAGAGCTGGCGCGACGAACTGATCACCGAGTCGCAGGAGACCCTCGATCACCTGCGCTCCGAGATTCGCGACGTCGGTGACGAAGCCGAGCGCGCAAGCCGCGAATCGGACAACATCCTCGAATTGCGCACCCGCGATCGTTACCGCAAGCTGCTCAAGAAGATCGACGACGCCATCAAGCGTATCGAAGACGGCAGCTATGGCTTCTGCGAAGAAACCGGCGAGGACATCGGCCTCGCGCGCCTCGAAGCGCGCCCGATAGCCACACTCACGGTCGATGCGCAGGAGCGTCGCGAACTCTTCCAGAAGCAGTTTCGCGACGATCGTTGACTCCAGTGCGATTCGCGTCGCTCTGCAGTCCCGCGCCCGGCCGGAGCCGTGGCGCAGTATCCAGGATGCGGTATAGTACGGTCGATTGACGATGCATTCGCGCGAATCCTCGTCAGTGGGCTGGACAGCAGTGGCGGTGACAGCGAACGTGGCGGGAGCAAACATTCTTGTTGTCGAAGATCAGCGTGCGGTCGCGGGCGCCTTGCGCATGCGATTACGCGGGCTGGGCTACGACGTGGTCGGCATCGCCAAGGACGGAAACGAGGCGATAGAGCGGGCGCGCGAACTGCGTCCCGACCTGATCCTGATGGACATCCGCCTCGGCGAGGGCATCGACGGCATCGAAGCCGCACACCGCATACGTACCCAATACGATATTCCCGTGGTCTACGTGTCGGCCTATGCCGACCGTGATCTGCTCGATCGCGCACGTGCCACCCAGCCCGCCGGCTTCATCAACAAGCCATTCACGACCAAAGACCTGCTGACCACCATCAACCTCGCACTGCACAAGCAGGAAGAGGCGCGCCAGAACGACGCCAGCAAGGGCCGCGAGGGCAAGGAACAGGAAGCGATCATCACCGCCGATCGCGATGCGCGCATCACCTTCGTCAACCGCCATGCCGAACAATTGACCGGCTGGACGCGCGACAACGTCGTGGGTCAGCCGCTGGCCAATATCCTCATGACGCTCTACGAAATGAACGCCGCCGACGCCAGCGCAGTGGTACGCCGCACCTTCAAGGACAACGCCGAACAGCCGGTGCTGAGCAATGACGAGAGCGGCAACGACACCCTGAAGCCGCTCACCGATGCCCGTGGCCAGTGCTTTGGTATCGCGCTGCGCATGAGCGAATCGACCACGCGGGCGAGTGTCGCGGCGCTGTCACTGGCCAGCAATGCGCTGCGCTTCGTATTCGATCAACTGCCCATGGCCGTGGTGCTGGTCGACAGCAAATTGAAGCTGTTGTACATCAATCAGCTCGCCGATCAGATTCTGAAATCCCATCCGACGGTGAACATCTCGCGCGGCCAGTTGCGTGGCAGTGCCGACGCCGATCATGAAAACCTGGTGGGCGTGGTGCAACGTGCCGCCGCGCGCGGTCAGTTGCAGGCGCCCGACGAAGTCACCAGTGAAATCTGCACCATCCGCGCCGAGGACGACAGGCGCGTGATCCTGGTGGCAACGCCCGTGCCGGCCGATGGCGCGGTGACGGTCGCGCTGCTGGTGTTCGAATCGCCCGGTTATCGCCCGGTCTCGGCCCAGGTGCTGCAGCAGATCTACGGCCTCACCCGCGCTGAAATCGTGCTGGTGCAGGCGCTCGCCAGTGGCCACAGTCTGGAAGAGGCGGCCCACACCATCGGCATCGCGGTCAACACCGCGCGTACCCACCTCAAGCATATCTTCATCAAGACCGGCGCCAAGCGTCAGTCGGAACTCATCCATCAGGTCGAAACCGGGCCGGCCTCGCTGCCGCTCAAGCTCGAAGACCCACATTAGCTGGTCGTCGCGGCGTATCGATCTCGCGCCGCGCACGTTCTACAATCTCCCTCACAACGCCAGGACGGCGTTGCAACCACTACAGGGAGTTTGGATATGGATATCCGTCATTCTCGGCGCATCCGCGCCTGCCTCTTTTCCACCCTTTGCATCGGCGCGGTGTCTGGCGCGGCTCACGCCAGCACCTTGGCGACCTTCAGTTTCGATGGCGCGAACGGCGCTTTCGACGCCGGCCCCGGCACGCTCGCGTCCGGCCTCGTCAGCGCGCTGTGGCGCGATGACGCCGGTCGTCTGAGTGATCTGGCCGGCAATCCCGGTCGCGCGCTGTCGGCCAGCGGCTTCACCGGCACCAACCAGCTGCATCTCGTGCTCGAACAAAGCGGCGCCCACCGCTTTGCGCTCGACCGTCTGCTGTTCGACGTGCGCGGTTCGGCCAGCGGGCCCGACACCTGGACACTGAGTCACGCCGGCACCGAGCTCGCGCGTGGCGCCGTGACCGGCAGCTTCCGCAGTTTCGATGTCGCGCTCGGCGTGTTGTCCAATGCCCGCGAGCTGGTGCTCGATTTCGCCGGCGGCGGCGCCACTGCGATCACCGGCACACTCAGGCTCGACAACGTGCGACTCGAAGGCGAGTTGCGGCCGGTGCCTCTGCCGGGTTCATTCTTCCTGTTTGCCACGCCGCTGCTGGGCGCGCTGCTGGCGCGCCTGCGCATGCGTTGTGCTCAGTGGTTGGGGGCGGGCCATTCGCGCCAGCCATCCAGCAGCGGGAAGTACAGCCCGAGCATGATCGGACGCGCATCGAGGCTGGCCATGATGCGTCCATAGCGTTCGAGCTGCGGTCGGTAGCGCGTGAGTTCTGAATCCAGATAGTCCTCACGCGCGCCGCCGCGATGGCTGCCGGTCTTGAAGTCGACGATCCAGCGTCGCCCTTCGGCGTCGACGAAGGTGCGATCGATGATGACGCGCGCCGGCTCGCCATGTTCGACCACCGCCAGGCAGAGTTCGGTCTCGACTTCCGCCTGGTCGGCGGCGAACAACCACAACCCGCGGCTACTGCTCGAGGTCGCCTGCACCGCGCGCGCGATTTCCTGCACGGCGACGTCAAGCTCCTCGCGCGCCACGCCGAGTGCGCGCAATTGCCCACGGGCAAAACCTTCCAGCGCCGGATTCCAGGTGCGCGCGCCACCCTGGTCCGACAAATCCTGCAGCAGGCGATGGGCGACCGTGCCGATGTGTTTGGCGGTGGTGCCGGCCCAGTCGAATTCGAGCGGGGTTTCGCTGCCCGGCATCGCGAGCGCAAAGGCCGCTTGCGGCAGGCTCGCGGTGGCGCAGCGACGCAGCACCGGCGCGCTCACCTGCCGGGCGCTCGCCAGCGCCGTCTCGGGCGACGGCAGCAGGGTGGCCAGTGCCGCCTCCTGGATGGCCGGCCACAGCATCGCGAAGAACGAGCCCTTGGCGGCTTTCGGCGGCGCGTCTTCCTTCTGAGTGACGTGACCGAGCAGATGCACTTCGCGCCTCGCACGGGTCAGCGCCACGTACAGCAGTCGCACGGCTTCGGCCGCCACGTCTTCCTTGTCGCGTTCGCGCAGATATTTGAACCACGGACTCTCGCCCTTGGCCGGTGACGGCGCGAGCAGGAGGTCGGCCCGACCGCTGGCGTCGTGATGCTCTCGCCAGGCCAGCAAAGGCTTGCCGTCGGCCTGCGGTTTGCGTCCGCAGCCGGGCACGATCACGTAGTCGAACTCGAGCCCCTTGGCGCGATGGATGGTCATGACCTGCAGGCGGCTGTCGGCCGCCGGCGGCGGACTGGAATAGCGCCCCGCCAACTGCTGTTCGATGCGCTCGATGCTGAGCGGCCCGTTGTCCTCGGCCAGCCCCTCCAGCAAATCGAGATAGGCACGCACGTCGGCAAAACGCGCTTCGTCATCCAGCAGCGCCGGACCACCGAGCGCGACCCAGCAGCGTTCGACCAGCGCCGCCACCGGCTCGCTGCCCGCGCAACTCATGGCCGCGCGCAACACCGCGCCGGTGCGCGCCAGACGCGCCTGCTCATCGGCCGGCAGGCCCGCCCACCACGACACGTCCTCCAACGCTTCGAGTACGGTGCCGACGCGCGCGCTCAAATGCTGCAAGGTGGCCAGCGTGGCGCCGCACCAGGGCGCGCGCAGCACGGCCAGCCAGGCGACGCCGTCGGCCTCGTGCAGCAGGGCGCGGGTCAGGGCCAGCAGGTCGGCGATACACGGCAGTTCGCCGAGCGCCTCGATTTCGCGCGCCGCGATGGCGTGGCCGCGGGCCACCAGATCGGCGGTCACGCGGCCGAGATGGCTGCGACTGCGGACCAGGATGGCGATGCTGTCCTGCGGCGCGGTGGCCCGTATGCGCTCCACCAGATTCAGGACCTGGCCGGCTTCCCGCCCACGGTCGTTGTCGATGGCGGCGTGCACCGCCCACACGCCGGGCAAGGCCGGCTTGACCGCCGCCTGCGCGACGAAGGGCACGTCGAAGGCCGGCACACTGGCGCAGGCCACCGGCATCACATTGTTGATCCACTCGACCAGCGCGGCCTGGGCGCGGAAATTGACCGCCAGCTCGAGGCGCTCCAGACGCAGATCGCCGAGCGGCGCGCCGCGCAGCAAATCGGTGAACAGCCGCACGTCGGCCTGGCGAAAGCGGTAGATGGACTGCATCGGATCGCCGACCAGGAACAGACTGCGGCCATCGCCCTGCACCCATCCGGCAGTCAGGGCTTCTATCAGTTTGTACTGGGTGAGCGAGGTGTCCTGCACTTCGTCGACCAGCAGATGCTGCAGGCGGTAGTCGAGTTGCAGGGCCAGATCCGTCGGCTCCTCGGGCGCGCCCAGGGCCTGCTCGGCGGCCAGCGCAAAACTGGTGAAATCGACCCGCCCGGCGCGCCGGCCCTGCACATCGAACAGGGCCGCGGCGAGCTTCAAGGCCGCGATCAGCGCACTGACCACCGCGCTCTCGCCGGCGCCGAACATCCGGCGCGGCAGTTCCAGGGCGCGCTTGAAGGCGAGATTCAGCGCCGGCGCTTCGCGCAAGCGGGTGATGAGATCCAGCATCGCGCTCTTGGCTGCGGCGTGGGGCTTGCCCGGCGGGAAGCCCTGCTTGACGTTGAGCGCACGGCGCCACTCGCCCTGCTGGGTGAGCAGCAGGCGCGCCAGCGCCTGCCACTGCGGCAGGCCGTTGAGGTCAGCGCCCGGCAATTGCGTGATCTCCGCCAGCAGCACGATGTCGCACTCGCCTTCATCGACCGCCGCCAGGCGGCGCGCAGCGCTCGCCGCCCCCGTCAGCAAGTCATCGACGGCGACGTCGGCGCGAGCCAGGTGCAGACGCAGCCGCTCGAGGTCCGTGCTCACCACCCGCTCGAAGCCCGCTTCGAGGGCCGCCAATTCCGCGCTCTTGTGCAGCACGCGCAGCCATTGGTCGCGGCGCGCGAGCATGTCGGCCAACAGATCCTCGAGCTTGTCCCAGTCGTTGTCGAAATGCGCCAGCAGATGCGCTATCGCCTCGCTCCACTGCGCGCCGTCGGCGATGCCGGCCACGGTCTCGCGGGCCGCGTCGCGATAGAGGCGCGCGGCGTCCTCCTCGACACTCTGGGCGCTGGGCAGCCTGGCGCTGATCGGCGCCTGACGCACGATGTTCTGACACAGGGCGTCGATGGTCATGATGCGCAGGCGCGAGGGCTGGGCTCGCAAATCCCAGCCGCACTCGCGGTCGTGGGCGAGCACCGCGCTGGCGTAATCGTGGGTGGCGGCGCGGAAGGGATCGTCCGGCCGTGGTTCGCCGGCCAGATCGAGCGCGGCGATGATGCGTGCGCGCATTTCCTCGGCGGCCTTGCGCGTGAAGGTGATGGCCAGCACCTGCTCGGGCTGGCGGACGGTGGTCAGCAGGCGCAGCAGGCGCTGGGTCAGGAGCGTGGTCTTGCCCGAGCCGGCCGGGGCCTGCACGACGAACGAGCGCGTCACATCGAGTGCGTCACGGCGCGCGGCGGCGTCATTCGAACTCATGGTCTTGCTCCTCATCGTCGCCGCTGTCGCCGTCTTCATCCTCGCTGCCGAGGCGCGCGAACTCGCGCACCCGGCACAGCAGGTCGAACTCACAGAGCCGACAGGTCTGGCTGCCACGTTTGGGCTGGGCGATGGCCAGGCCCGCCGCAATCTCCGCGGCCAGGGTCGCGAGATCCGCCGCCCAGGCCGCGCACTGCGCCGCCCATTGCGCTTCGTCCTCATAGGCGCTCGAAAGCCATTCGGACTTGACGCTATCGATCCGGCCATAGGCGATGGCGCGGGTATGGGTGGACTCGCCGGCCACCGCATAAAAGGGCAGTTGCGGTTCGTTCATGCGCGGCGGCTGCCAATCGCCGCGCGAGCAGCGGCCGGTCTTGTAGTCGACGATCACTTCGCTGCCATCGTCGAGCCGATCGACACGGTCGAGTCGCACGCGGAATTCCAAGGCGCCGAGCCGCACCTGACGCGGGTCCTCGACCGCCACCACCGTAAAGGGCGTGCGCTTGAGTTCCTCGTCCAGCCAGCGCCCGAGCAGGCTCTGCAAACGCTCGCGCTCGACCGCCAACACGGCGCGCTCGAGAGGCGTGGCGGCGGGCACCAGGGGCAGGGATTCGCCGACCGCGGCAGCGACGCGCGCCGCGCGATCGTCGGCACTCAGCGCGCGCAGCACGGCCTGCGAACCGAGTTCCGCCCACAGCCGCGCAAGCGCGCGATGCACGGCATTGCCCTTGTCCAGCGCGCTCAGGCCCGGCCGCGGCTC
>Ga0208492_1001977_pt1 | contig 11080 bp, 10 predicted proteins | sample Subbioar_CSW14AB_FD_184820 | JGI IMG/M metagenome (GOLD analysis project Ga0208492, IMG submission 184820) | Serpentinite rock and fluid subsurface biosphere microbial communities from McLaughlin Reserve, California, USA - CR12Mar_CSW14AB (SPAdes) | ecosystem: Environmental > Terrestrial > Deep...
CGACTCCCAACTTCCACCGACTCTTGTCATCTTTTTCGAGTCCCCAGATGAAAATGGCCACGCACTGCATACCTCCCAGAATGAAGTAGCAATCAACGGAGGTGTGTCGTGATCAATCAAATTATCAGCGGGGCCTGCTATTGGCCTAAGGCTCAAAATGGGGATGGACATTCGCTGCTAATCCCGAATGGGACATACTTTGAAGTTCCGCTGGAAGGTCCCCTTAGTAGGATATGTGTAAAGGGGGTCTGTAAGGAGGGTTACTTCGAGATTTTGGATGGGGATTTTGCCAGGAAGAAATTCGATACAGCGAATAAAGCAGTCTGTGCAGTTCGCCCGATACCGAGCGGAAGCAATAACGCTTTTCTATACGTTAGATTCTTCATAAATGGAGAAGCGATTCCTGCGGATGTACTTCGACACCGAAGCGAATATCGATGCGACGAAACCGAAGAGCAGGCCCTCAATATGATCGTTGATCGAAATAAGCGGCTATCAAAAGAGCTTGGAATCGTCGAATTGCGCAAAATGGCTGCCCGTAAAATAATCGAGAATCCAGAGCTACTCGAAATTGCGAGGCCGCTGAGCATTTTCTGAGGGCCATATAGCCCTTCGCACTGGATGGGGGGCGGCAGCAGCCACTGCCCCCCAAACCGCCTGCGGCGGGCGGCAGCCGCCTTTTCGCAGTGTGGTGGGTGATGCCAGGGGCGAGACCACGCAACCATGCCCAGCCCACGCCACCAAGACCGCCAGGGGACAACCCGAGGCCAGCCCACGGCCCCGCCACCATCTCGGGGGGACCGTGATCGCGTCGCCCAGCGAGCATCCGCTCGGTGCTGCGCGCGGTGCGCGCCGCAACGCAAACGGCCCCGGCGATGGAGTGCCGAGGCCGTGTGATGGAATCGAGTCGCTATCAAACCAGCCGCAGCTGGCCTCTCCGGCACGCCGGCCCCTCGGTGATTTTTGCAAGTTGCACGCTGGGCAACTCGCGCGGCACATAATTGGGCCGGACGCGGCGAATAAGCAATTCGCGCAAGTCGAGATACTCCGCTAAGACCCGGCAGGTTTCCGATGATGCAGGGGCTGGATGCGCGAGCAGATGCGTCAGCATCGCGCCATCGTCGCCGATTGCGATTTCATCAAGTGCGTCGGACCATAATCGGTGTTGTGCACTCATTTCTTCGCGTTCGAAGGCGGGCGGCAGGACCGCGAAAAGTTCGCCCGCGCCGTCCAAATAAAGCACGAGACCATTCGACTTCTCGACGATGCGCAGGTCTCTTTCCAAATTCTCGATATTTGTCATGGCTCACCAGGGCAGTTTGTAGTTGAAGCAGACGCACCAGATAGTCAACGCGATTGCGACTACGCCGACCGCGATGCTGCCGAAGCGGCGGTAAATTTCGACTCATCGCCTCAATCGTTCGGCGAAGGCCCGCAAGCCTCGCAATTCTTCAATGACACCACCTCGCTCAACCCACATGACACCGCGACCTCATTTTTGCAAAGCCCAACAGGCAATAGACCGCGACCACCGGTAGGACGAGGCAGATCATCCCGCCAGCATACTTCGCGTAGAATTCATCTGCGATAAGGGGCAGAGCCTCTGCTATGAGGCCGCCGCCGACGAAGAAGAGCCAAGGCGCCGCCAAAATAAATACTACGCCAGAAGCGATTATCGCTGCGATTCTCAAAACTAACTTTCCGTACATTTTCATCTCCATTTTCAGAAACCATCAGCTTTTTTGACACCAACATCCACCATTTGATCTGACGGTGACGATGGCGCCGCGCCCCTCACAGCGGCCCCGCCGCTTCCACCTCGGACACCGCCGCCTCCGCTGCTGCCGCCGACGCGATCAGCGATGGCACCGCCGGCGGAACGCGCGATGCCGCCGGTCGTTTCCGCAGCATTTCGGGAAACCTGATTGATCACCGTTCTTGAACTCGGCAGCGCGACAGCCGCGATCCTCGCGCCGTCATCTGAGGCATGGTTGGGGACGTTCACCGCCATCGTTTTGGCGACAAAATCCGCCAGCCCCCAGGTCGCTTTAAACGCGACCACTCCTCCGGCAACGACCACAAAAATGACGTAGGCTACCGACCACCAAAGCCATGACCACGCATCGACAGAGCCGGCCTCAATTTCATTGCCAATCGCCTGCAGCAGAGCAGAATTTCCGGCGGCGATAATGGCACCGTAAAGAAAGGAAAAACAGAGAAGGCCGAGAGCAGCGAGCGCCGGCAGCGACGCGTAATATATGACTGGCTTAAACGCTTCGCCGGCATTTCCGAAAATGCCATCGCCCTCCAAATCAATGAGTCTCAAAGCGATCAAAGGAATGATTATCACGGCAACAAACGCGCCGACGAACACCGATGCCGTTATCGACAACCAGAGCAATGCCGGCAGGAGTGGAGCGAGATAAACGCAAGTGCCGCCGATCAGAAGCAGCACGAATCCACCCACAAGGCCGATCATGCCGACATTGCCAAGCCCAGGAATTGCTGAGGCAACGCCGCCTGTGGAAACGAGGTACCGCCCGGCTTCGAGAACAGGCGCACCCAATGCAGCGACGGCGCCAAAAGGTGAAGCCGCTACCTCTGCCCATGGCCGCCGGAGTTGCGTCAAAAACATGGATTTAGTGGCAAGTAAGAAATGCGCTTTTGCGTTGTCCGCGATTTCAGAGGCGCCCGTTTTTATGTCGCTGGCAGAGCCGAAAGCCGCACCTTTAAAGATTCTGCCCACGCTCGCGAGCCAGGTTGTGGCGGTTATGCGACCAACTGCAGCAGCCTCAGCGTCGGTGTTAAAAATAGGTCGCTGGTACTTCGCTTGCATCATTTTTTCGACATAGGAAAGCTGGAATTCGCTGATGCGGGCGAACTGATGGAGTGTTGTTTTTACGTCAGCGGGTTCGACCGTCACTGAGCCCGGCAGAGCGGCGCGAAGAACATCGATTTGAGCGCGATGAAGAGAAAAGATGTCGGCACCGATGTCTATAAATCCGCCGCGCCAGTCCTGTGATTTAGCAGCGTTCGCCTCGCGCCACGCTGCTGCCGATTGGTCCGCGTGCGCTCGGGTCAACGTGGCGTATGCGAGTTCCTGGACCCTCGAAACTGCGTTGATGATGTCGCGGTTCGCTGCATCATCTGTTTTGTTCGCTGTGTAAACGTCGCTGGCGAAATTGCCGGGCGACACGGAAATAATAGGAAAGGCATTGGCGAAAATTGGTGGCGCGGTTTCAATTAGCCGCTCTATGGCTTCTACTCGCGCTCGGAACGCGGCTTCATGTGCGATGCCGTCGCCAGTTTTCGCCACGGTCACGACGCCACAATGTCCTGTCGTCACAGAATCCGGCCCGCCGCTGCCAGAAGTGCGGCGCTCGTGGAAATATGAGAAATTGTCTGTAGAAATCGACCGAGTGATCTTATTCGTGATCGCCCCAGGTCCTGGGCCAGCAATCGCCATGTGGACGCGGTGTGCATCTTCCACAAGCTCCCCGCACATAAAAAAAGCACCAAGATCGAGGGCGAGCGAATAGGCTTGCGGATCATTAGGGAATACGAGCGGCTGCCCTTGCCGGCGCACTAAATCGTCTGCGGTTTGGTATAGTTTTTTCGCTCCTTCAATTGACAAGTTGAGGGCATTGCCGAAAGCAATCTGCCCGGCTGTGAGACCACCTGGCGCTGGTATGAACAATGAAACGGCGATTATGAATCTAATGCCGCCCTGCGGCGAAACGGCGATCTTGCCGCCGGTCGCTGTTTTCACGACCCCAGCGCTCACAACATAGAACATCCACAGGCCGCCTATTACCGCAATTGTCTGGTTGTAAAGCGCCAAAAGAGGAAGAAGCGGCGACGGCGTTTCGGTTTGGCCAAAGAAAGCGCTGAGAAACGCTTGAGCCGGATCAAGGGTCAGAAAATCCATCGCCGCCGCTCCCGTTTTACTGCGCCTGAGCCGGCGCGCTGGGCAACGTCAGGATGGTGCGCTTCACGAAGCTGGCGGGGATCACGCCGAGTTGGACGGCGCGGGCGAGCTTGCCGACATCTTGCTCACGCTTTCCGGAGGCGGCGATTTTAGCAGCGAGCCCGAGGGCGTTCCCGTCACCCGCTTCCACGGCAGCAAGTAGGGCGCCACCAAGTACGAAAATCGCAGCGTCGCGCGCCTTCCGGCGGTCGGCAGCTTCACGCTGACCGCGCTGTTCTTCCGCCGCAGCAAGTTTCTGCAAACGTGAAAACATTCGTTGGGCTCGGGGGTCGTTGGCTTCGATGAGCCTCGACAGAATTTTGGACACATTCTTCGACATCGGGGGCCTCATTTGGTGTTGGCGATGCCTAAAATCTATCACTCCATTAGAATAGTTCAATGCTTATTTTCCTATGAAAAGTATTTATAAAATACAAGATAGCAACAATTCGATTTTGCAGCAGTTACCACCACGAAATATGGTTTCCCTGCACCCTAAAATCGGCACCATCTACTTTGCCATATGGAATCTATACTGAGTGCGCACCTAAGTGTTTCCTACGGAAACACATGCGGCCCCCGGCGGACTTTCACTACCCCGTTGTATACTGTCAGGATGCGATACCTCGACTGCTCACCCCAAGCCACATATGTCTCAAAAAAAGCAGGCAAATCTGCGGCTGCAAAGCATGCCTACGTTACCCGCACCGGCAAATATGCGCGGCATCGGGACCGCTGCGTTGCATCGGAAACTCTCGGCCTGCCCCAATGGGCCACGGATGCTGAGGCTTATTGGCGCGGCGCTGATGAAAGGGAGCGAAGAAACGGCGCGACGTTATATGAATACATATTCCCTCTTCCTGCAGGTCTATCTCGCGAAGGCCAAATAGCCCTCTGCCGACGCTTTACCGGAGCTTGGCGTAGTCAGTTTACAAATCCTCCCGTGACTACCTGGGGCTTGCATGAAGGCGGCGGATCGAACCCGCACCTTCATTTTTGTTTCGGGACGCGGCTCATCGACGAACGCGCCGCCGGCCTATCAATTGAGGACTTTTTTAAACGCGGGGCGGTCGAAAGTTTCAGCACGAACACTAACGATAAAAAATTTCTCGCGGAGACGAAGGCCGCGTGGTTGGACTATGCCAACTACGCGGCAAGGAAAGAGGGCCTTGACGTTGAACTCGTCGGCGGCACGTTGGAAGAGCAGCGCGCCCTTGCCCTCAAAAAATTCAAGGAAGCGCGCGACCTCAGCCAGCGCGCCGACCTTTGGTGGTGGTATGCCAAAACCCACCGACCAGTAACGACCCATCTCGGCCAGCAAGCGGCCACCGGGGACACCGAAACCGCCGGGGCGCGGCGCCAGAAATTCCGGCGCGAGCGACGCGCGCGAGACACGTTTCTTATGCGTCTTGCTGCGGCTGCAGAATTTAACTTCGCTCGGCAGGGATACCCCATTCCTGCCGAATGCGCCGATTTGGCGGCTCAATATCATCTTCGCAATCCGACAGAATTTCCCGAGATCAGCGGTATCGATGTAGCGGTACCGCCGATGCCACCACCGCCACCACCGGAGCCTAAGAAAATGAGCACCCTAAATTCGCAATTTAGCTATTCGCCAATTGATAATTCTGGCGGGCGCCGTCCGTCCCGCACCACCGGCAGAATCTCGACGATCCAGGTCGCAGAGGCACAATTCATCAAACCGCCGACGGCCCGGCCACAAGCTTATTTTTGGCAACGGTATTATGGCGGCCCATGCGACGCGAATGTCGCATTGAACATCGCGTTTTTCGACGCGCGGCGCGGAACGATTCGCACCGTCAGCCGAGACACGATCATCGACAAGCGCGACGAGCTAAGAGCGACCGCGTTCAATGAGGTCACACTCGGGATTCTATTCGAACAATGCAAGGCAAAGGGCTGGACCGAAGTTGAGCTCGATGGCGCCGAGCCTTGGGTTTATGACCGCTTCGCCGCCGCAGGCTTCCGCGTCGTCAACGCCACCGCGCAGCAGCAGGGTATCAGACTTGGTGCTGGCCCTGGCCTGGACCGTTACGGTTTTCCACAACGACAGAATACGCAGCCGCCGCAGGATCAAAGAAAGCCGCCCACCTTAATTCCTCCATTGGAGAGGACCAATCAGTTGCTCACCGCAGTAGACATCAAAAACAAAAATCTTGCTGATGCCAGGACAATTTCGGAGATAGAAGAAGCAGCAAAATCGGAGAAAAGGCATTACACACAAGAAGAAATTTCTAAGGCGGGTAAACTGCGTGAGGCTATGACTGCACGGGAATTGGCAGAGCGTGAGCGCCGGGAGCAATATCATGAGAATAGGCAGCGCGCCTCGGAGTACCTCGGAAACAATCCGGGCGCCGCGCAAGGTGTCCAGGCGCCAAGGTTGAAAATGTAATCGGTGTGAATAAATACGAAGGGCGGCGGTGCTGAAACACCGCCGCCCTATTGACCCCCTGAAGCTGGCCGGCTGGATGGGGGTCGCTACGAAAAAGGTAGCACACCCTTCCCAAATTTCAATGCCGGCCATAGTTCAGGTGGCCGGCATATGCTCGAAAATTTTCTCGCAAATATTAAAACTCGGCTTCCTCAGTCAGTTCTTGCTCAAGACCCAGCCACCAGCAGCGGCTCTTGGAGGACGTCACTCCCCAAGGCCATCGCGAAAGATGTTGAACGAATCAGTTTCAACAGTCCGATTTTTATCAACTGCATCACGGTTGATTTCGACGGCGCCGCCGCGCTGGATGAGAAATGGCAGGATTTCGATTTGCCGCCGACGCTTTCCGTCAGTAACCGCCCAGACAGCCGCAGCGGGCGGCCTGGGCGGCACGATACCTATTTCCTCGCCGCCCCCGTTTTCGTTGGTGCCGGTGCGCGGACAAAGCCCGTCGCCTTCGCACGTTTCCTCCGGCGCGCGCTTACAGCAGAGTTTGGCGGAGATAGACGGTACACAAACCTTCTTACTAAGAACCCGTGGCACTCGAAACATTTTGCGAAAACGCCGTATTTGTGGTCCGGCGATCAAGGCTTTTTGTATGAATTCGATCACTTCAAAGAAAAAATTGACCTCGAAAAATGGTCGGCAATTTTCCGACGCGATGACGCCGAAAACAGGGGCCGGGCTGTTGTTGAACTCGACGAATCGGCCCGCAACTCCTCGCTGTTCGATGCAGCCCGTAGCTATGCCTACGGCACGGCAAAATCTGGCGACTACAGCTTTGCCGGGCTATCAGATTACATAGAGCAACAGAACCTGCTTTTCATCGAACCTCTTGGGCTTGGTGAAACCCGCCTAATCGCTCGGTCAATCGACCGCTTCATCGCCACCCGCTACAGCGGCGGCAGCGGCCTCAGTGATTTGCAGCGCCAGCGGCAACGTAAGGGCGCCGATGTCCGGCGTGCAAGGAGTAAGGGGCCGGCCATCCTGGCACGGCTCGAAGCTGGGGTTGGCTGGGCGCAGATCGGCGAGGAGTTCGAGATGACTGCTAATGCCGTCAAAGTCGCTGCCCGCCGCGCACGGCACCGAGCCCGTGCCGACTAAATGCAGGGTACATTTACATCAGGTATTACACGCCACCATTGCCGCCTTGCCGCAACCGTGGCGTTTAAAGGGAATGCTTATGGATAAATTGTAAAATGCACGTATATATGAAATTAAAATTTAGCCCCGGCTGCTGCATCATAATTTACTGAAATCACACACCAAGGCTCTTTAAAATCTACTCCCGATGAATATAAAAAAGTTAGTTTAATGACACCACCGTCTTTAAAATTCCAGAATTGATCATTAGCCTCTTGCGTCAGATTTCGACGATTGACGCTACGAACCGGCGGATCAACATCAGGCCTGCCATATTGACCTGATATACCACCACTAATTTTTTGGTAAAGATTTGTGCATTCCAATTGTGTGACTGGTAAATTTCTTGGGTGTAGGCTTATTCCATTTAATTTATATTCAGGTGCTTGAAATTCATACCTTACTACAAACAACATGCCATTTATTGAAGTTTCGTGGCCCGCAGCAACGGTGCCGTCACGAAGTTTGCGGGGTTCGCTCAAAGTTGGAATAGTTTTTCTTAATTCCTGTGGGGTTACGCCAAATTTTGCTTTATCCCATCCAGGAAGTTTTTCGCGCGACTGAGAATATGCATTATCTGCGCTGAGTAACAAAAACGTACATAAAAATAGTTTGGCAATATTTAAGGCAACACCTTGCTGATAGAAGGCTAATATCGTCATGATTCACAGGACCTAAGTATTTCGCTTAATTCATTAAGGGATTTCCAAACGACTCCCTGAATAGCGCCCATTACAAATCGTCGCCACCCGTTTAAATGGCATTTTCTTCCAATGCTCCGGCACCTTGCCAATCCACTCGCCCCCGGGAACTTTGTAGGCTGGGTAAGGCTTGTAGTGAAACAAGCCCGGCTCAACTCAGTTGCGCAATGCGCCAGATGGCCGTGGCCTGCGCCGCCATCCAGTTCTGTTGTGCGGCGATCCGCTCCGGTGTCCACTCCGCATGGTCGTGACCGAGTTTCCTGGTGATCGCAAATTCGCTTTGCTGGTATGTCGACCGCTTCTGGGCGTAATCCAGGTTGCCCAGGTCACGATTCGCACGGGCCTGAAGCAGCGTCATGTTGCCCAGTCGGTACACGAGGGCTTCCGCGTCGTCGTTGCCGATGCCGCCCCAGCCGTCCGGCGCGTTTTGCGGTAGGACATGCTCGATGTTGAAGGAGTCACTGGCGAAGTCATGGGCTTGGCCAGACAGGTGTTTTTCCAGCGCGCAGAGAATGAAGCGGACCACGCGGTTGTTTCGAGAGTCTGTGGTACGGATCGTCTTCTCTGCGAAGGCCGTTTTGAACACGGCATCATCCGGGTAAATGCTGCGCAAGCGTTGCAGCACTTGTCCGAGATTGTTCAACCCGTTCCCTGCGAAGCTTTCAGCGACCTCGTTGTACTTTCGCTCTTGCTCGGCGGTGCTGTTGGAGCCGATGACATTGAACCGCATCGAGATCACCACCGTCGCGCGAAGCAGTCCCGTGAAGTCGGGTGCGTCAAGGTTTCGCTTGGCAGCCAGTAATAGCGGGAACGGCTGCCGCACCCGGAAGGTCTTCAGCACGCCCGCCAGTTGCTTGTCCTCTTGCGGCCAGTCCGATGGTTCAGGCGACGACAAGGCCAAGTAGGTATCCAGGTCTTCTTCCATGTTGCGCAGCAACTCGAATACGGCTTCGGACGTGCTGACCTGGGTTCGTATCGTCTTGAACAGGTCGGCCTGGCGGGCGAAGCTTCGGCGGCTGTTCCAGTGCACGCGGAGGAAGTCCGGGAAATTCTCCGATTGGAGCCGACCAACGATGGCCTCCCACCGGTCTTCCAGACTCCGCAGTTCGTGATCGGTCTCTCCACCCCGATCCAGAACCGAGAACAGGTAATTCTTCAGCAAATCAGTTGCAGACAGACGCACACCACGGGCGTTGAGCGTCTCGAACACCTTGTAGGCGTTGAGCTCATCGGTAACCGTGATCACCGTGAAGAACAGTCGGTCACTGATGTCTTCCACGAGCTTCGCGAGCCGCATGCCCTCGTCGCCTGTACTGGACTTGAGATATTCGGCTACGCGCTTGTCGAACCACTCAAAAGCTTTGCGCAGCAGATGTTCCGAGGCACGGAAACCTCTCTGCGGAAGATGCGCGAGTGGCACCAGATAGGCCTGGAAATAAGTGTTGTTGTTACGATTGAGCGTGAGTTTGGGGCGCGCGACCAGCGTCACGGGATCGAGGTAACCCACGTAGGTCTGCTGAATCTGGTCCATGCGGCGCTTGTTCGATTCCGCGTCATTGCCCGCGTCGATCAGTCGCTGGATATTCTTGAGAATGGCAAGAACGATGATACTGATGGTCGTCAGGCGTTGCTGCCCATCAATGACATCGAACGTTTTGTCATCGGCGGACTGCAGAACCAGATACCCCATGTAGTGCGCACTCTCTCCGTCAGCCTTGAGCGTGCCCTGGAGATCCATCCACAGATCTTCCCATTCCTCGGTCGTCCAACTGTAGTCGCGCTGGAAGCGGGGAATGCGGTACATCAGACCGTTCCCGATCAGCTTCCTGAAGGTGTTGTTCTCAGTCTTGAAGTTGGTAGCGGCCATGACTCGCTCCGTTTCTTACTCTGTTACTTCGTCCAGCAGCGCTGCGATTTCAGCTTCGACCTACTTCAACTATTCGTCAATGTCGTGCATCTTGCGGGACGGCACGTATTTGTAAAAGTAGCGGTTGAAGTTGATCTCGTAGCCGACCTTGCCGATTTCCTTGTCCTTGTCGTCGCGGTAGCTGTCGTCGATCTGGTCATCCGGTACATACGGCACCACTTCGCGGGCGAAGTAGTCTTGGACGCTGTCCTTCTGCTCGGCGACGATGTGCTCGAGACGGGCGCGGTTTTGGATTTCACCGCATTGGCCATCGCCGTGGCCTTGGCCATCGGCAATTCCCTTCGGCTTCATACGGTAGATGCGGCTGGCCTTGTATAATATCAATTACTTGCGATTCATTTAGTGTTGCAAGGCATCAACGGAAATCGCCGTGTGGTCTGCTACCACTCGGGCCACTTTGCCCATTCCGGCTTGCATTTGACAGGTGATTTTACCGCTACGAAATGAGCTGTGCCGGAGCCGCCGCTACCGGCCAGTTCGCATGGCGGCCGCCCGGCGAATTTCTGGTGGTACAAGCGGTGGTACAATTGACGCCCAGCCGAGAGCCATGTTTTTATCAATTTTGCCAATACTTTAAGTGCTTTTTGTCCGGCCGTTTCCCGTAGGGGTCGCCAACACTTCAGCTTTCAGTTCCAAGTCCTTTTAGGCGCTACGTCAATCACTTAGGCGAAGCGCTATACCTACAAATCTATCTACAGGGCTAGCTACATCGGCTATTCTAAGGCTCCGGGACAGGGGGCAAGAATGGTTAGGGCGAGCGGCAGCAAAGTACCCTACTTGAAGCGCAACAACGGTTGCTGGGCTTACCAGCGGCGCGTGCCGAAAGACTGTATTCAGCTAGTCGGCTTTGAATGGATAAGGCTGCAAAGCCCCTCCCCCCATGACCGGCG
>Ga0208492_1001978_pt1 | contig 11077 bp, 10 predicted proteins | sample Subbioar_CSW14AB_FD_184820 | JGI IMG/M metagenome (GOLD analysis project Ga0208492, IMG submission 184820) | Serpentinite rock and fluid subsurface biosphere microbial communities from McLaughlin Reserve, California, USA - CR12Mar_CSW14AB (SPAdes) | ecosystem: Environmental > Terrestrial > Deep...
GAGCCGGTGACGATGAACGAAGTCGTCACGGGCAATGCGAAGAAGGCGCCGTATTACTGGGAGAAGTAGAGCTAGGACCGCCGGGCTCCTGCCCGGCAGTCGCTGCGTAGCAGCGAGGAGGTTGCGACGGGAGATCGCGTCGCTACGCGACGCGTTGCCGGGCAGGAGCCCGGCGGTCCCAACCTACACGTTGAACCGGAAGTGCATCACGTCGCCGTCCTGGACGACGTAGTCCTTGCCTTCCTGGCGGGCCTTGCCGTTTTCCTTCGCGCCGCTTTCGCCGTTGAACTTGACGTAGTCGGCGTAGGCGATGGTCTCGGCCTTGATGAAGCCCTTCTCGAAGTCGCCATGGATGACGCCGGCGGCCTGCGGGGCGGTCGTGCCCTTCTTGATCGTCCACGCACGTGCCTCTTTCGGGCCGACCGTGAAGTAGGTCTGCAGGCCGAGGAGCTCGTAGCCCGCACGGATCACGCGGTTGAGGCCGGGCTCTTCGAGGCCGAGGCTTTCGAGGAACTCCTTCTGCTCTTCATCGGAGAGGACCGCGACTTCGGATTCGATCTTGGCAGAGATCACGACAGCGGCCGAACCTTCAGCCTTCGCGTGCGCGACGACCTTGGCGGAGAACGCGTTGCCATCGGCGGCGGAGTTTTCGTCGACATTGCAGATGTAGAACACCGGCTTTGAGGTCAGCAGCTGGAGCATCTTCCACGCCTTCTGGTCCTCGGCGTCGATGATGGCGCCGCGCGCCGGCTTGCCGGCGTTCAGTTGTTCGAGCGCCTTGCCGATCAGCATCAGCGTCTGCACGGCTTCCTTGTCGCCGCCCTTGGCTTTCTTATCGACGTTCTGCTTCCGCTTCTCCAGCGACTCCATGTCGGCAAGCATCAGCTCGGTCTCGACAACCTCGAAATCCGCCAGCGGATCGATCTTGTTGGAGACGTGCGTGATGTCGTCATCCTCGAAGCAACGCAGCACGTAGGCGATGGCATCGCACTCGCGGATGTTGGAGAGGAACTGGTTGCCGAGGCCCTCGCCCTTGCTGGCGCCCTTCACGAGGCCGGCAATGTCCACGAAGTTCATCCGCGTCGGGATGATCTCCTTCGAGCCGGCGATCTTGGCGAGAACATCAAGACGCGGCTCGGGCATTGCCACGTCGCCGACGTTCGGTTCGATCGTGCAGAACGGATAGTTCGCCGCCTGCGCTGCTGCCGTGCGCGTGAGGGCGTTGAACAGGGTCGACTTGCCGACATTCGGCAGACCCACGATTCCGGCCTTGAAGCCCATTTTCGGTCACTTTCAGCTGTGTTCGCGGGGCTCTTAGCGGGTTGTGGCCCGCCGTGCTATACCCTGCGGCACGAGCGACAGCCGGGGGGCAAGGTTCATGGCCAAACACAAGTCCGATGGGCCGCAAAATGGCGAGTTCCGCGACCATTTGGCCAAGCGGATCGTCAGCTGGTCGATCATTGCGGTCGTTTTCTTCGGCCTGCTCGCGCTGGGTATTCCGGTCGCCTTCAGCCTCCTGGGCCTCCTCTCGCCGCGCCCCGAGCTGACGGGCGCCGACAAGGCGGTCGAGACCGCATTTGGCGTTTTCACCATGCTTGGCCCGATGATGGCCGGCTGGGTGGGGGTGGTGATCGGCTACTACTTTGCCAACAAGGCGCACCAGGATGCCTCCAACAACACCCAGAAACTGCTGGAGCGCATGAGCCCGGCGGAGCGCCTGCGTACCTCCACCATGAAGCGCGCGATGCGCCTACCGCCGCTGATCGATACTGTGTCGGTTGTGCGTGACGCCGAGCGGCGGATAACCAACCCGCTCATCGATGCCCTGTCCATCGTGCAGCGGAAGAACCGTACCCGCGCTCCACTGGTGGAGACCATGAAGGACGGTACGCAGCGCATGGTCGCGGTGCTGCACGAAAGCACGCTATACGACTTCCTGCATCGCAAGCTGCAGGAAGGAATCCCGCTCGACAGGTTGACCATTCAGGACCTGCTGGACGATCCCCACTCGGCGCGCCGTCTGGAGGGTTCGCTCAAGGCGCTCTGCGAAAGCGATCCGCTGCTGGAAGCGAAGAAGCTGATGGAGCGGAATTCAAAGGTTCAGGATGTCGTCATCACGACAACGGGCCAGCTGGACGCGCCGATGGTTGGCTGGGTTACGAACGTCGATGTGCTGCGGCACATCATCGAGACGACCAACGAGGATTAGTCCTTCGTTTCGGCGTCCGGCTGCGGCTTGCGCGGATCGCTCTTTGGCGCGGGCGCGAGGCGCATCACTTCGTTCTGATATTTGTCGTCGTTGTTGGCGAGCAGCATAGGCAAGGCCTCTGCACACGCGTCGATGAGTGCGTTGAGCCAGGGCTGGTCGGCCTTGGCGAAGTCGGAGAGCACGTGGGCGTGCACCAGTTCCTTGTCGCCGGGATGGCCAACACCCATGCGCGCGCGACGAACGTTGGCGTCGGCCTGAGCGATGATCGAGCGGATGCCGTTATGGCCCGCCGCGCCGCCGCCAGTCTTCATGCGGAAGCGGCCGGGCGCGAGGTCGATCTCGTCGTAGAAGATGATCGTGTTGGCCGGCGTGATCTTGTGGAAGCGCATCGCTTCGCCGACGGAATGGCCGGAATTGTTCATGAAGGTCTGCGGCTTCAGCAGCAGCGCCTTCACCTTCACGCCGTCTTCAGTGGTTAGCGAGCCTTCGGCGATCTCGCCCTGGAAGCGCGTACGCCACGGACCGAAGCCATGCTTTGACGCAAAGCGCTCCACGGCCATGAAGCCGATGTTGTGACGGTTGCCGGCGTATTTCGCGCCGGGGTTTCCGAGACCTACGATGAGCAGCATTCAAGCCGTCCCGCCAGAGTAATCTCGAAGTGGCGAGGCGCCGGCGCACCTCTGGGTGCGCCGGCTCGACGTCCCTACTTCTTGGCCGGGGCCTTGGCGGCGGCAGCCGGAGCGGCAGCTTTCGCGCCAGCGGCCGGAGCAGCGGCTTTCGCGCCAGCAGCCGGAGCGGCGGCAGCAGCGTCGGCGGCGGCAGCCGGTTTGTCCTCGGCCACGTCGTCCTTAGCCTTGCGGCCGGCGATCGTGATGACGGTGAAGTCGCGGTCGGCGATCGTCGGGCGCGTGCCTTCCGGCAGCTTGATCGCCGAGATCTTCAGCGAGTCACCGATTTCCATCGCCGACACGTCGGCTTCCAGGTGTTCCGGGATCGCGTCGGCCGGGGCGTACAGCCAGACTTCGTGACGGACGATGTTCATGGCGCCGCCGCGCTTGATGCCCGGGGAGACGCCCTGGCCGGTGACGTGCACCGGAACGGCGACGCGGATGATCTGGCCCGGATCGACGCGGTACAGGTCGAGGTGGGTCGGCTCATCGGTGACCGGGTGGAACTGGATGTCCTGCGCGAACACCAGCTGACGCTCGCCTTTGTATTCCAGCGTCACGGTGTGCGAGATGAACTTGCCGGACTTGAGCGCGGCAACGATGGTCTTCTTGTCGATCGAGATCGGAACCGGGGCTTTCTCGCCACCGTAAAGCACGGCCGGAACGCGGTTCGCGCGGCGCACTTCGCGGGCGCCGCCGCGGCCGGTGCGCTCGCGCACGTCGACATTGAGAACGATTTGGGGCTTGGACATTGCAGTCTCCTTTTGCCCTGATGTCCGGCCCCGGAAAGCTCCGGCTGACACCCTGGCTACACAGGCAGCGGACATCGCTGCCTTCGGGAAAGCGGGGCTTATAGGGGAGCGGTTTCAGGCCCGCAAGCGGCCAAAGCGCGCGGATTTCCGGGGCGTTCCGGCATTAACCAGCCGAGGATTCGCCTTGAGAGAGACGGGCATCGGATTCCCCTGAAGAATACGGCATAAACCGATGGACCGTCCGTGCGGTCGGACAGGGCCGTAATGAACGACAAGACGCCTCCCGCCAACCTTCCCATGCGCCGGCCCGTACAGCCGGTCGCGGCGGTGGCGTCGCGCTATCCCTTTGTTCCGTATGGACTTGTGCCGCTGGTGGGGCTGATCCTGCTGATGATCGTGGCGCTGGCCCCGTTTGCCATTGGCGAGGTGCAGTCGGTGACGGAGACCTCAGCCCGCAAGGCGCTGGTCAGCACCGGGGCCGACTGGGCGAGGGCCTCGGCCTCCGGCCAGTGGGTGATCCTTGAAGGGCGCCCCCCCTCCCGTGAGGCTGCCAACGAGGCCGTTCAGGCGGTGAAGACGGCGACCGCCGACACCCTGTTCGGGCAGGCCAGACCGGTGACCTGGGTGATCGACCATTTCACCTGGACCGAAGATCCCCTCCGCCCCGGCGACCTGCTGCCACCGCGCGATGGCGCCCCGAGCGACCGGGAAGTCGCCAACGTGCCTCCGCCGACCGAGGCGGAAGCCGCCGCCTGCGACAGCGAGATGTCCAAGCTGCTCTCGCGCACCCGCATCGAGTTCCCCACCGGCAGCGCCTCGATCCGCGCGGCCATCGCCCGCCTGCTGGATTCCATCGCCGAGGCCGTCGCCGATTGTGCCGGCGCCCTGCGGATCGAGGGCTACACGGACGACGTCGGCACCGAGGCCGACAACGCCTCGCTCAGTCTCCGCCGCGCCGAGGCCGTGCGCGCAGCCCTGATCGTGCGTGGCGTGGCGCCTGCAAGGCTGGTGGCCAGGGGATTTGGCGCGGCCAGCCCGCTCGCCACCAACGACACGGCAGACGGGCGCGCCCGCAACCGCCGGATCGAAATTCGCTCTGTACGTGCATCGCCCAACTGACGCCGACCTGAACGGACTTAACCATGTGGTTCCTGCTTCTCCAGATCTTCATTCTCATGCTGCTGGCCGCAGCCCTCGGCGCTGCGCTGATGTGGTGGTGGCTCAGCCGCAAGCATGAATCGATCGCGGACAGCCGCGAGCGCCTGCTCGCCCAGACCAACCGCATCGAAGGCCTCGTCACGCGCGACGACATGGCGAAGCAGCAGGCCGCCATCCTCGCCATGATCAACACCCAGAAGCCGGTGGACCTGCAGCCCGTCGAGCAGGGCATCGACCGCGTGAAACAGGCCGTCGCCGACATCCGGCCAACCGACCTGACGCCGCTGCACGACCGCCTGCAGGGGCTGGAAGCAAAACTCACCGCCTCGCTCGATCCGGTGATGGCCGCCGTCGCGCAAGTCCAGCCCGCGATGGATCAGCGCCTCGGCGCACTGGAAGGCGCCCTCTCGAACATCAAGATTCCCGAAGTCGATCTTGGCCCGGTGCATGCCGGCCTCGCCTCGCTAGGTCTCTCCGTCAGCGCGCTGGAGCCGAAATTCGGCGACCTCGCCGCGCGCGTCGAATCCAGCCGTCGCAATGACATGGACATCATCGCCGCCCGCTTCACGGCCGTGTCGACCGCGCTCACCGGCCTGCGCATCCCCGATATCGCCCCGCTGATGCAGCGCCTGTCGGAAGTGCAAGCGGCGATCGCCAACATCCGCATACCCGACGTCGCGCCGGTCCAGCAGCGCCTCGCCGAAGTCCACGCCGCCGTCACCAGCATCCCGCAGCCGAACCTCCAGCCGCTGCACGCCTCGCTGGCCGATCTCGAAGCCTTCGTCGTGGCGCTCGACAAGCCGCCGCAGGATTTCTCGCCGCTGTTCAACCGCCTCTCCGCCGTCGATGGGGCGCTCGCCGGCCTGCAGGGCGAAGTGCGCGAAGCCGCCGCGCTGCGCCCGGTCGAACGCCGCCTCGCCAGCCTCGAGGAAGCCCTCGGCAGCATGCCCGGCCCTGACTTCGCGCCCGTGCTCAACGCCGTCCGCTCCATCGACAACCGCAACGATCTCGTCGCTGTCGAGAACCGCCTAACCGCGCTGGAATACGGCCTCGCCGCGCTTCACCACATGATGCGCGCCCGTCCGGATGGTGCGCGCGAGCAAGCCGAAACGCGCATCGCGCCGCCGCTGCAGGTTGTCCGTCAGCCCGAACCCGCGCCGGTCCCCGCACGTCCGGACCGCGATGCCGATCCGATCAACGCCTTCCTGCGTGCGGGCGACCAGTCCAACCTTCTTACCGAGCCGGCCTTTGGCGTGCCCGACGATCTTGAGCGCATCGATGGCGTCGGTCCGATGCTACGCGCGCTCCTGCACGATATCGGCGTCTTCTACTTCTGGCAGGTGGCCGAGTGGACGCATGCCGAGATCGACTGGGTCGAGAGCAAGCTGGCGCACTTCCGTGGCCGCATCCGCCGCGACGACTGGGTTGGCCAGGCGCGCATGATGGCGGCGGCGCCGGGCGCCGTGAAGCGGCCCGGGCAGGCAGCCCTGCGCAAGCCGCTCTAGGCGTCGCCCTAGCCGCTGATGCCGTGCCACGCGCGCTCGCCATGCACATGCATGTCGAGCCCTTCAACTTCCGCCTCGGGCTTGGCCCGCAGGCTGACAACGAAGCTGGCCGCCTTGATGATGACGAACGTCATCCCGACCGACCACGCCACCACCGTGACGACGCCCTGCACCTGCACCCATGACTGCTGCGCGATGGAGACATCGCCCAGTCCCGGCGCCAGCGGCCCGAGGCTCGCAAGCAGCGGCAACACCAGCGTGCCGAGAATGCCGCCAACACCGTGAACCGCGAACACGTCGAGGCTGTCGTCGATCTTCAGCATGTTGCGGATCAACGTCACGGCATAGAAGCACACGCCCGACGCCAGCACGCCGATGATCACCGCACCGAGCGGGCCGACCGAGCCCGCCGCCGGCGTGATCGTCGCAAGGCCCGCAATGAGTCCCGTCACCGTGCCGACCAGGCCGGGCCGGCCGAACCGGATCCACTCGATCGCCATCCAGGTCAGCGCCGCAGCCGATGCCGACAGGTGCGTCACCAGCATGGCGTTGCCGGCGGATTGTCCCGCGCCCAGCGCCGAGCCCGCGTTGAAGCCGTACCAGCCGACCCACAGCATCGCCGCGCCGATCATCACCAGCACCGGGCTGTGCGGCGGGCGCATCTCATGCGGGAAGTGCTTCCGCTTGCCGACCATCTTCGCGATCACCAGCGCCGACGATCCCGCCGTCGCATGCACCACCAGCCCGCCCGCAAAGTCGCGCACGCCCTGGTCGAACAGCCAGCCGCCCGATGCCCACACCCAGTGGCACACCGGTGCATACACCAGCAGCAACCACGCCGAGGAGAACAGCAGCACGAAGCCGAAACCCGCGCGCTCAGGATACGCGCCGACGATCAGCGCGGGCGTGATGATCGCGAAGGTCATCTGGAACATGAAGAAGACGGACTCGGGGATGGTCCCGCTTTCGCTGGTTGCCGTCACGCCGTTGAGGAAGGCCTTGTCGAGCCCGCCCCAGAACGCGTTGCCCGCCCCGCCATCTCCGAACGCGATGGAGTACCCGCCGAAGAACCACAGCAGCGACATCAGGCAGGCGATCACCACGCACTGGCTTAGTACGGACAGCACGTTCTTGGATTGCACGAGGCCGCCATAGAACAGGGCGAGCGCGGGCAGGGTCATCAGCAGGACGAGCGCCGTGGCGGTCAGAACCCAGGCGGTGTCGCCGGTGTTCGTCTCGGCAAAGGCGGCGGGGGCGGCCAACAGGGCGAACGCTGCGCCCACGGCCGCGCGGCGGCCGACTTGAAGGATGGTCATGGGGTCCTCACAGGCTTCGCCGACTTGCGCGGCGTTGCCTGTTGCTTAGGCGGACGGCGGGATTCGTGCCTATGCGGCGTGCGAAACGCCACTTCACACCTGTGAGGCGCCACTCAATTAGGCAAAAAATCCACCCGGCGCACAATTTCTGGTCGGCAAAGGGTGCGGGAGGGGCATTGAGGCATGCCCCTCCCGCCACAGGCGGCGTCAGGTCTCCCGGTGCAAGGGAGCCCTAACGCTGGGCCTGCTGTATGCCGTCCCGCTCAAAGCGGGCGATTTCGATGGATGCCTGCAGGTTGGGCCCGCCCGATTTGCTCATCGAACGCACCGTTTCGGCTTTGCACGCCTCGCGGGCCGTCGCCGGGCGCTCGCCCCGGCACAGCTTCTCGGCCGTCTGTTCGACCTGGGAGAGCAGGGTCAGGCGGTCGGTCGCGCGGGAGAGATCCAGCTTCTCGAAGCGGATCACATAGCCCCCGCCCACCTTCCAGATGCCGTCCTCGGCACGGGCTGGCGGGACCGGGAGGGCCAGGGCCAGGAGGGTCACGGAAACGAAAGTCTTGATACGGGTCGGCATGGCGCTCTTTCCTTGTCTGTCCGCACTCATGGGTGGTGCGGTTGGGACAAGGCTGGGCGCGTCGCCCGAAAAAGATCAGGACCGGCGCCTGATATTCGCCTGACTTTTTGCCGATGACTCGGGAAAACAAGAACATAGGTCTCCCGGCGCAGGCTTGAGAGACCAAGGGACGAAGGCCTACGCATTCCCATGAACCTCGCGCGGGAGCCCGGATTCAGACTGGGCAGTCTTGAAGTGCGGCCCTCCACCCGGGAGGTGATTCACCCCGGTGGCCGCCTGACGCTTGAGCCGCGCGTCATGTCCGTGCTCATCGCGCTCGTGCAGGCGAAGGGTGAGGTGGTCACGCGTGACGATCTCTCGGCGCAGTGCTGGGAAGGCCGGATCGTCAGCGATGACGCGATCAACCGCGTGCTCTCCCGCATCCGCAAGCTGTCGGAACTGACCGGCGGCCGCGACTTCACGCTCGAAACGATCACCAAGGTTGGCTACCGACTGGTGACCGCGGAGCCGGCAAGCGGCGCGACGGAGCTGGTGGAGGCGATGCTCGCCCCGCCTCCTTCATCCCCGGAAGAGGACATTGTCAGCCGCCCCGGACGCCGCATCTTCTACGGCATCCTCGCCGCAGCCATCACCCTGTTCGCCGGCTACGTCGCGTGGACGGTCATGCGCCCGCAGGAATGGTCAAGCGACCCAACCGCCTCGCTCACCCTCGCCGTCCTGCCGTTCGACAGCCTCGGCGCGGCGCCGGGCGATGATGTGCTGGCGCTGGGCATGGCCCGCGAGATCCGCAACACGCTGTCGCGCGTGCGCGGCCTCCGTGTGGTGTCGGACTCCTCGTCCTTCGCCATTGCCTCCGAACCGCTGACCTCGACCGAGATGGGCAAGCGCCTGCAGGCGGACCTGCTGCTGGATGGAAGTTTCGAGCGCACGGGCGACACGGTGAAGTTGACGGCCGAACTGGTCGATGGCTGGGACGGTGTGAATGTGTGGACGGGCGCCCTGTCCGGGCCCGCCGCCGACCTCAACCGCCTGCGGCAGCAGATGGCGTCGCGCGTGTTCGAACAGATGGTGGTGAAGCTGGGGCCCAACCGGCTGGAGCGGCTGGCCGATCCGCGCGTGGAGGATGGCCGCGCCTATCGCCTGCTGGTCGAAGCCAACCAGTTGCTCGAATCCGCCTCCGGCATGCGCATGCGCGGCGATGGCAAGCAGGCGCTTGACCTTGGTGGCCGCGCCGATGCGCTGGTCGAGAAGGCCCTCGCGATCGATGCGGATTCGTCGATGGCGCTGACGCTGAAGGCGCGCATCTACGCGATGTCAGTGACGCCCGACCTGGCCGCGACCGGGATGACCGTGCTCGAGCGGCAGGCGAAGTCGGCGGACTATCTGCGCCGCGCACTGGCTGCCGACCCCGACTATGCCCCCGCGCTTGGCGCGCTCGGCGAATACTATCGCCGCTATGAATGGCGTTGGACCACAGCGGAATCGATGCTGAAGCGGGCGCTCGCGCTGGACCCGAACCAGGCGGACACGCGCGTGTCGTATTCCTACTTCCTGTCGGGCGTCGGGCGCTGCGTCGAGGCGCTGGAGCATGCGCGGGCGGGGCTGGAGATCGACCCCGAATTTGGCTGGCGCACGCTTGGCGTGCCGCGCGCCCTGAAATGCCTCGGCCGGTATGACGAAGCCGAAGCGGCCTATTTCGACGCTCTGAAGCAGGACAACGACAATCCCATCGTGCTCCGCGAAATCTATCTCAGCTATCTGGTGCGTGGCGACATCGCCGGGCTGGAAGCCGTGCGGGCGAAGATCAGCAAGCAGTTCTGGAACGATGCGCCAGCCGAGGATGGCCAGAACTGGCTGGACTGGACCGGCGCCGCGATCGCAGCCATGCGCGGCGAGGGGCATGGCTATGCTGACCGGCTGGAAGGGGAAATCCGGGAGCAGGCCAGCAATGGTCCCAAGCCGGCTGTCCCGTTGGCGGATGTCCTGCACGGCCGCGTCGACCTGATGTGGGTGCTGGCCGTCGAGTTCGCCTTCACCGGCCACCCCGACCGCGCCATTCCAATGCTGGAGCAGGCGGTCAATGGCGGCACGCTCTACATCCCGGAGACCATGCCCGGCGGGCAGTTCGAGTTCACCCCGGAGATGCGCGCCGACGCGCGTTACCAGGCGATCTGGCGCAACGACCCGCGCCTCGTCGAGCTCGTGAATCTCCGCCGCGAAGCCGTCGCCAACGGACAAATGGCAGGTCCGGAAGGCCTCGTTGTTGACAAGCGTAGCTGACACGCTACAACTGTAGCATCGCGTCGATCAGAACAGGGAAAACCATGTCGACAACAGCTACGCGGACCGAGCTATCGGTCCTCAAACAACTGTGGACCAGCGAGCGCATGAGCGCCCGCGAAATCCACGACGCCGTCAGCGGCGAAACCGGCTGGAGCTACTCCACCACCCGCACAATCATCACCCGCATGGAAGAGAAGGGCCTGCTGACGCGGGCCGAAGTGCACGGCGTGGCGGTCTATACGCCCGCCCTGTCGCGCGTCGCGGTGCTCGGCGCGATGGCGCGCGAACTGGCGCGCGACGTGTTCGACATCAAGGGCGCGCTGCCCGCCTCCATGTTCGCCGACAGCCCGCACGTGACCAGCGATGAACTGGCCGAGCTGGACGCAATCCTCAACGCCGAAGACGCCCAAAAGAAGGAAGACGGCAAATGACGCTCCTTATCTGGCTCGCTGCATCCTCCCTCGCCTGGGGTGGTATTCTCTGGATCACGGGGCGCTTGCTCCAGAAATCGAACAACGTCTCCGGCCGCGCGCGGCAATGGATCTGGCGCGGCGCCACGGCGCTGCTGGTTGCACCATGGGTTGCGGCGCCCATCGTGATCCTGTTCGGCCT
>Ga0208492_1001979_pt1 | contig 11076 bp, 8 predicted proteins | sample Subbioar_CSW14AB_FD_184820 | JGI IMG/M metagenome (GOLD analysis project Ga0208492, IMG submission 184820) | Serpentinite rock and fluid subsurface biosphere microbial communities from McLaughlin Reserve, California, USA - CR12Mar_CSW14AB (SPAdes) | ecosystem: Environmental > Terrestrial > Deep...
AAGCCGCCGAAATGCTCGTGGGCAAGGCCCGCTACCGCGCCCGCGCTGGTGGCGACAACCTGTCGCTGGCGCTGGTTCGGGTCGAAGCGCTGGCTTGATCGATCACGTCAGCGATGTGTCGACGATGCGGCGCTCTTCGCTGAGGTATTTCTTGGACTGCATCTCGTTGAGTCGGGACACCGTTCGCGGGAACTCGTGCGCCAGCGGGCCCTCCGTGTAGAGCTGCTCGGGCGGCACTTCGGCCGAGATCACCAGCTTGCACTTGCGGTCGTATAGCACGTCCACCAGCCAGGTGAAGCGGCGCGCTTCCGAGGCCATCTTCACCGGCATGTGCGGCACGTTGCTGAGCATCACCGTGTGAAAGCGCGAGGCCAGCTCCAGGTAGTCGTTCTGAGAGCGTGGGCCACCGCACAAGGTGTTGAAATCGAACCAGACCACGCCACCGGCCTTTCGGCGAGCCTTGAGCACGCGGTGCTCGATGTTCAGCTCCGGGTCTTCGTCGGCGGTTTCGGCCAACTGCCCGAACATGCGATGCATCTCGGCTTCGTTCGCCTCGTTGAGCGGCTGCAGGTACAGGTTGGCGTTTTCCAGCGCGCGACGGCGGTAGTCGTTGCCGGCGTCCACGTTCACCACCTGCAACTGCTGCTTGAGCAGCTCAATGGCCGGCAGGATGCGGTCGCGGTGCAGGCCATTGGGGTACAGCCCATCCGGATGGAAGTTCGACGTGGTGACGATGCTCATTCGGTTGCGGAACATCGCGTCCAGCAACTTGTACAGGATCATGGCGTCGGTCACGTCGGCCACGTGGAACTCGTCAAAGCAGATCAGTCGGTGCTTGCGCGACATGCGCTTGGCCAGCACCTCCAGCGGATCCTGTTGCCCCTTGAGTTCGTGCAACTGGCGGTGCACCTCGCGCATGAACTCGTGGAAGTGCAGGCGGGTCTTGCGCTCCAGCGGCACGGCATGGAAGAAGCAATCCATGATGAAGCTCTTGCCACGCCCCACCCCGCCGTACATGTAGACGCCCTTGGGCAGATCGGGGTAGCGCAGCATCTTGGTCAGCGCATTGCCCCGCTTGGCCTTGTAGTTGGCCCACTCGTCCTGGCAACGCTGCAGCGCGGCAATGCCTTGAAGCTGGGCCTCGTCGGCCTTGTAGCCCCGCTCGGCCAGGCTCTGTTCGTAGAGTTGGGTGACGGATTGCTTGTACGCAGGCATGGTGAAGCGACTTTGACCAGGGTGACGAAGGGCAAAACAAAAGGGGCAGCCAGGCCGCCCCTTCGTGTTCTGACAGGAACAAGGTCAGAAGTTTAAGGTGCGCTTGTCCACGGCAAGCGCGGCTTCCTTGGTGGCCTCGCTCAGGCTGGGGTGGGCGTGGCAGATGCGGGCGATGTCTTCGGCGCTGGCCTTGAAGGCCATGGCCACCACGGCTTCGGAGATCAGCTCGCTGGCATACGGGCCAATGATGTGCACGCCGAGGATCTCGTCGGTCTGGGCATCGGCCAGGAATTTCACGAAGCCGTTGGTGTCACCCAAGGCGCGGGCTCGGCCGTTCGCGATGAAGGGGAAGGAGCCGGCCTTGTAGGGCCGGCCCTCCGCTTTCAGAGCCTGTTCGGTTTTGCCGACCCAGGCGATCTCCGGGCTGGTGTAGATCACCCAGGGAATGATGTTGAAGTCCACGTGACCGTGCTGACCCGCGATTCGCTCGGCCACGGCCACGCCCTCTTCTTCTGCCTTGTGCGCCAGCATCGGGCCACGCACCACGTCGCCCACCGCCCACACATTGGGCAGGTTGGTCTGGCAGTCGTCGTTGACCACGATGGCACCGCGCTCATCGAGTTGCAGGCCCACGCCCTCGGCGTTCAGGCCGTTGGTGTTGGGCACGCGGCCGATCGAGACGATCAGCTTGTCGCATTCCAGCTTCTGTTCGGCACCAGCGGCGTCGGTGTAGGCCACCGTCACGCCCTTCTTGCCGGCCTTGATCTCGCCGATCTTGACGCCCAACTGCAGCTTCAGGCCCTGCTTGGTGAAGAGCTTGTGGGCCTCCTTGGCCACCTGCTCGTCCACCGCGGCCAGGAAGGTCGGCAGCGCTTCGAGCACGGTGACTTCCGCGCCCAGGCGGCGCCACACCGAGCCCATCTCCAGGCCGATCACGCCCGAGCCGATCACGCCCAGCTTCTTGGGCGCATCGCCGATGGCCAGCGCGCCGTCGTTGGAGAGGATGAGCTTTTCATCGAAGGCCGCACCCGGCAACTGGCGGGCGTTCGAGCCCGTGGCGATGACCACGTGCTTGGCCACCAGGCTCTCGGGCTTGTCGCCCGTCACCGCCACTTCGTACAGGCCATCGGCGGCCTTCACGAACGAGCCGCGGCCGTGGAAGAAGCTGACCTTGTTCTTCTTGAACAGGTAGAGGATGCCGTCGTTGTTCTGTTTCACGACGGCGTCCTTGCGGCCAATCATCTTGGCCACGTCGATGGACAGCCCATCCACGGTGATGCCGTGATCGGCGAAGTGATGCGCGGCGTGCTCGTAGTGCTCAGACGATTGCAGCAAGGCCTTGGAAGGGATGCAGCCGACGTTGGTGCAGGTGCCGCCGGGAGCGGGGCCGCCCTTGGCGTTCTTCCATTCGTCGATGCAGGCGACCTTGAAGCCGAGCTGTGCCGCGCGGATGGCGGCGATGTAGCCGCCAGGGCCGGCGCCGATGACGATGACATCGAATTGTTGTTGGGACATGGTTGGGTCTTTCCGTGCGACAAGGGGCTGGCTTGAGGCGCTAAGGCGATCGATTCATCAGGCGGGGTCGGCGCCCTCGAGGGGGACAAACACCCACAGCAGGATGTAAATGATGAGCCCCGTGCCCCAGAAGAAGGTCAGGAGGGTGACGGCGAGTCGAATGATCCAGGTCTCCACACCCATCATGCGAGCCAGCCCTGCGCAGACGCCGCCGATCCATCGATCGTCCAGCGAACGCCTCATGGCTGAATCGCTTGGCCTGGCCGCATCTTCAGCCGGTGTCGCGTCCATCAACCGAGACTTCAGCCGCTGAAACTCTTCAGCGGTGATCACGCCCCGCTCATGCAGCGAGGCGAGCTTGTCGAGTTCGTCGGCCATGGACATGGTGTGGACTCCTGTGATGGGATGCAGATCCGAGCGACCCCTCGTGAGGGTCGCCCGGTCGCAAAACTCGTCAGATGTCGAACAGCAGGCGCGCCGGGTCCTCCAGCGCTTCCTTCATCGCGACCAGGCCCAGCACGGCTTCGCGGCCGTCGATGATGCGGTGGTCGTACGACATCGCCAGGTAGTTGATCGGGCGGATCACGATCTGGCCGTTTTCCACCACGGCGCGGTCCTTGGTGGCGTGCACGCCCAGGATGGCCGACTGCGGCGGGTTGATGATCGGGGTCGAGAGCATGGAGCCGAAGACACCGCCGTTGGAGATGGAGAAGGTGCCACCGGTCATCTCCTCGATGCCCAGCTTGCCGTCGCGGGCCTTCACGCCGAACTCGGCGATCTTCTTTTCGATCTCGGCGAAGGTCATCTGGTCGACGTTGCGCAGCACCGGCACCACCAGACCACGCGGCGAGCCCACGGCCACGCCGATGTCGAAGTAGCCGTGGTAGACGATGTCGTTGCCGTCCACCGAAGCGTTGAGCACCGGGTACTTCTTGAGCGCGTGCACCGCGGCCTTGACGAAGAAGCTCATGAAGCCCAGCTTGACGCCGTGCTCTTTCTCGAACTTCTCCTGGAACTTCTTGCGCATCTCCATGACCGGGGCCATGTTGACTTCGTTGAAGGTCGTCAGGATGGCGTTGGTGGCTTGGGATTGCAGCAGGCGCTCGGCCACGCGGGCGCGCAGGCGGCTCATCGGCACGCGCTGCTCAGGGCGGTCGCCCAGGCTGTTGGGGCCGGTGGGCGCCTGGACAGCCGGCAGCGCGCTGGTGGGCACACCCGTCGGGATGGCGGGGGCGGCAGGTGCGGAAGCGGCGGCAGGCTTGGCGCCACCGGCCACGGCAGACAGCACATCGCCCTTGGTGACGCGGCCATCCTTGCCCGAACCCGCCACCTGCGCGGTGCTCAGGCCGTTGTCGGCCAGCAGCTTGGCGGCGGCCGGCATGGCCACATCGGCCTTGCTGCCACCCGTCGCGGCTGCAGGTGCTGCAGCGGGCGCAGCCGTCGGCGCGGGGATCGCCTTGACTTCCAGCGGGCTCACCGCGGCCGAGCCTTCGGTGTCGATGCGGGCAATGACCTCATCGCTCACAACGGTGTCACCGTCGTTGCGCACGAGCTGGGCCAGCACGCCGGCGGCCGGTGCCGGCACTTCCAGCACAACCTTGTCGGTCTCGATCTCGATGAGGATTTCGTCCGCGGCCACGGCTTCACCGGGGCGCTTCTTCCATTGAAGCAGCGTGGCCTCGGCCACGGATTCGGACAGTTGGGGAACCTTGACGTCGATGATTGCCATTTTGAGTATCTCCAGCAGCGGCTGCTTGGCGCGTCGCCTCTTCAGGGGGCCTGTTCAGGGGCCCGGCCTGACAAGGTCATGCAGAACGCGCCGCGTCCGCATGAACCTTATTTGGTGAGAACGAAGCCCTTGAGCTTGGCGAAAGCCTGATCCAGCAGCGCCTTCTGCTGCTCCATGTGCAGGTGGGCGTAACCCACGGCCGGCGAGGCCGAGGCCGGACGGCCGGCGTAACCCAGCTTCTGGCCTTCCACCATGTTTTCGTGGATGTAGTGCTGCACGAAGAACCAGGCACCCTGGTTCTGCGGCTCGTCCTGGCACCACACCAGATCGGTCAAGTTGGGATACTTCTTCAGCTCGGCCGCGAAGGCCTTGTGCGGGAAGGGGTAGAGCTGCTCGACGCGCAGGATCGCCACGTCGGTGGACTTCTTCTCTGCGCGCTTCTTGACCAGGTCGTAGTAGACCTTGCCCGAGCAGCAGATCACGCGCTTGACCTTCGAGGCGTCGATGGCCTCATCGACCTCACCGATCACGGTGCGGAACTCACCGCGTGTGAATTCGCTGAGCGGCGAGGTGGCATCCTTGTTGCGCAGCAGCGACTTCGGGGTCATGATGACCAGCGGCTTGCGGAACATGCGCACCATCTGGCGACGCAGCACATGGAAGATCTGCGAAGCCGAGGTCGGCTGCACGATCTGCATGTTGTTGTCGGCTGCCAGTTGCATGAAGCGCTCCAGGCGGGCCGAGCTGTGCTCGGGGCCCTGGCCTTCGTAGCCGTGAGGCAGCATCAGCGTCAGGCCGTTGGCGCGGCCCCACTTCACCTCACCCGAGGCGATGAACTGGTCGATCACGACCTGGGCGCCGTTGGCGAAGTCGCCGAACTGGGCTTCCCAGATCACCAGGCTGTTGGGGTCGGAGCCGGCGTAGCCGTACTCGAAGCCCAGCACCGCCTCTTCCGACAGGATCGAGTCGATGACGACGAACGGAGCCTGGTTGTCAGCGATGTGCTGCAGGGGCACATAGGTGCCTTCGTCGAATTTCTCGCGGTTCTGGTCGTGCAGCACCGAGTGACGGTGGGTGAAGGTGCCACGACCGCAGTCTTCGCCGGAGAGGCGCACCGGATAGCCTGATGCCACCAGCGAGGCGAACGCCATGTGCTCGCCCATGCCCCAGTCGACGTTGACCTCGCCACGGCCCATGGCCGCGCGGTCGTCGACCACCTTTTGCACCAGCGGGTGCAGCTTGAAGTTGGCGGGAATGGTGGTGATGCGCTCGGCCAGGCGGCGGAACTCGGCCAGCGGCAGGGCCGTGTCGGCGGAATCGGTCCACTTCTTGTTGAGGAAGGGGGTCCAGTCGACGGCGTACTTGCTCTTGAAGTTGGTCAGCACCGGGTCGACCGTGTGCTTGCCGGCTTCCATGGCGGCGCGGTAGGCCTTGACCATGTCATCCGGGCCGGACTCGGGCAGCGTGCCGCCACCGACCAGCTTGTCGCCGTACACCTTGCGGGTGCCGGGGTGCTGACCGATCTTCTTGTACATCAGCGGCTGGGTCATCGACGGGGTGTCCTGCTCGTTGTGGCCGAGCTTGCGGAAACACACGATGTCGACCACCACGTCCTTGTTGAACTCCTGACGGTAGTCCAGCGCCAGTTGAGTGGCCAGCACCACGGCTTCGGGGTCGTCGCCGTTGACGTGCAGCACCGGGGCTTCGATCATCTTGACGACGTCCGAGCAGTACAGCGTCGAGCGGGTGTCGCGCGGGTCGGAGGTGGTGAAGCCGATCTGGTTGTTGATGACGATGTGGACCGTGCCGCCGGTGTAGTAACCGCGGGTCTGGGCGAGCGCCAGCGTTTCCATGACGACGCCCTGGCCGGCGAAGGCCGCGTCACCGTGCACCTGCACAGGCAGCACTTGCACGCCCTTGACGTCACCGCGACGGTCCATGCGGGCCTTGACCGAGCCTTCGATCACCGGGTTGACGATTTCCAGGTGCGAGGGGTTGAACGAGAGCGAAAGGTGGACGGGGCCGCCAGCGGTGGTCACGTCGCTGGAAAAGCCCTGGTGGTACTTCACGTCGCCGGCGGTCAGGTTCTCGGGAGCGGTGTGCTCGAACTCGGAGAACAGGTCCTTGGGCTGTTTGCCCAGGGTGTTGACCAGCACGTTCAGTCGGCCACGGTGGGCCATGCCGATGACGATTTCCTGCACGCCCTTTTCGCCGGCGCGCTGAATCAGTTCGTCCATCGAGGCGATGAAGGACTCACCGCCCTCCAGCGAAAAACGCTTCTGGCCGACGTATTTGGTGTGGAGGAATCGCTCCAGACCTTCTGCGGCTGTCAGGCGCTCGAGAATGTGCTTTTTCTTCTCGGCACTGAAGGTCGGCTTGGAGCGGATGGACTCCAGGCGTTCCTGCCACCAGCGTTTTTCGGTGGGGTCGGTGATGTGCATGTACTCGGCGCCGATGCTGCCGCAGTACGTTTCACGCAAGGCCTGCACGATTTCGCGCAGGGTCATGTGCTCGGCCTTGGTGAAGTAGGTGTTCGTCGCCGAGAAGGTGATGTCCATGTCCGACTCGGTGAAGTCGTAGAAGGACGGTTCGAGCTCGGGGATCTTGGTGCGTTCCTGGCGCTTGAGGGGATCGAGGTCTGCCCAGCGGGAGCCCAGGAAGCGGTAAGCGGCGATCAGCGACTGGACGTGGACCTGCTTGCGGGCGACAGCGAGGTCGGCCGAGCTGGTCTTGACCATGAAGGCGTTGGCCTTGGCACGTTGAGCGAACGACTCGACCACCGGGGCATGTGCCACGTCGCGGTGATCTGTGCCGTCTGATGCAGGGACGTTCTGGAGTGCGTCGAAGTAGGCGCGCCAGTTGTCGGGGACGGAGCCGGGGTTGTCGAGGTAGGCCTCGTACAACTCTTCCACGTACGGGGCGTTGCCCCCGAACAGGTACGAGTTCGACCTGAACTGCTGCATCATTTTTCGCTCACCTTGCTCCCAGGTATCCTGGGACGTTGGCTGGTTGGAGAACCTTCCGCGACACGGCTTGACCGGTTGGCGGATTGCGACCCGCCTTGCTGTGATTGCCGAAGCACACACCAACAAGGGCGACGGGAAGGGCTTAATTCATAAACCGGTGGCCAATGTAGCACCGTTGGTTCCGTTTGATGCGTCCACCGACCAAAAAAACTCGGCAAGGCGCCTGGGCATTGGATGCGATGCGCCGCCCGCCGATCGAGAGAAGAAGGCGCAAAAAAGCCGGGACATGCCCGGCTTCGTTTGCTCTTGTCCGCTTTCGCGGCGATCGGAGGGTGATCAGCCGAAGTTCTTCTCGGCGAAGTCCCAGTTCACCAGGCTGGTCAGGAAGACCTCGACGAACTTGGGACGGGCGTTGCGGTAGTCGATGTAGTAGGCGTGTTCCCACACGTCGACGGTCAGCAATGCGGTGTCACCGGTGGTCAGCGGGGTGCCAGCCGGGCCCATGTTGACGATGTCGACCGAGCCGTCGGCCTTCTTGACCAGGAAGGTCCAGCCCGAACCAAAGTTGCCCACGGCGGACTTGGTGAAGGCTTCCTTGAAGGCGTCGTAGCTGCCGAACTTGGCGTTGATGGCCTCAAGCAGCTTGCCCTTCGGAGCACCGCCGCCTTGCGGCTTCATGCAGTTCCAGAAGAAGGTGTGGTTCCAGATCTGGGCGGCGTTGTTGTAGATGCCACCGCTGGACTTCTTGACGATGTCTTCCAGCGACAGGGCCTCGAACTCGGTGCCCGGGATCAGGTTGTTCAGGTTGGTGACGTAAGCCTGGTGGTGCTTGCCGTAGTGGTACTCGAAGGTTTCCTTCGACAGGTGCGGGGCCAGGGCGTCCTGGGCGTAAGGCAGAGGAGGAAGGGTGTGTGCCATGGTGCTGTTCCTGCTTGGTTGGTGGGTGTGCTGCGGCATTGTAGGCAAGCCCACCCTGGCCGCCACGGTTCGCGCCGGTAAGGCAGACGAAGACTCAGGGTTTAGGCGTCCCGCGGCGCTTTCCGCCAGTCATGGTCGGGGCTTGCGTGACGCGCATCTGCAACACCCCATCGGCCAGCACGCCCTGCACCAGGTCGTCGGGGTGCACCTGTGTCACCGACGTCAGGGGCTGACCCAGCGGGTCGCTCAGCCACGCGTAGCCGCGCTCGAGCACGCGCTTTGGGTCGAGCGCATGCAGCCGCCCAGCCAGCCCGTCGATGCGTTGGTGTTGCGCGGGCCACTGCCCCTTCGTGGCTGCCTGAAGGCGTGCCTGCAGCACACCCGCGTCCACCCTGGCCTCTCGCAGTCGCTGGTCACGGGCCTGAGTCAGGCGCTGGGCCATGAGGGCTTGACGGCGCTCCAGCCCCGACAGCACCTGAGCTGGGCGAGCCAGCCGCATGGCAGCCTGGTCCAGGCCTTGGTTGAGGCCATCCAGGCGCTGCCTCACGCGGTGCGCCAGGCGCTGAAACAGCCGGTCCTGGGCTTGCAGTGCCGTGTCGCGGTCCATGGCGACCAGCTCGGCAGCAGCCGTGGGCGTTGGTGCGCGCAGGTCGGCAGCAAGATCGGCGAGGCTGACGTCCGTCTCGTGCCCCACGCCGCACACCAGTGGCACCGGACAGCCCACCACGGCGCGCACCACGCGCTCGTCATTGAAAGCCCAGAGGTCTTCGAGCGAGCCGCCTCCCCGGCAAAGGATGGCCGAATCGAAAGCCAGCCCGTTGCGGTGAGCCAAGGCCAGCTCGGCCAGTGCCTGCACGATCTGGGCGGGGGCCTCGGCCCCTTGCACCGGTGTTGGAATCAGCACCACCTCCACGTGCGGAGCCCGGCGCGCCAGCGCGGTCATGACGTCTCGCCAGGCCGCTGCGGCGGGCGATGTGACCACCGCCACGCGACGGGGAAACCTCGGCAGCTCGCGCTTGCGGCCGGCATCGAACAGGCCCTGGGCCTCCAGGCGGGCCTTCAGGCGCAGGAACTGCTCGTACAGCGCGCCCGCCCCCGCCTGACGCATGCCATCGACGACCACCTGCAGTTCGCCTCGGGCCTCGTAGACAGCCAGCTGGCCGCGTATTTCCACCAGCATCCCGTCGCCTGGCTGAAAGCCGACCGAGGCGAAGGCCCGCCGGAACATGGCGCAGCGCAAGGCCGCCTGCCCGTGCTCGTCCTTGAGCGTGAAATAGGCGTGACCGGAAGCGGCTCGCGTGAAGCCACTGAGCTCACCCCGAATGACGAAGGTGGCAAAGCGCGCCGACAGGGTGTCGCCCACCGCCTGAACGAGCGCCGAGACGGACCAGATGCGCGCGCGATCGGCGCCAGCCAGGCCTTGCGTCATCCTTGAGCCCCCCCCACAAGTCCACATGGGTAACCCAGCCCCGCCAGGAGGCCCTCGCAGCCGTCACGAGCCTTTAACAATGATGCAAGCTGTTGATTCATATGATTTTTTTGCTGCCCATTTTTTAAGCAATCTGATCCAAAGCCCGTGCTGATGCGGGTTGGCGAGCTTCCCGCAGCCCTTACCCACAAAGTTATCCACAGGATCGGTGGACGACTTTCGCACGGTCGTGCATCACGCTTGCCAGGCCCGGGCAAGCCCGGTGTCCAGTCGCGGCCACAGCCCCCTGAAGCGCCGCCAAAGGGCCCCATAATCGGGCCGCAGTGCGCCGCGGTCAGGAGCTTTTCCGGCCGCATTCCTGTCGACCCGAGAGGGAGTTTCGAGTTGCTGTCCATCTTAATCGCCGCAGGCTGGCCGGTTGTGCCGCTGCTGCTGTGCTCCGTCATCGCCCTGGCCCTGATCATCGAGCGCCACCTGAGCCTGAGAGAGAGCCGGGTGGCTCCGCCCAAGCTCCTGGAAGAGGTCATGTCGGTGACGCGCTCGTCCCTGCCCAATGCCGACACCGTCAACAAACTCGCCGAGAACTCCGTCCTGGGGCAGTTGCTGGCGCACGGCATCCGCGCTGCGCAGGCAGAACCTCGCATCCAGGAAGTGGCCCTGCGCAGCGCCTTTGAAGGCGCCGGTCGCGAGGCCATCCACCGCCTTGAACGCAATCTCAGCGCCCTGGGCACCATCGCCAGCGCGGCGCCGCTGCTGGGCCTGCTGGGCACGGTCATCGGCATGATCGAAATTTTTGCTGCCACGGGTGGCACCAGCAGCGCGGGCGGCAACCCGGCCGAGCTGGCCCACGGCATCTCGGTGGCGCTCTACAACACGGCTTTTGGCCTGATCGTGGCCATCCCGTCGCTGATCGCCTACCGCCACTTCCGCACCCGCATCGAGGAACACATCCTCACGCTGGAGCAGGCGGCCGACCGCATGGTGCCGCACATCCTGCGACTGGGCCATGGCCGCCGCGGCTGATTGCTCACCGAAAGCCCGCCATGTCCATGCACTTTCGCAAGCGCCACGCGCCCGAAGAGCCCGAGATCAACCTGATCCCGTTCATCGACGTGCTGCTGGTGGTGCTGATCTTCCTGATGCTGACGACCACCTATTCGCGGCTGACGGAGCTCAAGATCAACCTGCCCACGGCCAGTGCCAAGGCAGCCGATTCGCGGCCGAAGGAGCTGACCGTGATGGTCACGGCCGATGGCCGCTACATGGTCAACCAACGCCTGATCGAAGGCCGCAGCGTCGAGCTG
>Ga0208492_1001980_pt1 | contig 11075 bp, 10 predicted proteins | sample Subbioar_CSW14AB_FD_184820 | JGI IMG/M metagenome (GOLD analysis project Ga0208492, IMG submission 184820) | Serpentinite rock and fluid subsurface biosphere microbial communities from McLaughlin Reserve, California, USA - CR12Mar_CSW14AB (SPAdes) | ecosystem: Environmental > Terrestrial > Deep...
ACCCGGAAGCTAAGCCTCTCAGCGCCGATGGTACTGCAGGGGGGACCCTGTGGGAGAGTAGGACACCGCCGGACTTCCTTTACGAGAGGGCCACCCAACGCTGGGTGGCCCTCTTGCGTTTCACGCCCCTCCGCCTGCGCGGAGGGGCGTTCTGCGTTTCTAGACTGGAGCGCATGCCCACCGAACTCCATCCGCGCAGCGTGCTCGTGTCCCAGCGCCTCTCCGAGGCCGGGATCGATGCGGAGATCGTCGTGCTCCCCGACGCGGCCGCCACCGCAGCCCAGGCCGCGGTCGCTCTTGGCGTGGAGGTCGGGGCGATCGCGAACAGCCTCGTGTTCTGGTGCGACGATGCCCCGCTGCTGGTGATGACGAGCGGTGCGCACCGGGTCGACACGGCCGCACTGGCACAGCGGCTCGGCACGGGGCGCATCCGGCGCGCGACGGCCGATCAGGTGCTCGAGGCGACCGGTCAGGTGATCGGCGGCGTCGCTCCGACGGGCCATCCGGCGCCGATCGCGACGATCGTCGACGCCGATCTCGCGCGGTTCCCGCAGCTGTGGGCCGCCGCCGGGACGGCGCACACCGTCTTCCCGCTGACCTTCGACGAGCTCGTGAGGCTCACCGGCGGGCGGGTGGAGCGCGTCGACTGACGGCTCAGCCGAGGAGGGCGTGCGCGATCGTGAATATCACGAGCCCCGCGAGCGCGCCGACGACCGTGCCGTTGAGCCGGATGTACTGGAGGTCGCGGCCCACCATGAGCTCGATCTTCTCCGTCGTCTCCTGCGGGTCCCAGCGCTCGACCGTCTCGGTGATGAGCGACGCGATGTCGCTGCGGTAGCGCTCCACGAGGAACACGGCGGCGTCGGTCACCCAGTCGTCCACGCGCGAGCGCAGGGACGGCTCGTTCTGCAGGCGCTCGCCGATCTCGACGAGCGCATCCCGCGCGCGCGTCCGCAGTGCGCTCCCGGGCTCGTCGAGCTCACGCAGCAGCCCCTGCTTCGCGGCGCCCCACGCCTCGGCCGCGAGGCGGCGCACGCGTGGGCTGTCGAAGAGCGTCGCCTTGGCCTGCTCGAGGCGGTCGCGGGTGACCGGATCGTGCTGCAGGTTCAACGCGAGTCGCGCGAGGTAGTCGTCGATCGCGCCGCGGGCCGGGTGACGAGGGTCGGCGCGCAGCGCGCCGACGAACGCGACGGCCTCGTTGTACACCGTGTGGTCAACGAGCCGCGCGGCGATCGACGGGACCCACGAGGGCAGGCGACGCGACACCAGGCCCTGGAACACCTCCGGGTTCGCGTCCAGCCAGGCCGCGACCGTGTCGGCGGCCAGATCCACGGCGCCGTGGTGCGCCCCCGTGTCGATCACGCGTTCGAGCCATCCGCCGAGCGGCTCGCCCCACCCGGGCTCGATCAGGTGCTCCCGCGCCAGCGACTCGATGACATCCTGCACGTCGTCGTCGCTCAGCGCGCGCAGCACGCCCTGCGCCATGGCCGCGCCCTCGGACGCCACCCGCTCCGCATGCTCGGGCGCGCGCAGCCAGGCTCCCAGGCGCGCGGCGATCGGCGTGGAGGCGAGCTTGCGCCGCACCACCTCGGCCTCGAGGAAGTTCGTCTCGACGAACTCGCCCAGGTTCCGCCCGATCTCGTCCTTGCGGGTCGGGATGATCGCCGTGTGGGGGATGGGCAGCCCCAGCGGCCGGCGGAACAGCGCCGTCACCGCGAACCAGTCGGCCAGGGCGCCCACCATCCCGCCCTCTGCCGCGGCGCGCAGGTACGCCAGCGCGGGCATCCGGTCCTGGAGCGCGAAGCCGACGACGAACAGCACGGCCATGAAGATCAGCGCCCCCAGCGCGACCGCCTTCATGCGCCGGAGCGCGAACAGGCGCTCCTGGTCCGCAGCCGACAGGAGCTCCACGGGGGTGCGTGCCATGTCGGCCATCCTCGCACGCCCCTCCCGGTCAACCCGGCGTACGCTCGTGAGCGTGATCGAAGACATCCAGAAGCGCGCTCTGCATCGCACCCGCATCCTCGAAGGGCAGATGCGCGGTCTCGGCCGGATGATCGAGAACGAGGACTACTGCATGGACATCATCACGCAGTCCCGTGCGATCCAGCGTTCGCTCGAGTCCCTCAACCGCCTGCTGCTGGAGAACCACCTGCGCACCCACGTGACGCACATGTTCGAGCACGGCGACGCCGAGCGCGAGCAGGCCGTGGCCGAGCTGCTGCGGGCCTTCGACTTCGACGGGCGCTGACCTCAGCCCTCGAGCGGGCCCAGCCAGGCCGTCGCGACGGTGGCGTGCGCCGACTCGGGGTCGGACGGATGGAACGCGCCCGCGAGCACGTCGCGGTAGAGACGCGACAGCTCGCTGGCCGCGAAGAACGACGAGCCGCCCGCCACGAGCATCGCGTCGTCGACGACCTGCTTGGCGGTCGCGGTCGCGCGGTGCTTGAGCCCGGACAGCAGCGAGAACCAGCGGGCTCCGTGGTCCACGCGCTCGTCGACGTCGCGGGCGATCGACGCGAGCTGGGGCGGCAGCGCGTCGTACGCCAGCGCCATGCCCGCGATGCGCCAGCGGATGTCCGGATCCTGGCTGTACGGGCGACCGGTCTTCTTCGATCGGCGCGCCTGCGCGGCGGCGACCGCGAGGTCCAGCGCGCGATGCGCGATGCCCGTGTAGACCGACGCGAGCAGCACCTCGAACACGCTGAAGATGCCGAACACGATCGGGTCGGGGTTCGGGCCGGCGGCGACGCGTCGCACCACGCGGTCGGCGGGAGCCACCGCCCCGTGCAGCTCGGTGGTGCGGCTCTGCGTGCCGCGCATCCCGAGCGTGTCCCAGTCGTCGCGCGTCACCACGCGCTCGTCGCGCGCCAGGAACGCGTAGACGAGCTGCGGCGCGTCGGGAGAGGAGGTGTCGAGACCGTGCACGCCGAGCTGGGTCCACACCGGGGCGAGCGACGTGAAGATCTTGGTGCCCGTGAACGCGTAGGAGCCGTCGTCGAGCGGGGCGGCCTCGGTGTCGCTGCCGAACAGCACCAGGTCGTTGCCGGCCTCGCTGATGCCGAACGCGAAGACCTCGCCCGCCGCAGCGCCCTCCTGCACGAATCGCAGATCGTCGATGCCGCGATCCTGCATGACCTTCGCGACGCCGGTCCAGACCAGGTGCATGTTGATCGCGAGCGCCGTCGCGGGCGCCGCCTCCGCGAGACGCTGCTGCAGCGCCGAGACCTCGGTGAGCCCCAGCCCCAGCCCGCCGCGATCCGCGGGCACCAGTGCGCGCAGGTATCCGGCGTCGCGCAGCTCGGCGAGGTCCTCGTCCGGGAAGACGTTGTCGGCGTCCACGCGGGCGGCGCGCGAGCGGATCCGCTCGACGAGCTCGTCGGTCAGGACGTCCCGCGGATCGAAGGCGCCGGCCCCGGTCACCGCGCGATCACCTCGCGCAGCGCGCGCATGGTCGCCTCGGGCTTGTCGCGGTGCGGGGAGTGCCCGGCCCCGCGCACCACCGACATGGTGAGGGCGGGGTTCGCGCGCAGCACCTCGTCGGCCAGCTCGCCGTCGAAGATGCTGTAGACGTCGGGATCCGAGCCGATCACGTGCGTGGGCACGGTGAGGCGGGCGGCTGCCTCGCGCACGTCCCACGGGCTGTTCTGCGCGCTGGTCTGCTCGACGGCCCAGCGGCTGCCGCGCGCCACAGCGTCGACCTTCAGCTCGATGTCGTGCGGGTGCCAGTGCGGGTGCTCCTCGCGCACGGCCTCGGCACGGTTGTCGGCGAACGCGCGCTCCTGGCTGCGGCGGACGATGCCGGCGTCGCGGTCGCGCAGGAAGATCGCCGGGTCCACGAGCACCAGCCGGCGGGTCCAGGCCGGGGCGTCCGCGGCGGCCAGCGTGCTCGACGCCCCGCCCAGCGAGTGGCCGACGACGAGGTCCCAGGCGTCCCCGCCCTCGGGCCGCGCGCCGCGGAGGTCGGCGGCGTACGCGGCGATCGTGTAGTCGAGGGCGCGCGGCGCGTCGCCGTGCCCGCGCAGGTCGACCGCGGTGGCCGACCAGCCGTCCTCCGCCAGCGCGACGCCGTAGCGCCACATCAGCGCGCCCGACGAGCCCAGGCCGTGCACCAGCAGCACGCGGCGCGGCGACGACGGATCGCCCCAGTGCAGCCGGGGCAGGGTCACGGGAGCGGGACGTGCGGTCATGCGCCCAGCCTATGCAGGCAGGACCGTCACGTGATCACCGGCACCTGCTCGGTGTCGGGGATGGGGGAGGCGTCGCGGTGCCGCAGGTCGGGGAAGCCGCGATGGAACACGGCGGCCACGACGGCGGCCAGCACGACCATCCCGATGCTGACGTAGTAGGCGCCGACCGGACCCGTGCCGTCGATCGCGAACCCGCCGATCATCGAGCCGAGCGCGGCCCCGATCAGCTGGCCCGTGTTGATCCAGCCGTACGCCTCGGCGGTCTCGCTGAACTTGACGCTCGCGGACGTGGCGGCCAGCATCGAGGCGAGGGCGGGCGCGAACCCGACGCCGGCGACGAACAGGGCGAAGCCGAGCCACCACGGGTTGCCGAGCCAGACCAGCGTGAGGGCGCTTCCGAGCGCGACGATGCACAGCCGGCGCGCCGTGGACCACGGGCTCATCGGGATGCCGCCGGAGCCCAGGCCGCCCGCCAGGCTGCCGAGCGCGTACGCCGCGAGCACCAGCCCGGACTCGAGACCGCCCTCGCCGAAGGTCGCGACGATGCCGGTTTCGATCGCGGCCGTCGCGCCGATGAACAGCAGGCCGATCGAGGTGGTGAGGATCACGGTCGGCTTGCGCAGGACGCGTCCGAACGCCGCCCGGCTCCGCGGAATGCGGACGCGCCCCACCTCGGGGGAGAAGATGAACCACGCGCCGCCCAGGAGCGCGATGAGCACGACGGCCAGCAGCGCCACCACGGACGAGATCTGCAGCGCCAGGAACGTGACGAGCACGGGAGCGACGACCCAGATCAGCTCCTGCAGCGAGGCGTCCAGCGAGTACAGGGCGGTCAGCTGCCGCGAGTTGACCAGCTTGGGGTAGATCGTGCGCACCGCGGACTGGACCGGCGGCGTCGCGAGGCCCGCGATCAGGCCGAGCGCGACGAGCACCGGCACGGGCAGCGGCGCCAGGGCCAGGGCCGTCAGGGTCGCGGCGTACACGAGCGTGAGCAGCGAGAGCACGGGGCGCATGCCCCAGCGGCCCATCCAGCGGCTCGTGATCGGGCCGGCGACGGCCTGGCCGATCGACATGGCGGCGAGCACCGTCCCGGCCGCCCCGTACGAGTGGGTCATGTGCTCGATGTGGATGAGAATGCCGAGGCTCACCATGCCCGAGGGGAACCGCGCCGTGAGCTGGGCGGCGATGATGCGGATGACGCCCGGCGTGCGGGCGAGCTCGCGATAGGCGGAGGCGGAGGACGACACGTCCTCACGCTATCTCGCCGGACCCGTGGGAACGCCCGATGAGCGGGCCATCCGAGGGTGCTCCCGGGCCGCTGCGGAGCGCCCGATCGCGACACGCCGCGACACGCCGAGGGGCCGATTCCACACCCTGTGGGATGTCGGAGGCCCGCCCTAGCGTTCCATCTGTGGAGAGGCGGTCTCGTGCAGCGCGCGAACCGCGATTTCCCGGCCATCGCGGGGCGCTCGCACGGGGTCCCGCCTGTGGACGGATCGGTGGATGGACCTGTGGTGGAGCGGTGGAGAACGGTGGAAAATGACAACCGTGTAACTACTAGTCCTAGTGGTGACCCTCAATGTCCGCACCCATATGTAGTATTGAGGTCCCGGCGGAGGTGCGCCGGGCAGCACACGTAACAAGGGGGAAGAAAGCGCCATGGCGATCACGGTCTACACGAAGCCTTCCTGCGTCCAGTGCACGGCCACGTACCGCGCGCTCGACTCGAAGGGCATCGACTACGAGGTCCTCGACCTCTCTCAGGACCCGGCCGCTCTCGAGCAGGTCAAGGCCCTCGGCTACATGCAGGCTCCCGTCGTGATCACGGACGAGGACCACTGGTCGGGCTTCCGCCCGGACAAGATCGACGAGCTCGCCGCCCGTCTCGCCTGAACGGCGCTCGCGCGCCCTTCGACGAGAACGGCGACCGAGAGGGAGGATGAGATGACCGCCGCGACAGTCGCCGACACGGAGACTCCGCTCCTGGTCTACTTCTCGAGCGTGTCCGGCAACACGGCGCGTTTCATCGAGAAGCTCGGGAAGCCGGCCCGGCGCATCCCTCTCCACCGCGGCGACGAGCCCCTCGTCGTCGACGAGCCCTACGTGCTCGTCACCCCCACCTACGGCGGGGGAGACGGGCGGGGAGCGGTGCCGAAGCAGGTCATCCGCTTCCTGAACGACGAACGCAACCGCCGGGGGATCCGAGGGGTCATCTCGGCCGGCAACACCAACTTCGGCGAAGGCTTCTGCATCGCCGGCGACATCATCAGCCGCAAGTGCCACGTGCCCCACTTGTATCGGCTCGAACTCTTCGGCACACCCGACGACGTCGATCGCGTCAGCGACGGATTGGAACGATGGTGGAAGCAGCAGCGGTGACCACGGAAGCCGACTTCAAGCACAACGCGAAGTTCGAGGGCCTGGACTACCACGCCCTGAACGCGATGCTGAACCTGTACGACGAGAACGGGAAGATCCAGTTCGACGCCGACAAGCGCGCCGCACGGGAGTACTTCCTGCAGCACGTCAACCAGAACACGGTGTTCTTCCACTCGCTCCGCGAGCGGCTCGACTACCTGGTCGAGAAGGAGTACTACGAGGCCGCGGTCATCGAGAAGTACCCGTTCGAGTTCATCGAGAAGCTCAACGACTTCGCCTATGGCAAGAAGTTCCGCTTCGAGACGTTCCTCGGCGCCTTCAAGTACTACACGAGCTACACGCTGAAGACCTTCGACGGCAAGCGGTACCTCGAGCGCTTCGAGGACCGCGTCGTCATGACGGCCCTCGCGCTCGCCGACGGCGACCAGGACCTCGCGTGGAACCTCGTCGAGGAGATCATCTCGGGCCGCTTCCAGCCCGCGACGCCCACGTTCCTCAACGCCGGCAAGGCGCAGCGCGGCGAGCTCGTCAGCTGCTTCCTGCTGCGCATCGAGGACAACATGGAGTCCATCGCGCGCGGCATCAACTCCGCGCTGCAGCTCTCCAAGCGCGGCGGCGGCGTGGCCCTGCTGCTGTCGAACATCCGCGAGGCCGGCGCGCCGATCAAGCAGATCGAGAACCAGTCCAGCGGCATCATCCCGGTCATGAAGCTGCTCGAGGACTCGTTCAGCTACGCCAACCAGCTCGGCGCGCGTCAGGGCGCGGGCGCGGTGTACCTCTCTGCGCACCACCCCGACATCATGAAGTTCCTCGACACCAAGCGCGAGAACGCCGACGAGAAGATCCGCATCAAGACGCTGTCGCTCGGCGTCGTCGTGCCGGACATCACGTTCGAGCTCGCCAAGAACGACGAGGACATGTACCTCTTCTCGCCGTACGACGTCGAGCGCGTCTACGGTGTGCCCTTCGGCGACATCTCGGTCACCGAGAAGTACCGCGAGATGGTCGACGACCCGCGCATCAAGAAGACCAAGATCAACGCGCGCAAGTTCTTCCAGACGCTCGCCGAGATCCAGTTCGAGTCGGGCTACCCGTACATCATGTTCGAGGACACGGTGAACCGGGCCAACCCGATCAAGGGCCGGATCAACATGTCGAACCTCTGCAGCGAGATCCTGCAGGTGAACACGCCGACGACGCTCAACGAGGACCTCTCGTACGACCAGATCGGCAAGGACATCTCCTGCAACCTGGGCTCGCTGAACATCGCGCTCGCGATGGACTCGCCCGACCTGGGCAAGACCATCGAGACGTCGATCCGCGCGCTCACCGCGGTGAGCGACCAGAGCCACATCCGCTCGGTCCGCTCGATCGAGGACGGCAACGACAAGTCGCACGCCATCGGCCTCGGCCAGATGAACCTGCACGGCTACCTGGCCCGCGAGCGCGTCTACTACGGCTCGGAAGAGGGCATCGACTTCACGAACATCTACTTCTACACGGTGCTGTTCCACGCGCTGCGCGCGTCGAACAGGCTCGCGATCGAGCGCAAGCAGGTGTTCGACGGGTTCTGGGAGTCGAAGTACGCCTCGGGCGAGTTCTTCGACAAGTACACCGAGCAGGCTTGGGTGCCGCAGACCGAGAAGGTCAAGGAGCTCTTCGCCGGCCACCACATCCCCACGCAGGACGACTGGCGCGAGCTGAAGGCCTCCATCCAGGAGCACGGTATCTACAACCAGAACCTGCAGGCGGTGCCGCCGACCGGCTCGATCTCGTACATCAACAACTCGACGTCGTCGATCCACCCGATCGCGTCGAAGATCGAGATCCGCAAGGAAGGCAAGCTCGGCCGCGTCTACTACCCGGCGCCGTTCATGACGAACGAGAACCTGGACTACTACCAGGACGCGTACGAGATCGGCTACGAGAAGGTCATCGACACGTACGCGGCGGCCACGCAGCACGTCGACCAGGGCCTGTCGCTCACGCTGTTCTTCAAGGACACGGCGACGACCCGCGACATCAACAAGGCTCAGATCTACGCGTGGAAGAAGGGGATCAAGACGATCTACTACATCCGCCTGCGTCAGATGGCCCTCGAGGGCACGTCGATGGATCAGTGCGTCAGCTGCACGCTCTGACCTAAGGATGCGGTTCTGTTGACCGAGATCTCCCGTACGTCGCGAAACGCGGGCTGGCCATTCGCCGGCGTCGTGTACGGCGTGCGGGAGATCGGGTCGACAGAGTATCGCTACGTCGGCATGACGACACGAACGGTCTCTTCCCGGCGGAAGCAGCATTTCAAGGCGGCGAGAGAAGGACGCAAACGTCCTGTGTACGACTGGCTCCGCAAGTACGAGAACCCGGAATCGGTGTACTTCGAGTCGCTGGAGCTGGTGATGAGCGATTCGTTGACAGATCTATTCCAGGCGGAGCGGCGCTGGATCGCTGCTCTCCGAGACCGCGGTGACCGGCTCCTCAACCTCACCGACGGGGGAGACGGCGTTCGAGGCTACGTCTGGACGGAAGAACAGCGACGGGCCGCGGGCGAGCGGGCTCGCGGGCGACCCACGGGAGTCCACCGACGGGGCCCCGATTCGCCGAACTGGGGGCGACGACTGCACAGCGATGAGCAACGTGCGCGTTGGTCGGAGATGAGGAAGGGATCCATCACCGGCGAACTCAATCCCAACTACGGCAAGTTCGGCCCAGCTCACCCCAGCTACGGTCGCAAGCGCTCGGATGAAACCCGAGCCCGCCTATCCGAGCAGAAGCGGGGTGAGCGAAACCCGAACTTCGGCAAGACCATGAGTGAAGAGGGTCGGCGACGACGATCCGAGAAGCTCAAAGGCAGGCCGATGCCCAGCAGTCGACGAAGCGCGCACACCCGTCACCACACCAACAAAGGCGTGTTCAAGGACACCTGCGATCATTGCCTCGACGACATGAAGAATCTGAAAGGGAGCACTGATGAGTGAGAAGCTGCAGCTTCTCGACCACGTCCAGGCAATCAACTGGAACCGGATCGAGGACGACAAGGACGTCGAGGTCTGGAACCGGCTCACGGGCAACTTCTGGCTGCCCGAGAAGGTGCCGCTGTCGAACGACATCCAGTCGTGGAACACGTTGACGCCAGGTGAGCAGCAGCTCACGATGCGTGTTTTCACGGGCCTCACGCTGCTGGACACCATCCAGGGCACGGTGGGCGCCGTCTCGCTCATCCCGGACGCACTGACCCCGCACGAGGAGGCGGTGTACACCAACATCGCGTTCATGGAGTCGGTGCACGCGAAGAGCTACTCGTCGATCTTCTCGACGCTGTGCTCGACGCAGGAGATCGACGAGGCGTTCCGCTGGTCGATCGAGAACCCGAACCTGCAGCGCAAGGCGCAGATCGTCATGGAGTACTACCGCGGCGACGAGCCGCTCAAGCGCAAGGTCGCCTCGACCCTGCTCGAGAGCTTCTTGTTCTACTCGGGCTTCTACCTGCCCATGCACTGGTCGAGCCGCGCGAAGCTCACCAACACGGCCGACCTCATCCGCCTCATCATCCGCGACGAGGCCGTGCACGGCTACTACATCGGCTACAAGTTCCAGAAGGGGCTCGAGAAGGTCGACCAGGCCAAGCGCGACGAGATCAAGGACTACACGTTCTCGCTGCTCTACGAGCTCTACGACAACGAGGTGCAGTACACGCAGGACCTCTACGACCAGGTCGGCCTGACCGAGGACGTCAAGAAGTTCCTTCACTACAACGCCAACAAGGCGCTGATGAACCTCGGCTACGAGTCGATGTTCCCCTCGAGCGTGACCGACGTGAATCCGGCGATTCTGTCGGCCCTGTCGCCGAACGCTGACGAGAACCACGACTTCTTCTCGGGCTCGGGATCGTCGTACGTCATCGGCAAGGCCGAGGTCACAGAGGACGAGGACTGGGACTTCTGAATCCGACTTGATCGGAGTCGCTGGAGGGCTCGCCTGCGTGTAACGCGGCGGGCCCTCTGGCTTGTCCTTGAGGCGATCGATCAACGCGGCTTCCGCGACGCGGCTATCGCTGTCGCCAGAGCCGTGATCACGAGGCAGGGAATCCCCACGACGGTCGAAGCAAGTTCGGCAATGGACCGTGCGGCCTGCAGATCGGTGCTCATGAAGAGTTCACTGGCCTCGCTCCAGGCGATCACGCGGGCGCCTATGTACAAGGAAATCGACATGATTGCGAGCGCTGTAAGAACCAGACCCCTCGTCATGTATGCAGGCGGAAGTCGCCGATGAGCGCCTAATGCGGATTCCAGCGAGCGATCTCCCGGGGCGGGGTTCGGCGGCGCTCCGGATACTGCCAGCTGGGCGATAGCCCGGACCAGGTGTGCGCGGTCCGCCTCGGTCAGGTCGGATCGGAGCGTCGCATCGGAGTGGCGTCCCGCATAGTGGTGTAACCGTTCGGTGGCCGGCCTCGTTGTGAACGTGGGCGCGGTCACCGTGTGATCCTTCGAGGAATCTCCTACAACC
>Ga0208492_1001981_pt1 | contig 11073 bp, 11 predicted proteins | sample Subbioar_CSW14AB_FD_184820 | JGI IMG/M metagenome (GOLD analysis project Ga0208492, IMG submission 184820) | Serpentinite rock and fluid subsurface biosphere microbial communities from McLaughlin Reserve, California, USA - CR12Mar_CSW14AB (SPAdes) | ecosystem: Environmental > Terrestrial > Deep...
TTGCAGATGGCGAGCCCCAGCCCCGACCCGCCATGGGCGCGACTGCGTGAATGCTCGGCGCGATGCAGGGGCTCGAACAGCAAGGGCACTTCTTCACTGGCCACGCCCGGTCCGCTGTCGGCGATCGTCAGTCTGGCCTGTCCGCCCTCACGACGCGCGGTGATGGCGACGCGACCCGGCGCGTCGGTATAGCGACAACAGTTCTCGAACAGATTTTCCAGCAACTGCAGGATGCGACGCGTATCGAGTGGGGCGCACAGATCGGCATCGATGTCGTAGTCGTAGGCGATGCCGGCCTGTTGCCAGCGATGGGCGAAATGACTGATCGATTCGGCCAGCAGCGCGCCCAGCGAGGCGCGCGTGAATTCATAGTCCAGCGCACCGATGTCGGCGCGCGCGAGTTGATAGAGATCGTCGACCAGGTGGGTCAGACGCGCGGTCTCCTGACGCAGGGATTCCACCAGCGCCGCGTCGATGCGGCGTATGCCGTCGCCGGCCGCCTCCAGTTCGCCGCGCATGATGGTGAGCGGCGTGCGCAATTCGTGGGAGACATCGGCAAACCAGCGTCGCCGCGCCGATTCGTTGTCTTCCAGCGTGCGCGCCAGCACGTTGAAATCGCCAACCAGTTCGCCGATCTCGTCGCTTCCCAGCGGCGGCAGGCGTGTTTCGAACTCACCGGAGGCCAAGGCGCGCGCGCCAGCGCCGAGTTCCATGATCGGGCGTGACAGGCGGCGTGCCACCCAGGCCGCCGCCAGCAGCGACAACACCAGGGCAAACGCCGCGCCGCCGAACAGTATGCGGGCCTGGCGCCGCGCGAAGCGCACGTCGCGCGCATCGGCGGGTCGGCGCAAGGGCGGCATGCCGACATAGCCGAGGGTCCGGCCCGCGTCGGTGATGGGGCGCAGACTCATGTCGGCGCGATAGGGCAAAGGCCCCGCGATGACCTGCAGCTTGGCGTCGTACAAGGTCGGTTCCATGCGCGGCATGCCACGGAACATGGGCGGCGGCCGATGTTCGCCGCGGCCCAGGGGCGGCGGCCCATGCTCGGCGGCATCATGCGGCGGCGGACCTCGACCCGCGTCATCCATGGGCGGCGGTCTGAACCCGTCGTTGGTCATCGCTGGTCGCTCCCCCGGGGGTGCTCCATCCTCGGCCAGCGGCGCGGGCCGCATGGCCTCGCGCAACAGTCGGCGCCAGGCACGCGCGTCGTCCTGCAATGCGCGCCAATCGCCATCGCGTTCATGCACCACCAGCAGTTGCTCGCTCAGGGCGGTGAGTCGCGCCTCGCGTTCGTCATTCAGATAGCGCAGGAAGCTGCGCGACGAATACCAGTGGGCAAAGCCCGCGAACAACAACACGCTGCACAGGCTGGTGCCGACCAGAACGAGAAACAGCTTGTGAAAAAGTTTGAGGCGCATGGCAATGGCAACGATGGTGCGTCACACCACGCGCGTTCGGCAAGCTTTCTGCACTATCTCATGCACTTCTCCACGATCCCTCCACGATGTCCGGCGCGCCGCTGCTCTCGATCTTCATTTTTCCTGCGCGATGCAGCGTGACACTTCTTCCATCCGGCCATGGGGCCGGCGCGGTGATCAACACCATGGCACCGCCGCTGACTTCGCAATTCAACTGGAGCATCACCATGAAAGCCATGAATCTTCGATCACTTTCCATCGCGGCCGTGTGCGCCCTGGGCGTGCTGACGGCGGGAAGCCAGGCCTGGGCCCGGCCGGGGGGCGCGATGGGAGGACCCTTTGCCGGCGATCTCTTCTCGACCGAGAAACTCGCCGCTGATCTGGAATTGAGCGAGACACAACGCAGCGCCGTCGAGCACCTGATGGATGAATCGCGCAAGCAGGCGCGACCCTATGTGCGCCGACTGCTGGAGCATCATAAAGCCATGCGCACGCTGACCGAGGCCGACAGTTTCGACGAAGCGGCGGTGCGCAGCGAGGCCACGCAGGGCGCGACGGCGATGACGGAGCTCGCGGTCTTGCGCGCACGCAACCTCCATGAACTGCAGAAGCTGCTGACACCCGCCCAGCGCGAGAAGTTGCAGGACAGGCATGGCCGTCGTCACAGACATTGATCGCCGAATGAAAGGAACGCTCGGCGAATGGCTTACGCCGAGCGTCAACGGGAGGCGCTTATTGCTTGACGCCCTGCCAGATGAACTGCGCCATGCCGGTGCTTTCGGAACCCTTATTGCCCGTGGCGGAGAAGGTGGTCTTGCCCTTGTCCAGCGACATGAAGTCGACGGTGAAGGCGAATGCCTGCACGCCGTTGACGAACACTTTCATCGGAAACGGTTTCACGCTGCAGGTTTTTCCCGAGATCTTCATCGAACCCGCGACGGTGGTCTTGCCGGACGACGAGTCACAGGTCGAAGAGGCCTTGCTGAAGGCGCCGGCGCTGTTGACCTTGAGCTTGCAGAAGGTGGTGAAGGATGCCTGTTCATGGTTGGCGACATCATAGGTGACCGTCGACAGTCCACTGACATGCCAGGTGCCGGTCAAATCGGCCTGCGTACAGGCCGCCTGACTGGCGATTGCGCCGGTGCTCAGCAGCGCGGCCATGGCGTAGCGGGTAAGCGGGTAGCGGGCGATGGTGTGGTTACGCATTGTTCTCTCCTTGCTCATGAGATAGAGGTTCTTGTGTCCGTCGAGCTCACATGCGTTTTGCATGGAGTAAGGACCATGCCCAGACTCGCCCGAAACGCCCGTTGAGGATGTGAGAAAAGCCACGGGCGATGGCACGTTCATACCAGCATCGAACGCATGGCGGGACGCCGCTTGAAGAGCGCTCGACGACATCGCGTCGCCGAGCTTTGAGAGACAGGAACTGAAGCGCCCTTACTTGCTGCAATCACCCTGATCGAAATCGCAGCCTGATACATTGCAGGCCGCATCGCAGAAGCCATCGCCGAGACTGGACGCTTCGCAGGTCGGTGCGCACATGCCAGCTTCGTGTTTTCTTGCACGCGCGATGTAAGCCGCGCTGCAATCACCGGCATCGAACCCGCATAGACTGGTGGCGCATTCCGCTTCGCAGATGTGATCGCCGAGATAAGGCGTGTAACAACCGGGCGCGCATTCCGGCGTGTCCGGCGCGACATCGGCACCGGCGCCCGTTTCGGCCGCGGCTGCGACAGTGGCGCGTGTCATCGCGACATCACCACCATCGCCGTGGGCCGCGCTTGCCGCCACGGTCTGCACGCGCAGCGGCGCGGCATAGTGATCGGCAAAGCCGCTGACGGCGACGCGATTGATTTGCAGCGGATAGACCATGGCGCGCTTCCCGCCGGCGACGCAGGCGAACCCCGTGCGCGTGCGCTGGCGCACCGAGGCGACGGCGATTTCGCGCAGCGTGGCGTCGGCCGGCACGTTGAAGGCGCGGGCCGGCGCGCCAAACGCGAACACGTAGCCCGGCACCGGCAAAGGCCCGCCCACCACACTGGATTGCTCGATGGCGGGCAGGCCGCTGCAGTCGGCTGAGGCATACACCAGCGACAGCACCTGACCGAGTGCGCCCGACGGCAGCACATCGGCGAAGTAGCCACGCGCGCTGAGCACGCCATAGGCGCCGACCATGTTGGCATCACCATCGAAACCCGTGGTGCGGCCGCTGATCGCGCCGATTGCCGCGCCACCGGCGCCGAGCAGGCGCGCGCCGGCGGGGACGGCCTGCGCGGGTTCGGTGCTCCCACGTTCAGCGGCGTCACTGTCGGCGAGCATGCCGCACAGCGCACTCACCATCAGCAGGCGTCCTATGTGGGCAGCGCGGGTGGCCAGGCCCGTCAGAACGGGCCGAGTTCGGTTGTCGCGCATGGATGGCACCTGTCGGCTTTGACCTCAAACCTGGATTCTTGCGATGCCGTGCGACAGGCGCAATGGCAGAAATCACGCGTGGCCCCCAGTGCGCGGTTTACTTGCCGCGGCGCGTGGCATTTCCCACATCGCGCGCGCGATCCGCGCATCACTCGCGGCTGTGGCGGGCGAGTTGTACACTGCCCATAGACAGCCGGCACCGGTCACCATGCGTAACAGTCCTTCCGCCTCGAGCCTCCTCACCGACACCCAGTTGGCGGCGGTGCGCGCGCGTTCCGATGCCTGGGGACTGACGTTGGTGGCCCATGCCTGGGCCGTCATGCTCGGTGCGGCCGGCCTGTTCGTGTGGTGGCCGAATGTTTTCACCTATGTGCTGGCGGTGGTCGTGATCGGCAGTCGTCAGCTCGGTCTGCTGATCCTCATGCACGATGGCGCCCATGGCGCGCTGTGTCATACACCCTGGTTGAATCGCCTGCTCGCGCAGGTGTTCTGTGCGTGGCCGACTTTTGCCGACACCGACGTCTATCGCGCCTACCATCTCAAGCATCACACCCGCACCCAGCAGGCCGAGGATCCCGACATCATTCTGACCGGTTACTACCCGATCAGCCGCGCAAGCCTGCGCCGCAAGCTGACGCGCGATCTCATCGGACGGACCGGCTTCGCGCAGCGCAAGGCGCAGTTGCTGCAGGCGCTGGGGCCGAAGGGACTGTCGATGCCGCGCCGCCTCGTTCACTACTGGCGTGCGCTGGGGCCACAGACCCTGGTCAATCTGATGATGTTCGCACTGGCCCATGCCGCGGGGCATGCCGCACTCTATTTCAGCCTGTGGCTGCTGCCCTTGCTGACCTGGCAGCAGCTGGTGCTGCGCGTGCGCAATATCGCCGAGCATGCGGTGGTGCGCGCGCCGGACGACATGTTCGGCAATGCCCGCACCACGCTCGCCAACGGTATCGAGCGCGTCCTGGTGGCACCTTACTGGGTCAATCTGCATCTCGAGCATCATCTGCTGATGTGGGTGCCGTGTTATCGCCTGCCGCTGCTGCGTCGTTTCCTCATCGAGAACGGCTACGGCGAGCGCATCGAGACCGAGCGCGGTTATCTCGCGGTGCTGCGCAAGGTCACGGTGGCACGCGATGAGGACGGCGGCGGACCGCGACGCAAGCGCGCGAGCGGCACCTTCGCCAACGGTTTCGAGGCGGTCTAGGTCTTGATTCGCAGCGCTTGCGCGCCGGGCCGCCGGTGACGACACTCGCGCCGGAGTTGCTGGCGCATATCCTCGATCGAGAGCCGGTCGCGCGACTGGCAGTCATTGCTGATGACGGCGGGCCCGAGGTCATGCCGATAGTCTTTGCCCGCGTCGGCACGCTGATGTTTTCTCCGATAGACGGCAAGCCGAAGAGCCATGCGCGCCTCGCGCGCTTGCGCCATATCGAAGCCCAGCCACGGGTCGGTCTGGTCATCGATCGCTACGACCGCGACTGGCGGCGCCTCTGGTGGCTACGCATCGCCGCCAACGCCCGCATTGCCGTCGGTCAGCACGAGCATTGGCACGCGGCGGTCACCGCCCTGCTGGCCAAGTACCCGCAATACCAGTCGACGCCTTTGTTCCTCGGCGAACCCACACTGATTTGTTTCGAGCCCTTGTCGGTGCGCGCGTGGGCAGCGGCGGGCCTGGATGCCATCGCCGACAGCCTCGAAGCCGACGCGCCGCGCGATGACTGACGTCACCAGCCCGAGCGGGAATCTGCTGCTCGACGCGCTGCCGGAACCCGTCCGCGCGCGCCTCGCGCCCCAGCTCGAAGCCGTGTCGCTGGCCGCCGGCCAGATCCTCTATGAATCGGGGGACCGCCTGCCCCATGTCTATTTTCCGCTCACCGCCATCGTTTCATTGCAATACGTGATGCGCGATGGCGCACCGACCGAGATTGCCGTGGTCGGCAATGACGGGGTCATCGGCGTGGCTTTGTTCATGGGCGGCGAATCGACGCCCAGCCGCGCCCTGGTGCGAGGCGCGGGCGAAGCCCTGCGCCTGCCCGCGCCGCAGTTGAAAGAGGAGTTCAGTCGCCAGGGCGAGTTGCAGATCCTGTTGCTGCGTTACACGCAGTTGCTGCTTACGCAGATGGCGCAGACCGCGGTCTGCAATCGTCACCATTCCATCGAACAGCAATTGTGCCGTTGTCTGCTGTTGTCGCTCGACCGTTTGCGCGGCAACACCGTCGCCATGACCCAGGAGATGATCGCCAACGTGCTCGGGGTACGCCGCGAGGGCGTGAGCGAGGCGGCCGGTCGCCTGCAGCAGCAGGGCGTCATCCGCTATAACCGCGGCAGCATCGAGGTGCTGAAGCGCGCGCGGCTCGAGGCGCTGTGTTGTGAATGCTATGAGGTGTTGAAGAGCGAAGCCAGGCGCGTCGCCGCGCTGCTGTAGCAACCGCTATGCGAGCTTACGCACCGACTGTGTGACGCCGAAGGCGCAGGCTGTCTTTTCAGTCGGTAGTCGGCCGCGCCGTTCCGGTGTCCGGCACTGCCGGCATCGCGGAGTCCCATCTTGTCGAATGTCTGTCTGTTTTCCCTGCCGGGGCGTCGCGCATGACGCGCCGTTCGCCCGCTTCCCCGCCCACCAGCAATTGGGTCCTGCGCATGTACAAGGGCTGGCTGTGCCGTCATCGCCTCAATCGCCACGACGCTTCGCCGCTGGTGCATGCACTGTACGATCACGGCGAGAAGTACGCCGCGCTGGCTGCCTGTGAGCAGGTCCAGCAGGAGCAACCGCAGAACGTCTATGCCTATGTGCACGGCATCGATCTGGCCTTGCGTTGCCATCGCAACGCCAGGCGCGCCCAGCTGTCCCTGAGCCGCGGCCGGGCAGTGCTCAGGAATTCGAACGAGCGTGAACTGCTCGAATGCTTTCACCTCTACGCAACGAGTATCATTGGACGTCTCTGACCCGGCCCGTGAAGTCCTCGCCTATGCTCGATTCCCTGCTGTTCAGCGCCGCGCGGGTGTGGACCTTCATCGATGACCGCATGCTGACCTCGGCCAGTGGCTTCTTCTATGAAGTCGACGGGCGCCTGTTCCTGGTCACTAGCCGCCATGTCCTGCTCGACGCCGACAGCGATCATCATCCCAACCGTATCGAAATCGAACTGCATACCGACGCCGAGAACCTTGCCGCCTCGACCGGCTTCTCCATGCCCTTGTTCCAGCAGGGCAAGAGCGTATGGCGCGACGGGCGCGACAGTGACGGTGCGGTGGATGTCGCGGTGCTCGAGATAGAACGCGAGGCCCTGCCCAAGGGCGCGGTGGTGCAGGCCTTCACGCCCGCCCATCTGCCGCGCCCCGGTGACGCCATCGAAATCGGCAGTTCACTGCTGGTGGTCGGCTTTCCGCTCGGCTTTCACGATGCCCTGCATCACATGCCCGTGGTGCGGCACGCCGTGCTGGCCTCGGCTTTCGGTCTGCGCTTCGACGGCCACGGCTATTTCCTCACCGATGCACGCACCCATCGCGGCACCAGCGGCGCGCCGGTGGTGATGCGTATCGCCGACGATCCGGCCCGCTGCGGCAGCCTGCCGTGGCTGCTGCTGGGCGTGCATTCGGCGCGTCTCGATATCGGTTCGCGGGATCTCGAACAGGATGAAGCGCTGGGCCTCAATTGCGCGTGGTACAGCGGCATACTGCCGACCCTGGTCGCACCGCGCGCGGTGGTAGCGGCGCCGGAAGCTGGCAAGGGCGCCTGCGCACCCTCAGCGGCACCTTGAGCCACCAAGCAGGCAGCGGCGGGCAGGGTGCGCGCTAGACCGCCAGGCGACCGCGCAAGGCCGCCAGTTCGTCCAGCACCGTCAGCACCTCATGCTGGCGCGCCGGCGGCACCAGGAAGACAAAACCATCGCAACCCCGCGCGATGAAATCCAGCAGGACCTTCTCCTCCGCCGGCGCCCCGAACAGCAGTACCGTCATCTCCCCGTAGTCGCGTCCGGCCTCGTCGCAGGCACGGCGCAGATCGGCAAGGGGGTCGCCCTCGTAGCGGTCGTAGATCGGCATCCAGCCATCGGCGTAATCGGCCACCCGTGCCGGCACCGCATCGGAATTCGAACCGATGTAGATCGGTGGGCCGCCTGCCTGCAAAGGTTTGGGATAGGACCACAGCGGACCGAAGTCGACGAACTCGCCATGGAACTCGGCAGGGTCTTCGCGCCACAGCGTGCGTATGGCCAGCGCCCGTTCGCGCACGATGGCCCAGCGTTGCTTGAAGGAACTGCCGTGGTGTTCGATGGCTTCCTTGATCCAGCCGCCGGCAATGCCGAACAACACCCGCCCGCCGGACAGATGATCGAGCGTGGCGATGGCCTTGGCGGTGATGATGGGATCGCGTTCGGTCAGCAGGCACACGCCGGTGCCGAGTTGGATGCGTTGCGTGACGGCGGCGCAGGCGGCGAGTGCCGTGATCGAGTCGTGCATGCGCGCGAAAGGTTCGATGATGTCGCTGCGGTGGTAGCTGTTCTTGCGATGCTTGACCGGCACGTGGCTGTTCTCGGCGAAGAACAGCATGTCCAGTCCACGCTCCTCGACCGCGCGTGCCAGCGCGGCCGGCGGCAGGGTGAGATCCGTCGGCAGCAGGCAGACGCCGAAGCGCGGCGCGCTGTTCACACCCGCGCCGGATGGAATTCGCGTATGAAGGGCGGCTGACGGCGCCACATGCGGCCAGCCATGAGGCCGCCGTCGACCACCAGCGCATGGCCGGTGACATAACTCGCCGCATCGCTCGCAAGCCACACCACGGCTTCACCGATCTCTTCCGGCTCGCCCATGCGCGGCATGGGTTGATCATCGACCGCCGCTTCGCGAATTCTGGCGATGCGATCCAGCCAGCGCGCATCCTTCACGCCGGTATGGATGGGCGTCGCGATATTGCCCGGACACACGGCATTGATACGCACGCCATCTTCGGCCAGTTCCAGCGCCACCGACGAGGTGAAGTTCACCACCGCCGCCTTGCACGCGGCATAGACGTGGGGCGAATAGCCGCCGGTCAAACCGGCCACGCTCGCGACGTTGACGATGCTGCCGTGCTTCTGCGCCTGCATCACTCGCGCCGCATGTTTGGTGCCGAGCACCACGCTGCGCTGAATGATTTCCTGGGAGTAGTCGTACTGCTCGACCGGCAGGCTCGCGATCGGGCCCATCACGCCGACGATGGCGGCGTTGTTGACCATCGCATCGAGACGCCCATGACGTTCCGTGATGCGCTTGAAGGCGTGTTCGAACTGCGCTTCGTCGCGCACGTTCAGTTCAATGAACTCGGCCGCGCCCAACTCGGTGGCGAGTTCGCGGCCCTTGTCGGCCTGCACATCGCCGATGTAGACGAAATAGCCCTGGGCCAGGAACAGCCGCGCCGTGGCGGCGCCGATGCCGCTCGCGCCGCCGGTGACGAATGCGATTTTGCTCATGGGATCCCCCGTTCATCCAATCCAGAAATTCTTCCGAATCTGTGGGTCACACTTCAGTCAGACCCACGGTAAAAGAGTGTGCGGTTATTTACAGCCCTCATCGCAACACTGCCCCGGCTGGCTGCAATCGTTCTTGTCGTTGCTCAATACTCCGCGTTCCATCAGGCGTCCGACCAGCTTCTTGCGATCGTCGATGGGGTAACGGCGGAAGATCTCGGCCTTCATCGCCGCCGGTGAGCCGCCGCCATGGAGGCTGATGAGGGACATCCAGCCGGCCGCATCGGAGGCGGTCAGGTCTTCGATGAAGCGCGCGACCTGGGCGCGTTTCTCATAGGGGATGTCGGCGCGGCCGCGCAACACATCGGCCAGTACGGCGCGGGTTTCGGGATTGTGATCCTCGTCCGGCCCGGGCAGCGCGACGATGAGGCCGCCCGACACTTCGTGGGCGAGTCGATGCATGTCGTAGATTTGCGTCGCAAGCAGCAGCTTGCCGATGTTGGAGAACACCGCTTCCGGCTCGACCACGCCCGAGGGATCGTTGGTCGGGTAGACCGAGGCCGCCACGCCGCAGGCATAGAAACCTTCGACGGTCTTGATCAATTCCACCATGGTGTCGCGCAGATGCGAGTTGCGCAGCAGGTTCAGGCCATTGGCCTCGACCATCATGGCGCCGGCGCCGATCAGCAGATCGCCGAAGCCGGCGCGCGCGCCTATGCAGGTGTGGCGATGATGGGTGGCGTAGCTCTTGGTCAGGAATTCCGAGTGCTCGACTTCGCCGCACAGGAACACGCGCTCCCAGGGCACGAACACCTGGTCGAACACGCACACCGCGGTGGTCTGGCCGTACTTGTTGCTGAAGATGGCCTTCTCGGAGCCGGGCCGGCCGGCCGGCCGCGCAATGATGGTCAGACCCTTGGCGTCGATGGGCACCGCGCAGGCGATGGCGAAGTCGCGGTCCTCGGCCGTCATCGCGCGCCCCGGCAGCACCAGCAGTTCGTGCACGTAGGGCGCCGAGGTCACGATGGCCTTGGTGCCCGAGATCAGCACGCCGCCCGGCTGGCGGCCGACCACGTGCACGTAGGAATCCGGATTGGTCTGTTGATGGGGACGCAGGCTGCGGTCGCCCTTGGCATCGGTCATGGCGATGCCGACCGTCAAGTCCTCGTCCTGCACCCGTTCGAGATAGGCGCGCAGGCGGGCGTGGTATTCGCCGCCAAGGGCGGCGTCGAGGCGGTGGGTCAACTGCCAGGCGGCGTTGAGACCGTCCATCGACAGATATCGCATCGCGCAGCCGGTCTCCTGGCAGGTGAGGCGCGTGAATTCGAGCTTGGCCAGCAGATCGTTGCTGTCGTGACTCAAGGACAGAAAGCGGTTCACCTGGGCGTTGCGCGAGCTGTGGGGCGCGAGCGCCAACGCGGCATGGGCCGGGTCCAGCGCATAGTCATAGGTCACACCGATGGCATTGATGCCGGGCGCGAGGCGCGGCTCATCGGCGACACTCGTGACCGCATCGCCATCGACGAATACGCGCGGCGTGTAACGGCGCAGGGACTCACGATACTCGGCCGCGCTCATCAGCATGACGAGGGCGCTCCACGGTGGGTGACTGATGAGATTCTCGAACGATGGAAATGACTGCCCACGGGGCTCCCCTGCATGACGGAATGGCAAGGCGGGAGGTTAGCACGACGCTTGCGCGCGGGCAGCCGCGCGGCGCCCGGCGGGCGCGCTAGGCTTGTTCCGGGCTTCCTTCGGCGCGCGGCGCGGGCGCGGCGAAATCGACCAGATCGACC
>Ga0208492_1001982_pt1 | contig 11073 bp, 13 predicted proteins | sample Subbioar_CSW14AB_FD_184820 | JGI IMG/M metagenome (GOLD analysis project Ga0208492, IMG submission 184820) | Serpentinite rock and fluid subsurface biosphere microbial communities from McLaughlin Reserve, California, USA - CR12Mar_CSW14AB (SPAdes) | ecosystem: Environmental > Terrestrial > Deep...
GCCTCAAACTGCTGGCCCAAGCCTGCTGGATGATGGAGATTCTCGAGTTCTCGGAGCGTGAGCGGGGCCGCGTGCTCGTCGAGGCCTGCAAGCAGATCGAGAGCGGCCGCAACCCGTTCATCGACATTCCCCTGCCCGAAGGCCGGGGCTTCTATGATCGTGGCGCCCTCACCATCAACCCGCACAATCGCGGTCTCATCCCGATAAAGCTCAACTCGCCGATCAAGGACTACCTGCGTTCGGCCTCGCTTGGCCGCTGGATCGAGACGCTGTTCTGGCCGGATGGCGTGTTCCCGATGAACGTGTTGCGCAACGCCGAGGTCGAACACGTGATGCCGCGTCGTCCGCGGGGCGACTGGGCCCACCTCACAGCCGCCGAGAAGGAAGAGGCGATCTTCCGGATCGGCAATCTCTGCGTCATCCCGAAGCCCGCCAACCGTGAGATCGAGAACTCCGGCTTCGCCTACAAGCGCGCTGCCTACCTGTCGCTCGATCCGGTCTACCGCTCCGCACGCGAGATCGCGACGTTCACCGACTGGACGCCTGACGCCATCGCCGAACGCTCGCGGCGCCTCGTCATCCTCGCCTGCACCGCGGGCCTCGGCCTGCCGACGCCAATCGGCTTCGAGTCTCAGATCGCCCCGCCGCTTGACGCGCCTGCGCCGGACGCTCCAACATCCTGAAAACATATCAGGACGGAACGCCCCCATGAAATTCTACGATGCGCCCCTGCCCGCGCCGAACCCGCGCCGCGTGCGGATATTCCTTGCCGAAAAGGGCGTCTCCGTCCCGACCGTTGAAGTCGGCATCATGACGGGCGAGCTGAAGCAGCCGGCCCACCTCGCGCGCGATCCGCTGGGCCAGCTGCCGACGCTCGAACTCGACGATGGCTCCTATCTCTCCGAGACGGTCGCCATCTGCCGCTATCTCGAAAGCCTGCATCCGACCCCGCCCCTGTTCGGCAGGACGCCACTGGAGACCGCGCGCATCGACATGATGACCCGCCGCGTCGAATTCCAGGTCGGCACGCCCACCGGCATGTTCTGGCGCCACGCGCATCCGCTCACGGCGCGCGTCGTCGTTCCGCAATACAAGGAGTTCGGCGAATCCAATCGCGGCCACTACGAGAAGGCGCTCGGCTGGCTCGATGGCATTCTGGCCGGACAACCCTTCGTCGCCGGGACCGACTACACCATCGCCGACATCTGCCTGCTCACCAATGTCGACTTCGCCGACTGGATCGGCCTCAAGGTCCCGGAAAGCCTCGCCAACCTCCGCGCCTGGCACGCCCGCGTCAGCGAGCGTCCCAGCGCGAAGGCCTAGCGCTTCTTCCCGAACGTCGCCCCACCCGTGGAACGCGCGCTGGTCACGACAGGCTGCGCTGACGCACGCTGGCGCGCATGATAGTCCGCCAGTGCCCGCTTCACAGGATCGTCTTCGCTGTCACCCGGCTTGGCGGGAGACGTCGCCGCGCCGGGCAGCAGATCGCCATGCGGGTCCGAACCATAGGCGTTGGGCCCTTGCTGCCCTGGCATGAGCGACAGGTAGACCACATTGCCTGTGACCGCGAGGAAGGTGATAGCCAGCAGGGCAAGCGGCACTGGCTGCAGCGACACGCCCCCAAACTCCATGCCGATCATGAAGGACAGCGCTTGCATGTCGCCAGCGGCAGCAAGGTGCGCAGGAATCAGGAACTGCAGCGCGAACGCCAGCAACGGCAGCAGCACCAGCCCCGGACGCAGCAACCTGTACAGCGCGCCCGAATTCCCAAGGTCATTCCAGCGGCGGATGTTGCACGCATCGCCCGTGGTCATCAGGACCGCCCAGCCGAGCGCCACGACATAGAACCCCGGCGTCCCCAGCAGTCCAGGCGCGCCGAAGAGCACCAGCCACGTCAGCCCGATCACGGCGACGAACGGCACGACGAAGCTGAGAATGTAAGTCGTCTGCGACATCCGGCCGACACGTGGCGCAAACGGCGCAAGGAGTCTGGACGGATAGAACATGGCGCCCCCTCAGAAGCCCTCACCCTGCCAGTCGGACGCTGAATTCCCCTTAACGCGAGACCTGATTTTCTGGGTTTCGACGCACTTTCCTGCTGTCGATGACACCCCGCAACAATCCGCGCCCGCACGGAAGTTCACCACTGGTTCAGCATCACCCACCTACCCTCTCACCTGCGTCGAAAAAGCCCGGCGCGGTTGACGCCCGCGCGCTGAACGACCATGTGGTTGTCATGCCTGATATCTGGGGACGCCAGACCGAGAAACAGGACCTCCCGAGCGACAAGCTGCGCGAGGACATCCAGCTGCATCTCACGCGCAAGCTGGACGAACCCCACATTGCCTTCTCCGACGAAGCCGGCTGGGCCGGTCGCACGCGGGAACCCGGCCCTCCCGTTGACGTGCTGGTGATCCCGCCCGAGGGCGAACGCCGCTTCGCCTATGTCTGCACCTTCGGATCGAGCCTGAAGAAGAAGCCCGCCGACGCCGGCGGCCGCATGGAATTCGTCCTCGCCGTTCCCCAGCGCGGTGATCCGCAAGCCGATCTCAAACTGCTGAACCTCGCCGCCAACACGGTGCGCCAGTTCGCCAAGCTGGTTCACATCCAGAACATCCGCGTCGCCCCGGGCCAGACTGTCCAGTTCACGAAGAACCCCAAGCCGGTGTTCGAGGGCGCCAACCAGGTCGGCTTCGCCTTCATGGCCCCCCGCCTGCCCAATGACGGCTTCCACAAGCTCCGTGTCAGCGAGGGTGATTCGGTCACCTTCTGGGCGCCCGTCCCGATCTGCCGCGAAGAGCTGGACGCCGGCGCCATGCACGGCGCCGAACGCCTCGCCGCCGGGCTGGAGCATGCCGGCGTCACCGAGATGCTGCACGTCGACCGCGCCTCGGTCGCCCGGCGTGCGCATGGCCTCGGCCGCCCGCTTCTGGCGCACCTGAAGGACCTCGTCCGCCCGGTCCTCCGCCGGGACTGAGAATCGCTGGCAATTGCCTGATCTACCGCGACTTTCCGGCGCTTTCCTTTCCGGATTTCCCCGCTAGATTGCGGCCAGTTTCAGGGCCCCCGGGGAACTTCGCGCAATGGTCGAACTCACGCTTCCGCGCAATTCGAAGATCAAGCCCGGCAAGCGCTGGCCCAAGCCTGCCGCGGCCAAGAAGCTGCGCACCTTCAAGATCTACCGCTACGACCCGGAAACCGGCGGCAACCCGCGCTGGGACTACTACCAGATCGACATGAGCAAGGTCGGGCCGATGGTCCTCGACGTGCTCATCTACATCAAGAACGAGATCGACCCGACGCTCACCTTCCGCCGCTCCTGCCGCGAAGGCGTCTGCGGTTCGTGCGCCATGAACATTGGCGGCGGCAACACGATTGCCTGCACCAAGGGCTGGGACGAATTCTCCGGCGACATCACCATCTCGCCGCTGCCTCACCAGGCCGTCGTGAAAGACCTCGTGCCGGACCTCACCAACTTCTACGCGCAGCACGCCTACGTGCAGCCCTATCTCAAGACCGAGACGCCCGAGCCGCAGAAGGAATGGAAGCAGTCGGAAGCGGATCGTCAAAAACTCGACGGTCTCTACGAGTGCATCATGTGCGCCTCGTGCTCCACCGCCTGCCCCAGCTACTGGTGGAATGGCGACAAGTTCCTCGGCCCGGCCGCGTTGCTGCAGGCCTATCGCTGGATCATCGACAGCCGCGACGAAGCCACCGGCGAACGCCTCGACGATCTGGAAGATCCGTTCAAGCTCTACCGCTGCCACACCATCATGAACTGCGCGCAGGTCTGTCCGAAGGGTCTCAACCCCGCCAAGGCCATCGCGGAGATCAAGAAGCTGATGGTCGAACGCGCGACCTGATACTTGGACCGCCGGGCCCCTACCCGGCAGTCGCTGCGAAGCAGCGAGTTCTAACGCGAACAGAACCGCTCCCCACGGCGACACAACTCGCCACGGGAATTCAGGAAGCTCTCACATGCAGGCACATGCCCTGGTCGCCATCGTCACGCTCGTGGCGCTGCTGGTCTATATCTCGACGATCTTCGGTGTCGGCGCCGCGCGCCGGAAGTCCGGCATCAACGCCCCCGCCATGACCGGCGATCCGGGCCTTGAGCGCGCCGTCCGCATCCAGGCGAACGCGCTGGAATCGCTGCCCATCTTCCTGCCGTCGCTGTGGCTGTGCCACCTGTTCTGGCTGCCGCAGGACCCGACCGGCCTCATCGTCGCCGCCATCGGCACGCTCTGGATCATCGGCCGCATTCTCTACGGCATCGCCTACGCGAAAGATCCCTCGAAGCGCGAAACGGGCTTCATCATCCAGTTCATCGGCACGATCATCCTGCTGCTTGGCGCGCTCGGCAAAGCCGTGGTCGTCCTCGTCGCAGGATGACGCGAGGAGCCACCTGATACAAAAGTGTCGCAAACGCTGAGTAGTGAAGGCGCCGCTGGCTGCCGGGCGACTCACGCATGACTTCCACCCTTCCTCGCCGCCTGTCCGCCGAACTCATCGGCGCATGCCTGCTTGCGGCGACCGTGATCGGCTCCGGCATTCTTGCGGTCCAGCTGTCCGCCGGAAATGATGGCGTTGCCCTCCTCGGCAACACGCTGGCGACAGCCGCGATCCTCTACGTGCTCGTCGCGATCCTTGGCCCCGTTTCCGGCGCCCATTTCAATCCCGCCGTCACGCTGGTGATGACCCTGCGCGGCGACATGCGCATCCGCGAGGCCGCGTTCTACATTCCGCTACAGATCATCGGCTGCGTGCTCGGCGCCATTCTCGCGCACGCGATGTTCGACCTGCCATTTATCCAGGAAGCCACCCCCAACCGCGCGGGCGCGGGCCGTCTTCTCGGCGAAGCCGCCGCCACCTTCGCGCTCGTCTTCGCCATCCTCGGCGCCATTCGCCACCGTCCCAACGATGTCCCTGCCATCGTCGCGCTGGTGATCACGGCCGGTTACTGGTGGACGTCCTCCACCTCGTTCGCCAATCCCGCCATCACCATCGCCCGCGCGCTCAGCGATACGTTCGCCGGCATCCGCCCCGCCGATGCGCCGGGCTTCATCGCAGCACAGATCGGCGGCGCCCTCATCGCCTGGCTCGCCGGCAGCTGGCTGTTCGGAAGGAAAACGCCATGAGCCATTTTCCCGTCGTCATCCACCACAACCCGGACTGCGGCACGTCCCGCAACGTCCTGCGCATCATCGAGGCCGCGGGCTACACGCCCGTGGTGATCGACTATCTCCGCGAAGGCTGGACTCGCCCCCAGCTCCTCGCGCTTTTTGCCGCCGCCGGCCTCACGGCGCGCGAGGCCTTGCGCGAAACCAAATCCCCCGCCGCCGATCTGGGCCTGCTCGATCCCGCGATCACCGACGACCAGCTCATCGCTGCCATGCTCGTTCACCCCATCCTCGTGAACCGCCCCTTCGTCGCCACGCCCAAAGGCATCAAGCTCTGCCGCCCCGACAGCGGCATCGTCCTGGATCTTCTCGACCGCTGGCCAACCGGCCCCTTCCACAAGGAAGACGGCTCGCTTCTGATCGACGCCGAAGGCAAACGCGTCTGATCTCCGGTCCGCCGGACCCTGTCCGGCAGTCGCGCCAAAGGCGCGAACACAATGACCCAATGATCCACTTGCAACCGCCCCACACCGGCGCAACATCTCCCCATGCTCACCCTCCGCCCTGCCCGCGTCACCGATCTCTCCCAGATCACCGACATCTACGCCCATGCCGTCCTCAACGGCACAGCGAGCTACGAATACGAAGCGCCCTCTCTCGAAGAGATCACCCGGCGCTTCACCACGATCACGCAGGACAATTTCCCCTACATCGTCGCGCAGGATGAGGGCCGCGTCCTTGGCTATGCCTACGCCAGCCACTTCCGCACGCGCGCCGCCTACCGCTTCATTGTCGAGGATTCGATCTACATCGCCCCCGACGCACAGGGCATGGGCATCGGTACGCTCCTCCTCGGCGAACTCCTTGCCCGCTGCGAGGCGCTCGGCTTCCGCCAGGTGATCGCCATCATCGGCGACGCTGCCGTGAATCTCCGTTCCGCCAGACTCCACAGCGCCATGGGTTTCACCGAATGCGGCCGCATCAATGGCTCCGGCTTCAAGTTCAACCACTGGTGCGACACCCTCATGATGCAACGGCCCCTCAACGGCGGAACGGACACGCTGCCGGCCTGAGACCGTCCCCACGACCGTTCATGGCAAAAACGTCCGGAATCGGCCCACCGCGTCGGCGGAATCCCCAATCTGCGACAAGCACCCGCCGTCAGTTTCCCCTCAGCCAGCGGGGATTCAGCAGCAGATTGATGGTTAAACTTCGCGCGGTCCGCTAATTGCAGAAACCACCCCAACGCGATTGGGAGACTGAATATGAATGGGACGACCGCGACACAGGCCACGCCGACCACCACCGGGAACAGCTTCCCCTGGGCCGGCCAGCCTGACGAAACCGCCTGCAATTACGCCTTCGGCCTGCTGCTCCAGAACGTTCCGCCGCGCGTGATGTTCGAGAACAAGCTGCACACGCCGACCTTGATGGCTGCAATGGGCGCAATCGCTGGCGTCGCCGCGCAGGTCTCCCTCCTGTCCGACGCCGAAAAGGTCACGAAAGCCACCGAAGAAAAGAAGCTTCTCGAAGTGAAGCTCAAGGATGGCCGTACGCTGATGTATGGCGACACGCTCAACGAGATGCTCTACAGCGCACGTGATCCGGCTCTGGCTCGTTCGCGCGTGTGGAACATGATGGTGTCGGCGGCGCTGTCCAAAGGCATGACGCGCGAGCAACTGCCGAACGTGCCCGACATGTTCAAGCATGTCAGCGAATCCTTTGGCACCGAAAAAGAGGGCCGCCCCTCCGTGCCGCCGAACGCCCAGCCGATGATTCCGGTGCGCGAACTCCTGCGCCTCGTCGGCCCGCCCGCCATCGCGGCGCTTGCCGGCGACGTGCAGACTGCCGTCCCGATCGCCGGCCAGAACATGCGCGCGAACCGCAAATCCTGGGTCGCGATCACCGCGCAGGCCGCCGCCAACATGCTGCTCACAGCGTCGAAAGTGATGCCGCCCGAGCTGTGCCTCACCATCGCGATGGAATCGGCAATCTATGCGTCCAAGCTCCGCGCCAACGCGCAGGAGACGGACGAGGCTGCCCCGCCTCAGGCGTAGGCTGCAACCGACCTGACCACCTTGGCGCCGTCGCCGAAGACAAACGTCTCGGCGACGGTTTGCTGTCTGTGATTGGTGTAGAGGATGGTCAGCGCGTCCGAACCCGTGAGCACCTGGTCGATCTCGAAGTAGAGATCGCGCGCCAACCCCAGCGCCTTGCCCCAGTAGTCACGCAGCGCCGCCTTGCCGCTCAGCGCATCGACATCCTTGCCGGTCACCTGGCGGATACGCGGCGAGTGGAACGTGATGTCCTCGGCATAATGCGACAGGATCGCCTCGAGATCGTGGTCGTTCCACGCCTTCACCCATTCGCGGGCAAAGCTCTGAGCAAGGTCGGATGTGATAGCCATATACCCTCCGGCGTGGATGCATCGAGCGTTAGCGTGCTTCCCGCGCGCCGGGCAAGCATCACGATATTGATCAACGTGTCTCGCTGAACGGGTCATCGCGGCAGCTGGCATAGAGCACCATGTTGAGCGCCTTCGCCCGCCCGGCCTTTGCGATCTCCTCGACTGCGATCGCATGCGTCGGCAGCCATTTGGCGTCCTGCGCGGGATAATCACCCATCAGCCAGTAGACGTTGCGCCCGTGCTGCGCCCCGTGCCCGCCGATATAGATCGTCGCCACATCCGCCTCTGCGGAGCGCGCGCCGAAGTCGTCCAGCGCCACCCGCGCCTGATCGACCGTCTGGTTGAAAACGACAGTCGTTTCGAATCCCGCAGTCGTCAGCGCCGCCGGAACCCGCTTTGCGTCGACCGCCGCACCGGGGAGTGAATACGCGTCCGATTGCGAGTAGTCGGAGTTGATCAGCACCAGCGCGATCCGCTTCCCGCCCTTCGCATCCAGTCGCAGTTTTGGCGACGGCAGGCGACGCGGATAGTCCAGCTGCTGCCAGCCCCGGCTATGGATCGCATTCGCCTCCGCCATCCGGCGCGTGAACGTTTCCAGCGTCAGCGGCTTTTCCGCGATCACCTGAACCAGCGCAGACGCAAACGGATTGCCGCCCTGCCGATCCCGGTCGCTGGTCAGCCGTCCCGCCTGCCCGGCATAATAGATCAGCGCCGCAGGACTCGCCGGCGCCGCCTGCGCAAACGCGCTGGCGGACGAAGCCGCAAGAAGTCCTGCGATGAACGCGCGCCGCTGCATACGCGCAGACTAGCACCAGACCGCCTCCCCTTCACAAGGGGAGGCGCCCGGCCCAACTAGAACTTCAGCACCTTCACATAGCGCACCTGTGGCAGCGCCTTGATCGCATCCAGCGTCGCCGCCGGCACGTCCTGGTCGACGCCGACAATGGCGATGGCGTCGCCGCCGGCCGCTTCACGGCCGAGGTTGAAGGTCGCGATGTTGACCTTCGCATCGCCCAGCAGGCCCGCCATGGCGCCGATGAAGCCCGGCTTGTCCGAGTTGTTGATGAACAGCATGTAGGGCTGGAAGTCGGCTTCCAGCGCCATGCCCTTCACTTCCACGATGCGCGCCTTGCCGCCCACGATGGCGCCAGCAACCGAGCGCCACTTGTCGTCGACCTTCACCTTGATGCGGATCAGCGAGTCATAGACCGGGCTCGCGTCATTTGTGCTTTCCTTCAGCGAGCCGCCGCGCTCCTGCAGGACAGCCGGCGCCGACACCATGTTCACTTCGGCAAGGAACGGACGCAGCATGCCCGCCAGCGCCGCAGACGTCAGCGGCTTGCGGTTGAGCTGGGTAACGTGTCCCTCATACTCGATCTCGACTTCGGCCAGTCCACCATCGGCCACCTGACCGGCGAACTGCCCCAGCTTCTCGGCCAGCGCCACGAACGGCTTCAGCTTCGGCGCTTCTTCCGCCGTGACCGACGGCGTGTTGAGCGCGTTGGAAACCGCGCCGGTCAGTAGGTAGTCGGCCATCTGCTCGGCGACCTGGAAGGCGACATTGTCCTGTGCTTCGACGGTCGAGGCGCCAAGGTGCGGCGTCGCGATGAAGTTGGGCGCGCCGAACAGCACGTTGGTCTTCGCCGGCTCCTCGAGGAACACGTCGAACGCCGCAGCCCCGATATGGCCGCTCTCGAGACCCGCGCGAACCGCCGCTTCGTCGGCCAGGCCGCCCCGCGCGCAGTTGATCAGGATCACGCCCTTCTTCGTCTTGGCGATGTTTTCGGCCGAGAGGATGTTCTTAGTCTGATCGGTCAGCGGCGTGTGCAGCGTGATAACATCGGCGCGGGCAAGCAGCTCCTCCAGCTCGACCTTCTCGACGCCCAGCGTGGTGGCGCGTTCCGCCGTGAGGAAGGGGTCGTACGCGACCACTTTCATCTTCAGGCCCAGCGCACGGTCGGCCACGATCGAACCGATATTGCCCGCGCCGATCAGGCCCAGCGTCTTCGCATAGAGCTCGATGCCGATGTAATCCTTCTTCGGCCATTCACCCGCGATCGTGCGCTGGCTGGCCGACGGAATCTGGCGGGCGGCGGCGAACATCATCGCGATGGCATGCTCGGCCGTCGTGATCGCATTGCCGAACGGCGTGTTCATCACGATGACGCCCTTGGCGGTCGCGGCCTTCACATCGACATTGTCGACGCCGATGCCCGCGCGGCCGATGACTTTCAGCTTCGATCCCGCCGCAATCACATCCTTGTCCGGCTTGCACGCCGAGCGGACGGCCAGGCCATCATACTCGCCGATGATGGCGATCAGCTCATCCTTCTTGAGGCCGACCTTGAAGTCGACCTCGATGCCGCGGTTCTTGAAAATGTCGGCGGCGCCGGGGGCGAGATCGTCCGCGATGAGGACTTTCACTTTGGTGGTCATGTCAGTCTCCTGGAATTACCTGCGCCGTCCGGCGCATTGAATGTCGAATTTACTGATAGGGTCAGATGTGGCCGCCCGTTCCGTCGCCGGCGGCCTTCCACTTGCGCGCGCGATTGACTGCCATCTTGGCGTCGACCTGCTCGTAGAGGTCCTGCCCGAGAAAACCGGCCAGCCGATGCAGCAGGATGACGACATCAGCCGCCTCCCTGCCCGCCTCGGCATGATCGCCCGCGCGCAGCGCCTGTTCGAGCTCATCCATCTCTACCCGCGCCCGCTTCACGAGCGCCGTGAGATCGGTGGGCGCGCCGAAGATGGCGTCGCCCCAGTCGCGGATGGTCTGGCTGGTTTCGCGGGTCATCGCTTCCACTTCAGTGTCATTCCGGCCGGAGCGAAGCGGAGAGCCGGAACCCAGGGGCCGCGTTGCGAGATAGCGCCCGTTGCTCCTGGGTTCCGGGTCTGCGGCGCTACGCGCCTTCGTCCGGAATGACAGTTATGAGAGTTCCGCCACTGTGGTTTCAAACGCCCAGTCGAGCCACGGCGTCAGCTTGGCGAGATCGCTTGCTTCCACGGTCGCGCCGCACCAGATGCGGAGCCCCGGAGGCGCAGCCTTGTAGCCGCCGATGTCGTAGGCCGCGTTTTCCTTCTCGAGCGCCGCGACGAACTTCTTCACGAAGTCCTGCTGGCCCTTGTCGTCGAGCCTGGCGACGCGCGGATCGACGATGGAGAGCGTGACGGAGGTGTTCGAACGGGTCGCCTTGTCGGCGGCCAGGAACTCCACCCACGGCGTCTTCGCAACCCACGCTTCGAGCACGCCAAGGTTGGCGTCCGAACGCTTGAACAGCGCCTCGACACCGCCGAGACCTTCGACCCAGCCAAGCGCGTCGAGATAGTCTTCGGTCGCCAGCATGGACGGCGTGTTGATCGTTTCGCCCTCGAAGATGCCTTCGGTGACTTCCCCGCCCTTGGCCATGCGGAAGAGTTTCGGCATGGGCCATTTGGGCGTGTAGGTCTTGAGGCGCTCGATCGCTCGCGGGGAGAGGATCAGGATGCCGTGCGCGCCCTCGCCGCCCAGCACTTTCTGCCAGGAGTAGGTCAGCACATCGATCTTGC
>Ga0208492_1001983_pt1 | contig 11053 bp, 12 predicted proteins | sample Subbioar_CSW14AB_FD_184820 | JGI IMG/M metagenome (GOLD analysis project Ga0208492, IMG submission 184820) | Serpentinite rock and fluid subsurface biosphere microbial communities from McLaughlin Reserve, California, USA - CR12Mar_CSW14AB (SPAdes) | ecosystem: Environmental > Terrestrial > Deep...
CTGCGCCGTTGAGGCGGCAGATGATCGGCTTTTCCATTTCCAGCAGCGAGGTGATGATGCGCTTGGCTTCCGGTGCGATGGCGCGGAAGGTTCTGTGATCCTCAATGTGTTGCTTGAACCATGTCGTATCGCCACCGGCGCAGAAGGCGCGACCGGCGCCGGTGAGGACGATGAGATCGCTTTCGGGATCATCCTGCGCGTCGAGGAAGATACGCGAGAGTTCGTGGTGCATGGCGGCGTCGACGGCGTTCACCGGGTTGGGCGCGGTGAGCGACAGGTGGAGGATGCGGCCATCGCGGCGCGCTTCGAAGCGCTGGTAGCGGGAGAAATCGGGCGTCATCTGATGACTCATGCTGGGTCGGGGCCGATCTGGATGATGCGGCGGCCAAAGGCATTTTCGGTGAAGAGGTCGATGAAGGCCTGGGGCACGGCTTCGAGGCCATTGTAGCGATGCTCGCGGACTTTTACCTCGCCGCGTTCGATCATGCCGCCGAGCTCTTCCTGTGCGGCGGGAAAGCCTTTCAGATCGTCGAACACGACGAGTCCTTCCATGCGCAGGCGACTGGCGATGAAATAGCGGGTGTTGGTGATGCCGGGGACGGCGGCGCCGGCGTTGTAATCCGCGAGCTGGCCGGAGATGACGATGCGTCCCCCGGGACGGAGCAGCGGGATCACCGTATCGACCATGGCGTTGCCGACATTGTCGAACAGCACGTCATAGCCTTCAGGGCTGGCGGCTTTCAGGGCGGCGGCGAGATCGGGCTCGGCCTTGTAGTCCACGATGACGTCGACGCCGGCGTCCTTGAGCCAGGCGGTCTTTTCGGCGCCGCTGGCCGTACCGACGACGCGGGAAGCGCCGAAGGCCTTCGCGAGCTGGGCGGCGGTGGCGCCGACCGGGCCGGCGGCGGAGGTGACGAGCACGCGGTCGCCCGGCTTGATGGCGGCGACACGCTTGAGGCCGAACCAGGCGGTCATGCCGGGGACGCCGAGAATGCCGATCCAGTAGGACAGCGGCAGGCGGCGATGCGGGACCTTCTGCATGTAGCCACGCCCGCCGAAGAGCGAATATTCCGACCAGCCGCCTCCGGAGGCGACAATATCCCCGACCGCAAAGCGGGGATTGGCGCTTTCAATGACTTCGCCCACGGCGAAGCCATCGATGGGATCGCCGATGCGGAGCGGCGGGGCGTAGCTGGCGCCATCGGAGAGGCGGGAGCGTGTGCCGGGGTCTGCCGAGCAGGCAATCGTGCGGGTGAGGACCTGGCCCTCGGTGAGCGGCGGCAGGGGCGCTTCGTCGATGCGGAAATTCTGTGGCTTAGGCAGGCCGGACGCCTTTTCGGCCAGCACAACGCGCCGGGTCGATTGCGGACGTAACGTCATTCAGGCGTCTCTTCCCTTGTATATTTTGCGCCATGCTGGACGGCGGCGCGGGGAATGTCCATGCACGCGGAGGTTGTGGATCGGGGCCGGCCCGGATCGGCGCAAGCTGGGCAAACGCGTACAAGGCCGCTAGAGCACGGGCATGAGCGAAACCTTCGACAAAGCGGCGGCGCAGATCGTCGAGGCGGGACGGCGGCTGGATGCCCGGGGATGGGCCATGGCAGGCGCCGGAAATTATTCCGTGCGGCTGGCGGACGGAAGTTTCGCGATCACGGCATCGGGGCGCCACAAGGGGCATCTGACGGCGGCGGACGTCATGCGGGTAGACGCGGCGGGAGCGTCGCTGGACGGGCGGAAACCGTCGGCCGAGACGCTGTTGCACATGGCGGTCTATCGCTGCCGGCCAGAGACAAAAGCCGTGCTGCATACGCATTCGGTTCAGGCGGTAACGCTGTCGCGCGCGGCGAAGCGGGATGTCATCGTGCTGCGCGGATACGAAATGGCGAAGGCCCTGCCCGGCTTCGACTCGCACGAGGACGACGTGGTCGTGCCGGTCTGCGACAACGATCAGGACATGGAGCGCCTGGCCCCGCGCGTGGAGCGCGTGCTGATGGACGCGCCGCAGACGCCGCTGTTCATCCTGCGCGGGCACGGGCTTTATGCGTGGGCGGGGTCGATGGAACAAGCGATCTGCGCTATCGAGGGGGCCGAGCACATGCTGGCCTGCGAGCTGGAACACCTGCGGACCGGAACAGGAGTCGAAACATGACCCGTCTCACCGTCTATGGCGAAGGCAATGGCGCGGCGATCCAACTGGACACGCGCGATGGCGCGAAGATCGCGGAGACGCTGCAGTCCATCGACGTGGCGTTCACACGCTGGACGCCGAAGGCGCCGCTGGCCATGGATGCGAGCGATGCGGATGTGCTGGCGGCCTATGGCGACGAGATCAAAGCGCTGGCCGAGAGCGGCGGATACCGGAGCTGGGACCTGATCCGCATGTTCCCGGACAATCCGAAGAAGGAAGAGCTGCGCGCGAGATTCCTCGACGAGCATGTGCACATGGAAGACGAGGTGCGCTTCTTCGTGGAAGGCAGCGGGATGTTCTACCTGCACGCCAACGGGAAGGTGCACATGCTGTTGTGCGAGGCGGGCGACATGATCAGCGTGCCGGCCGGCCTCAAGCACTGGTTCGACATGGGGCCTCAGCCGCGCTTTGCCGCGATCCGCCTGTTCACCACGCCGGAGGGCTGGGTAGCGAAGTTCACGGGCGATGCGATTGCCCAATCCTTCCCACGCTATGAGGCGAAGGCGGCATGACGGCGTTTGTCGTCGACGCGATCGTCACGGACATTGAGGGCACGACCAGCTCCATCGCCTTCGTGAAGGACGTCCTGTTTCCGTATGCGGAGGCGCGGCTGAAGGCGTTTGTGGCGGCGCATCCGGAGAAAGTCGCGGACATTCTTGATGAGGTGCGAGCGATCGAAGGCAAGCCGCTTTCAACGGATGAGGCGTCGGACGTTCTGCTTGGCTGGTCGCGGGAAGACAGGAAGATCGGACCGCTGAAGACGCTGCAGGGGATGATCTGGGCCGAAGGCTATGCCAGCGGCGAGATCAAGGGGCACATCTATCCGGACTCGCCGGCGGCGCTGCGCGCGTGGAAGGCGGCGGGGATTCCGCTTTATGTCTATTCGTCGGGATCGGTGGCGGCGCAGAAGCTGTTGTTCGGACATACGCGCGCGGGCGACCTGACGCCGCTGTTCTCCGGCTATTTCGATACGCGGATCGGCGTCAAGCTGGAGGCGGAGTCCTATCGGCGGATTGCGGCCGAGATTGGCGCTGCGCCTGCGCGGTTGCTGTTCCTGTCGGATCATCCGGACGAGATCGCAGCGGCGGCGGCGGCGGGCTGGCAGGTGCAGCTGGTGGATCGTGAGGGCAAGGCGCCGGGATCTGTCGCGAGCCTGAGTGAGATAACGGTGGAGCGCGCGACATGATCATCGCGGGCAAGGAGACACGGCCGCTGATCGTCAACGCCGATGGCGTGAGCATTCGCGTGCTGGACCAGCGGCAACTGCCCTGGGCGATCGAGTGGGCCGACATTGCGGATGCCGAGACGGCGGCGCTGGCCATCAAGCAGATGTGGGTGCGTGGCGCGCCGATGCTGGCGGTGACGGGGGCGTACGGGCTGTGCATGGCGCTGCGGCGCGATCCGAGCGATGCGAACCTGCAGCAGACCTACGACATGCTGTTCCACACGCGGCCGACGGCGGTGAACCTGCAGGGCGCGCTGAATGCGATTGTGGAGGCCGTGAAACCCCTGCCCCCGGAGCTGCGGGCAGCGGCGGGATATGCGCGCGCGGCGGAGCTGTGCGATGCGGATGCGCGCGACTGCGAAGCGATCGGGCGGAGCGGCCTGCCGCTGATCGAAGCGATTGCAAAGCAGCGGCCGGGCAAGCCGGTGAATGTGCTGACGCATTGCAATGCGGGTGCGCTGGCCACCTTTGCCTACGGCACGGCGACGGCGCCAATCTATCTCGCGCACGAGGCGGGCATTCCCGTGCATGTGTGGGTGGATGAAACGCGACCGCGCAACCAGGGCGCATCGTTGACGACGTTCGAGCTGTCGCAACAGGGCGTGCCGCACACCATCATCGCGGACAATGCCGGCGGCCTGCTGATGCAGCGCGGCGAGGTGGACCTGTGCTTCGTGGGCGTCGATCGCGTGACGCGCAATGGCGATGCGATCAACAAGGTGGGCACATATCTCAAGGCGCTGGCCGCGCATGACACGGGCGTGCCGTTCTACGTCGCCATGCCCTTCACCTCGTTCGATCCACTGACGGCGACGGGCGCGGACGTGCCAATCGAGGAACGCTCCGCCGAGGAAGTGACGCACATTCTCGGCGTGGACAGCGCCGGGCAACGGCAGACGATCCGCATCGCGAATCCGGGTTCGACAGCGGCCAATCCGGCGTTTGACGTGACGCCGGCAAAGTATGTCACCGGTTATTTGACAGAGCGGGGGCGCCTGACGCTGGGCGAGCTGCAGCGCTGAGCGATGCAGACGATTTAAATCGCTGTTTTTATAGAAGTTTTGGAACGCTGGCGGAGAGGAAGTCCTCCGCACCTCTGTTTGTGGCCGTCCGCTGCCGTCCGATTATCACCCTGTAAATCGGCATTTTACTGGGGGAAGTGTCCCGGCGGGCTATGGCGGACGCCTGCCAATCCGGCTACGGTGGCGGGGTAGCTGGCGGGGTTGACCCGCCTCGACCCTTCCGGAGGCGCCCATGCCCGCCACGATCAACCGGCTCAGCGCCAAAGAGGTGAAGGACGCCAAGACACCCGGGCGCGTGCCGGACGGCGGCGGCCTCCACCTGCAAGTCGGCCCGAACGGGTCGAAGTCCTGGCTGTTCATCTTCCGGTGGGAGGGCAAGCGGCCCGAGATCGGGCTGGGCCCTTACCCGCAGGTCAGCCTGGCCGATGCCCGCCGCCGCGCCGAGGATGCCCGCAGCATCCTGTCCGCCCGTCCCAAGCGTGACCCCCGCGTGGTCTGGGCCGCCGCCACGCCCGCCGCCCGGATGAAGTTCGGCGACTTCGTCGACGAGTGGCTGCCGGCGGTCGTGAAGGACTTCCGGAACGAAAAGCATCAGCAGCAGTGGGAAAACACTCTCGAAACCTACGCCACGGCGCTTCGGCCCATGTGGCTGGACGAGATCGACACCGAGGCGGTGCTGGGCGTCCTGCAGCCGATCTGGACCACCAAACGGGAGACGGCCCAGCGCCTGCGTGGCCGGATCGAGCGGATCCTCGACGCAGCGCGCGCCAAGGGGCTCCGATCGGGCGAGAACCCTGCCCGCTGGCGAGGCCACCTGAGCGCTCTCCTGCCGGCGCAGCGGCCATCTCGCCAGCACTTCGCTGCCATGGCCTACGGCGATGTGCCTGCCTTCATGGACATGCTGAAGGAACGAGAGGCGCTGACTGCCCTGTGCCTCAGGTTCATCATCCTGACGGCCTGCAGATCGTCCGAGGGTCGCGGCGCGCGCTGGGATGAGATCGACCTCGATGGCAAGGTCTGGACGATCCCGGGCGAGCGGATGAAGGCGGGGCGCGTCCACCGGGTTCCTCTGTCCGCCGAGGCCCTGTCGATCCTGAAGCCCCTGCACGAGGTCCGCCGCGGCGATCTCGTGTTTCCCGGCCGCACGCCGAAGCGCCCCCTCTCCGAAACGGCGTTCCGCGCCCTGTTCGCACGCAGCAAGACGGCCGGCATCACGGTTCACGGGTTCCGTTCCGCGTTCCGCGATTGGTGCGGCGAAGCGACCGCCTTCCCGCGCGAGGTTGCCGAGCAGGCCCTTGCGCACAGGGTCGGCAACGCCGTCGAGCAGGCCTACCGGCGCGGCGATGCGCTGGAGAAGCGCCGCAAGCTGATGGAGGCGTGGGCGACCTACTGCACGACGCTGCGCCGCACGGGCAACGTGAGGGCGCTGCATGGGTAGCAAGAGGGAAAGGAAGGATCGGCCGCCTGCTTCCCGCAAACTCAGGCGCGCGCCTGCGAAGGCGCAACCATCGGCAGACGCTTGGCTGGAAGTGACAGAAGAGCACGAGGAGAACTTTCGGCCGCAGACGAGGGAGCGGCTCCTGTCGCTCCCCAACGAAAGCAGCCCATGGGCAAACCTGTCCGATGCCGATCTAGCTGACGACTTACACGACGCCGCGGATCGCGAGCGCATCCGCAAGGCTGGCGCGCAGGCCATCCCGTACCCCTACTGGGAAAATGCGCAGGGCGTCTCAGCCGAGCCCCCATTCCCCGACCAGCTATGGGACTTCGCGCTGAGCCGCACGGAGGCAAAGCCATTTCTGCTTTCGCTGATCCACGATCAATGGCTGCCGCTTGCGTGGGAGGTCTACGCCTCAGCTGGCCTGCCGAACGGTGCGCTCGTCTATGTGCAGACGCCGGACGGCCAGTGGCTCCCTGAAGACGGAGGCCGGAAAGTTGAAGGCGCATCCTGCCCGGCCTGGCGCATCCCGTGGGCCTTCCGGTGCGAGTTCTCTCGCGAGTATCGGGACCCGGCCTATATCGCCGCTGACCTGCTGCAAGTCGCAGTGGCGCTGCTCGAGCACGTCGACCCGACGGCTCCAAAGCTGCGGGAGCGCTTTTCCGTCTTCGATGAAGGCGAGCCACTTCGCCCAGTCGATCTTCCCGTTCTTGTCGCCCACGGAGCATGGAAGTTCGCGGCGTTGTGCCACCATGCGGGGTGGGAGCGGGATCCGCGTGGGTCCCCCCCCAGCAGCACATATGAGGGGGCACTTGCGCAACGCGTGAACAGGTACGGCCACCGGGATCCGCAACTTGTTGCCGCCGCTCAGCGCATTCGTGAGGAGATCGAAGCCGGACTGCTGGACAGGTCAAAGGCGGCGGCCGCACGACGATTACGCGAGATCCGTCACTACTCCGAAAACTATGACCTAAGCCCGGTGATCGACGCCATGATCGACCATGGTGAGTTGCCGGATATTCGGCGACCGGCAGGTCGGCCGCCGAAGTCCAAAGCCCAACCGGCATCCAAGCGCCGACGGCGTAAAACCCCCTAGCGAAGTTCTCAGGGGTATTTGGCCCGCACCGTCACATCCAAAGCTCTCCGTACACGCTGGTACTGCGTGAACAACGGAGAACCCCATGCTCGACATCAACAGGATCGCCTACACGATCCCGGAGGCTTGCGCCGCCACGGGCCTATCCCGGACGACGCTCTACCGCTTCATTTCTGAGACGAAGTCCCTTCCGGCGCGGAAGTGCGGCAACCGCACCCTCATCCTCCACGAGGACCTGAAGCGGTTCATCGAGAACCTGCCGGCGCAGGCGGCCTGAACAATGACAGACAGCAACACGAGGCCGCCCGACCCTAATGCAAAGACCCCCAACGGCCAAGAAGGGGGTCTCCACGAAGAACAGGGACAGTCGAAACGAAACACGATCGATGACTTCGAAGATAGGGCAAACGAGGCGGTTCGCAAAGAGGACCTAGCCACCCACCGGCTCACCATCGGTGAAATCCTGACACAGCTCGGCGATGCCGAGCGCGATGACGAGCACAGTCGGCGCTACCGCGAGTTTCTGGTCAGGCTTCTGGAAGAGCCTCTAAAGGCGGTCGGGATCGCGCCTCCACCCACCATTGGCGGCGAGCATCGCGTGATGGTGCAGTTCCGCGCCGAACCCTCCGCAGTTCCGTACTACATCGCAACCGACATCTTGCGTGCAGGGCTTTTCGCGGCGCGCCTTCGTCGCCTGCACAGTTGCCCGCTCCAGATCGGGCCGCCGTGGTCCCCGGAGGACGGCGCATGAGGCAAACCGATCTCTTCGCACCGCTCGATTTCGCCGACCTGATCGCGCCCCAGTCGATATGGGACCGAAAACTCTTCGAGCACTTGATGTCTCGCTTCGACTATATCGTGCAGATCACCGAGCACGATGCGTGGACCTGGACAGTGTGGATCTGGCACGCTCCGGGCAGGCGCCTTCCCGACGAGTTGGGAATTCACGGGCAGCAGGGCCGGCTGGGTCGGATCCACGACCCCGTGTGGTTCAGCGATGCGGTCGATATGGCCTCCAACGCAGCCGCCATACTCAAGCGGCACAGTGACCGGTGCGTCGTGGTGTTTTCGCCAGACATGCACTGGCTCGCTCGCGCGAGATCTAGCCGCATCTCTGCCACTCCCATCACATGAGGCGCAGCATGATCGAGCACATCATCATTCCTACCAGCGAACACCCGGAGCGCCACGACGCAGACTATCACTTCCGGATCGACGCTTTCAGCAATGGCACCGCCGACCTTCTCGCCACCGACCACGGCGGCGGCTGGGGCGAGACTGGCCCCGCCGAGGACATCATCCGGGCAACGCGACGGAGGGCGTGGGAGCTTTCCGACATGGGGCGGCGCGTCGTGATCTCCTACTTCCTGCAGCGGGGCGCCGCGCTTCCCCGCGGGCGCGCAAATCTGCTGAGGGTCAAATGAGGGTGGACCCATACCTGCCTCGCTTCCGGAAGATCGTGGACGTGTTCCTGATGCCGGCGGCCAGCTTCCACGACCTGCACCCGCGCGCCGCTGCATTCGATCACATCATCAGCGTGTTTCCGCGGCACGGCGAATGGCACGTGCTGATCGACCCGCCGGTGGTGACCCGGCCACGCGGCAGCGACCCCGGCTTTCCGGAGAACGGAGCGCTGCTGATCGAAACCAGCCTGCAGGATGCCTGCGAAGTCGCGGAGCGCGTTGCCAACGTCGCGAGGTCGCGCGGACGATCTGCGATCGTGCTCGCCAAGGGCGTGCTTGAGGCCGCCGAACAGTTGGCGTGGCTTCGCGGAGGTCGCTCATGATCGACCTCAACGGAACAGGCGCGCCTCACCCGCCCCCGAGCGATCGTCTCGCCAAGGCGGCGCGCAGATATGCCGGCGAACTCGGCCTGCCCGTGTTCCCCTGCCGTCAGCGCGAGAAAACACCCCTCACCACGCACGGCGTCCTCGACGCTTCGATGGATGACCTGCAGGTTGAACGCTGGTGGAAACAGTGGCCCGACGCGAATATCGGGCTTGCGACCGGCGCGGGGATCCTCGTGCTCGACATCGACGGGCCGGACGGCGAGGCCACACTGGCCGACCTGATCGCTGTTCATGGCCCCTTGCCAGACACCCCCGAACAGACGACCGGCAAGGGGCGCCACCTGCTGTTCAGCGTCGATGGGGAGGTGCGCAACACGTCCCGCAAGCTCGGCGCCGGGCTCGATACGCGCGGGGATGGCGGCTACATCATCGTCGCCCCGTCGATCCATCCATCTGGCAAGCGATATGCGTGGGTCGAAGGCCGCAAGCCGTCGGATCTGGAGATCGCACCGGCGCCCGCATGGCTGCTCGCTGGCCTCGCAAAACCGAAGATCAGCCAGAAGGCGTCTGAGGGACTGCGGCGGCCGGAGCCTTCTGCAATTCCAGACGCCTATGTGCGGCGGGCCGTCGACGGGGAATTCCAGCGAGTTGCGTCCGCTCCGAAAGGTGCACGCAACGGGACCATCAACGAGGCAGCCTTCGCGCTCGGCCAGTTGGTCGGCGCCGGTGTCCTCGATGAGACAACGGCCAGGCGCACACTCGAGGCGGCGGCCGATGCATGCGGCGCACTCAGCGAGGAACGCGAGAAGACGCTGGGCACGATCGCACGAGGGCTTGCCGCCGGCGCACTGCAGCCACGCGATCTTTCGGGGGTCGGGCGGGAGCGACGGACCGTAGACCACCCCTCTTCCCGACGGGCAGACCAAGAGCGAACCAGCGAGCCGAATGCCCGTCCCGCCGATCCTGGACCGGCTGAGCCGCTACCCATCGCGGCGGTCTGGTCAGGTATCGATCCGGCGAAGATCCCACGGCGGCGGTGGCTCTATGACCGCTACCTGTGTCGGGGCATCCTGTCGGTCACGATCTCGCCCGGCGGCATCGGGAAATCATCGCTGGCGCTGGTCGAGGCGCTGCAGATGGCGACCGGACGCAAGCTGCACGGCCGGGCATTGCCGGCAGGGCCTATCCGCGTCTGGTACATCAACCTCGAAGACCCGCCGGAAGAGCTGGATCGCCGTCTGGCCGGCGCCTGCCTGCACTACGGCATCAACGACGCGGAGATCGGCGGGCGTCTGTTCATCAACTCGGGTATCGATACCCCGCTGAAGCTCGCCAGGCTGACCGACCGGCGGCAGGCCCGGCTTGACGAGGATGCCTTCGCGCACCTCGAGGAGCAGATCCGCTCCAACCGCATAGACGCCATCGTGATCGACCCGTTCGTTTCCAGCCATGAGGTCGAGGAGAGCGACAACGGCATGATCGACCGGGTCGCAAAGCGGCTGGCGCGGGTCGCCATGCGCTGTGACGTTGCGATTGGCCTCGTCCACCACACGAAGAAACTGGCCCCCGGGCAGGAGCACGATGCGGATAGCGCCCGCGGCGCCAGCGCACTTGTGAACGCTGCCCGCGTGGTGCGCGTCCTGAACTCGATGACCAAGGACGAGGCCGACAAGGCCAGCATCCGGGCGGAGCTGCGGCGGCTGTACTTCCGTGCATCCCGCGACAAGCAGAACCTCGCCCCGCCGGACGAGGACAAGAACTGGTATCACATGGCCGGGGTCAACCTCGGCAACGGGACCCCGCCCTACTACATCGACTCCGACGAGGTGGGCGTTGCCGAGCGTTGGGAGTGGCCGACCGATACGGTCGCGGCAGAGGTCGAGCGCGCCGCTGTCGAGCGAACCGACGCCCTCCGCGGCCGGGTTCTGGATGGCATCGTCGCATGCCTCGGTGACACGTGGATCGCTGCCAGTCACGTTATCGCTCACCTTAAGACGAACGGACACGTCTCGACCAACAAGACCGATATCGACCGCGTCCTGAAATCGCTCGCAGGCGTTGGCGACGACGCGGTCACGTTGATCGAACACAACGGAGCGCGAATTGAGGTCGAGAGCACCCGCACGGCGAGGATGACGTACAACCGCTTTCGGGTGGTGCGTGGTGGATACGCGATCTGCGCCGGCGGTAAGGTTGCCATCCTGATCGAGTGCAAGCCCTCTTCGGTCGCGCTGGACCTCAAACACGCGGCGCAACTCTATCGCTATTTCAGCGTCACGGACGCCCGCCTCGCGA
>Ga0208492_1001984_pt1 | contig 11030 bp, 10 predicted proteins | sample Subbioar_CSW14AB_FD_184820 | JGI IMG/M metagenome (GOLD analysis project Ga0208492, IMG submission 184820) | Serpentinite rock and fluid subsurface biosphere microbial communities from McLaughlin Reserve, California, USA - CR12Mar_CSW14AB (SPAdes) | ecosystem: Environmental > Terrestrial > Deep...
TCCAGCCGTAATAGGCTTCTTATTCACCAGTTGAAAATATTTTGGTTTCTCAATCGACAACAGTGGATGATCAACTACTTCTTCAAAAGTTCCCTGTTTAAAAAAGTTTTTCACCAACCTGTCTTCCAGCGAATGGAAAGTAATGATGACAGCAATTCCTCCGGGCTTCAACACTTTGGTTAACTGCTCCAACATTTCTTTCAGCGCTCCCATCTCGTCGTTCACTTCAATTCTAAGCGCCTGAAAAACCTGGGCTAAATATTTATTGGGATTTCCTTTTACCACTGCACTAATCAATGCTTTAAATTGATCAATCGTTGCAAACGGCAAGCGGGTTCTCTGCTGAACAATATGCGCAGCAAGGGTTTTGGCGTTGGTTACTTCACCATACTGTTCAAATAGTTTGTGTAATTGCTGTTCAGTATAGGTTTTAATGATGTCGGCAGCAGTAAGGATTTGTCTTCTATCCATCCGCATGTCCATTGGACCTTCAAAGCGAATAGAGAATCCACGCTCCCCTTCGTCAAACTGATGCGAACTCACACCCAAATCTGCCAGCACACCATCCACTTGCTCAATCCCATGCAAACGCAAAAAGCGATGCAGGTGACGAAAGTTTTGCGGAATAAACAAAAGACGAGGTTCGTTTTGAATATTTTGTTGCGCATCCGCATCCTGATCAAATGCAATCAGTCTGCCGTTTGGCCCCAACTTTTCCAAAATCCCTTTGCTATGTCCACCCCCACCAAAAGTGCAGTCCACATAAACTCCATCCGGAACAATGGACAACGCATCCAGTGTTTCATGGTAGAGCACCGGAACATGATAATCGCTAGCAGGTATTTTTTCCATGCTATTATTTATCTTGTTTTTTATCTGCTTCTGCCATCACTTCCTGCGCCAGGCTGCTAAAAGCCTCCGCTGAGAAATCCTCAAAGAGCTGTTTGTACTTCGCTGCATCCCAAATTTCAAAACGGTCCATAGCAGCAGCAAGTACAATGTCTTTGGAAAGGCCTGCGAATTCTTTTAATGAAGCAGGCAACAACATTCTGCCGGCAGCATCTAATTCAATCTCGGTAGCACCTCCCAAAAACTGACGTCTGAATTGACGTACTTTTGGATCAAAATCATTTAACTGGCTAATCTTAGAAATAATGAGTTCCCAACTTTTGATCGGATACAGGGTGAGGCATTTTTCGAAACCACGTCCCAGTATAAAGCGCGACTCTCCTTCAGGCAATTGCTTTCTCAGCCCGCCCGGAAGGAGGAAACGCCCTTTGGCGTCTACCGTTGCTTCATATTCTCCGTGAAATCCGATCATAAGTGAATAAATATTTCCAAGTTTACCACTTGTTGACACAAAATAACACTTTTTCCCACTTTTAACCCAAAAATGGGGGGCCTGTATTTATCCACAAGATTAAAGGCGCTGCAATCCTTTACTATCTTGCATTCCAGACGAAATGGCATAAACCCTACTGTATAACCTGTGAATTGCTGTGGATAAGCCGTGAATAACAATGAAAATCGCATGAAACACCCGTCAGACCTGCATATCGAAGATTTTAATTATGAGCTTCCCAACGAGAAAATTGCCAAATATCCGCTGGAACAGCGGGATCAGAGCAAGCTGCTGATTTACGGGGGAGTTGAATTTTCAGGACTTAGCAACCCAAATTCTGGAAAATCCGACTCCATTTCAGCAAATGGCATTTCCATTAAAGAATCTGTCTATGCAAATATTGCGGATGAGCTCCCTTCGGGAAGTATGCTGGTCTTTAATGATACCAAAGTGGTGGAAGCCCGACTATTGTTTCAAAAACCCACGGGCGGTCTTATTGAACTTTTCTGTTTAGAGCCTGCAGATCATTATGCAGATATCACCACAGCCATGCTACAAAAGGGTTCTGTGCAATGGAAATGTTTGGTAGGAGGAGCAAAAAAATGGAAAGAGGGTGCTTTGCATTTTACTAAAGAGGCTGGCACTACTGCAAGTTCTAATCCCCCCGAAACCCCGTTAAAAATCATTGCCAATAAGGTAGAAATACTGCCCGATTGTTTTTTGATTGAATTCAGCTGGGAACCAGCAGGAATAAGCTTTGCAGAGGTTTTGCATCTTGCCGGAGACATTCCCCTTCCTCCTTATTTAAACAGAGAAACAGAAGAAGCAGATAAAGAAAGATACCAGACCATTTATGCCAAGCACGATGGATCTGTAGCTGCACCCACAGCCGGCCTGCATTTTACCCAACATGTATTTTCACAATTAGAGAAAAATCAGATTTACAAAGGATATGTAACCCTGCATGTGGGAGCCGGCACATTTAAACCAGTGAAAGCTGCTCAAATGAAGGACCATGAAATGCATGCAGAATTTATAGATGTACAACAATCAACAATAGAACAATTATTAGCGCATGTATCCAAGGGAATTATAGCGGTGGGAACAACATCGCTACGTACACTGGAAAGCCTTTACTGGATTGGCGTTAAGACCATTCACAATCCTTCTTTGGCTGCAGCAGATTTGCAAGTTTCGCAGTGGGAACCTTATCAACATGCCGAAGAAAATAGTGAGAACAAAGGAAATGCGTTTACTGCTGAAGAATCATTGACTGCTCTATTACAATGGATGAAAAAAAACAATGCAGACAGAATCATTACCAAAACGCAAATCATCATAGCACCCGGATATACATTCAGAATTATAAGCGCGTTAGTTACTAATTTTCATCAACCACAAAGCACTTTGTTATTATTGATATCAGCTATTGTTGGAGAGGAATGGAGACGCATATATGAATATGCATTAACACATAATTATCGTTTCCTTTCTTATGGGGATGGTTCGCTGCTTTGGATCAACAACCACAAGACTAATCTTGCATAAGTGGCACTTCAATGGTAAAGGAAGTTCCCTTGCCAATTGCACTGTCTACTTTTATTTTACCCTTGTGAGCATCAATCACCGTTTTTACATAGCTCATGCCGAGCCCAAAGCCCTTTACATTGTGTAAGTTGCCGGTATGAGCACGATAGAATTTCTCGAAAATTCTTTTCACCGATTCCTTGTTCATACCAATCCCATTGTCTTGAATACGCATTACAAAATAATTCTTGGTGCTGTGCGAAGAAACTACAATACGAACAGGGTCCTGAGAATATTTGATAGCGTTGTCAATCAGATTCGAAATCATATTTCTGAAATGCGTATTATCTGCACTGATGGCATCATTAGATGCGTTTAGCAGAAAATCAATCTGACCATTCTTATCCTGTAGTTGCAATTCAAAAGTACCTGCCACTTCACGAACCATTTCGTGTACAGACACTTTAGACAAATTCAAATTCAACTCCTGCTTTTCTAGAAAAGCTGCCTGCAGAATCGTTTCCACATGTTTGTTCATGCGGATATTTTCTTCCTTAATTATATTCGTAAAATAAGCTCCCTTTTCAGGATTGGATTGTACTTTAGGACTTTTGAGCGCATCCACAGCCAGCGAAATGGTTGCGAGCGGAGTCTTAAACTCATGGGTCATATTATTAATGAAGTCAGATTTTATCTGAGATAATTTTTTCTGATTCAACAAGGTCTTTACTGTTACATAGAAAGCCGCCAGAATAATTAGAAAGAATGTGACCGCTCCCACTAAAATCCAACGAAGTGAATACCAAACTTGATTGGCAAGGTCTGGTACTATGATTATCAACAGTTCATTGGCTTCATTCAAAGCCAGATTATCCGTATCCCTAAGAATCGGATAATAATTGCGTTTATTATTTATTGTATCCCAAAATTCCTGTTCATATCCGGTAGAATAAAATTCATAGTCTCCCTCTACATCAGAAATAGCAAATTCAAACTTCAGGTTATTAAGTTTAACCCGCTGAAATTCTTTGGAAATTTTTTCTCTTACTTCTTCCATCGTGAATCGCTCTTCAACGGTAGGCTGACGAAAGAGTTTAATTTGTAATTCGGTGCCGAGTAACAATCCTCCCCTTCTATTTAAACGAAGCGGTTGCGAAGAACGAGTAGACTTACCAATGTCATCCGCAACATTAACCCCAACCATATTTATTTTCTCAATCAACTGCGTCCTGGTTACTTCCATCAGGTTATCAAACCAGGAAGCCTGCAACAGGAATAAGCCGCAGAGTGAAAGTGAAATCAAAACAACAATTATGGGGAAAGTTCTCTTCATGCGGAGCAAATATATATTGAAAATAACCAGACCCGCAGGTATCTACCCCAAGCCAGACTTTTTTAACGAGAATTTTTAACAATTGCTATGAAAAATAAATATTATTCTTATCTTTTGTATAACAATGGAGCTAAATAAAGGAATATTATTATTGTCGGATCCTTTTTTAAAGGATCCGAATTTTATCAGAACCGCCGTGTTAATCTGCGAACACAATGAGGAGGGCGATGTTGGTTTTATTCTCAACAAAAAGACCAATCAATACCTAGGAGATTTGGTTGAAATGGCGGAGGGATTAGCGTTGCCTGTATTTGAAGGTGGCCCTGTAGAACAACACACCCTGCACTTTATACATCGCAGGCCCGATATTATTCAAGAGGGAATAGAAATTACCAAAGGGATTTATTGGGGTGGCGATTTTGATGTAGCTGTTGCGGCCTTACACAACAAAGAAATTACAGAAAATCAAATTCGTTTTTTCATTGGGTATAGTGGATGGAGCAGCGGACAATTACAAGAAGAGATTGATGAGAAAAGTTGGATCCTTACACAGGCTGATCCGGGCATTCTATTCATAGACGAGTCGCATCAAATCTGGAAACGCAGCTTACAACAGCTGGGAGGCGAATACGCGCAAATGACCAACTACCCTATTGATCCGCAGTTGAATTAAAATATAGAAGACATCTGTTGTATTATAAAACAAATGCCTTCTACATTGAATAATTTAAATCATTTAAAAACTTTAATCTCACTTAATCCTGTTAGCAGGATTTCTGTAACCCATGGAGTTTTGAGTGGCTTTTCACCAGGCTTTAGATCTTGAGGAAAATAATTATTTAAGTAATAAGTAGCAAAGCTTACCAATTGGAAAGAAATAAATAAAGGACCCAAAGAAGTATGCTCAAACTTTAATCCAAGTATTATTTGCAAAATAAATGGAAGAAATAATACTATTATAAATAAGATCCAAATAATCAACTTGAATAGCAATTGACGATAGAAAGTGTTTGATAGAAATTGAATTAAAATCTTATTCAAATTTACCAAAGAACTGAATTTTTTCAACTCTCTTTTTAGTGTTATAGGTACCCCCTCTTCAATATTTGTTCTTAATGAGTAGGATAAAATTTGCCAAGCTATTAAATTGATACTGATTGAGAAAATCCATTGATTAAAGCTTATGTAATTCAACTTATTCATTAATGAGTAAATTAATAAAGCAGGAAACAGTAACCCATTAAAAATGATTGCGTGAAAAAGAAGAAATACAATAGCTGAATTTTTTGTTTTCATGATATAATCTTTATCTAAGTGTAAGATGCTCTATACATACAGGAAGAAAAGTCCAGAACCATGATAGCAAGTCCAATAAATCCTGCTCTCTTAGCCATAAAGGCAGAAGCAGTTACAACTATTTCCTGAATCCCTTTTTTGGCTAATGCATGTAAGGCTGCAATCGATATTATACTTGCAACCCCTAACCCAGTAGCCCTCACCAAACAGTCCCATATCTCATCAACAACTATCGCCTTTCCGGTAACATTTGAAGCATTTGATTTAATCAATCTATTAACAGATGATTGTTTCATTAATAAAACACTCTGTTTAATTATAGTCCAGAATTCATCTTCGCTATATTCCATTAAAGCTGGTTGGTTATGAAATAATTTCAAAATAGAATTTTCAAGATTCGCCTTACGGTTTTGAATTTCTAATAAATTCAATCCATAATCTTTGTGAATGTTTTGAAGTTCTACATAATCTTCTCCTGCAAACTTCAATCGACTAACAAATTTTTCTTGGTTACTCAATAATGCAGGCGTCTGATAATAATCAGTCAGATACTTGAAATTCTTAGCAAAAGACCCAGCAAAATCAACAAAATCCTTTTGCGTGTAAAGTCTTTGCGCCATTTCACTTGTAGTAAGCTTCTCAGGGGGAGCATCATTTTTCTTACAAGCCATAAATGATCCCACTAGGAGAACCATCATTAGAAATCTTAATTTAAAAATCGTTTTCATGATTTACTTATTTGGGTGTTTTCCGAACTTAAAAATTCGACATCGGAATACTTCGACTTGTTGCAACAAGGTTTTGTTCTGAACAGTACGAAGGAACCAATAAGGCCAAGTAAACGAAAAGGCAGTTCTATCCTAAAAACCAAGTTATTTAACGGTGCTAGAATTTTAGCTATGAAAAAACGAAAGAGCAATTGAATCATAATGATGATACTTATGATACAATAAAAGAAATTAATATCAAGTATTCTAGCGTACTATTACTAGATAAAGACCGTGATTTAACGGTCAAGCAATATCCCACCAACAGCCCATTTATCTAATTTTAAGCAGTTTAGCACCCCAAAAACGCCATTTTTTGCCTAAATTTTGCGATATCTTTAAGCATAATCCATTGTATTTTGAAGTTAAGACGGTCCATTTTAAATTTTATTCAGGTTAGAGAGTCGGAAAGCAAATTGGTTCAAAACTTATTCATTTTCGAATTTTTCCAAGGCTCTGCCATAGCACTATTTTTTACTGCAGCTATTTCTATTTTTCTAAATCAATTGCAATCCAATAGTTTACCCAAGGTTTATATTCTAAGTTCTTTTTTATTATGGGGCATTGGATTGCTATACCATAATATGGAGCACCGATATAAGCTCAAGAAGCTCATTTTCCTGGTCGTCTCCATTAATACAATTTTGATTATCCTATTTAGAGTAGGTCATACTTATTTCAAATTAGAATCCTGGTATCTCTATCTTTTCTTGGCCTCATTCAATATTCTATATCTATTGAACAACTTAGAATTCTGGGGACTAGCCGCGCAAATATTTGATGTAAGACAGAGTAAAAGATTGTTTGGGGTTATTAGTGCAGGTGATATCCCGGCTAAAATGATTGGGTATTTCTCTGCCTATCTAATCATCCCATTTATTGGAACCGAAAACTTATTGATTGTAGCTGCTGCGCTATCAGCCACCTCCCTTTTGCTATTGAACAAGCTGTTCAACTTTTCTACCTTGAAACATTTGCAGCTTCACGATCATAAGATTCACACGACGCATAGCATTAAAAATATTCAATCTGCGTTAGCAGGAAACCGCCTGATTCGCAAAATCGCTATTGTCTCTTTTTTCTCTTTTGCTATTTATTTAATTGTAAACTTTATTTTTTATGGTTACGTAAAGTCAGCTTTTAAAACGGACAAATCGCTGGTTAGTTTTTTTGCGATTTTCTTTGGTGTAACCCGATTGGCCACTTTAATCATTAAAATTGCTTTTGCCAATAAAATGGTAGATAAAATGGGATTGCGGAATGCCTTAATGGTATCTCCCCTCATTTTATTCGTGATTTGTTTCACTGGACTATTTGTGATCTGGGTATTTCAAATTCAACATTTTACTTTCTATCTTTTTGGCGTATTGATTGTAATCACCGATGTATTGCGATCTGCCATCCAAACTCCGGTATTGCTTTCCATACTACAACCGCTCCCTGTTCACCAGAGATTAAATGGACATACCATCATTAAAGGATTAATGGATCCCTTCGCGTTTCTGGTTGCTGGCATCATCTTAGTTTTATTCACTTCCACTTCATCTATTTTCAATTTTGAATACCTCAACAATGTTTTAATAAGCTTGATTTTACTTTGGGCTTTTTTTACCTGGTCGGTGGAGCAAGACTATCTCAAAACCTTACAGACCGCTATTATCAAAAGAAGCCTTTCAGCAAGAGACCTCGAGATTTCAGACAGAGACACTATTGATTATTTACTAAATAAATTAAAGTCTGGCTCAGAATCTGAAGCCATATCAGTACTAAAACTAGTAACAGCGCAAACCATTGAAAAACACTCGTTTTATATTGCTGGTTTGAATCATCCATCAGAACATGTTCAAATGCTTACACTAGAACATATTCAACACTTCCACGAGACCAGTTTATTACCTTATTTAAAAAATATTCTCAATGATCCACATGAGGAATTGGTAAAGTCGGAACTAATCAACACCATCTCTATTCTTGATAAAAATTTCAATTTTCAGGATTTCATTGCACATCCCAATGCCAATATTGCTTATCAGGCAATTTTATCCAGCTTACCCAACCTAAGCAAAAATAATCCCTCGGAAGTTGAATCGGTTCTGTATCAACAACTCCACTTTTATCCAAAAGACAACAAGGTAAACGCACTTAAAATCATCGGCAAATTAAAATTGTTAGACTTTGAGCATAAGGTAATTGAGTTGATGAATCACCCAGATAGAGACATAAAAGAAGCTGCCAGGAATGCAGGTGCTTCATTGGGTACCCAGGCAATCATTATTAAACTGATCGACGATTTTAAGCACGATAAAAATGACAATCAAATCATAGAATCACTCGATAAAATCGGAGATGTTTCTATCCCCTATTTTCAATCTTTGTTATTAGAGTCCGATTGTTACGGGGCCAAATCTAGAAAACTAATTAATTTACTAGGGAAAATCAATAGCCTAGTGTCTAAAAACCTACTAGAAAAACTTTTAGATGAATTCACTGAAAACAACGACGCAATCATACAAGCACTCTTCACTATTGATAACAATAGTAGCAGAACAGCAGAGGAAATTAATAGTGAAATAGAGGAACTATTAAAAGCAGCTGTTGAAATCCTTTTCCAGATAAAATATATAGACCCGCAAAACAGTGTTTTACCAGCGGCCTTAGAGTTGGAATTAAAAAATATCCGTAATAAATGCTTGTATTGGATGTATAATCTTTATGATCGGGAAACGATTTTAAAAATCAAAACAGGACTTACCATTGGAACCAAAGAAACTGTTGCAAACGCATTAGAATTGGTACAAATGGAGGTGAATAATGAATCAGGCAGTTTATTCTCTCTGTTGTTTGAAAATTCTTCACTCGAAGACAAATGTCTTCAGTTGGAGCAGCGTTTTCATTTTTATCCAACATCGGAAGTAACTATCGGAAAGAATATTTTATACGATGTTAACTACCATTACAATAGCTGGACCAAAGCCTGTGTATTGTATAGCATCAACTTAAAAAATAACTTTTTAGAAACCGCATTTATACAACCCTTTACTGTAGCAAAAAGTGAAGTGTTAAAAAATACGGCAGCATACCTATTTCATCAACAAATTCATACTCAATAGCAATGAAAGAGAAAAGACATGAACGCCTGATTTTAATTGAACGCGTATTGTTATTGAAAGCCGTTTCTATTTTTTCAGAAACACCCGAATCCATTCTAGCCGAAATTGCTCACCTAATGGAAGAGCAAACCTTTGAGCCCGGTATTAATATAGTAACCGAAGGGGAGATTGGGAACTGTATGTATATTATTTTCCAAGGACAAGTAAGAGTGCATAAGGGGAATCAGACATTAGCTGTATTAAAAGAGCAGAATTATTTTGGGGAACTTTCTTTATTAGATACAGAAACCCGTTCAGCAACTGTTACTTCGGAAAAAGAATGCATTTTATACAAAATAGACCAAGAACCATTTTTCGATTTGATTGATTTTAGACCCGAAGTTATGAAAGCGGTTATGCAAAATTTATGCAAGCGACTGAGGGATGCCAATCATAAAATTTTTGAGTTATCTAAGCCCTCTTAATTTTTCAAGATTAATTTTCTTCTGAGGATTGCGATGCTGTTTACTAAACGGCGTAAAATAGTCATGTGATTCCATGAAAGATTGTTGCAGGGTATGCCACTCAGCCTCTTCGCCAATCATATGATGGGCAGCTAACTCCGTGAATAATTTATGTGCAATATGAAAATACTCTTCTCTGCCCAGATAATCCAGATCTGCATCTGCAATAATTTTTTGTAATTGGGTAGTAGGACTTTGGGGTATCTGGGTTGCCATAATGATACCACAAATGGTATCTATCTGTTCTGTAGAAAAGTCCCATTTAGGCAAATCAGCTCTGGCATATTCACAACTCTTTAATTCATGTCCTTTATAGATTTCTAAAAATCCCGCATCATGATAGGCAATGGCAACTCTGAGCAAACTAATATCTTCGTTTGAAATCTTTTCATCCTCTGCAATAAGCATGGCAGCATTTAATACATCAAGGGTATGATAATAGCTATGGTAAAGTAAATCTGCAGATAAGTATTCTTGCAGTTTTTGCAGAATTTGCTGCTCTGCTTTAAAATATTCAGGCATGCGATAGTATTAAAAAAAGATTAAAAACAGGATTTATATTAACTTTTCTTTAGGCTTTGTCACTTATTCTTCATAGCTTATACCCCAGACTTTGTGCGTCAGCCCCCTTGTGTCCCCCGAGTTTATCCAATATCTATTAAAATTCCCACCCGAGGTTTACTATTTCGTATTGTGAATATAATGCATATAGGCTTATGCCTATTGGTCATTTTAATCTAAATCTAAGCTAATGAAAAATAGCCTTTTAGTACTGTTTGTCGGTATATTATTATTGCCATCAGTACAACTATCCGCCCAAGTCCAGCAACTCCAGATGAAAGACTTTGTCATTTACAGTGCCAAGGAATTAAAGCTGAACGACAAAACGTCTATTAAACCGGATACAGCCACCAAGGGGAATATTGGGAGTAAAGAGAGTATCAATCTAAAAAAAGGCTCAACCATTACCGCCAATCTATTCAGTAGAAGTACCATTGACTTAGACAAAGAGATAACGATTGAAGGCGATATTAGTGCGAATAACTATAAAAAGGAAAATGGTGAAATACTAAAAGGAGACAAAGGAATCAAGATCAAAGGGAATTTACATATCAATGGTAATATTAAGCTCACCAATGAAGGAAGCACTGT
>Ga0208492_1001985_pt1 | contig 11027 bp, 10 predicted proteins | sample Subbioar_CSW14AB_FD_184820 | JGI IMG/M metagenome (GOLD analysis project Ga0208492, IMG submission 184820) | Serpentinite rock and fluid subsurface biosphere microbial communities from McLaughlin Reserve, California, USA - CR12Mar_CSW14AB (SPAdes) | ecosystem: Environmental > Terrestrial > Deep...
TGAGCTGCGTGTCATCCATCAGCACCGGGATGTCGAGGTCGAGGCCGGCCATGTCGGCGATGATGGCTTCGCGCTGCACGCCGGGCGTGGAGTTGAGGAAGAAGAGCTGGCCGCCGGACTGCTTGAGCGAGGCCTGCAGCGCCTTGATCTGCGGGACCGCGTCGTTGAGGAGCGACGAGCCGTTGACGTGGCTGATGATCACGACGGACGAGGCGAACTTGTAGTAGCTCAGCAGGTGCGATTTCGAGTTCTGGTCGACGAGGCGGAAGTCTTCCGCGCGGTCGGCGGCCTTCACCTGCGCGGCGACCATGTTCGCGCCGACGACCTGGCCATTGGCGACGACGCCAGTGGCGATCAGGGCGGCTGCGGCGACAGACGCAAGCGCGATGCTGAGTGTCCGGGCTTTCATGCGGGTTCCCTCGTGTTGCGCGATGTGAGCTCGCGCGATCCCTGCGGCGCGCCCCTCTCTGCTTGCAGAATGGGCGGTCGCTTGTTGAGCGATTTCATACCGAAATTGCCCGCTTCCAGCAATGAAGCCGTCACTGGACGGCATCAACAAGCCGTTAGGCGGCAAGGCTTTCCGCAGAGGGAACGAGGCGTTTTAGCTGCAGAGCTGGCCGGTGAAGGTCGGCGCGTAGGCGAGGCAGGCGAAATCCAGCTGCCAGGGGCCCTTGGCGGGATCGAGATAGCCGACCCAGGCGTGAAGCTCGCGACTGCCCCAGAGGTTGAGGATCAGCTGTTGCGGGCGCACGAGGCGGCGGGCTGCGGGCCCGGCTTCCTGGTGGATCAGGACGCCATCGGCGTACCAGCGCACATAACCCGGCTGCCAGTCGAAGCCGTAGCTGTGAAAGCCATCGGCGGAGTCGAACGGCAGGCGGACTTTCTTCGAGGTCGCCTGGCCACCTTCATGGATGGTGAGTTCGGCAGTCCACGTGTCGCGGCCGAGGATTTCGATGTCGATCTCGTTGGGGCGGATGGCGCCCTTGCGATCTGCATAGGTGAACATGCCGGAGACGATGCCCGAGCCGCGCGGCACCATCATGCGGGCTTCGAAATAGCCGTAGCGGTGGAACTCGTGCGTGCGGATCTCGCCGGACGCCATTTCGTACGGCGAGCCGGCAGGGCCGGGGGCGAGATGCAGCGACAGCTGGCCGGGGCGGTGCTCGATGGCGCTGGCGCGCCAGTCGTTGGCCATCCACGGGCCGTTGGCCCAGCCATCTGACATGTACCAGCGATTGGTGATGTCGTGGCGGTTGAAGGTATCGACGAAGGGCTTGCCGATCTGGGGGAGGGCGGATTTCGAAGATGCTGCGGCCGGGGCGGGGGTGGCCGCCGGTGCTTCAATGGCAGGAGATTCAGGCGCAAGGACCTCAGTCACTGGAGCTTCGGAGGCTGGGGTCTCGGACACTGGGGTCTCGGAGACTGCGGCCTCCGGCGCCGGGGCCTTGGATGGGGCAGGTTGCTGGCTGGGGTGTTCGCCGGCGACGATGGCGCGGGCCTCGTGTTCGTCATATCCGAGCCAGGAGCGCAGGAAGGCCCAGCCGACCAGCAGCGCACAGGCGACCGCCAGCATCGCCAGAATGGCGATCCGCAGGCGCGGGATTCGTGCGCCGCCAGAAATGCGGCCCGTCGTCGGGCGGTTTGCGCGTGTCATGCCCGGGGAGCGGCAAGGGGCGTGCCAGTATGAGGCGTTTTGCAGGGGAAATCAGGGATTTGCGGTTGGGCGCTTCGGTCGGCTTGGCCCTTTAACCCCTGTCTGCTAGAGCCCGCCGCCAAGGATAAAAGCATGACTCCCCGCGACAAGATCAGAAACTTCTCCATCATCGCTCACATCGACCACGGCAAGTCGACGCTGGCGGACCGGATCATCCAGATGACCGGCGGCCTCGCCGCGCGCGACATGACCGAACAGGTCCTCGATACGATGGATATCGAGAAGGAGCGCGGCATCACCATCAAGGCGCAGACCGTGCGCCTCGACTACAAGGCGCAGGATGGCGAGACCTACATCCTCAACCTGATGGACACGCCGGGACACGTGGACTTTGCCTACGAAGTCTCGCGCTGCCTGGCGGCATGCGAAGGCTCGCTGCTGGTGGTGGATTCATCGCAGGGCGTGGAAGCGCAGACGCTGGCCAACGTCTACAAGGCGATCGACGCCAACCACGAGATCGTGCCGGTGCTCAACAAGGTGGACCTGCCGGCCGCCGACGTGCCGCGCGTGAAGCAGCAGATCGAGGATGTGATCGGGCTGGATGCCTCCGACGCGCTCGAGATTTCGGCCAAGACCGGCATCGGCGTGGACACGGTGCTGGAAGCGATCGTGACGCGCCTGCCGCCGCCGAAGACGGGCGACCGCGATGCGCCGCTGAAGGCGCTGCTCGTGGACGCTTACTACGATCTGTATCTCGGCGTCGTTGTCATCGTGCGTATCGTCGATGGCACGCTGAAGAAGCGTCAGCAGGTCCAGATGATGAAAACCGGCGCCCATTACACGCTCGACCGCGTGGGGGTGTTCCTTCCCGGCAAGCTGGTCGATGCCGATGAGCTCGGACCCGGCGAAGTCGGCTTCTTCACCGCCTCGATCAAGACCGTGGCCGACTGCTCGGTCGGTGACACCATCACCGATGAACGCAAGCCGACGGCCGAGGCTTTGCCTGGCTTCCGCGAAGTGCAGCCGGTGGTGTTCTGCGGCATGTTCCCGGTGGACGCCGCGAAGTTCGAAGACCTGCGCGCCGCCGTGGGCAAGCTACGCCTCAACGACGCCAGCTTCTCCTACGAGATGGAAACGTCGGCGGCGCTCGGCTTCGGCTTCCGCTGTGGCTTCCTCGGGCTGCTGCACCTCGAGATCATCCAGGAGCGCCTGAGCCGCGAGTTCGATCTTGATCTCATCGCGACGGCGCCTTCGGTCGTCTATGGCCTGCATATGCGCAATGGCGACCTGATCGAGCTGCACAACCCGGCCGACATGCCGGACGTGATGGCAATCCTCAACATTGAGGAGCCGTGGATCGAGGCGACCATCTTCACGCCCGACGAATACCTCGGCGGCATCCTCAAGCTGTGCCAGGACCGGCGCGGCATCCAGAAAGAGCTGAGCTATGTCGGCGCGCGCGCCATGCTGCGCTACGAGCTGCCGCTCAACGAGGTGGTGTTCGATTTCTACGACCGCCTGAAGTCGATCTCGAAGGGCTATGCCTCGTTCGACTACAACCAGATCGGCCGCCGCGAGGGCGACCTCGTGAAGCTGTCGATCCTCGTCAATGACGAACCGGTCGATGCGCTGTCGATGCTGACGCACCGTGGCCGCGCCGAACAGCGTGGCCGCGCGATGTGCGAGAAGCTGAAGGACCTGATCCCGCGCCAGATGTTCAAGATCCCGATCCAGGCGGCGATCGGCGGAAAAGTGATCGCACGCGAAACCATCTCCGCCCTGCGCAAAGACGTGACGGCGAAATGCTATGGCGGCGACGCCTCGCGTAAACGCAAGCTCCTCGACAAGCAGAAAGAGGGCAAGAAGCGCATGCGCCAGTTCGGGAAGGTCGAGATCCCGCAGGAAGCGTTCGTGGCCGCGCTCAAGATGGATGAGGATTAGTGGCGATCCTCGATCACCCGTCATTCCTTCAGCCTGCCGACCCCAGCGCGAAGCTTTGGCGGTATATGGATTTGGCCAAATTCATCGACCTTCTGCAATCCGAACGGCTATTCTTCGCCACCGCTAGTCACCTGGGTGATCCACTGGAAGGGTCAGTCCCACTTCGCATGTCGAAAGAGTATATTGATCAACTCATACAGAAGCACGGAATCGAGAATCTGCAGATTTGGCCGGATGTAGCTAACGCAACGGCGCTGAAGATAGCCGGCGTGATGGCCGAGCAACGACAAATGCTCTGCGGTCATACCTACGTTAGCTGCTGGCACATGAACGAGCACGAGTCGGCCGCCATGTGGCGAGTATACAGCCAGTCGGCAGAATCAGTTTGCGTTCAAACGCGATACTCGAAACTAGCAGCTGCGCTGCCTGACAATATCTATTTAGGAGCCGTCAGATACATCGACTATGAATCTGATTTCTTCGAGCCGGGTAATGCGTTCAATCCATTCGTGCACAAGCGTATGTCGTTTCAACATGAGAGCGAGATTCGAGCGGTATTTCAGAATCACCCAGCCGTCCCAGCCGAGCACACATATTTTAAGGACGACCTATGCCCGGGCGGGGCTCGAATTAAAGTTGGCATTGACGATGTGATTGAGGCGGCATTCGTGAACCCTGCGTCTCCTTCTTGGTTCAAAAATGTGGTTGCAAACATCGTTGCCAAATACGGAGCGAAGTTTCCAGTATTGCAGTCAAAGCTCAATACGGCTCCGCTCTACTGACTCGTGCCGCTGGTCAGTGGATCGGCAGTGCTCTTGCTTGCTCTAGAGTAAATCTCTGTCGGTTACGGCGCGAACGACGATCGCGTTGTGATGCCCCAGAAGCCGTCGCGGTTCTCCACGATGTAGAGGCCTTCGTATTTTGCGTAATCCGTGCCGTCGGCGTGGAGGCGGGCGAAGGTGGCGAGGATGTGGGCCTTGTCGGCGCCGCACTGGACGATGGTGAGGTCGTCCCAGCGGGATTTCGCCCAGCCTTCTGACGCGAGATTCCCGAACACGTCGTCCTGCTGTCCTGGTCCGGTGAGGACGTGGAGCGGGTAAGCTGCGATGCGCATGTGGGGGAAGTGGAACGTCTTCTCCATCGCGACCATGTCCTTCGCGTTGAAGGCGGTGATGAAGGCCTGCATCACCTCCATCGCGGGTTTCACGCCGGCGCAGGCGGAAAAGTCTTTCGCCGCTGGCGTGCGCTCTGGTCTCGGCGCACAGGCGCTTACGGAGAGAGCGAGCGTGAGGGCAGTGGCAATGCGAAGCATGCTGACGGTCTAGCGCGGAGGCGTGGTCGCTGAAAGGCGCGTGGGCGCGTGCAATTGAGAGCGGTCTTAATCGCGGTGTCAGGGCTTCCTGGCGATGAAGGCGCTGCAGGCGACGGTGCGGGTGACGCTGCCACCGAACTGTTCGCGGACGATGCGTTCGGCTTCAGCGAGGAGGCGGGTGCGCGTTTCGTCTGGCGCCATGCGGACGCGGGAGAAAGTGGTGTAGAGGGCGGAGAGCTGTTCGGGGCTGAATGTCACCTGCTGATGGAAGAGGCGGTGTTCGGCGTCGACGAAGCCCGCGGCGCGGAGTTCGCCGAGACGCTGGGCGATGTCGAGCGCAAAGGCGGCGCGGCCGCTGGTGGCGTTGGGGTCCTGCTCGATACCGCTGAACAGATGTTCGGTGGCGATGCCAAACGCGTCGGGCTCGGCGGAGTTGTGATAGACATTCCACCACATCGCGAAATGGCCGCCGGATCGCAGGGCCTCGCGGATCATGCCCAGCGCCTTCATGCGCGGGAGCCAGTGCATCGACATGGCGGCGAAAGCGAAGTCGAAGCCTGCGGGCGGCAGCGTGGTGCGTTCGAAGCGGGCGATCTCGATTGTGAGACGCGGGTCGGCGGCTTTCTCGCGGAGGTGTTCGGCGAGGCGCGCGTCCGGCTCGACGGCGAGGAGATAGCGGACCGGCGTGGCTAGTATCGGCAGCGTCGCGTGACCGGTGCCGGCGCCGACTTCGAGGCAGTCACTGTCGGGGCCGAGCTGGCCGCGGTGGCGCAACCAATCGAACAGCGCCGCCGGATAGGGCGGGCGTGCGAAATCATAGAGGAGCGGGTCCTCGCCGAATTTCGTGCCGCCGGGGGAGTTGTGGATCGAGGCCATCAGGTCAGGGTGCGAAGCTGGAGCGGGCGGTGAGGCCCCAGCGGTTGTTCTTGAACTCGACGATGTAGAGGGAATCGAATTGCGAGAGCACTGAGCCGTCGGCGCGGTAGCGGACGAAGGTGGTGAGCATGTGGGCCTTGGTCGGACCGCACTGGACGACCTGGCGTTTGGCCCAGTCGGAGTGGTCCCAGCCTTGTTCGCCAAGGCGCGTGAAGCCGGCTTCGAGATCCTGCGGGCCGTTGATGATGGTGACGTTACCGGAGGCGATGCGCACGGACGGGAAGTGGAACACCGCGCCGTATTGCTGCGCGTCCTTGGTGTTGAAGGTGCGCATGAAATCGTCGGTGACCTGGTAGGCCGGCGCATAGGCCGGGCAGGCGGCGAAGGCCGCGTCGCCGGCGGCCGGGGCCGCATCACCGGTGCTGGCGCACGCGCCAAGGGCGAGCGCAAAGGCGCCTGCGACCAGTTTTCCGACGGTTTTGCCCATTACGTCCGCTCCCGGCTTTGTGAGGTTGTGTCTGCAGGTTCAGGCAACTATCGTAGCTGCACTCCCGGAGATAAAACACATGTCCGCTTTTGGCCTCTCCCTGATTTTCCTCCTGTCCGCTGGCCAGCCAGCGACGGATCCCGCCGCGCAGCAACCGGCCGCCACGACGGCGCAGCCCGCTGCCGAGCCCAAGATGGTCTGCAAGTACGAGCACGTGACCGGCTCGCGCCTGCAGAAGACCAAGGTCTGCCGCCCTGAAAACGAAAAAGGCGCGGACCAGGACACCAAGTTGCAGCGCGAACTGTCGCGCAATGGCGACTATCGCGAAGTGCCGCGCGGCGGCATCGGCGGCTAGTCCGGAATGGCCGGCCGCTAGAGCGGCCGGCACGCTTCCGCCAGCCACGCGCGGTCGTCACCCGACAGCAGCGGGCCGACCTCGGCCAGCACGCGCGCGTGGTAGGCGTTGATCCAAGACCACTCGGTTTCCGTCAGCAGGTTCGGGAGGATGAGACGCCTGTCGAACGGCGCGAGCGTGAGCGTATCGAAGCCCAGCATCTCGCGTTCGCCGCCGGGGATGGCCGATGGCTCGGTGACGTATTGCAGGTTCTCGATGCGGATGCCCCACGCGTTGGCCTTGTAGAAGCCCGGCTCGTTCGAAAGGACCATGCCGGGTTCGAGCGGCACGGTGTTCGGCGCTTTCGAGATGCGGTGCGGACCTTCGTGGACGCCGAGATAGCTGCCCACGCCATGGCCGGTGCCGTGATCATAGTCGACGCCGGCTTCCCACAGCGACATGCGCGCGAGGACATCTAGCGCGGAGCCCGTGGTGCCTTTCGGGAAGCGCACCCGGGAGAGCGCGATGTGGCCCTTGAGGACGCGGGTGTTGCGGTCCTTCATCTCTTCGGTCGGCTCGCCGATCGCCATGGTGCGTGTCACGTCGGTGGTGCCGTCGAGATACTGGCCGCCGCTGTCGAGCAGGAAGAGCGTGCCGCGCTCGAGCTTGCGGTTGGTCTGCGTGTCGGGACGATAGTGGTTGATCGCGCCGTTGGGGCCGGCGCTGGAGATGGAGTTGAACGAGAGGTCCTGCAGCGAGCCCGTGGCTTCGCGGAATTCCTCGACCTTCATGGCGCAGTCGATCTCGGTGACTTCGCCGGTTTGCCCATGCTCGTCGAACCAGCGGAGGAAGCGGGAGAGGGCGGCGCCATCGCGGCGATGGGCTTCGCGGTCGCCGGCGATCTCCACGGCGTTCTTGCGGGCGCGCGGCAGGGCGACGGGGTCGCCCGCGCGAACGGTGCTGGCGCCGGCGGTGCTGAGCGTGTTGAAGAACCAGGCGGAGGCGACGGAGGGGTCCACGCTGACGCGCTTGCCCTTGAGAGCCTTGAGGCGCTCTTCAACGGCAGTTTCCGGATGCAGCGTCACTTCGTTGCCGAGGTGACCGCCGAGCTCGGGGCCGACTTTCTTCGGGTTGAGGAAGAGTTCGGCCTGACCATCGGCATACAGGAAGGCGCGGCCGAGCGGCAGCGGCGTGCGCGAGACATCGCCGCCGCGGATGTTGAACAGCCACGCGATGGAGGCAGGCGAGGTGATGACGGCGGCGTCCACCTTCTGCTCGGCCAGCATCTTGCCGAGACGCTGGCGTTTCGACGACGAGGTCTCACCGGCGTATTTCACATCGTGCGGGACGACTGCGTGCAGCGGCTCCGTCGGGCGATCTTTCCAGGCCGTGTCGATCGGATTGGTTTCAGTGAGGACGAGCGTTGCGCCGGACTTGGCGGCGGCTTCGACGAGACGGTCGAGCGCGTCCGGCGACATCAACTTGGGATCATAGCCGATCTTCTTGCCGGCCATGCTCTGCGTCGCGAGCCAGCCGAAGGCGCCGGGATCGACAAGATCACCAACTGTGAAGAGGCCGGGGGCGAGCTGTTGCTTCACCTGCAGGGTGTAGCGGCCGTCGACGAAGACGATGGCGCTATCGAGGAACACGAAGGCGGCGCCGGCGGAGCCCGTGAAGCCAGTGGCCCAGGCGAGGCGCTCATAGCAGGCGGGCAGGTATTCGTTCTGGTATTCGTCGTCGTGCGGGATGTAGAGGCCATCGAGGCCCGCCGATTTCAGCGCAGCGCGCAGCAGTGGGAGCGATGCCTGGCCAACCGCCGGGCCGCCAATGACTTCGTAGGTCTGTCTCATGAAATCAGCGCCTCAAAAGGGAGTGGCGCTGTTCTAGACCGGTCCGTGGGCCCTGTCATGCCCGTGGCCTGGTGAGAGAAAATGCCCCTAGTGCAGGGGTTTCTTGGACACCATCAAGTGCCCCAGCTTCCAGAGGTGGGACATGACAAGGCGGCCGAAATCGTTGCGATCGTGCAGCCGCGAGAGCTGTGGATGGTCAAGCAGTTCCGCAAGCGTGCGGCGGCCATCGGCGCGCGTGAACAGTGCTTCTTCGGCGGGACCGAGCTGGAACTGCAGGGGTTGGCGTTCGTAGGACGCGGGGCCGGTGCGCTGGATGCCAGGAGCGATCAGGGGCGCGTAGCCCATGGCTTCGTCGCTGTTGAAATCGAGCAGGTAGGCGGAGGGGGCGAGCGTTGTGGGACGCGCGATGAAGACATGCGTGGCGATCTGGGCGGTGAGCATTTCGACCGCTGACCACTGGTCGCGTGCCGAGAGCCGGGAGAGGCGGAGGCTGACGGGGGAATCCGGTGCAAAGGCGCCTTCAGGATAATACCAGGACGGCTCGACCCAATGCTGGAAGGCAAGACCGCTATTGCCGATGAAGTCGAAGAGTTGGGGAACCGTGTAGGCGCGATCCTGCGGGTTGAGGAAGGTATCGACCAGAGCTGCGTCGTGCTCCAGTTCGGAGGCGACTTCCGTGTAGCGATGGACGAAGTGGCCTTGTGGCAACGCGGACAGGACCTGCCGCGTGAAGGCGACGCCTCCTTCATCCGCCTTCACGTCCATGCGCCTGAGCGCGTCCTGGATCATGTAGATGCCGGTGCGCCGTGTGGCGGCGTAGACCATGCCAACGAAGACGCCATCGGGGGCGAGCACGTCGGCGAGCGCGCGCAGGCCTTCGCCGGGGTCGCTCATGTGGTGGAGGACACCGGTCGAGATGACGAGGTCGAAGTTGCGGCCGAGTTTCCGCGCGTCGCGGAGGTCGCCGCGATAGAGGCCAAGATTGGTGAGCGCGTGGCGGTCCTGCAGGAAGCGCTCGTGGGCGAGGCTGGCCTCCGAGAGGTCGATGCCGATCACCTCGCACTGCCGGTTGGTGTAGGCGAGCACGGCGGCCTGCACCGTGCCGCAGCCGGCGACCAGGATACGAAGTTTTTCGCGGGGGCGGCCTTCGGGCCAGAGCGCGGCGGAATACAGGGCGGGATCGCCCATCTGGACGTAACCACCCTCCAGCATCGCCTCGATGTCGCGGAACGGGGGCGGATAGGCCCACGCCTCGTACTGCTTCGCGATGAGGCCAGAAACGTCTTCCATCGCTGCCCAATAAATAGGCGACGGCCTAAGGGCAATTGACGGATATGTCAGATAAATGTGACCGGCGCGCGGCTTGTCCTGCCGCGCCGGCGATCTAGTGGCCGCGCGCGTAGGTGAGGGTGGACCAGCCGTTGAGGCGGCGGCGGTGGGTGAGGTGCAGGCCTTGTCCGGCATAAGCGGCTCTCACCTGCGGCTCCTGATGCGTCAGCAGGCCGGAGAGGATGACACGGCCGCCCGGCTTCACGAGACGCGCGATCTCAGGCGCGAGGCCGACCAGCGGCTTGGCGAGGATGTTGGCGAGCACGAGATCGTAGGGCGCGCGGGACCGGATGAGCGCGTGATGCGCGCCGCGCGCATGCAGCAGCTTGAAGCGGCGGCCGACCTTGTTGTTCTTCCGGTTCTCGTGGGCGATGCGCACCGAATCCTTGTCGAGATCCGTGCCGAGCGCGTAGGGCACGCCGGTCTTCAGCGCGGCCAGCGCGAGCACGCCGGAGCCTGTGCCGATATCCAGCACGCGTTGCGGACGCTTGCGCTTGAGCTCGTTGGCGAGGGACTGGATGCAGCCCTTGGTGGTGCCGTGATGGCCGGTGCCGAAGGCGGGCCCGGCCTCGATCCAGACCGGAATGCGGCCGCCTTCAAGGCGCGCCAGCTCGTGCCAGCCAGCGACGACGAACGGACCGGCATGAACGGCAGGCAGCCCAGCGAGGGAGACGGCGACCCAGTCCTTGTCATCGAGCTTTTCGACGGCGGCGCGCGCGCCGGGGACTTCGCGCTCGATAATGGCGGCGGCTTCATTGGCGAGGTCTTCCTCGATGCAGAAAGCATCAAGGCTCCAGGAGATTTTGGAGGCTTCCTCGACCGACACGGCCGAGGCGGGCGACGGGTCCATCGCGGCCAGCAGGTCCGACAGGCGCTCGGCGTCGGCGCGGGGAAGGAGGCAATGGACGCGATACATGGACGATCCCGCGGTTGATGTGCCGGGGCTTATATCGCCTGTGCCGGATGGCGCAATGCGAGGCGGGGGCTACCAGACGCCGCGCAGTTGGAGCGCCATGTATTCCTCGCCCCCGCGCAGCTCGATGCCCATGCCTTCGCCCATGTCCCAGGCCAGGCTGGCAAAGGGCGCGAGGCGCGCGCCTTCCGGCGAGAAATCGCCCTGCAGCATGTAGGTGACGCCTCCGCCGATATGGAAGCCGGGCACAACCCGCAGCTGGGCCTCGGCGACCGAGCGCCATTCGGCGTCCGGCTCGGGCGAACATTCGTCGTCGAAGGTGATGTTGCCG
>Ga0208492_1001986_pt1 | contig 11024 bp, 12 predicted proteins | sample Subbioar_CSW14AB_FD_184820 | JGI IMG/M metagenome (GOLD analysis project Ga0208492, IMG submission 184820) | Serpentinite rock and fluid subsurface biosphere microbial communities from McLaughlin Reserve, California, USA - CR12Mar_CSW14AB (SPAdes) | ecosystem: Environmental > Terrestrial > Deep...
GCGCGCTCTTCCTGAGCGTTGCGGCGCGCTTCACGCGCCTGCTTGTCGATCGCCAATGTGGTGCTTCCTTTCGTAAGGAGACCCACCCCTTACACACACCATTTGACAGGCTCGAAGCTGCCGCAGCTGGCGAAGAACCACGCGGACCAGCTGGACGACTTCGTGCGCCGCACGCGCAAGCAGGACAAGTTCACCGACAAGCCCGACACGCCGCAGAGGCGCACGCGCACCGATCTCGGAAACGGGCCCAACCGCAAGACCACGATCTGGGACCGCGACACGGGCCGCCCCATCTCCGAGACCGGCACCATCAAGAAGGATTTCGGCTCGTCCACCCGCCGGGACAATGCGACCGAGATCGGCCGCCTGGGCGACAAGGGCGATCACGGCGGACACCTCGGCGCGCACCGGTTCTTCGGCGATACGCCCGACGAGGGCATCGCGCCCCAGGCCGGCAACCTCAACATCGGCGCCTGGAAGACCATGGAGAACGAGTGGGCCGCCTGGGTGAACCGGGGATACCAGGTCGACTACTCCATCGACGTCTTCCCGCCGGGTGCCGTGCGGCCCGATTCGTTCTCGGTCAAGTACTCCGTCACGAACCCGACGACCGGTGAGGTCGTCTACCGCAACCGGCCTGAGTTCGACAATGTCGCCGGAGCGGTGTTCGATCGTGTGAAGACCGCCGACATGCCGAGACTGTGAGGAGCTCCATGACCGACGAACAGCTCACCGAGGACGCCAGCGTCGCGCTGATCCGGGCGCTCATCGAGAACCTCGAGGACGCCGCGGACGACTGGGAGTCGTTCTCGCTGGTGCTCGGGCTGAACGAGGGCCGGTTCTTCCAGGCCTACGGCTACGCGTACTCGCCCGACGGGACGATCTCGGCCGTGACCGTGAGCCCTCGCGCGGTGCGTCCGGAGGTGGAGCGGTACCTCGCCGGGTACTTCGGGCCGGACGACGCCCTGCCGATCAAGCTGCTCGTGCAGTTCGACAGCACCACCGGCCGGTACGGCGTGACCTTCGAGGACACGGACGCCGAGCGGTGGAAGGTGAGCCCCGCGAACATCGATGCGATCCGCGAGGAGCTGCGCCCCGCCTTCGACTGACGCCCGCCGGCGCCCCCGGGGAAGGGGCGGCAGGAATGCCCTCGTCCCCGCGGGGTAGGGTGCTTCCGTGCGGTCTGAACGCGCGCATCGCGGACCGTCGTCCGCATTTCGCCGCCGCCCGGTGGCAATATGTCAGGCGAGGGGGTCGCATCTTGACGGATCTGAGCGCATCGACGGGACCGTTCGACGAGGTCGAGGTGAACACCATGCCGGGGCGCATCGCCCCGCTGCGCGTCGAGTTCGCGGGCGAGTGGCACGAGGTGCCGATCGGCCGTCCGTTCGTGATCGGCCGCGAGGGCGACCTCGAGATCGACGACAACCAGTACCTGCATCGCCAGTTCCTGGAGCTGCAGTACCACGACGGCCTGTGGTGGCTCGCGAACGTCGGCTCGCGGCTGGCCGCGACCATCTCGAGCGCGGGCGGCGCCGTCCAGTCGTGGCTGTCGCCCGGCGCGCGCATGCCGATCGTCTTCGCGCAGAGCGTCGTCGTCTTCACCGCCGGCCCCACGACGTACGAGCTCACGCTCTACACGGAGGAGGCGCAGTACGCCGTCTCCAGCCAGATCGAGGCGTCCATGAGCGGCGAGACCACGGTCATGCCCGTCAGCTTCACGCCCCTGCAGAAGCTGCTGATCGTCGCCCTTGCCGAGCCCATGCTGCGCCGCGAGGGCGTCAGCATGAGCGAGCTGCCGTCCTCCAGCGCCGCCGCCCAGCGCCTCGGCTGGACCATGAGCAAGTTCAACCGCAAGCTCGACAACGTCTGCGACAAGCTCGACCGGATGGGCGTCCAGGGCCTGCGCGGCGGTCCCGGCCGCCTGGCCACGAACCGCCGCGCGCGGCTGGTCGAGTACGCGGTCACGTCGCAGCTCGTCACGCGCGCCGACCTCGCGCTCCTGGACGACGAGGCGCTCCGCAACCAGAACGACAGCGAAGAGGACTGACCCGGGGTCATCCGCCGACTCCACACAAGGAGAAGTGCGCGACACAAGGCCGGGATCAGGATGATCCTCCTTGTGCCGCGCACTCTTCCTTGCGCCGCGTCAGGCTGGCTCGGGGTGACCGCCCGGATCAGAGCTTGGAGCGCGTGAGCTGCTCGGCCAGGCCGCTGTAGGTGGCGGGCGTCAGCTCGAGCAGGCGCTGCTTGGCCTCGTCGCCGATCTCCAGGCCGCGCACGAACTCGGCGAGGTCCTCGGCCCCGACGCGGCGGCCGCGGGTCAGCTCCTTGAGCAGCGCGTACGGGTCCTGGATGGTCGAGCGGCCGGCCGTGACCTCCGCGCGCACCACGGTCTGGATCGCCTCGCCCAGCACCTCCCAGTTCGCGTCGAGGTCGGCCAGCAGCACGTCGCGCGACAGCGAGATCTCGCCCAGCCCGCGCGTGAGGTTGTCGAGCGCGAGCAGCGAGTGCCCGAACGCGACGCCGATGTTGCGCTGCGTGGTCGAGTCGGTGAGGTCGCGCTGCAGGCGCGAGGTGACGAGCGTCTGCGCGAGCGACGAGAACAGGGCCGACGCCAGCTCGAGGTTCGCCTCGGCGTTCTCGAACCGGATCGGGTTGATCTTGTGCGGCATGGTCGACGACCCGGTCGCACCCGCGACGGGGATCTGCGCGAAGTAGCCGAGCGAGATGTACGTCCAGATGTCGGTCGCCAGGTTGTGCAGGATGCCGCCCGCGTGGCGCACGCGGTCGTACAGCTCCACCTGCCAGTCGTGCGACTCGATCTGCGTCGTGAGCGGGTTGAACGTGAGGCCGAGCGACTCCACGAACTCGCGCGCCACGTTCGGCCAGGCGACCTGCGGGGCCGCGGCGAGGTGCGCCGACCAGGTGCCGGTCGCTCCGCTGAACTTGCCGAGGTATTCGCCGGACTCGATCTGGGCGAGCACGCGCTCGAGGCGCCACACGAACACGCCGAGCTCCTTGCCCATGGTCGTGGGCGTCGCCGGCTGGCCGTGCGTGCGCGACAGCATCGCGGCGTCCGCGTGCTCGAGCGCCAGCTCGCGCAGCTTCTGGATGACGCCCTTGTACGCCGGCAGCCAGACATCCGTGACGGCGCGCTTGACGATGAGCGCGTACGCGAGCGAGTTGACGTCCTCGCTCGTGCAGCCGAAGTGCGTGAGCTCGGCGATCCGGTCCAGCCCGAGGCGGCTCAGGCGATCGCGCACGAGGTACTCGACGGCCTTGACGTCGTGGCGCGTGATCGCCTCGCGCTCCGCCAGCCAGTCGATCTCGGCCTGGCCGAACGCCAGGTACAGGGCACGCAGCTGGTACTTCTCGTCCTGCGACAGCGGGGTGGTGCCGAACAGCGAGTGGTTGGTGAGCGTGATGAGCCACTCGACCTCGACCTCGACGCGGGCCCGGTTCAGGCCCGCCTCCGACAGGTACTCGCCCAGGGGCGAGACGGCGGCCTTGTAACGGCCGTCGAGGGGGCTCAGGGGCTGGGCTGGCAGAACGGTCAGGAGAGTCCTCCGGTTCGAGGCGGACGGATCGCGGGTTCGAGCTGGCGAAACAGCGCCCGGCTGGCGCTCTCGATCATACCGAGCACGTGGTCGAACATCCCGTCGTCCGCGTAATAGGGGTCCGGCACATCCGGGCCCGGGGCGGACGGATCGAACGACAGCAGCAGCGAGATGCGGTCGCGATGCCCGGGGTCGTGCGCCCACTGCCGCAGGACGCGCTCGTGGCTGCGATCGAGCGCGACCACGAGGTCGTTGTCGTGGAACGCCTCGACGCTGAACTGCCGCGCCCGGTGGGTCGAGCCGTCATAGCCGCGCCGGCTGAGCGCGGCGAGCGTGCGGCCGTCGGCCCGCTCGCCGACGTGCCAGTCGCCGGTGCCCGCGCTGGTGGAGAGCACACGGTCGGCCAGGCCGGCGCGCTCGGCGAGGTCGCGGAAGACCACCTCCGCCATGGGCGACCGGCAGATGTTCCCCGTGCACACGAAGACGGCGCGGAAGGGGTCCGGACCGGGCATGCCGACCATTCTGCCGCTCCGACGGACCGCGCGTGAGTGCCATCGTCCGTCCACAGCGGCCGTCCGTCCGGGCTTGTGCCGCTCGGGCCGCGGGCGCCCTCGCGGCAGGCCCGCGACGCGGCACGGTGGGGGCATGGCGCACATCCCCGGCTACGACCTGGCCGCCCGTGCGTGCGAGCACCTCGCGGCGGCCCGGGCCGAGGTCGAGGCCGGGGCGGCGGCGCTCGCCGCGGGACGTGACGCGACCGCGTGGGAGTCCGACGCGGCGGGGCGGTTCCAGGTGGCGGCCGAGGAGCACCGGCGCCGCGCGGTCGCGCTCGCCGAGCGCTGCACGACAGCGTCGGCCGGGCTGCGCTGGGAGGGCATGGTCCACGCGAGCGGGGCCGGGCAGGAGGGGTGATGCCGCTGGACATCGGGTCGGGATCGGTCGTCGCGGTCGACACGCGGTCGCTGCGCGACGCCGCCGCGCGCTTCGACGTCGCCGCCTCGCACTTCGACGGAGCCCGGGAGCGGGCCTGGGCCGCCGTGCACGCCACGCCGTTCCCGCTGGACCAGGGGTCGGTCGCGTCGATCGCGCGGGACGCGGCGACCGCGGCGGACGGCGCGCGGGCGATCGCGGGCGAGCTGCGCCGCATGGCCGACGTCTACGAGATCGTCGAGGCGAGGACGCGGATGTCGTTCGAGACGTCCCGCGGGCGCGAGCGGATCCAGGCCGTGCGGGCCTGGGAGGAGCGGATCCTCGCGGCCGAGGCCCGCAGCCCCGGCGCGCTCGCCGAGGCCGACCGGGTGACCCGCGAGTGGGAGCAGGACTGGGCGAAGGAGCTGCTGGCCCAGTCGTCGCTCGGCATGGACGGCATCCCGGGGTTCGTCGCGACCCTGCTGGGTGCCGCAGCCCTCGACCTGGTGCGCGGATTCGGCAGGGGCGTCGTGGGACCGGATGCGCGCCTGGTCGGGCGGGCCGACGCGGTGCGGGTCGCCGGGTACGGCACGCGCGTCGACCGGCCCGCCACGGGCGTCGCCGACGGGCTCCGGCGCATCCCCGACACGGCCCATGCGCTCATCCGGGTCGAGAAGTACACGTTCGCGGACCGGCCCGCCGAGTACGCCGTCTACGTCTCGGGCACGCGGACCCTGGCGCGCGGCGGCAGCGAGGCGCTCGACACCGGATCGAACCTCGGGGCGTATTTCGGGATGCCCGCCGCGTCATACGAGGCCGTGCGGGCCGCGCTGCGGGATGCCGGCGCGAAGCCCGGAGCGACCGTGCACGCGTTCGGGCACTCGCAGGGCGGCATGATCGCCTCGCAGCTCGCGCTCCAGCGCGAGTACCGGGTCGCGACGCTCGTGACGTACGGGTCCCCGGTCAGCGTCGTCGCGCCGCCCGACACGCTGAGCGTGACGCTCCGCAACCGCGACGATCCGGTCGGGACGGGGCTCACGCACGGCGGGGCGCCGATCGCGGGCGGAGCTCCCGGCAGCGTGGTCGTGCACGACACCCACGACCCGGGACCCGAGCTGTGGAGCCTCGGCATGGACGCGCACAGCCGCGAGTCGTACGAGCGGATGGCCGAACAGGTGGATGCCTCCGCCGACCCGCGGCAGGCCGCCGCGTCCGACCGCTTCGCCGCGCTGGCCGAGGCCGAGCGCGTCGAGTCGGTGGAGTACGCGGCCGAGCGCGCCGGCGACCCGCACTGACGGGTCTCCGGCCTCAGTCGTCCTTCTTCTGCGGGCGCAGGACGATCCCGAACAGCCAGTTGATGACCGTGATCAGGAACGCCGCGACCACGCCCCACCAGAAGTGGCCCACCTCGAGGCCCCATCCGAACGAGCCCGTGATGACCGCGGTCAGCCACAGCAGGAAGCCGTTCACGACGAGCGAGATCAACCCGAGGGTCAGGATGTAGAGCGGGAAGGCCACGATCCGGATCACGGTTCGGATGACGCTGTTGACGATCGCGAAGATCGCGGACACCGCCAGCAGCGTGAGGACGAGCTGCAGGTCGCCGCCCGGGGCGAACGGGGTCACCGTCACCTGCAGGACGGGGATGAGCGTCACCACCCAGATGGCGAAGGCGTTCACGAGCACGCGGACCAGGAAGCGCATGGCCCCAGTGTGGCACCCGGCCGGCGCCACGGCATCCTCGGGACGGCGGAGAAATAGACTGCCCGCATGACCCCCGATGAGCCGGTCCTTCCGCGCATCCGCCCCGAGATCGCCGCGCTGCCCCCCTACAAGCAGGGGCGACCGGCCGACCCGAACGGGTTCAAGCTCTCGAGCAACGAGAACCCCTTCGACCCGCTGCCCGCCGTGCTGGAGGCGACGCGCGCGGCGACCGAGTTCAACCGCTACCCCGACGCGACGGCCGCGAGGCTGCGCGAGGCCCTCGGGGAGAGGTACGGCGTGGAGCCCGACGGCGTCCTGATCGGCGCCGGAAGCGTGGCCCTGCTGCAGGCGTTCATCCAGGCCGCCGCGACGGTGGGCGACGAGGTCGTCTACTCGTGGCGCTCGTTCGAGGCGTACCCCGGCCTCGTGCTGATCGCCGGCGCGTCCGGCGTTCAGGTGCCGAACCTGCCCGACGGCCGGCACGACCTCGACGCCATGGCCGCCGCCGTCACGGAGCGGACGCGCGTGGTGCTGCTGTGCACCCCCAACAACCCGACCGGGCCGATCATCACGAGCGCCGAGTTCGCGGCGTTCGTCGAGAAGGTCCCGGGCGACGTGCTCATCCTGCTCGACGAGGCGTACGCCGAGTTCGTGCGCGATCCCGACGCCGTGGGCGGCCTGGGGGAGCGCGTGTTCGAGGCGCACCCCAACGTCGTGGTGCTGCGCACGTTCTCCAAGGCCTACGGCCTGGCGGCGCTGCGCGTGGGCTACGCGATCGGCCACCCGCGGGTGCTCGACGCGGCCCGCAGCACCGTCACGCCGCTGTCGGTCACGGCCCAGTCGGTCGCCGCCGCCGTGGCGAGCCTCGCGCACCAGGCGGAGATCGACGCGCGGGTCGACGAGCTCGTCGCCCGTCGCGACCGCCTCGCCGCCGGGCTTCGGGAGATGGGCTGGCCCGTGCCCGACGCGCAGGGCAACTTCGTCTGGCTGCCGTCGGACGACTCGCAGGCCGTCGCGGGCGCGTTCGACGCCGCCGGGATCATCGTCCGCCCCTTCCCCGAGGGCGTGCGCATATCGATCGGGGAGCATGAGTCTGTGGAGAAGGTCCTAGGGATCGCCCGATCCGTTGTCCCGAGTGTTCCGTCGGGTTCGGGTGGACCCGCGGATAGCGTGGAACGGTGACTTCGGCAGACGTCCCTCTGACAGAGGCTGAGACCGACCCGACCGTCCGCATCCTCGACGCGGACGGGCGCATCGCGTCGTCCGCATCGGCGGAGCGGTACCTGCCGATCGTGGACGCCCTCGGCGACGACGAGCTCGAGCAGCTCTACCGCGACATGGCGGTGATCCGGGCGTTCGACCGCCAGGCCACGCTGCTGCAGCGGCAGGGGCAGCTCGCGCTGTGGCCGCCGTCCCACGGCCAGGAGGCCGCGCAGGTCGGATCCGCCCGGGCCGCCCGCGCGCAGGACCACGTCTTCCCCTCGTACCGCGAGCACGTCGTGGCGACCATCCGCGGCGTGGACCCCGTCGACATCATCAAGCTGATGCGCGGCGTGAGCCACGGCGGCTGGGACCCGACGGACCCGAAGAACGGCAACACGCACCTGTACACGCTCGTGCTGGGCTCGCAGACGCTGCACGCCACGGGATACGCGATGGGCATCGCGTTCGACGGGCGCCACGGGTCGGGCGACCCCGAGCGGGACGAGGCCGTCATCGTCTACTACGGCGACGGCGCGTCGAGCCAGGGCGACGTGCACGAGGCCATGGTGTTCGCGGTCAGCTACCAGACGCCGCAGGTCTTCTTCCTGCAGAACAACCACTGGGCGATCTCGGTGCCCGTCGCGACGCAGTCCCGCGTGCCGCTCGCCGACCGGGCCCGCGGGTACGGGATGGAGAGCATCCGGATCGACGGCAACGACGTGCTCGCGAGCTACGCCGTCTCGAAGCTCGCGCTGGACGACGCGCGTGCGGGGCGCGGTCCCCGCGCGATCGAGGCTGTGACGTACCGGATGGGCGCCCACACGACGAGCGACGACCCCACCAAGTACCGCACCAGCGACGAGGAGCGCTCCTGGGCCGAGCGCGATCCGATCACGCGCATGCGCACGTACCTGGAGGGCCGGGGGGCGTCCGAGGCGTTCTTCCAGGGCGTCGACGACGAGGCCGCCGCGTTCGCCGCGGACGCCCGCACGCGCACGACCCAGCTCGAGGCGCCGGGCCGCGACGCGATCTTCTCGCACGTGTACTCCGAGCCGCACCCGCTGATCGACGAGCAGCGCCGCTGGCTGGCCGACTACGAGGCCTCGTTCGAGGAGGGCGCGTGAGCATGGCTCCCGAGAACCTGCAGACCATGACCCTCAGCAAGGCCCTGAACGCCGGCCTGCGCGCCGCGCTCGCGGGCAGCGACCGCGTGCTGCTGATGGGCGAGGACATCGGCCGCCTCGGCGGCGTCTTCCGCGTGACCGAGGGGCTCCAGGCGGAGTTCGGCGAGCGCCGCGTGATCGACACCCCGCTGGCCGAGTCGGGCATCGTCGGCACCGCGATCGGACTCGCGATGAACGGCTTCCGCCCGGTCGTCGAGATCCAGTTCGACGGCTTCGTGTTCCCGGCGTTCGACCAGATCACCACGCAGCTGGCGAAGCTGACCTACCGTCACGAGGGCGCGCTGTCGCTGCCCGTGGTCATCCGGATCCCGTACGGCGGGCACATCGGCGCGGTCGAGCACCACCAGGAGAGCCCCGAGGTGTACTTCGCCCACACGCCGGGCCTGCGCGTCGTCAGCCCCTCGACGCCGAACGACGCGTACTGGATGATCCAGGACGCGATCTCCTCGACCGACCCGGTGATCTTCCTGGAGCCCAAGTCGAAGTACTGGCAGAAGGGCGAGGTCGACACGTCGGCGCGCGCGCTGCCGCTGCACGCGAGCCGCGTCGTCCGCAAGGGCACCGACGTGACCCTCGTCGGCCACGGCGCCATGGTGACCACGCTGCTCCAGGCCGCCGCGCTCGCCGAGGCCGAGGGCACCAGCTGCGAGGTCGTCGACCTGCGCTCGCTGTCGCCCATCGACTACGGCCCCGTCCTCGACTCGGTGCGCTCCACGGGCCGCGCCGTGGTCGTGCAGGAGGCGCCGGGCAACGCGAGCGTCGGCAGCGAGATCGCCGCCACGATCGCCGAGCGCGCGTTCTACTCCCTGGAGGCGCCGGTGCTGCGCGTCTCCGGCTTCGACACCCCCTTCCCGCCCGCGAAGCTCGAGGGCGTCTACCTTCCCGACGCCGACCGCGTGCTGGAAGCCGTCGACCGGGCGCTCGCATACTGAGAGCGCCGCACCCGACGGATGACCCCGTCGCTCCACGACCCAGCTGATCTGAGGACCTGACGATGCAGACCTTCCATCTCCCCGACGTCGGCGAGGGCCTGACCGAGGCCGAGATCGTCTCGTGGCACGTCGCCCCGGGCGACACGGTCGCGGTCGACGACGTGATCGCCGAGATCGAGACCGCCAAGTCGCTCGTCGAGCTGCCGTCCCCGTTCGCGGGCACGGTGGGCGAGCTCCTGGTCGCCGAGGGCGACACGGTCGAGGTGGGCGCCCCGATCATCACCGTCGTGCCCGCCGAGGCCACGCCCGCGGCGCAGCGCGACGCGCACGAGCCCACCGGTCCGGGGCAGCAGGCCGAGGCCGGCGGCGGATCAGTGCTCGTCGGCTACGGCACGGGGGGCGAGGCGAAGACGCGCCGCCGCAAGAAGCCCGAGAAGCCCGTGGCGTCGTCGGTCGGCGTGATCGCCAAGCCCCCGATCCGCAAGCTCGCGCGAGACCTCGGCGTCGCGCTCGGCGAGGTCGCCGGGTCGGGCCCGGCGGGCGAGGTCACCCGCGAGGACGTGCTCAAGCACGCGCAGCAGGCGAGCGTGTTCCGCAACATGTCGACGCCCGAGTGGCCCGCGGTGCGCGAGAAGGAGATCCCGGTCGAGACGCCGGCCGCCGCGCCGGTCGCCGATGACGCCCGCGTCGAGGCGATCCCGGTCAAGGGCGTCCGCAAGGCGACCGCGAGCGCGATGGTCGGCTCGGCGTACTCCGCGCCGCACGTGTCGGTGTGGACCGACGTCGACGCCACCCGGACGATGGAGCTCGTGAAGCGGCTCAAGGCGTCGCCGGACTTCGCCGACGTGAAGGTGTCGCCCCTGCTGATCGTCGCGCGCGCGGTGCTGTGGGCTGCGCGCCGCACCCCGATGATCAACTCGGCGTGGGTCGACGGCGAGGACGGCGCGAAGATCCTTGTCCGTCACTACGTCAACCTGGGCATCGCGGCCGCCACGCCGCGCGGCCTGCTTGTGCCGAACATCAAGGACGCGCAGGACCTGAGCATGCGCGACCTCGCGAAGGCGCTGGAGAAGCTCACGGTCACGGCCCGCGACGGCAAGACCACCCCGGCGGACCAGCAGGGCGGCACCATCACGATCACGAACATCGGCGTGTTCGGGATGGACGCGGGCACCCCGATCATCAACCCCGGCGAGTCCGCGATCATCGCGATGGGCGCGATCCGGCAGAAGCCGTGGGTCGTCGACGGCGAGGTCCGCCCCCGCTGGGTCACGACCGTCTCGGGCTCGTTCGACCACCGCGTGGTCGACGGCGACGCCATCAGCCGCTTCGTCGCCGACGTCGCCGCCGTGCTGGAGGAGCCCGCGCTGCTGGTGGAGTAGCTGCCCGCACGGTTGAAACGCGCGGCCGGTTTGAGAACGATTCTCATTACGCGTAGGGTGGAGGGCATGCTGCTTCGCCGTGCCCTTCCTCTGACCGTCCTCGCCGCCTCCGGCGTCGTGCTCGCCGGCTGCGCGTCAACGTCGGGCGAG
>Ga0208492_1001988_pt1 | contig 11015 bp, 11 predicted proteins | sample Subbioar_CSW14AB_FD_184820 | JGI IMG/M metagenome (GOLD analysis project Ga0208492, IMG submission 184820) | Serpentinite rock and fluid subsurface biosphere microbial communities from McLaughlin Reserve, California, USA - CR12Mar_CSW14AB (SPAdes) | ecosystem: Environmental > Terrestrial > Deep...
CGCCAATGGCGACGCGCGGGCTACGGCGCGGCGATGGATGCGATACGCGCGCTGGGGCGCGGCGCGACCCGCGCGGAAGCCGTCAAGCACATTCCCGATGCGCTGGTCGATGAGGTCTGCGTGTTCGGCACGGCGGATGAATGCCGTGCGCAACTCGATGCGTTCCGCGCCGCCGGCGCCGACATGCCGGTGCTGGCGGTCAGTCCGGTCAACGAGGATCGCCTGGTCGCCACCCGCAAGGCCATCGTCGCCCTCGGCCAGGGCTGAGCCGCGTTGCGTGAGTGCAAGGCGCGGCGATATGCTCGCCCGGACCCTGTCGCGGGGAGCGTCGGGCCACGCCTGACGATGCGACAGCGCACCATCCAATCGGGGAGCAGTCCATGGCCACTACACCGAAATTCGCCCATGCCGTGCTCATGACCAACCGCCGCGATGCGATGCGGGACTGGTATTGCACCGTGCTCGATGCCCACGTCGTCTACGAAGACCCGATGATCTGTTTCATCACCTACGACGACGAACATCACCGTCTGGCCTTCCTGAATCCGCCGCCCGGCGCACCCTTCACCGAGCGCGCGCCGCACAGCGCGGGCCTCATGCATACCGCCTACACCTTCAGCGATCTCGGCGCGCTGCTGGCGCGCTATGAAGCGCTCAAGGCGCGCGGCATCGAACCGAAGGTGCCCATCCAGCACGGCGTCACCACCTCGCTCTACTACCGCGACCCCGACGGCCAGTACGTCGAGATGCAGGTCGACAATTTCGCCCATGCCGACGCTGCGACTGCCTATATGCGTGGCGCCGAGTTCGCCGCCGATCCGGTCGGCCCGGTCTACGACCCGCAGCGCATGCTCGAGGATTTCAAGCAGGGCGTGCCCGCCACGCAATTGCAGACCCGCGCCTGGGCGCTGGCCGGCCCGCCCATGCCCCACGCCCTGGCGCTCTTCGCCAGCACCGACTGAGCACCCCGCCGCGCCGGGCTGACGTCGCGCGCCGAGGCGCGCGCGTACTTCCGAAAATATCGAACAGAGGGATCCCCTGTGAGTGCATCGTCCGAACCGTATGATGTCGTGGTGCCCGTGCTGATAGTCGGTGGCGGTGGCTGTGGACTGACCACATCCCTGGTGTTGTCCGACTGCGGTGTCGATCACCTGCTCATCGAGCGTCATTCCGATACCTCCATCCTGCCCAAGGCGCACTACCTCAATCAGCGCACCATGGAAGTATTCCGTCAGCACGGCGTGGCGGATGCCATCTATGCGGTCGGCACGCCGCCGCCGCAGATGAGCAAGGTGCGCTGGCGGACCTCCCTCGCTGGCGATGGGCCGCTGGATGGCAGGACCTTCTATGAAATCGATGCCTTTGGCGGTGGCAAGGTCGCGCCCATCTACGCCCGCGACAGCGCCTGCCCGTCGAGCAACTACCCGCAGATCCGTCTCGAACCGTTGTTGCGTGCCGAGGCCGAGCGACGCGCGCCGGGCAGAATTCTCTTCAGTCACGAATTGTTGAGCTTCACCCAGGACGACGAAGGCGTGACGGCCACCATCTGCGATGTGAACGCCGACCGTCACTACACCGTGCGCGCGCAGTACATGGTCGGCGCGGATGGCGGCAAGACCGTCGGTCCCGCACTGGGCGTGGAAATGCGGGGTCTCAAGAACATCGCGCGCATCGTCAGTTCCCATATCACGGCCGATCTCTCACCGTGGTGGGACGATGCCTGCCTCATCACCTGGTTCATCAACCCCGATCACGGTGGCACCTTCGGCAGCGGCGCGATGGTGCCCATGGGCCCGACCTGGGGCAGGGCATCCGAGGAATGGATCATCCATTTCAATTTCAATCCCGATGATCCGGAAGAGATAGACGAAGTGAGTGTGCTGCCGCGCCTGCGCGCGCTGCTGAAACTGCCGGATGTCGACATCAAGGTGCACAAGGTCAGTCATTGGACCCTGGAAGGCGTGCTGGCCGATCGCTATCAGGTCGGTCGGGTGTTCCTGGCCGGCGATGCCGCCCATCGCCATCCGCCCACCACTGGTCTCGGTTTGAACACCGCCGTGCAGGATGCGCACAATCTGGCGTGGAAACTCGCGGCCGTGGTGCATGGTCACGCCGGGCGCGCCCTGCTCGACAGCTATGCGCCCGAACGTCAGGCCATCGGCCGGCGCAATGTCGACTGGGCGATGTTCACCGCCATGAATCACGGCGTGCTCGACGCCGGCATGGGTTTCTCGCCGCTGCACACCGACGCCATGCGCGCCGCCAACTTCGAAGCCTTCTTCGCCGACACGCCGATGGGTGCGACGCGTCGCGCGCGCGCGGCGGAAGTATTTGAAACCCAGCGCACGGAATTCCAGGCGCACGATCTCGAGATTGGTTTCTGCTATACCCACGGCGCGCTGCTCGATGACTGCACCACGCCGCACATTCCCGATCCCCTCGGTGGTCATTACCTGCCGACCACGCGGCCCGGACATCGTCTGCCCCATGCCTGGCTGACGCACGAGGGACAGCGTTTATCGACCCACGATCTCGCGGGGCGGAGCGGCGACTTCCTGTTGATCACAGGCAGCGATGGCGCCGCCTGGCGGACCGCCGCCAAGGCGGTGGCCGCTACGCTCGGTGTGAATATCGTGCAGGCGGGCATAGGCGCGGGGCAGGCCTATGCCGATAGCGATGGCAGTTGGGTCAGGCTGCGCGAAATCACCGATCAAGGTGCCTTGCTGGTGCGGCCCGACAACCATGTCGGCTGGCGCAGTCATGGCGCGGCGCGCGACGCGCGGCAGGCACTCGAAGACGCGCTGCGCACCCTGCTCGCGCGCTGATGCGCGGCGCACTGCGCGTGGCCTTAAGGCAACGCGCAGCGCGGCGACGGGGCGAAGCTCAGTCGTTTTGTCGCCAGGCCGAGCCGTCGCCACCCGCACGCATGCCGTGGCGTGCGAACACCCCATTCAGATCGCCATACAGCGCTTCCAGCGCGCTGACGAAGGCTTCGGTGAAGCCCGCCGTCAGATCGACCTGGCGCAGGCGCGTCAAGTGTTCGTCGAAATAGATCGTGTCGCGAATCTGATGGCACAAGGTGCCGGGCGCGACGGCGGTCAGGTCGGTACGCGGCGGCACGATGTACTGCAACGCGCGTTCGCAGGCCAGCCACACGTTGCGCAGGCGCGTCGAGATCTCGTGGATGGCTTCCATCACGGCCAGCGATGAGCGCAGGTCTATGGACTCAACCAGCGACAGGCTGCCCTCGGCGCTGGCCAGTGCACCGTGGTCGTGACCAAAGAGATTGTCGAGCGCGAGTGCGGTGCGTGCCTGCATGGTGCCATCGAGTCGTACGCGCGCGGCATTCAGTTCCATCAGCATGGAACTGAATTTCTTGTGGTCCGCCACCGCGGCCTGCGCCTTCATGCCCTGCAGGGCCGCCACCACGCCATCGAGATAATGGGCGGCGAGGACAGGCGCGTAGTGGCGGAGCACCGCGCCGCATTCCTGGATGAGCGTGTCGTTGGACACCGCCGGCGCGGGCGGCGGTGTGGCCTTGGCGCGCTTCGCGCCCGACAGGGAGAGCAGATAATTCAGGGCCTCCACCGTGTCTTCTTCGAGGCCCAGCAGGCGCACCACGATGCCATGGGTTTCGCGCCGACGAATACGGCCGAACACCGAAGTGCGTTTGCGCTGACCGTCGATGACCGATACGAAGAACACCAGCACCCCGGCGCCGATGGTCGCCCAGCGTTCATCGACGGCACTGGTGTGATCCTCGAATTCGAGACTCATGCCGTCGCGCGCGATGTCACGAATGACCATCGGCATCACTTGCGGACTCAAGCCCGCGACCAGGGCGCGGATGGCGAGACGGCTGCGCGCGGGCGGCACCTTGGCGCCGCCGCCCGTGGGAGATTGAGGGTTGCCTTGAGCGGGCATGGTCGTTTGCATTCAGATTGGACGATGAGCAAAGAGTATGCACTTTCGCCGGCATGGCAACTATCGAACCACCGCTGCCGCGCGGCTGCGGCGGCTTGACGAAGGTCTCACGAAGTCCTCGGCGCGAAGCGCGGCCACAGCCCACGCGCGACCAATATCAGCATCGCCATCAGCAACTGCACCAAAGCGCCCGGCAAGGGCACGGCACTGACCGCCGTCGCGCCCGCGACGGGCGTGCCGCCGGACCTGTCTATCGGCAACAAGGGTCCGATCTCGGCGGGCGTCTCGATCACGATGCCGCTCGGCAGGGGCGCAGACGTGGTCGCCGCGGCGACCAGGGCGGTGCTGGCAATACTCATTGCCACACCGGGCCGCGCGCTCGAGAACACCGTGCCGGTATATCCCTCGACATCGATGAAACCGGCGTGAAACGAATTGCGCCAGTCCGCCAGGCCCAGCGACGTCAGCCCCTCGTTCAATGGATAGCTGGCCGCTTCGGCGGAAATCAGCGGCGCGTTATCGCGAAAATACTGCACGTGGCCGGCAAGTTCGTCGTGCAGAAAGGAGTCGGGCTGCGTCCACCAGCGGTCGGCGATGTCAGGAAACTCCCCGTCGAGCAGTGCGACGATGCCGAGACCGTTGCCGCTTGCCGCCCAATTGACCATGTTGACGAGATAACCGCGCGCGCCATCCCAGTAGGCGCAACCCGAGAATGCCGCGCACAGCCCGGTGTCGCCGCGGATGGCGTGAAAGTCGGCGTCGGTGCCCGACACAAAGGTGCGCTCGCCGCGTGCCGCGCTGATCGCCGCTTTGTTGTTCAGGATGGCATCGTAGTTCGGTGTCGCCAGCGCGCCGCCCGGCGCATTGGTGCGAAAGGCTTCGCCACTTTCGGTCACCAGCACGTCATAGGCGCTGAAGTCCGGCGTGGCGCTTTGATTGTCGAAGAAGGTGAGGTTCCAGCTGAGGCCACTGCCCTCGGCATAGGTCGGCGCGAGATTGGCGATGGCCTGGATGCCGGTGCTGGCGCCACGATATTCCGACAGCGGATCGGCGTAGGTGTACCACAGCACGTCGATGGTGGCGGCCTTGGCCCCGCCGAATGCGAGCAGGGCCACCGCCGACGCAAGGATTCGACACCACATCATGGACTCCCCCTCATCGACCGCCCCTCGCCCGCCCCGTCCATGCATGCCGCGGCAAAGCCGCGCAGCAGCACCGGTATGAACACTAGCATGGCATGCTTGCTTCCGATGCTGCTCGAGGCCGCTGCCTCGCGCGGTGCCATACGCCCTATCGTGCAGGCTTCGACGAGCGCGGCAACTGCATTATGCTCGGAGTCCCTACTTGTGGTCCCTAACCAGAGCGTCGCCCATGCACTTACCCGAAGGCCTGATCGCGATCGTCAAACAGGATTGTCCGACCTGTGTGCTGGTCGACCCGGTGCTGCGCCACATCGAAGCGAGCGGTCTGCCGCTGACGGTCTACGTGCAGGACGAGCCCGATTTTCCATCGACCCGGCAGGTGGTCGACGACCGCAGCCTGGAGGCGTCCTATCGTCTGCACATCGAGACCGTGCCCACGCTGATCAAAGTGCGGGACGGACAAGAGCAGGCCCGCGTGGTGGGCTGGGAACGGGACGAATGGCGCGCGCTGACCGGTCTGGCCGCGCTCGGCGGCGAGCTGCCGGCCTACCGGCCCGGCTGTGGCTCGCTCGCCGTGCAGCCCGGCATCGCCGAACGGCTGGCGTTGAAGTACGGCGACTTCTCCATCCATTCCCGCGAAGTCGAGGTGCCGACCCTGTCGGACAGCACCGAGTATTGCTTCGAACGCGGCTGGAGCGATGGCCTGCCGGTGGTGCCGCCCACCGCCGAGCGCATCTATCGCATGCTGCAGGCCACCACGCGCGCGCCCGGCGAAGTGCTGGGCGCCATGCCGCCGCTGCTGACCGCCTGCACGGTCGAGAAGGTCGCCATCAATGCGGTGATGGCGGGGTGCAAACCGGAATACCTGCAGGCGGTGCTGGCGGCGGTCGAGGCGGCACTGGATCCGGCCTTCTGTCTGCACGGCCTGCTCGCCACGACCTGGTTCTCCGGGCCGATGATCGTGGTCAATGGCCCGGCACGTAAGGCACTCGGCATGAACTGGGCCGGCAACGTGCTCGGGCAGGGCAATCGCGCCAACGCCACCATCGGTCGCGCCCTGCAACTGACCGTGCGCAACGTGGGCGGCGGCAAGCCGCAGGAAACCGACATGTCGACCTTCGGCCATCCGGGCAAGCTCGGCTTCTGTTTCGCCGAAGACGAAGACACGCCCTGGACCACGCTGGCCGAGGATCGCGGGGTGTCGCGCGAGCGCTCGGCGGTGACGGTATTCAGCGCCGATGGCCCGCTCGGCTGCGCCGATCAGAAATCGCGCACGCCGGAAGCCTTGATCTATTCGCTGGCGGGCAGCCTGCGCGGTCTGAACCACGTCGACATGGTCAATGGCGCCGACGCGGTGGTGGTGATCGGGCCCGAACACGGGCGCGTGTTCGATCTGGCCGGCTGGAGCAAGGACGATGTCACGCGTGCCTTGCATGCCGCGACCCACATCAAGGGCGTCGATCTCGGCATGGGCACCGCGCCCGGCGCGGTGGCCGGTAGCGACGCCGGCCTGCGCGCCAAATTCCGCCCCGGCGGTCTGACCCTGGTACGCGCCGGCGGTCAGGCCGGCATGTTTTCCGCCATCATTCCGGGCTGGCTCGTGAAAGGCGAGCTCGGAACCGATCCTGTCACTCGGGAGATACGTGCATGACTGAAACCCTCTACGACCCGACCGGTGAATTCGCGCCCCTGCGACGCGCACCGCTCGCCAAACCGGCCAGCCTCGCCGGGCTCACCATCGGCCTGCTGGATATCTCGAAGTCCCGTGGCGATGTGTTTCTCGATCATCTCGACCAGTTGTTGCGCGACGAAGGACTGACCGTCAAACGCTACAAGAAGCCGACCTTCACCCGCCCGGCGCCGGTCGATCTGCTGCAGGACATCGCGTCACACTGCGATGTGGTGGTCGAAGGTCTGGCCGACTGAGGCTCGTGTACGTCGTGCAGTTTGCAGGACATACGGGAACTCGACGGTCGTGGCATACCCGGCGGCTACATCGCCTCCGAAGCGTTTCGCGGCGCGGCCAATGCCCAGGGCGAAGCATGGGGCTTTCATGCCGACAGCCTGTTCGTGCCCCATCCCATTCAGGACCGCAGCGACGATGAATTGCGCGCGCTGGCGGCGGCGGCATTTGAACGGGTGAAGGCGATGATTTGCGCTGAAAGCTGAGCCTGCCCGTTGATACCGTCTTGGCCCGCGTCTGGCAAGGCGGTCAATCGGGCGATCACGCGGTCCTTGTGGGTCAGACTACAGTCTGACGCGGCAGGTCCGTGATCACCCGCTTTGAATCGTCAGACTGAAGTCTGACCCACCGAAGTTCGGATGCCGTCATCCGTAGCTGCGTATTCATTCGCACATTGAAACCGCAACCGCGGCGCTGCATTCGGATTTCCAATGTACGAATGCTTTCGCGCCTGTGGGACCTTAACCCCGCATTGTCGCCGCCAGTCCTTGCCGCTATGCTGCGCGCCATGGGTATACAAGTCAGTGGGCGTCTGCACGCCATCTTCGAGACCAAGCAGGTCACCGAGCGTTTTTCCAAGCGGGAGTTCGTGCTCGAACTCAGCGACAAATCGCAGTATCCGCAATACGTGCTGTTTCAATTGACTGGCGAGCGCGTCAATGCGGTCGACGGTTTCAAGCCCGGCGATCAGGTGCGTGTCGATTTCAGCCTGCGGGGTCGCGAGTGGACCAGCAAGCAAGGGGAAGTGAAATACTTCAACAGTCTCGACGTGTGGACGGTCGAGGCCGAAGGCGCGGGTGGCGGTCGTGGCAAGACGCGCGACGACGAGCCGCCGGTGCCGACCCACGAACCGGTCTTCGACGACGACATTCCTTTCTGACGCGCTTCAGTCCGTCGGCGCGCAGGGCGCGCCGCGGCGTGCCTCGACACGCTGACTGAAGGTCATGTTCTTGCCGCCCATCTTCACCGCCAGGGTGCCCGTCAGTTTGTCGCCGCTCTCGTCTATGCGGGCCGTGCCGCTCGCCACCCGCGCGCTCGCGCACACCAGCACATAGTCGCGGCGGGTGCCGTCCGCCTGCGCGGCCGGTTGCGGATAGTCGAGGCGACAGCCGCGCAGCGCGTGCTGGTCCATGACCGGAAACAAAGCCTCGGGTGCATCGTCCGCCACACAACGCGTGTGCTGCACCACCAGGCGTCGCATTTCCTCGAGATGCGGCATGACCATGGTCGCCGCGATCTGATAGCGGTGGGCGCCCGGTGCCGCCTGCACCGACGGCATGGTGGCCATGGTCAGGGCCACAAGGCCGACAGCGACGCCTGATCGCCGGATTCGCTGACACTGCATCGCTGACACTCCCGTTCTGATCGAGACAGGTCACGCACGGTGGCCCGCCCGGCCCGCGCTCGTCGTCCCGTTTCTTGCGTTGTCATCGAGTCTGCGCCCGCGCTTGCTCGCCACCGACGGGCGCGCGTAAGGTGAACGCGCCCGTCCCACGGCATCCGCGGCCATGACCAGCATGTTCAAGCCCCACTCGAACCATGGCGTGCCTTGAAACCGGCCTGTGCAATGGGCGACGGCGCCGCCTGCTGCAGGCGCTGCTCGTCGGCGCCTGCAGCGTGAATGCACGAGCCGCAGCCAGCGCGCCTGTCGCACTCTATGTCAGCGACGGTCTGGCCGCCTATGGCTTTCCCCCGCCCCATCCCTTCAGCGTCGAGCGCCAGCAGATCTTTCTGCGCGCCGCCGAGCAGCGGGCCCTGCTTGCGGCGTGTCGACGCCACACCGGCCGTATCGCGCATCGCGAAGAACTGCTGCGCTTTCACACCCCCCGCCATGTCGACCACGTGATGCAGGCCGAGCAACGAGGACTGGCCGCCTTGGACGACGGCGATACGCCGGTCTTTCCCCATCTCCATGACATCGCCGCGACCGTGGTCGGCACCGCGCTGGACGCCATGACGCAGGTGTTGCGCGGCGACGTCCGTCGCAGCCTGCAGCCCATCGGCGGTCTGCATCATGCCGCGCGCGACCATGCAGCCGGCTTCTGCGTCTACAACGACGTCGCCGTCGTGATCGAAACCCTGCGCCGCGTGCAGGGCATCGCGCGCGTCGCCTATGTCGACATCGACGCTCACCACGGCGACGGGGTGTTCTACGGTTTCGAAACCGATGCGGGCGTGATCATCGCCGACGTGCATCAGGACAGCCGCACGCTCTTCCCGGGCAGCGGTCACGCCGATGAACGCGGTCGCGGTGCGGCGCTCGGCACCAAGCTCAATATCGAGTTGCCGCCCCGCGCCGGCGATGGCGAGTTCATGGCGCGCTGGCCCGACATCGAAGCCCATCTCGAGCGGCACGCGCCACAGTTCTTCATTCTGCAGGCCGGTGCCGACAGTCTGGCGGGCGATCCCCTCGCCCAGCTCCAATACAGCGCAGCGGTGCATCGTCATGTCACCACGCGCCTGTGCGCGCTGGCCGCGCGTCATGCCGAGGGCAGATTGATGGTATTCGGCGGCGGCGGCTATGCGCCGGTCAATCTGGCGCGGGCCTGGAGCGCGGTACTGGCGGTGCTGCTCAGCGCGTGACCTTGACGGTACGCTTCATGAAACCCGCGTGCGGGTCGCACAGATAAGTGTAGGTGCCGGCCCGCAGGCTCACTGTCCAGGTCTTGGTTTCGATGCGCGACACCGCGGTGGACTTGTTCACCCGCGGCCCGACGAGATGGAAGTTATGGGTCCTGGCGCGGTCACGGACGGTGATGATGTAAGTGCCGACCTTGAGCGTGGTGACCAGCCGCGAGCCCTTCTTGAGCGTGATATTGCTGCCCGGCCCGACCTCGGCGTCGAGCTTGATCGGCGTGACGGCGGCCTGGGCGACGCCAGACAGGGCGAACACGCCAAGGATCATGAGCCACGGCGCGGGCCGCAGGCACCGCGGGACGAGGGAGGATTTCATCGACCGATGGTAGGCGGAGGACGACAGTCTGACCATGAGTGGTGCGCCGGGCGACGCCGAACTGTGATGCCGTGGGCGCATTGGCGACCCCGGACGATGAGGCCCTGGCCGCCTTGTCCGTCATGCAAAGATGGGATATCCATAAGGCGTAAGGACAGGGCTCGATAACGATCTCTGATTTAACTTGATGAACCGCAGCGCCCAAGATGCGGAGCACAAGGTGCGCACCGCGATCTTCGCGACAGCCGCCGGGCGAGGAGGAAGACGATGTTGAAAGCGCTGGTATTCGATGTCGACGGCACGCTGGCCGACACCGAGGAAACCCACCGGGCGGCCTATAACGCGGCTTTCGTCGAGCACGGCTTGAACTGGTATTGGACGCATCAGCGTTACGCCGCCCTGCTCGCCGTGAGCGGCGGTCAGGCGCGTCTGCGCCATGCGATCCGCAGCCAGGCCATGAGCAGCCTCGAGCGGGCGCGCCTGCTGCGCCAGGTGCCGACGCTTCATCGCACCAAGACCCGTCTGTATGCCGAGTTCGTTGCCGCCGGTCGCGTGCATCTACGGCCGGTATCGCGCGCCTGATAGCCGAGGCGCGCGCCGCCGGTCTCGATCTCGCGCTGGTGTCTTCCACCACCCCCGCCAATATCGACGCCTTGCTCTGCGCCAATCTCGGCAAGGAAGCGCGCGGCTGGTTCCGGGTGTTGGCCGACGGCGAGCACGTCGCGCAGCGCAAGCCGGCGCCGGACATCTTCAAACTCGCCCTCGCCCATCTCGCGCAACCGGCCGCCCATTGCGTGGCCTTTGAGGACTCCCCGGCCGGCGTGGCGGCGGCCAGTGCGGCCGGCATGTTCACCGTCGGTCTGCCGAATGCATGGAGCGCCGGGCACCAATTGCGCGGCGCGCAACTGGTGCTGGAACATCTGGGTGAACCCGAAACGCCGCTCGCCGAACCCGCCGCCGCACAGGTTGGCGGTGATTATCTCGAACTCTTCTCCCTCGCCCGCCTGCAGCAGGCCTGGCTCAAACGGCGCGC
>Ga0208492_1001990_pt1 | contig 11008 bp, 9 predicted proteins | sample Subbioar_CSW14AB_FD_184820 | JGI IMG/M metagenome (GOLD analysis project Ga0208492, IMG submission 184820) | Serpentinite rock and fluid subsurface biosphere microbial communities from McLaughlin Reserve, California, USA - CR12Mar_CSW14AB (SPAdes) | ecosystem: Environmental > Terrestrial > Deep...
GCCCGCTGGTGGACATGCTGCGCTATCACGAGCTGCCGCCGGGCGCATCGTGGATGGGCGAGTATGGCGATCCGCGCATTCCCGCAGAAGCTGCCTTCATCGCGGCGTATTCCGGCTACCAGAATATCCAGCCGGGCGTCGAATATCCGGAGGTCTACGTCACCACCAACACGCGCGATGACCGCGTGCATCCGGGCCACGCGCGCAAGCTCGTCGCGCGGCTGCTTATGTCGGGTCACCCGGTGCTCTATTACGAAGAGACCAATGGCGGGCACTCCAACGATTCAGACCCGATCCTGAACTCGCAACGCTGGGCCCGCCACTACGTCTATCTCGCGCGCAGCCTCGGCCTTGGAGAGTAAGTCATGATCCGCGCTCTCCTTCCTGCCACCCTCATGCTCGCCGCATGCGGGCAGGGCGATGTGCCCAAGCCGGAAGACAATCCGCCGCCGGCGCTGGAGGCGCCGACGGCCGCCGAACCCGCCGCGCCGAAGATCGACGCCGCTTCGGTGACGGGATCATGGTCGTTCGACCGCACCTGCGCCACGGAAGACGCGATGGGCCTGATGCCGGATGGCAAGGTCTATTTCGACGAGTGGGGCGAAGGCACATGGGCGGTCGACGCCGATGACCGCCTCGTCCTCACCCTGCGCGAACTGACGCCCGGCGAAGGCGCCACCGCCTCGGCGCCATTCACGATGACGCTGACCGCCACGGCGCCGGTCACCGACGATCTCGTCGGCACACTGGTCTCCATCCGCGCGAATGAACCCCCGCGCCAGATCAACGCGAAACGCTGCCCAGAAAGCTGATACCGCGCACGCAGAGGCAGACCCCCTCCTGACCTCCCCCTTTCAGGGGGAGGGACCGGCGTGGTGCGATCGTCCTTCGTTGATGGGTAAGTTGGTGCAGCAGGGTTCCTCCCCCCGAAAGGGGGAGGTCAGGAGGGGGTCTTCTCTCCACGGTCACGCTGCAAAATCTCAAAACAAAAACGCCGCCCCGGGGCCGGGGCGGCGTTCTGATGTCTGCTTGTTGAACCTGCTACTTGATCTTCGAGATCAGGTCCCAGTTACGGGCGAGCACGCCGGCGCCGTTGTCGGCCTTGACGGTGGCCCACGTCGCGCGCGCCGCATCCTTGTCGCCCGAACGGTACTGGGCGATGCCGAGGTGCAGTTTCGCGATGTCCGCCTCACCCGCGTCGGCGATGCCTTTTGCCAGCGCTGCGTTCAGCACTTCGATCGCCTTGGCATTGTCGCCATAGCTGAGATGGGCTTCGCCGAGTGTGGCGAGGGCGGCGGCGTCACCCTTCTTGAGGACATCCGCCGTTTCCTTGGCAAGGCCCGCCTTGTCGGTCGCGGCCTGAGCCTTCGCGGTGGCGAGGTTCTTGGTGTCGAACTCGCTGGTGACGCCGGCCGGTTCGAGGAACGCAACCGCGTCGTTCGGCAGGCCGCGCTTCAGCGCTTCATCGCCGGCGGTGCTGAGTTCCTGGCCGCTCAGCTTGACGCCGGCCGCCTGCAGCGCACGGAACATGTCGAGCTTGATGGGCGGGCCGTATTTCGGCTCCTTCTGCGTGCGCGCAATCAGCTCTTTCCAGTAGATCTCTTTCGGGTACTCGGCGACGAGCTGTTCCTCGACCGCGTAGTACTTGTCCATCTGCACGAGCGCGTTCGCCGCGCGCATCTGCAGCGTGAACCAGGATTCCGGCGGCTTGGTGTTGGCGGCACGGGCGGCCGCGACAGCCTTCTCGGCGTAAACGAGGGAGGTGGTCGGATCGTTGGCTTTCATGAAGTTGTCGGCCACGCGGATCAGCTGGTCCGGCGTGCCGCCGTATTCATCGACATAGGCGCGCGCTGCGGCGTTCGAGGCGGCCTGGTCGCCCGCGTCGAGGTGGGCTTTCGACAGGGCGCTCTTGTAGTCCTTGGTCTCTGCCGGCGTGAGCGTGCCCGAAGCGATCAGTGCGTTGATCGAGGCGACCTGCTGTTTGCCGTCCTTGTTTTCGGCGGCCATGTAGAGGCGCAGGCGTTCGAGTTGGGCCCTGTCGTTCGGCGTCTTGGCCTGGGCGGAGGCCGCGTCGAGCTTGGTCTTGGCTGTGGCCCAGTCCTTGGCCAGCATGGCGTTGCGCGCTTCATTCATCGGCGCGACCATTTGCTTGGTGAGCTGCATCTGCCCGGGCTGCTGAGCATAGGCCGGGGCGATCGCGAGCGGGGCGGCGACGGTCATCGCCACGAGAGCGGCGGCGATCGCAGTGGCGCCAGGCAAGCGGAATTTCATACGGCGGTCTCCCTAGGTTTTGCCCCGATAAGCCACGACATGGGCCGGCAAACAATGGAGACCACTGTAATTTGACTGCGTGACGCAGGTACGGCGGCGTTTCCGGGGCAAGATCGGCCGGTTGTATGCTGTTCATCCTGAAATTAATTCGGGGACAGAGCCAGTTGGGCCGGATGACGGGCCTTTTTTCCCGCTACGGAACGGCGTATCAGCCGCGCCATAAAACGCAGAAAGGCGCCCGCCAATGTCCGCCCCCGTCTCCGACGCCCTCAAAAGGATCAAGCCCTCGGCCACCATCGCCGTGACCCAGAAGGCGCGGGAATTGGCCGCCAAGGGCGAGAAGGTGATCGGTCTGGGGGCCGGCGAGCCGGATTTCGACACGCCTGACAATATCAAGCAGGCCGCCATCAAGGCGATCCAGGACGGCAAGACCAAATACACCGACGTCGACGGTATCCCCGAGCTGAAGGAAGCCATCTGCGCCAAGTTCAAGCGCGAGAACGGCCTGATCTACAAGCCGAGCCAGGTGAACGTCTCGCCGGGCGGCAAGCCGGTGATCTTCAACGCCTTCATGGCGACGCTGAACCCGGGCGACGAGGTGGTGATCCCGACGCCCTACTGGGTCTCCTACCCGGAAATGGCCCTGATCTGCGGCGCCACGCCCGTGTTTGCCGAGGCGAAGGCCGCCGACAACTACAAGCTCAAGCCGGAAGCGCTCGAGGCTGCGATCACGCCGCGCACCAAATGGCTGATCCTCAACTCGCCGTCGAACCCGTCGGGCGCCGCCTACACCAAGGCCGAGTTGCAGGCGATCGCCGACGTGATGCTGCGCCATCCGCACGTCTGGATCCTGACCGACGACATGTACGAGCACCTGGTGTTCGACGGTTTCGAGTTCTGGACCATCGCGCAGGTCGAACCGCGCCTCTATGACCGCACGCTGACCATGAACGGCGTCTCGAAAGCCTATTCGATGACAGGCTGGCGCATCGGCTATGCCGCTGGCCCCGAACAGCTGATCAAGGGCATGGCCAAGGTGATGAGCCAGACCACGTCCAACCCGTCCTCGGTTTCGCAGTGGGCGGCGGTCGAGGCGCTGGCCGGCACGCAGGAATTCATCAAGCCGAACCAGGAGCTGTTCAAGAAGCGCCGCGACATCGTTGTCGGCATGCTGAACCAGACCGAGGAACTCAGCTGCCCGACGCCGGAAGGCGCGTTCTATGTCTATCCGGACTGCTCGCGCGCCATCGGCAAGACGTCGGCGGGCGGCGTGAAGCTGACCAATGACGAGGATTTCGCGGCGGCGCTGCTGGAAGAGGAAAAGGTGGCCGTCGTGTTCGGTTCCGCCTTCGGCCTCAGCCCGGCTTTCCGCATTTCCTACGCGACGTCGACGGAGAAGCTGGAAGAGGCCTGCCGCCGCATCCAGCGCTTCTGCGGGAACCTGAAGAAGTAGGTTGCAATCGCAACGTCAACGCCGCCCGCCCGTCCATCGACGCGGCGGGCGGTTGCTTTTCGCAGTCTGCGGCGTCCTGCCGGTTTGACCGCGAGTCTCACTTGAATCACCTTGCGCCGACTTCGAAGCTCGGGGGAACCCACCATGATCGATGGCGCCGGGCCGATGGCTCTCACCGTTCTGCTGTTCGCTTTCAGTGGCGCCCTGACGGCCGCCGCCCTCTGGCTCGCTGGCCGTCTCGCGCCGTGGTTCCTGAAGGGGCGCTTCGAGCCGCCAACCGTCCGCAGCTTCTTCTTCGACTTCGTTACGGAAGCGGAACCCACCTACGCCCGCACCACCACGATGCTGCTCGCCGTCGCGATCGTGCTCGCCGTGATGACGCCAGTGATCGCGGTCGTCCGCTTCGGCGGGATCGGGGGCTGACGTCCATCCGCCCGCTTCGCGGTCAGCCCCTTCCGGCCCTGCGGGCCACCTTCCCCGCTTCGCGGGGCAGGACCACACGCCGCTAGCAACGTTAGGAAGTCCTCCCTCGCCGAAGGCGGGGGAGGTGGCGCGGAGCGACGGAGGGGGCTGCCTGCGAAGCAGGCGGACTTCCTAAGCCGGCAACTCCCAACCCGGACGATACGTCCGCCCGAGCAGCGGGTTCGCTTCGGCGATGTTGGTGATCCGCCCGGCGGCGCCATCATACTCGATCGGCTGTTCGGCCTGCATCGCGACAATGCCCAGCAGCATCGTCTCTGTCAGCGGCGCCGCGTGCTCGAACGAGCACGAGACAGCTTCCTCGCCACGGATGGCGCGGGCCCAGTTCTGTTCGTGCCCCTTGATGCCATCGCGGATGCGCGGGATCGACTGGCCGATCTTGGCGGCGCGCGCCTGTGCTTCGCCGCCGATGATCAGCGGCTTCTCGCCATAGGTCTCGTGCAGCAGCGTGCCGCCGTCACCGACGAACATCACGCCGCCTTCCTCGTTCATCTTGGCGCCCACGGGCATGCCCTGCGGCGTCGGCGGCGCAAGACCGCCATCATACCACATCAGCGTCACCGGCCCGCCCTTGGCGTTGCCGAAGGTGTACGAAGTGATTGTCGCCAGCGGGAAGGCCGCCAGCGTTTCCGGCCGCTTGTAGTCCCACGGATCGGTGTCGCCGCCCCACAGCGTGTGCCGCGTTTCCACCCGCGTCGGCAGGCCGGGCTCCAGCGCCCAGAACGGGAAGTCGATCAGGTGCGCGCCCATGTCGCCGAGCGCGCCTGATCCGAACGGCAGCCAGCCGCGCCAGTTGAAGTGAGCATAGTCGGGGTTATAGCCCCAGTTCACATCGGCCGGGCCCAGCCACTTGTCCCAGTCCAGCGTCGCCGGCACAGGTTTCGGCTCAGGCTTGCCCACGCCCTGCGGCCACACCGGACGGTTGGTCCAGACATGGACCTCCTTCACCTTGCCGATCGCGCCGCCCTTGATCAGCTCCACCACGCGCCGGCCATCGTCACCTGAGTGACCCTGGTTGCCCATCTGCGTGACGAGCTTCGGGTTCGCCCGCGACAGCTTCAGCAGCGCCCGCGCCTCGTTGACGGAGTAGGTGAGGGGCTTCTGCACATAGACATGCAGGCCGCGTTCCATCGCCATCATCGCCGCCAGCGCGTGGTGATGGTCCGGCGTTGCGATCACGACCGCGTCGATGTCCTTCCGCGTGTCCAGCATCTTGCGATAGTCGACGAAATGCTCGGCCTTCTCGTACGCCGCATTCAGCGCCACGCGCTCCGGCCGCACCACGCCATCCTTGTCGCGCAGCGAGCGTGAGACGCGGCCGAGATCGACATCGGCATAGGCGACGATGTTCTCGCCCGTCAGCGCCGACATGTTGGACGAGCCCTGTCCGCCCGCGCCGATCGCCGCCACGTTGATCCGGTCGCCGGGTCCCAGCCGCCGGCCCTGCGCGCTGGCGCATCCCGGCATCGCCATCACGCCGGCAATCGCCGCGCCGCCCCGCAGAAGCCCGCGCCGCGACCATCCCGTCCGCATCGACTCACGCATGTTCCATCCCCGTTTTCTGATTGGGGGATTTCACAGCCAGAAGCGGGTGTTGGCAAGCAACAGAACGACGTCAGCGGTTACGTGGGGTGAGGAGAAACGGGCGCGGAGTCGTTCTCGGGCCTGACCCGAGAACCTTTCTTCGCGGCTGCAAAAGAAAGATTCCCGGGTCGCGCTTCGCTTGCCCGAGAATGACTTCCGTTACTTCAGCGTCGCTGACCCCAGCTTCAGATCGTCGATCACGATCCGCTCCACGCCGCCGCGCTTGTCCTTCACCTCATCCCAGAACTTCGCGGCATCGCCCACGATCACCAGCGTTGCCTTGGCGGGGTCGAAGTATGTCTTCGCCGCTTCGCCGGCCTGCGCTGCCGTTACCCCGGCAATGTCCGCCGAGTAGGTCTGCAGCTTGGTGAGCGGCAGGCCGAACTGCGCCAGCGCGGAGTATTGCCCGGCCAGACCCGCCGTCGTCTCCACCGAGCGTCCGAAGCCGCCGATGATGAAGGCCTTGCGCGCTGCCAGCTCCTTTTCCCCGATCGGCTCCGCGCCGAGGCGGGTGAACTCCGACAGCATCAGGTCGACCACCTGCGCCACCGCGTCATTGCGCGTCTGCGCGCTGGCGGTAAGCGGCGCATCTGTCTTGCGCGCCGAGAGACCTGAACCCGCGCCATAGGACAAGCCGCGCTTGATGCGGATTTCCGAGTTGAGTCGCGAGGAATAGCCCACGCCCAGAACCGCATTGGCGACCGTCGTCTGCACATAGTCCGGCGCCAAACGCGACGGGCCGACACGGCCGAGCAGCACCGCCGCCTGACCCGCCTGCGGAATATCGACGGTGATCGAACGCGGCGCGGGCAGGGCGCCTGCCGTGGCGGGCAGTGAAAGCGGCGCCGTCGCCGGCTTCGCCCACTTGCCCAGCGCCGTTTCGGCCAGCTTGAAGCCCGCCTCCGGCGTGATGTCGCCCGCAATCACCAGCACAGCCTGGTCAGGCCGCCACGCCGCCTTGTGGAAGGCCGCAAGGTCCGCCGCCGTCACGGCTTCGACCGTTTCCTCGGTGACGATGTTGCCATAGGGCGCGGCGCCGAACAGGGCGCGCGTCAACGCCATGTTGCCCACGCTTGATGGCCGGCGCAACGTCACTTTCAGGCCGTCCAGCGTCTCCTGCTTGGCGCGGTCCAGCTCGTCCTTGGCGCGGTCCAGCTCGTCCTGCGCGAAGGCAGGGTTCTGCACGACGTCGGCCATGATGGTGAAGGCTTCGGCCGCCTTGTCCGACCGCGTGGTGATCGACACGTCAGATGCATCCGGACCGGCGCTGGCGCCGATGGCGGCGCCAAGGCTTTCGATCTGGCTGGCGATCTCGGTGGCGGAGCGCGTGGTTGTTCCGCGCGTGGTGAGGTCGGCGGTGAAACCCGCCAGCCCAGCCTTGTTCGCTGGATCGAAGGACGATCCCGCGGAAATCCGCAGGCTCGCGCTGATCAGCGGCAGGCCCGGCTTGCTCGCCACGACAACACGCAGGCCGTTCGACAGTGTCTTCTCGATCGCAGGCGGCACCTTCGCCGCCACCGCCGGACCCGCCTCAGGCGGCATCAAGCGCGAAGCTTCCGGCGCCAGCGTGAACACCGGGATTTCAGACGCCGGGATCGAAATCTTCGCCGTCTGGATCGTCGGCGCATCCGCGAATGTTGCCTCGGGTGCGCCGTTCTGCGTTTCCTCCGGCAGGTATTTGATGGTCACGGACTTCGTGTCGTCCATGATCCTGCGCGCCACGCGCTGCACGTCGGCGGCCGTCACGGCCTGCAGCTTCGCCAGCATGTCGTCGGAGGCGCGCGCATCCTTGAACAGGATGATCGACCGCGCGAGTTCGTCCGCACGCCCGTCAGATGTCTCGCGGCTCTGCAGCGTGCCGGTGATCACCTCGTTGCGTGCTTCGTCCAGCTCGGCCTGCGTCACCGGCGTATCGCGCAGGCGCTTCACCTGCGCCTGCAGCCCGGCCAGCCCCTCATCGGCCGACTTGCCGTCGGACATGATGGCATAGAGGCCATACGTGCCGGGGTCCGCGTTGATCTCGAAGTTCGAGCCCACATCCGTCACCAGCTGCTGCTCATAGACCAGCGACTGATAGAGGCGCGAGGACTGCCCGCTGGTGAGGATCGCATCCATCATCGTCAGCGCGGCATTGTCCGGGCTCTGCGCATCGGGCGAGGGCCAGGTGATGGCGACGGCCGGCAGCGGCGTATTGGGTTCGTAGACGGTGAAGCTCTTCGGCGCCTTGCGCTCGGGCTCCACGGCGGTGACGCGCGGGATCGGGCGGTCCGGCGTCTTGATGCCTGCAAAATATGTCTCGACATAGCCATCGAGCTGCGCCGCATCGAAATTGCCGGACACAACCATCACGGCGTTGTCGGGCCGGTAATAGGCCGCGTGGAAGGCGCGCACGTCATCCGTCGTCGCCGCGTCGAGATCCTCGATCGAGCCGATGCCCGGGCGGCCATAGGGGTGAACGTCGAACGCCGATTGCGACAGGTAGAAGCCGAACAGCTTGCCATAGGGCGCGCCCAGCACGCGCTGGCGCAGCTCCTCCTTTACCACTTCGCGCTCGGAAGCGAAGCTCGCATCGTCGATCACCAGCGAGCCCATGCGCTCGGCTTCGCCCCACAGCACGCGCTCGAGGTGATTGGCCGGCACGGTCTCGTAGTAGTTCGTGAAATCGTTCCAGGTGGAGGCGTTGTTGAAACCGCCCGCATCCTCGGTGAGACGATCGAACGTCTCTGTTGGCATGTTGGTGGTCGACTTGAACATCAGGTGTTCGAACAGGTGCGCAAAGCCCGAACGTCCCTGCGGATCGTCCTTCGAGCCGACATCGTACCAGACGGCGACGGAGACCGACGCTGTGTCTTTGTCCGGCATCGCATAGACGCGCAGGCCGTTCGCCAGCTTCTTGCACGTGAAGTCCAGCGGCTTGATCGAAAGGCCGGTCGTGGCCGCCGCCTTGAACGGCGTGTCCGTCGGCTCGCACGCCGAAAACGCGGCTGTCCCTGTTGGCGCCTTGTCGGTTCCCGCCGGCGGGTCCGTCGCACATCCGGCCAGGGCCGTGCTCGCCATCAGAAGGGCGAGCGTTGCAGCGACGGGGCGACGGAAAAGCAGCATGGATTGGCCTCGGGACTGTGGAGGGGTGCGGACCCTTACCAAGCCAGCGCGGCCCATGCGAGCAATTTTTATCGATAATCGAGAAACCGGACGGTTTACTCTAGGTCATCACCAGTCCGCTTCTTCAGCGGATCGAACGCCTTCCGGACCTGCAGCGCGATCTCCACCAGCGCCTTCGGGGAGGGGATGTCATAGCCCGCGCGGTCGATCACCAGATCGATCCCGTCGGCCATGGGAATGATCTCCTTGCCGGATTTTGCCGGCACAGGCTTGGTCGTCTTCCCCCGCAGACGCGTCACCGCCTGACGAAAAGCTTCCGCCTGCTTGGGCGATAGCTTCGAGCCGGCTTCGCCGCCCACGGCCTTGAAGACTTCGCGCAGCAGATCGCCATCGCCCAGATAGGTCGAGTCGATCGCGAAGCCGTCGAGTATGCCCTGGAACGAGCTGGCCTTGTCGCGAATGCTCTCGAGATCGAAACCCCAGTCCTGCAGCAGCTTGCACCGCTTGAGCTGATTGAGGTGCTTGTCCGTGAAGTGCGCGCCCGGCCCGCGCGCCAGCGGCCGGTCAATCAGCTCTTCCTGCGCATAGTAGCGCACCGTGCGCAGCGACACGCCCGCCAGCTGCGCCAGTTGCTCCGCGGTGTAGCGCTTGTCGTCACTCATGTAGTGACAGTAACTGTCAGTACGTGGCTGTCAATATGCGGTCGTATCAGATTGGCGGTTCAGCCACCGTGATGCCGCTCTCGGACAGGGCGTCCGTCACACGCTTCTGGACCTTGCGCATGAGGTCGATCTGCATCGCTTGCATCCGTTGCGTCACGAGCGGCATGTATTCCGCCATCACCTGCGGCTGCTTCTGCATGACCGATCTGCCTTCGGGCGAAGAATAGTAGTCCTTCATCTTCGCAAGTTCCTCGCCGGTGTAGACGCGAGCCATGATCGCACCCATCTCCTGCATCAGCTCAGGCATGATGGTCTTGACCTGCTCCATACCCTCTTTCATCGACTCTTCCATCGCTGGCCGCGCCTTCTCGACACGCGCCAGGCACGCATCACGCTGAGCCGCTGGCACGGTCTCGCACATGTTCTGCATCGTCGGCATGATCACGCCGGACATGGAATCGATGACGCCATCGATCATCTTTGGATCGGTCATCAGCGTTGCTATCTCGCCGGCAATTTTCGCCTTCTCGGCGTCCGTCGTCGGAACCGGCGTTCCGCCCGTTGCGCCGTTACACGCGCCCAACACGACCAGCAAGGCGCCGGCCACAATCTGCTTGCGGATCATTGTGCCCCTCCCAATGTCGGCCTCAAGTCTAGAAGATCGAATACGCGCCGTCGATGACAAACGAGTCGCCGGAGTGATAGCTCGATGCGTCGGACGTGAGATAAACCGCGACGCCGCCGAAATCCTTCGGCTCGCCCCAGCGCCGCATCGGCACGCGCGGGATGACTTTTTCCGCAAACGCCTGATTGTCCTGCGCGCCCTGCGTCATGTCCGTCGCGATCCAGCCGGGCAGCACAGAGTTCGCCCGCACGCCATAACGCGCATGCTCCACTGCGATCGACTTCATCATCGAGATCACCGCGCCCTTGGTCGCCGCGTACGCCTCGTTGCGCGCCGCGCCCTCGATCGCCGCCAGCGACGCCACGCCCACCAGCGAGCCGCCCGGATCACCGCCCTTGGCGCGGTCCACCATGTGCTTGGCCGCCTCGCGCAGCGTGAAGAACACGCCATCGAGGTTCACCGACAGCACCCGGCGATAGGTCTCGGTCGGGAACTCCGCGAACGACTTCGCGCCGCCGCCAATGCCCGCATTGGCGAACACCGAGTCGATCCGCCCGTAATGCTTCGCCACGTCCACCATCGCCGCAGCGACCTGCGTCTCGTCGGCGACGTTGACGGTCCACGCCTTGGTCTTGCCGCCCAGCTTCTTCACCGCCTCGGCATTGTTGGCCTCGCTGGAACCCCAGATCGCCACGGCTGCCCCAGCCTGGGACAGGGCCTGCGCAAAGCCGAACCCGATTCCCCGGTTCCCGCCGGTGATCAGCGCAACTTTTCCGGTGAGGTCAAAAGGGGCGTAGGGCATCGTTTTCTCCAATATGACGCAGCTGTGTT
>Ga0208492_1001993_pt1 | contig 11004 bp, 8 predicted proteins | sample Subbioar_CSW14AB_FD_184820 | JGI IMG/M metagenome (GOLD analysis project Ga0208492, IMG submission 184820) | Serpentinite rock and fluid subsurface biosphere microbial communities from McLaughlin Reserve, California, USA - CR12Mar_CSW14AB (SPAdes) | ecosystem: Environmental > Terrestrial > Deep...
GGGGCAGCCGCTCGCCGACGGGGTGAAGTTTTTACTGAAAGAGGAACTGGCGCCCCCCTTTGTCGACAAGGTGTTCTTCTACCTGGCTCCGGTGATCGCCTTTTCCACCGCGCTGATCGCGTTTGCGGTGGTGCCGGTCGGGTCGACCTCGGTCGTGCCCCCGCTGGTCGATTACCGTGCCGATCTGAATTCAGGCAAGGAAAACCCCGACTACGGCCACCGAGTCTACCCGCGTACCGAAAAGGAACTGGCGCAAATTCTGCGCGCCGATCCGTTGCGTAGCGAAAAAGTCGCCACGGCCGCGGCCAAGAATCCCTCGTTTGATTCCCCGTTCAAGTTGGGCCACGCGGAAGTGCGCTTCGGCATCGCCCCCCATGTCGATCTGGGGATCTTGTTTGTTTTCGCGGTAAGCAGTTTGGCGGTCTATGGGGTCGTCTTGGGCGGCTGGTCGTCCAACAGCAAGTACGCTCTGCTCGGCTCACTACGATCCAGCGCCCAGCTCATCAGTTACGAGATCCCCATGGGGATCTCGATTCTGATCGTTCTTTACATGGCCGGCTCGCTGAACCTGCAAGCAATCGTCGAGTACCAGGCGGTGCACGGCTGGTTTGTCGTGATCCAGCCGTTGGGTTTCTTGCTGTTCTTCACCGCGATCTTCGCCGAGTGTAACCGCCTGCCTTTCGACCTTCCGGAATGCGAACAGGAACTCGTGGGCGGCTACCACACCGAATACAGCTCGATGAAGTTCATTTGCTTCATGATCGCCGAATACGCCCACATGGTGACCACGAGCTTCTTGCTCGTCGCGCTATTCCTGGGTGGCTGGCATCTGCCTTTCCTGGTGACCCAGGACTGGCCCGATGCCCCGGTGATGTGGCTCGTCCGTTTGATTGTGTTCGGCGGCAAGATGATGGCGATTATTTGCTTCTTCATCCTGATTCGCTGGACCCTACTGCGTTTCCGCTTCGATCAGCTCATGAGCCTGGCCTGGAAGGGGATGATGATCCTCGGCATTCTGAATACGCTGGGCTCCGTGGTGATCCTGTACTTCAAGCCGCTTGGTCCCTATCACCTTTGGCTGTTGCCGGCTTGGTCGCTCTTTTCGATCGTGTTTGTGGCGGCCCTGAGTTTCTTCCGTCCGAAGCCGCCTAGCCGCTTCCATACGGGAATCCGCTCGGTGGATAGCCGGCCTCAATCGTTGACATCTGGGGCGTTGGCAGGCTCGGCAAAGTCGGCGGTTTCAAGCCACTAGGCAAGGAACGGCCTGAGCAGTCCAAGATCAAGCAAGTAGAGGAAATCATGGCGATCGATGAGAAAACAGTGACCTGGGTGGAGCCGCCGAAACTGGGTCTGCTTGACCAGCTTTATCTGCCGGCGATCCTGGGCGGCATTGCCACGACGCTCAAGCATTTCGCGGCGACGGCCACCGGCCTGGGGGAGAAAATCACCCAGCAATACCCCGAGGAAAAGCCCAAGCTGCCGCCTCACTACCGGGGCTTGCACCGGCTCAATCGCGATGAGGAAGGCCGCGTCAAGTGCGTCGCCTGCTACATGTGCTCGACCGCTTGCCCGGCGCATTGCATCGACATTGTCGCCGCGCCTTCCCCCTGGAAGGATCGCGAGAAGTATCCCGAGATCTTCGTCATTGATGAGCTCCGCTGCATTTATTGCGGCATGTGCGAGCAGGCCTGCCCGGTCGATGCGATCGAACTGACGACGGTGTTCGACCTGACCGGTTTGAGCCGCGAGCAGATGATGTTCAACAAGGAGAAACTGCTCAGCGTGTTCGACGAAACGGTGCGCAAGGGGACCGACCCGGTGCGAACGCACGCGGGGAAACTCGGACCAGCCAGCGAACCGGCAAAAGTCGGCTTGGCCAATACCAGCAGCGCCCAAAGTTAGAAATCAAGTCGGCCCAAGTGGGTTTGGCGAATCGCGCGGCAGCGCTCGAAGTTAACCGGGTCAGGGTTGGCAGTGAATGCCATCGCCCTAGAAAAAAGGTCAAGGATATGTGGCAAAAAACAGTGGTCTCGGGGACATGATGTTACACTTCGCGGCCGGAACCCAATCCCATCATTTCCACTGGGAGTTCCTGTTTGCCCTCGCGCTTGGGGCACTGGGAATCTACCTGTTGTTGCCCAGCCCCAAGGGGAAAGCCTCGGTGGGCGGAAGCCTGTGCGCCATCGGCTCGCTTGCCTGGCTTTGCTACCTTGGCCTGGCTCCTAGTTCTTTGCTCGTGGAGACGGCACTCTTCTGGTTCTTTTCGCTTCTGGCGATCGTTGGCGCGGTGCTCATGGCGACCCTGACCAATTCGGGGCGCGCGGCCATCTGTTTTGCCATGGTTGCCATCTGCGTCAGCGGATTGATGCTGTTGCTCGCCGCGCCGTTCTTGATGGCGGCCAACATCATCGTTTACGCCGGCGCGATCGTCGTGACTTTCTTGTTCGTGCTCATGCTCGCCCAGCAGGAAGGGCTTTCCGATGCCGACAATCGCTGCCGCGAACCGGCGCTTGCTTGCATGACGGGTCTGGCGCTTTCCGCCAGTTTGATTTTGCTCTTGGAGCGCGATCATGACATGGCGGTGAAATTCCTTTCGCCAAGCCAGGCGCTGGTGGCTCCGGTCGCCGCGCAGCGCGCCAAGGATGAGTTGGTATTGCGCCGCGATCAGTATGGCCGGCCGACCGCGCCGCGCGACAACGCGACGTTTCTTGGGCAAACGCTTTACACATCTCTTTTGTTTCCGGTGGAACTTGCCGGTGTGCTGCTTTTGGTGGCGACGGCGGGGGCGATCCTCATCGCGCAGAAGCGGTCCATTGCGGAGGTGTCGTCATGAGTCCTCCTGGATTGAGCCATTACCTGGTGATCGGTGCGCTCCTCTTCGTCATTGGGATGATCGGGTTTTTGACCCGGCGCAACATGATCCTGATGTTCCTCAACGCCGAGTTGATGATTCAGGGGGTCGCGATCAATTTCGTCGCCTTTGCCCGCCACCGGGGCAACCTCGAAGGGCAGGGGTTCTTCCTGTTTCTGTTGGCGGTCGCCGCTTGCGAAGCGGCCTTGGCGTTGGCACTGATCCTTGTGCTCTACAAGGTGAACAACTCGCTTGATATCAGCATTTGGCAGAATTTGCGTGAAGACGATATGGATCCCATTGTGGACGAAGAACCTCTCCCTGCGGCCCTGCCGCCGGAAACGGCGCCAAAGCTTCCGGTGGCAGGCACCGAACCCGCGCAGGAGGAGGAGTTGAGCCATGTTTGAACCTTATCTGATGGGCTTGATCCCCCTGCTTCCCGCGCTTGCCGGGCTGGTGATTTTCCTCTTCGGGCCCAAAGTGCTCAAGGAAGCGAGCCACTGGCCGCTCATTCTGGCCTGCGCTGCATCGCTGTTCATTGCGCTGTCCGGTGCGTATTCTCTAACGCGGCTTGGGCATGAAGCCAGCTTTTCGCACCATGCGGGAATCTGGTTTGCCACGGGCGGCACTCATCCCGTTGTCGCCGGCTGGGATTTCCGCTTCGATCCGATCTCGGGAATGATGACCCCCATGGTCTGCTTCCTGGGCTTGGTCATTGCCATGTTCTCGGCGGGCTACATGCATGGCGATCCGGGCTATGCGCGTTATTTCGGCGTCTTTTCGCTTTTCGTCGCTTCGATGAATCTGCTGTTGCTGGCCGATAACCTGATTCTGCTTTACGCGGGTTGGGAAGGGGTTGGCGTTTGCAGTTATTTGTTGGTCGGCTTCTGGTTCGCCAAACCTTCGGCCGCCAAGGCCGCGCGCAAGGCCTTTTTGGTGACCCGCATTGGCGATGTCGGCCTGCTTTTGGGCATCTTTTTACTTTGGGCCGGTTGCGATTTCCAGCTCGATCTGCACACCGTGCTCGAAAAGGCACGGCAGCTACCCGAGGACTACATCTATTTTGCCGGCATGCTCCTTTTCATTGGGGCGATGGGCAAGTCGGCTCAGTTTCCGCTGCATGTCTGGCTTCCCGATGCCATGGAAGGCCCGACTCCCGTGAGCGCCCTGATCCATGCGGCGACGATGGTCACTGCGGGCGTTTATCTTGTTGCTCGTTTCTTGCCGGTGTTCTCGCGCAGTTCGAGCTTGCTGGCGTTCATCGCCGCGATCGGGTGCATCACCGCGCTGCTTGCCGCCTTGATTGCTCTCACGCAAAACGACCTGAAGCGCATTCTCGCGTATTCGACCATTAGCCAGTTGGGCTACATGTTCATGGGCCTGGGTTCGGCGGACGGCGCGGCCAGTCAATCGGAACTGGTGACCGTGGCGATGACGGCCGGCATGTTCCACCTGTTCACCCACGCCTTTTTCAAGGCGCTGTTGTTCCTCTCGGCGGGGAGCATCATGCATGCGATGCATCATGTGATCGACATCCGCAAGCTCGGCGGTTTGCGTCATGTCCTTCCCTGGACCCACATCGGATTCCTCGCGGGCGCGGTGGCGTTGGCGGGTCTCTTCCCCTTCTCTGGATTCTGGAGCAAGGAAGAGATTCTCAAATCGCTGGATTTGGCCGCCCACCGGACCGACGGCCATCCCGACGCTTACAAGGTGATGACCTGGCTGGCCCTGATCACGAGCGGTTTGACCGCCTTCTACACCTTCCGGGCCTATTTCCGGGTCTTCTGGGGCGAAGAAGTGATCCCCGAAGAGGCACATGGGCATGCGCATGAATCGCCCACGAGCATGGTGAGCCAGCTGCTTGTGCTGACGCCCCTGGCGTTGGGCATCGGCTGGTATTTCGGTTACTCGCATCTGCTTGAGCACTACCTGGCCAAAACCCATGGCTTCGCGCACATGGAGATCGAGATCGCTTCCAAGTCATGGATTGCCATCACCTCGCAGGTGTTGGCGGTCGCGGGCATTGCGCTGGCCTATGTCGTTTACATCGCCAAACCGGCGCTCGATGGATTGATGCGCAAGGCTTCGGGGCCGTTCTACAAGCTTTCGCTCAACCGGTTTTATCTCGACGAGCTATTCACGATCGTGCTCGTCAGGCCGTTCCAGGTCTTGTCGTGGTTGATCCATGTGCTTGACCGCGAACTTTGGGACCGGCTGGTCGATAGCGTTGCCCGCTTGCCCGCTTGGCTCGGAGATCGGGTGCGCCCGGTTCAAAACGGACTGATTCAGTTTTACGCCCTGGCCATGGCCCTGGGCCTGACCATTTTCCTTGTATTCCTCGCCTTTGGCGACCGGCTGTACCGCTAAGGGAGCGGCGAGAAACCATTCATGAAGGAATCCATTCTAGCCCTGATCTTGATCCCCTTTGTGTCGGCAATTGGGATCTTGCTTTTTGGCAAAAGCTCGAAGGCGAATGCCCGCTCGATCGCCAGCGGATCGATGGTGCTGACGCTTTTGCTCAGCCTGTTCATCGTCTGGTGGGATCTATCCCTCTCTTCAGGCGATGTGGGCGGCGCCGAACCGCGGGGCCAAACCCGTATTCTCTTGTTGGGCACCGGCGGCTCGGGCGATCTGGTGCGCGGCATCAATTTTCATGTGGGGGTCGATGGCTTCAACCTCGGCATGATCTTCCTTACGGGGTTGTTGTTTCCGGCAGCCCTCTGGATCGTGCGGCCCGAATCACCCGCCAACGACTGGGGATTTCTTTTCTGGCTGCTGGTGCTGCAAGGCCTGACCTTCGGCGCGTTTCTGTCGTACGACCTGGTGGTCTTTTATCTCTTCTTTGAACTGACGCTCATTCCGCTCTTCTTCATGATCGGCGGCTGGGGCGGGCAACACCGCATCGAAGCGGCGACCAAGATGTTCCTCTATGGCATCACCGGCAGCTTGTTCACGCTGGGCGGCATGGTTGGCGCCAGCCTGGCGCTTGGCGGCATTGAGAAGGGGACGGATTTCTCGATTCCTCGCCTGGCGGCCGAAGCCTCGAGGCGAGGCCAGCCCATCGAACTGGCCATCACCGAAGTGGAAAAAGCGCGGCAGGCGCTCAACCGGGCCAAGGGAGAAACGGAGATTCTTGCGGCGCGGGCGCGCTTTGAAGCGGTTGAACATGCGTTGAACAAAGAGAAGGACATGGCTGCCCAGTGGTTCAACTGGCAGGCGATTCTCTTTTTCATGTTGATGGCCGGCTTCGCGGTGAAGATCCCCGTGGTGCCGCTGCATTTCTGGCAACCGATCACTTACCGCGAGTCGCCGCCCATGCTCACGGCGATTCTGAGCGGCGTGCTTGCCAAGCTGGGGCTTTTCGGCGTCGTGCGCATTGTGCTGCCCATTCTGCCCGAAGCCTCGGTGCACCTGGCGACGCCGGTGCTCGGAACGCTTGCGGTGATCGGCATCCTCTATGGCGCCCTGTCGGCCCTGGGTGCGGCGAATATGCGCTTGATGTTCGCTTACAGCTCGATCAGTCATCTAGGATTTTGCTTGCTGGGGCTGGTCTGCCTCAATCAGACCGGCATTACCGGCGGCGTGTTCCAGATGCTCAATCACGGAATCACGACCGGGGGGCTTTTCTTGATCGTGGCGGCGCTGCTTGAGCGTTACCCCCACGACGAGATGCCGATCTTTGGCGGCTTCGCGAAAAAGTATCCGGCGATGGGCGCCGTCGCGATGATTTTGATTTTGTCCTCGGTCGGGTTGCCCGGGCTGAATGGGTTCGTGGGCGAGATCATTTCGCTTATGGGGATGTACGCCCAGGGAGCCGAAGGCAGGCAGTTGGCGGTGCTCGCCTCGTTTGGCCTGATCTTTGGCGCCTGGTACGCGCTGACCTTCATGATGCGGGTCTTCTTCGGCGAAGAGAAAACTCCGGCCGCGATTGCCGGCAGGCAGGTGGGCGATTTGAACCGCGTCGAAAGGTTCACGCTTTACCCACTGGTCGTACTCTGCTTTGTTTTGGGGCTTTTCCCACGGCTCTTTTTGGGGCAAATCGAGCCTGATTCCAAGAGACTGGCCCACACGCTTGAGGAGGCTCGCGCACGCATCACCGGAACCGCTCCGGTCGGTCCTGTGGCCCAGACTCATGGCCCCGCCACCTCCGCCCACTCGGCCCCCTCCCAAACCAATCACGGGGAAGCACACCGGTAATGGACACGCTTACGGCTAACGATTTTCTGGCTTCTCTACTTTCGGCGATGCCCGAGTGCTTCCTCTTGGTGGTGGGCTCGCTGGTGTTGCTGGGCGGAACCATCCGGCAAGAGCGGCCCTTGTGGGGCTGGGTTTCCTTTTTCGCCATCGTGATCGCTTTCGCGATGGGGTTACGACCCATTCACCGCTTCGCCGTTGATGGCAATCCGCTGGCCGGCCCGCTCGTTTACGACGGCCTGGCGCAATCGATTCGCATGCTCAGTCTGCTCTGCGGCGCCGGGTTGATCCTGGCCGGCTGGGAGGAATCCGATTCGGAAAGCGTGGCGGAGCGCAGCGCCTTGATTTTGTTTGCCACCGCGGGCGCCTCGCTGTGCGCCGGAGCGAACGACCTGGCCACCCTGTTCCTGGCGCTGGAACTGATCAGCATCCCCAACTACTTGACGCTGTTCCTGGCGCGCGGTGATCGGGCGGGCCGGGAATCGACCATCAAGTATTTCCTGTTGAGCATCTTTGCTTCGGCCCTGATGTTGTTCGGTTTCAGCTACCTCTATGGCGTGACGGGGACTTTGAAGATTCCAGAAATCCTCAATTGCCTGGCCGAAAGCAGCCTCGATCCGGAACCGCACAAGGCGCCCCTGGCTCGGCTTGTGGGTCTGGTCATGGTGGTCGCGGGCCTGGGTTTCAAGGTCACCGCGGTGCCGTTCCACTTTTACGCTCCCGATGTCTATCAGGGCACGACCCACTTTGGCGCGGCGGTGATTTCCACCTTGCCCAAGATTGGGGCGTTCGTTGCCTTGGCGCGTTTGACGGGTATGACCTACCAGACCAACGGCGGCGTCTTTTTACCCTTCGAGAGCCAGGCCAGTTATTTGTTCTGGATCATGGCCGCGATCACGATGACGCTGGGCAATTTGCTGGCGCTATGGCAAACGAACTTGCGCCGCCTCTTTGCCTTTTCGGGTATCGCCCATGCGGGTTATTTGCTTGTGGCGCTGTCCGTGGGGAAAGAAGTCGGCACGACCGGTTCGCTGGCTGCCTTCACCGTGTACCTCTGGGCTTATGTGGCCATGACCCTGGGTGCGTTTTCTGTATTCGTCTACCTGGAGCGGCGCGGAAAGCCTTTGGAAAAGGTCGAACACTTGAGCGGCCTGGGCAAGACCCATCCCTTGGCGGCGGGCCTGCTCGTCGTCTTTTTGATGAGCTTGATTGGTTTGCCTTTGACGGCCGGGTTCATTGGCAAACTGGCGCTGGTGCAGACCTCGCTCATGCGCGGAGTGGAAGACGCTTTCACGCAAGGGCATCCCACCAGTGAACTGCGCCTTTATGTGGGCTTGGCGGTCCTACTGCTTCTCAATGCGGCGATTGCCAGCTGGTACTACCTGCGGATGATGGGCGCGCTTTATCTGCGCAAGTCGAAAGACCATACTCCATCGAATCGTCCGGCGGCGGCGCTTGTGGCGGCGTTTGCTTGCGCGATCGTGACGTTTGCCGTGGGCGTTCTGCCCGGCCTGGTAACCTATCCCCTCAAGAATCAGCCGGTATTGCCCAAGCCGCTGCATGTTAGCGCGGCCGGGCTGCCGGCTGACTCGAACGGCTTCTAAGTCGTGTCCGCGCCGTTCTCAGGGCAGCCGGCTTTTCCGGTGGGGCTCTGGGAACGATTGGGACTAATTGAACCTTGTAAGTTCGAAGGCCCTTTCATTGGGTTCTCCTCCGCCTTGACCTGGAAGGTTGATTGCGGCGGCCAATCTTTGGCGATCAAACGATTGCGTTGGCCTGGGCGCGAGATCGCGCGCCGCAAGGCCACCCACGCCGTGCTTCGCATTCTTCACGAAGCGCATCAATTGCCGGTCTCTTTGCCGCGCGGGCTCGTTTCTGTGGATGGCTGGGAATGGGAATGCCATTCCTGGCTGCCGGGGAGCGTGCTGCCTGAGTGGAGTCACGCGCAGCGGCAAAGAGCGGCCCAATGGTTAGGTCGGTTCCACCGGGTGCTTGCCAGTCCGGCCTTGCCGGTTCGGCCTGGCCGCTTGGCAGAATTGAATCAGTCCTCGGGTGTGCAGGCCCGGCTTTTGGGACTTTTGCAGCCCATCGACTTTCGCCAGGCCCAAGGTCTCAGGGGGCCGCTGGGGCAGTTTTTTTCGCGTGTGAATCCGCGGGCCTGGATGGCATTGGGAGAGGATTGTTTCGGGCGTTTGCGCTCGTGGAAGCGGCCGGTCTGGTTGCAGGCCATTCATGGCGATCCGCATCCAGGCAATTGGTTGTGGGAAAAGGAGGAGCTTGGCGGAGTCATCGATTTTCTAGACGCGTCGCAAGAAGGAGATCCGAGAGAACTGGATCTGGCTCGGCTTTTGGGAAGCGTGGTGTGGTCAAGCCATGCCGAACTCGCGGAAGCGATCGAAAGTTATGAGTTGGCAGGAAGTGCTGCGAGCGGAGGGCTAGCCCTTGATGCGGAACTGGTGAGATTGCTTGAATGTTCCGGCGTCTGGATGCGGATTTCGAACTGGGCCGGGATGCTTGGCCGCGCGGAGGTCAGCTCGAGCAAAACGAGCCTGAGCCCCGAACTGAGCGCACGCTTGGAACGGCTGGTTCAAGATGCTTCTGCCTGGCTTGGCGTTTTTTTGGAATCGACCCGTTAAAGGTATCTAAAATAGCGATGTTCGAGATGCGAGCCTGACGCAAAGCAAAAACGATGGTAGAATGGTTGGGAAATACCAAAACATATTGGCGCAAAAAGGATGGTCGAGGCGATCATCGTGACAGTAAGCGCCGTCCACCCCGCTGTCGAGCGAGTGCCACCGAGAATTGAGTGAATGGGACAAGATCCTTGAACCTTCAAAAGGAGCCATACCATGGCTTTCCCATTTGTTGGAGTTGTCGCCAAGTTCCTCGCGCCTTTATTGCTTTCGATGTTGTCTCATGAAGGCGGATGCCCTGGTCTATTTTTTGAAGTAAAAGCAAGTGGTTTTTTAAGCGCAGTTTTATTTAGCACCTATGATGAGGTTGATTTATCGCATTTGACCGAGATCTCGGACGAGCGCCTTTACGAAATCAAGAGCAGCGGGGTCGTCAAGCTTAACGGATTAAAGACCATTTCTCCTCGGCAGGCGAGAATTCTTACCGGAAAGAATGGCGAACTCCATCTGGACGGCCTTACCGAGCTCGACGAACCCCTGGTAAACGAATTGTCCAGCCGTTTGTGTGGCCTAAGCTTGAACGGCATAAAAAAAATTAGTTTAAATTCTCTAAAAAAATTAACTAAAAGTTACGGCTTCATTTCTCTCGGATCGATCGGTATTGACGAGCTTAGAAACCTAAAAGAGTTTTTCCTTGAGCCGGAAATTTGTTCATCTCTAATTTTTAATGGAATAAAAAAACTTACTGTGAAGGATGCAGATATATTCTTGAAATGTCGTGGCAGATTACTTTTTAATAAAATGAAACAAATAGATGACGAAGTTATTGCCGCTCTTGCGAAAAGCGAAGCGAGTTTCAACTTTGATTCGCTCGATACGATCACCGACGCCCAGGCAGAGATTCTTTCCAGCTTCAAGCAACCGGTATCGCTACCCGGTTTGAAAAAGACGACCGATCGGCAATTCCTTTCTTTTTGCAAATCGAAGACTCCCATTGAATTGGCGAGCCTCGAGGAGCTTTCCGAGCGGCAGCTTCAGATGCTTAGCGGTGCCAATAACTTCGTTCGGTTCAGAAGTCTGAGGTCGCTGCCCAAGGAGGTCATTCGGCACTACAGAAAGCACGAGGTTGACGCCCAGGAGCAGAAGTTTGACTTTCCTTTTGTTCACTCGCTGGATGACGAACAGGCCCGGGAGCTTTCCAATTAGGATCCGCGCCAAAATAAATTACCGATTTTTGGATTTTCTGGGGTAGATTTCATAGTTCCATTCACCATGGAAAGCAAGAGGTTTGATTTGGCATTGTGAAAGTTGTTCCTTTGTCACCTT
>Ga0208492_1001994_pt1 | contig 11001 bp, 10 predicted proteins | sample Subbioar_CSW14AB_FD_184820 | JGI IMG/M metagenome (GOLD analysis project Ga0208492, IMG submission 184820) | Serpentinite rock and fluid subsurface biosphere microbial communities from McLaughlin Reserve, California, USA - CR12Mar_CSW14AB (SPAdes) | ecosystem: Environmental > Terrestrial > Deep...
TACGTTTGTGAGTGCCGCTATGGGAATTAACAGCCTGGACTTTAACCTGATGACGGTTGTACTGTACGTTTTGATGTTGCCTGTCCTTTTTTACAGCGTTTTATTTGAATACTTGTTAAAAGGACAGACGGTTGGAAAATTAGCCATGGGAATCCGCGTAGTAAAACTCAACGGCGAAAATGCAACCCTTTCGGATTATACCATGCGCTGGGCATTTCGCATCATTGATTTCTGGATTTCTTCCGGCGCCGTAGCGGCCATTTTTATTGCAAGTACTGAAAAAGGCCAACGCTTAGGCGATGTACTGGCGCAAACCGCCATCGTTAAAAATAAACCCGAACAGGTGTACAGCATCAAAGATATTCTGAACATCATGGATCGTTCCAAACACGAACCGACTTATTTGGGCGTTTCCAAATTCACGGACGAAGACATGATCCTGATCAAAAATGCGATCAGCCGCGTTACCAAATATCCCAATGAACCGCACAAACAATTGGTTCGCGAACTGGCAATCAAAGCTGCGCACGAATTAAAATTACCCGAAGTGCCGGAGAAAAAACTCAGTTTTCTGAAAACACTTTTGCAGGATTATATTGTGTTGACGCGGTAAGTTTTTAGATGCTTTTGACTACAAATGAACAGTAAAAACGGTTCGTATCTGTAATCGTTCATATGATTCTAAGACAACCGAATACTGTTGCTTGCTTTCACACATGTTTTATTTTCACAGCGGGTGCACACAAAAATAACAGGCGCTGCAAACAACGTTGTATGTCCGCACTGGGCGCAAGCATAATATCCATCCATCGCAGTGGCAGTCAACTCCTGGTCTACTTTTCGAGGGAGAATTGGCAAGCCGTATTTAACTTCTTCATCAGCATAAAAGAAAACACTGATGGCACCGGAAGGCTCAATGTATGCGGTTTTCAATTGACCTAAGTGCGAAATATTTTTTAGGCGCAGGTCAGAAAAAATTTCATTGACACCAAAATCCTCGTCCTTGAATGATTCGATCAGAAACTCTCCGTTTTCAATCAGGTAGATCAACTTGCCCTGCATGAATTTTTCAAAATGCCGATTTTTGGCCATGATGTAATGAATGATACGATACATGGCAATGATCACCGCAAAAACCAGCGTTGTTGGTATGAGTCCAACGTCACCGTAAAACATGGCATCTCCCCCGGCAGAACCTAATGCAATAATTAACGCGATTTCAAAAATGCCCTGCATGATGGCACGTTGACCCATAAGTCTTAGGCTGATCAGCACCACAATAAACATGATCGTACTTCGAAGAATGACTTCAAAAATAAAAGTCCAGGGGTCGTCTCCAAATAAAATTGCTTGCCAATCCATCATGTAAGATATCTTTTTGTGAAGGTATAATTAATTACGGAGAGAAATGATGCGCGCGAATGAGAATGAGGAAAAGCCAGCGTAGCTTAATTTTTTTTAGAATGAGAATCAGCATGATCCGTAGAATAGTTCAGTATGCTAAAAGAATCAAAGAAAGACATCACTCCCGCTCTGTTTCTCACACTGATCTTTTGTGGCCGCGACAGGAATCCTTGCCAGAGCGAGAATAAAAATCAATGCGGGAAATGGTTTAGACACACCGAGAATGCGTGTCAAGAAATAAATCAACAAAACATCACTCCCGCTCTGTTTCTCACACTGATCTTTGTGGCCGGGACAGGAATCCCTGTCTGCTTGACGCAGTCAGGCAGGGAACCTGCATCAAAAGTTTAGTGGAGTTTTTTGTGGCCGCGACAGGAATCGAACCTGTATCAAAAGTTTAGGAAACTTCTATTCTATCCATTGAACTACGCAGCCTTGAAGATAATCTTCAGGCTACAAATTTAGGATAATTATGCGGATTTTCTACGAGTAAAAAAGGTTCGGGGAAATCATACAACGGATCTCCCCGAAGCCCATTCTGAACTAATTATTTTGTCGGCTGCACCGAAGGTTCATTCAAAAACAGATACTTATTTCTCAGAAATACACCGATCCAAAGCACTGCGAGTAAAAATGCAGCAACCGGAGCCTGGCCACCTAACAACTCAGTTGCCAAAGCGCCGCCTAAATACGCCGTAACCAATAAGAATCCGATTTTATAGGTTTTTGGAATCAGCAACAGGATCACGGATACCAATTCAATGGTTCCAAAAACCGGCAGCAAATGTAAGGCTCCCATCGCGGTGAAAGCGTCTACTAATTCTTTGGCGCCGCTTAGTTTCATAAACGCGCTCATTAATAACATCAGGGAAGGAAGAATAATCAGGATCCAGGAAATGATTGTAATTGTTTTGTTTGGTTTCATATCGTATTTTAAATTTTTAGTTGGGACAAATTTATGGTAACCAGGTATCCATTTGGTATCGGTTTCCTAAAGGAAAGCGGTATACTTTGGGAAACCACTATCCAAAATATACCGAATTCTCTGTACCTTCGGGACATGGAAGAGGCTGAACACGACAAACGAAAATGTCCCTCACATTTTGCTACGGGGGAATGCAGCAAGCAACTTTTACCAGTAAAGGATGCGTTGGATATTTTAAGCGGCAAATGGAAAATTCAGATTATCCTTTCACTCACGTTTGGTAAGAAACGCTTCAAACAAATTCAACGTGAAATTCCGGGACTGACTCCCAAAATGCTTTCTAAAGAATTAAAGGAGCTGGAGATCAATGAACTTGCCGTACGTCACGTATACGATAGCTCACCGGTGATGGTAGAATATGAACTCACCACCTACGGAAAGACATTGAAACCACTCATTGGAGAACTTCACAAATGGGGCGCTAAACATCGCACACGCATCATCGCGAACAGCAAAAAGACATTAAAAGCAAGTTGATACAAACGATCTTTGTCTTTTCAAAAACAATTTCGCAAAATTGTTTTTGCCGTGATTCGTTCGAAGATTCGCTGCAAAAGGCAAAGTTTAGCTACCTTTAGATTACCCTGAACAAAATCAATCAAGGACTTATCCGATGCGGAAACTAGCATTGTTGCTGATCTATTTTAGCCGCCCGTTGTTTGGACAGGATACGCTTACAATTTCTTTCGATACAAACAGCGCAGAAATTTCGCCATACGAACAAATCGGTTTAGCGCATATTCCAACCTGGTATGATATCGCGTTGATTGACTCCATTCATTTTATTGGTTACAGTGACTCGACTGGAAAATCTAACGTGGCTGAACACCGTGCACATCATGTGTATAAGGCATGTGTCCATTTTTTAGAACCCGATACACCTTTCAAGATAGTGACGTCAAGTGAAAACTCGGGGTTCAATTCGTACGGAAAAGTAAAAATTATCCTTTTTTACGCGCAAGCTTCGTTTGCTTTGCGTGCGAAAAAAGAGATCCTTAAAACCACCGGTCCAACCTGTTTCAAGGTTGATTTTGAAGCACTCGAATATTGTCACGTCACGGAATTCAGGATGGGTAAAGAGACCTACGTCCAACTCGAGGCGTTGAACATTCCGCTTTTCAAAGAACGTAAACATTATTACGCTTTGCCTGATACTTCGGGAGCAAAAATAACGAGGCTGAATTGGCAACTCAAAACAACCGGCAGGTCTTGGTGGAAGAAAGAACGGTGGGTTACGATTATGCCCAAAGAAAGTTTTTCGGCATTCCAGTTTTTCACGTTGGTCAATGCACCGTGTTATGGCTGCGCCGATTCACTTTTTAACAAAGACACGGTCATACTCACTCAACTTAGGTCGTATCCGGATTTATTTTTGATGGACAACATGCAGGCTAAAATTCAAGTTTTCGGAGGAACTAAAATGAAGATCCGGGCACCGAAAGAATATGTGAACCTTTATGAAAATTATTCGTTTGACAGCAGCCCCTATGGATCAACGGGCAACCCAATTGTGTGGAGTGAAAAGAAAGGACCAAAAAAACAAAACTATTATTACAGTACCCTACGCAATACCATTTCGGGTCCGCTTTACATTAAAAAAACAGCACGTACCGGCACCTGCCTCACTAAATATGAATATGCCGCGTATCAACGATCCTGGACAAACAAAGGATATGTAAATCCACGTGGAAAACAGTTTGTGAGCTTACGCATTGCTCCCGGTACTTTTTTTCACAACGATACCTTAACCGCGTTCATCACAGCTGGAATTTACATCAAGGGATTTTGCATGAATGCCGGTGTGAACCATCGCGGCGGACTGTATAGCTCTATTTATTACAACCGGGGCATTCTTAGTTTTGCAATTCTTCCGCTGAATCCAAAAAATAAATGGCAAAATCTTTCACAACGACCGCGCACACGACGTTACTTAATTCTTTATGCCGGTGGAGATGTCCGTACAAGTTTTACACAAAAATACTGGTCTTTCCTGGAAGGAAATCTTCACCTGGGTACCCGATTGTGGTATTTCGGATCGTCCAGTTTCCGTTGCGATTTTTTTGTGCAGGGTGGTCTTGCTTATGATTTTTCTCGTCGCATTAATGCCATGCCCTATGCGTATGCAGAATGCGGTTTTCACTTCGATCTCCCGATCGTTAGAAATTAATTTCGATCACCTGAAAAACCGTCTGATTTTTCCGATCTATCTCACTATTTGGTGAACTGATTATTGCTGGATCAATGTTGCTTCTTCAAAACAATTTAAACCATCTACGCAAAAACGTTCTGCCAGTTTTGCGGGTAACGCTGATGCAATTTCCGCACCATTAACGCTGTAGACTAAGTTGTTTTCTTTGATTGCGATTGGTAGATTCTGGCGCGAAACCAGGTCGTAAATTTTAACCGGCGTATGATTTGCTTTTACTAATGCCAGCACGCTTTGATCATTGAATCCATTGGCTTTGGTAATGCGCCGGTAGGATGAAACAATCCGTAATTCCAATTCTTTTCCGGAAGGACTCATCCATTTAATCGTGCCTAAGTAATGCACCGTTTCTGAACCCCAGTTATGTTGCAAATCGCCTTTTTCATTCACGGCAAGATTGGCTGCAAATTGCCAGAACAAAACGGTATCTGCCTCTTGTGAAAAAGCGGTTTGACCAATGCAAAAAATACAAGCGATAAAAAATGTTCTCATAGTACGAAGGTATACGGAAAGGTCCGTCAAAAAGTTGAAATCCGGCTTTTATTCAAATACAAAATGCCGTTCATAATACGTGCCACCGACAGCGCCTTTGGTGACCACAATAAAATAGGTGTCGGATACAAAATCCTGCATCTTTACAACATGACCTTCAATGGCAACTTCCGGTTTGGATTCATAATAACCATAATCAATCGGTAAGGATGAAACCGGCCCGAATTGACCGTCAATAGCCATTAAGATCTGCGCTCCGCTTGGCGACCACGTTCCGGAAACATCGCCCGTGATCTTATAATTTTTATGCAGTTTCATGGTAAAAGCGCGTTGATCCTTTTTATCATAATGAACCTGCGTAATCTCATTGGTACCGCCGCTGTATTCAATGTGTCCAACAGCCGTTACCTGGCGCGGACCGGCCAATTGTTTATGACACGACATTGCAGCGAAAGCGAGAAACGGGATGAGAATGAGACGGCGCACATATTCTTTACGTGCAAATTGGATGAAGGGTTGCGATTATTGTTTGGTCAGCTTGTATTCGTAGTAACAAGGTCCGTTCCGATGTGCCTGAATCAGCAAACTTGTATCCGTTAATTCATAGCCATAATCGCCTCGCAGAATCAAGCTCCAGTCAAAACTAGCCTGATAAAAATTTCCGTCTGAAAAATGCAGCGAATCATCTGCTTCAAAGGATCCGTTTCCACCGGCCGGAACATAAAACGAACCGTTGGAACAGGTATAATCCCCGTTTTCAAAAACAACGGTTACCGGACCAAACATCGTTGTATCCGGATAAACCACTTTAAAAACACCCGCATAAATTCCTTCAATTGTTTTATTATTTTCTTCAGCGGGAATAGCGGCAATCTCAGCAGTTGCATCTTTTCTACAAGCATTCGCAACAACTAAAATTCCGAGTGTAAAAAGAATCATTTTTATTTTTTGAGATGCCTTCATAAAACAGTTTATTGCTGTTTAATAAAGGTCCGGAATTCTACTGAATCTTTGAAAACAATGGCTAGCTGATATCTACCGTTTGGTAGCTCATTCACCGGTATCACCCATTCGGTAGCGCCTTCCCCTGAAATCTCCAGAATCGCTTTTCCGGAGAAGTCATTTACAATTATCCTGATAATTGGTCGCTCAGTTTGAAGCGTCAAAAACGCATTGGCAGGATTTGGAAATAACCGAATTTTTGCGTTTTCACTCTCTTCAATAATTCCGACCGAACCAACAGCCATGTATTCCGTAATGCTGCAACCCAATGCATCATTAATCACCAGGTTATAATTGGCATCACACAACCCGGTTTTTATCGTTTGCCCGATTCCGTAAGGCCCGTCAGGGCTCCAGAAATAACCGATAGCGGCATAGTCTCCCTGCGCATTAAGAACAGTATCCACCTGGGCAATACCATCACACGCACCGGTAAAAGTTGGATCAGTAACTGTTATTAGCGCCTGCATTTGCGGCGGATTAATAAGGTAAACTGAATCATATAATTCACATCCGTTTCCATCCACAACGTAAACGTAGTACCAGCCTTCACCCATCATGCCAAACGTCTTTTTTTCAAAGTCCACGATCATGCCAAGTACGTTGGTAATAGTGCCATTAACGGGTAAAGTGCCTCCGGCAGTGGTGACATCAATATTTCCATCTTGAAAATTATAACAGGTGGGATGGCTCACATCAAGCCCCATTTCAAAAGCTTCGCATTGTGCTTCCGCACGAAAACAAACAACAATAAAGGGAATTAAAAAGAGATTTTTCATAATCAGGTATCCTTGCTGGTAACAAGGCTTTTAGAAGACGCGCGAGATATGAAATAGGTTGATTTGCGATACTTGACGATCGATGTAATCTGCAGTTGTCTTACTAAAAACTATAATTCAGATTCACAAATAAATTCAGCTCGTGCATGTTTGGTAAAGTCGTATTTAACGAGAGCTTTTGCAGCCAGTTGGCATTTAGTGAAAAATTGATTTTGCCGATGTCCTCTTTTTCAAATTTGGGTGAAAATGTGAAAGAGATTCTATGATTGAATACATTGCTCAATAAGGCATCATCCTTATATTGGCGGTTATAGGTAGAACCAACTGCAAAACTTGATTTTTTCTGGAATAAACGTTTCTGGAAATTTACGGTCGGACCAAAAAAAGTATTCACGGAATTCAATGCGATCGTTCGGTTTACATTTGCCGCAAAAGTAAGATTGGCATCCAACGCTTTGAATTGTTTACTGAATGCGAGATTTGTACAATGAATATTCATTGGAACACCGGAAGCGGTTGATTCCACAGCCGTTCCAAAGGCACCGGCATTGGTGATATTCCCGGTCAGATTTGTACTTTGCTGAAAATTATACATGCACTGTACAACATTTTTATTATCCGATTTTCCAAAACTGTACGATGTCATTGCCGATGCATTTTGTGTAAGCTGATAAAAATTCATGGTGTCTGCGGCGACATAATAAAATGGATCAGTTGCAGGACGATTTTTTGTAAATGTGGAGAAATTAGAATAGGTTCCGCTGAACATAATTTTCGGAGAAGGGACAAATGCAGCGTTGATGCTGCCCACCCAGCGCGAGGTGGTTGCTGCTTTATCTCCCTGCAGGTTGTTGCGTTGAAAACCTGTATTGGCTCCAACATTGAGCTTCTTTTCAAACAAAGAAAAAGACGGAGACAACGTGTAATTATTTAAATCATTGTTGAAATAATATCCGCCCAGCGTTTTGTATCCCGGATCAATGTGCTCAAAATTAAAGCCGACATTCATCCATTTCATCTGGTATTTAATTGCTGCTTTATAAGCTTGAAAAAAATCAGTTGTAGCATTGGCATGAATCAACGGATTCAAAAAACTCAAGGACGAAGATGCTTCAGAAACATTAATGTCACTGAGATTCTGCGTGAGCGATGACAAGGCATATTCAGCCTCCAGGAATAAATTTTTAACCAGTGCGGCTTTTCCGCTCATGCTGAACACAAAATTATCCTGTGGTTTAATGGCGGTATTCAAAGGAATAAAAGGCAACGACGTTTCATTGTCTTTTGCTTTAAACAAAATAATTGTTCCACCGAAACCTTTATTTTCATAGCCACATTTTAAACCATATCCAAAGCGCCTGAAGGTGATCTGATTCAAATTATATTCAAGGGGGCTGTACTCAACGGCCTTATTCAGGCGGCCCGCCATCAGCGCGATCTTCCATTTACCCGGGGTAAGTTCAACACCGGCTCCCAAAAATAAATGACCGGTTAATGTATAGGGAGAAAAATTCATGCTTGTTAAACCGATGGTACTTTTTACCCATTTATAGCTTGGGTTAAAAGAGGTACGATTAAAAGGCTGCGTAAATTTTCCACCCTGGTTTGAATAGGTGTACGAAAAAGGCAAACTCACATCCAGGATAGAAACGTTGACATTGCCACTGGCATACCAGGTAAAAGGTTCGCGGCTGGGAAACGCAGCTCCGGATGAAAGATAGGTAATTGTGTTAAAAGCCAATCCTCCGTTGACCTTGATGCGATCTTTGGAACCAAGTTTTTCCAAATTTTGAGCGTGTGAATATATACTCAACAACAGAAAAAAAATCGCCACAAAGACACGAAGACATAAAGTTACACGAAGAAAATTTCTGCTCACCTTTTTCATTTACCGCGCCAGAATAAAAGTGATAAATGCGCTGTCAAATTCTGAAATAATTTTCACAACGTATGTTCCGTCAATCACAGTCTGATCCAGTGAAATGGTTTCTGTTAGTTGCAGCGACTCATCAAACTCGTTGAAGAAATAGGTGGTTCCAATCATATCCTGGATGACCAGGGACGCGCGCTGCGCTTTGTAAAACTCAACCGAAACCATAAAATTTCCGGAGTTTGGATTCGGATAAAGTAATACTGTTTTTATACCGTTCGCATTAAATGATGTTGCATTCAAACTATCAAACGGAGAAGCATAAATCAACTTACTCAATTTTACCAGGCAATTTCCATACCAGGCGTTCATCGTAATTTCAAAAACACCGGTATCCGGTAATAAAATCATTGGACTAACCGGGTTATAATCTAGCACAATCAATTCCGGCGGGAACACCCAAAAGGTACTGTCCGTAGGTGGATTACTGACATCGATCATTACTACGGTATCGGTTGCAAAATTGTACGTAGAGAAAATAAACTGGGGCGATGGCAGGTTGCTGTTTTCGTCAATTGTTGCTGTGAAATTGTACGTACATCCCAGCGAATCTTTTACCAAAACGGGATAGGTTCCGATATTCAAACCGCTAAAAACAGAGGTGCCCTGGAAATTAATCCCGTTGTCAATTGAAAAGGTAAACGGAGCCATACCACTGACAGGATTCGCTACAATGGAACCTGATGCTCCGTCATCACACGGTTTAAATCCTTCAAAATTAATAACCGGAACAGGTGGCAAATTCAGGTAAATGGTATCAGTTCCGTAGCAACCATTATCGCCGGAAACTTCCACAACAGCGTAGGGTTGCAAGCCGGCGGTGTAACTAGCGTGCTGACTAGTTTCGCCATTACTCCAGAGGTAATTTATTCCACTGATTGTCCCCTGGTAATTAACTTGCACCGGTACAATTTCACCTTCACAAATCAACCTATCTTCTCCGGCAGAAAGTGTGATAGAATAATCACGTACTACGCTCACACTATCGGTTCCGGTGCAACCCGTTAATGGATCCGTTGCGGTAAAATAATAAGTCCCCGGATCGTACACGGCCACAGGGTTTGAAGCACCTGACAAACCTGTTCCATTCCACTCAAAAACTGCGCCTGCGCTGAGTGAAGTTCCATTCAAAATCAGTGAATCTGACGAACAATTCAGTAACCCTGTTTCAACCGTTTGTGCGTCGAGCGAATTTTGAAATTCCAAAATAAAAACTCCTGTCGAATTGGTACAACCGGTCGTAGGTTCTGTTGCGAACAAATAATAAAATCCACCGTCTGTTATTTCAAGTGTATTTCCAAAAAAAGCAGAAGTATCCTGTTCCATCCATTCGACCGTTGAGCCCAGTGTTGAAGAATAAGTTGTCAATGTAAGTGTATCTTGCGAACAGGTTAGCGTGTCTAAGGCCGAAACACTGGTAAGTACCGGATATCCCACAACAGCAATGGTTGGAATGATGTGGTTATTAAAGACAAGAATTCCTTCGGATTTTTCACAACCATTCATGGTATCGGTTACCACAAAATAATATGCACCCGGTAAATTTACCGTGATTGGGTTCGATAGAAAAGCGGAATCAATTGGTTCAAACCATTGCCCGGTTGTGTTTGGTGTTGACGACGAACCTGCAAACGTTTTTTCCGGAACAGCACATGTCAGATCATACGTTCCAATCGGCAATGTGACGGCGGGTTTCAGCGTATCCAATGAAACATTTACGGTGTCAAAATTAGGACAGCCCAATGCATTTTTTACTTTGAAAACATAATTGCCAGCGGACGAAACAGTATCAATTTGTCCTGCTACATTATCACCAAAAAACGGATACACCCATTCATAACTGACGACTGCACTGTCCGAATAACCGTAAAGGATCACCGAGTCGCGCACGCAGGTCAATGTCGTGTCAACTCCTGCGTTTACATGGGGCAACGGATTTGAGTGAATGTTTATGGAAACGGTATTGCTGTATAATTTGGTGCTGCCGTTGCAAAGTGAATACGGTGTGATTTTTAATTGCCCGGGCGAAAAATTTGCTGCAAAACTAACCTGTTTGGAATTTGCACTGGTAAAACTTAACTCAATTGGTAAATCCAATGAACCTGAACCAACCAAAAAAGCGCCTGTTCCTGTAAATTCCCATTTGTATCCATCCGCAAACGGAACTGTTGGAATAGCATAGCTAACAACATCTTCCGGGCAG
>Ga0208492_1001995_pt1 | contig 10989 bp, 8 predicted proteins | sample Subbioar_CSW14AB_FD_184820 | JGI IMG/M metagenome (GOLD analysis project Ga0208492, IMG submission 184820) | Serpentinite rock and fluid subsurface biosphere microbial communities from McLaughlin Reserve, California, USA - CR12Mar_CSW14AB (SPAdes) | ecosystem: Environmental > Terrestrial > Deep...
GGCCCGCCATGCTTTGGGCGATTTTGCCCAGCCGGTCGTGTAGATCTTCGATCGATTGGTCGCAAAGGCGCAAGCTGCCCGCGGCCTGGGCAAGCCGGGCCTCCGCCACCCGTTGCTGGATGAGCCGGACTTCTCGCAATCCCTCCAGGGGAAAATGCAGCCGCCTCATATGCGCTCCCTAGGAACCAACACCCCAAGATCAGGTCAAACCACGAAAAAGGGGACCGAATGAACGGCTATAGCCCTCCTATTTGACGAAAACCAGACCAAATGAGCTTTGGAGGCAGAGAGGTGAAGCGCTTGTGGGGGCTATCCCGGCCAGTTGGCGACAAGCTGGGCCATCTGGGCGAGCGTCTGCTCCCAGCTACTGAACTGATCGACCTGCTGCGCCAGAAACTGGGTAAGCTGGGGCATCAGTTGAATCGCCATGTCGATGGGGACGCTGGAACCGCGCTGATAGGCGCCAATGCGGATGAGGTCTTCCGCCTCTTGATAGGTGGACAAAAGCTGGCGGATCTTGCGCGCATGTTTGGCGTGATCCGCCGTCATCAGGTCAGGCGCCACCCGGCTCAGGCTTTTCAGCGAGTTGATCGCCGGAAACTGACCGCGCTCCGCGAGTTTTCGTTCGAGCACAATATGGCCATCGAGCATCGAACGCGCGGCGTCGGCGACCGGTTCATCGAGATCGTCGCCATCGACAAGCACAGTCAAGAGTCCCGTCACCGAGCCGATCTCGTCGGTGCCCATTGCTTCGAGCACGCCCGCCATCGTTTGAAATACCGAGGGGGTATAGCCGCGAGCGCTCGGCGGTTCCCCCAGGGACAACCCAATCTCGCGCTGCGCCATGGCAAGACGAGTCAGACTATCCATGAGCAAAACAACATGTTCGCCGCGTGCGCGAAACCAGCCGGCCATCATTACCGCGCTCTGGCAACAGCGCACCCGCAAGAGAGGCGATTGATCCGAGGTCGCCACGAGCACCACCGAGCGCGCCCTGCCCTGCTCGCCCAGGCTATCTTCCAAAAACGGAAGCACTTCGCGGCCCCGTTCTCCCACCAGAGCCACCACAATCCGGTCGGCTTTCGACCCCTTGGCTAGTTCGCCCAAGAGGGTCGATTTGCCCACGCCGCTGCCGGCAAAGATCCCGATTCTTTGCCCTTGCCCAATCGGCATCAAGCCATCGATCACGCGCTGGCCCGTGACGAGCGGGTCGCGAATGCGCTTGCGCTGCAATGCCTCCGGCGTATCGAGCCGCAGCGGCTCGTAAAAGACACCACGGAGGGGCCCCGCATTGTCGATCGGCTGGCCGCGTGGATCGAGCACGCGCCCAATGAGGCCGTGCCCCACCGGCAGCCAGATCCCCTGGCGCAACAGCCTCACGGTCAGACCCGCACGCAGATCCAGCCCGGTTTCATAGGGAAGTAAAATCGCCTGATCGCCGCGAAATCCCACCACCTCGGCCAGCACCGAACGCTGCTGATCGAGCACGATCTCGCATTGATCGCCCACCGAAGCCGGCAAGCTGCCATAGGCGAGTAGCCCGACAACGGCCTTGAGCCGGCCTTCCAGCCGCCACGGCGGCAAGCGGCGCGATACCCGCTGCACCTTCTGGGAGAATGACCCCTGGGTCAAAGGCGGCACCTCAAGTCAGCGATTCGCGGCCAAGCATGCCGCGAACCTCGTGAAACACTTCATCGACCCACGGACGCCAGTCGACCTCGGCCTTCCACTGCACTCCGTCGACGATCAATTGGCCCCTTTGCAGAGCGGAATCCTCCACAAGCACGAGCGTGTCGGGGTCGGGACTTTGCTGCTCAAAACCCAGAAGCGGCCGGTCGGCCGGGTGGACCCGAATCGTGAGTTTGCCCGGACCCTGCACCCGCGAGACCAGTTCCTTCACCCAGTGATCCAGGGGCAAATCGCCGGTTTGCGCCTTGCCGGCAAGGATGGAGCGCACGACCTCCTGGGCGATCTCGACGGCAAAGTCCTGCCAGCGAATGCGGTTGTCCGAAATCTCGGCGCCCACAATGTGCAACTTGGACGAGGTGTTGCCCAACAACGTTTCGAGCTCGGCAACGCGCTTGCGCAGCGTTTGAATCTCTTGTAGGAAATAGCCGGTTTGATTGTCGAGTTTTTCGCGCAGTGACTGGTTATCGCGCGTCAACAGCGCCAGGTCCACTGCCGGTTCGGCCGACTTGGGCGTTTCCGGCTTGGGCAGCGGCCTACCCACCATGATTTTCGAGTTGCCGCTGGGCGCTGCCCTGGCACCTTCACCAAAACCCGACGGAACACCGCTCATTTCCAGTGCAACCTCGAGGCGCGGTCCAGTTCTTCAAGCACTTCGAACCAGCGAACTCGCGGCCGATCGAGCGCCGCGGCAGGCAGGGTGGCAACCGCTTGCAATTCCTTGACGAACTGGCTCCAGGAATAGGGGGCCTCGGACGGACGGCTCTGGATCGTCTTTTGAATGGCGGCGCAGGCCGAAGCATGGCTTCGCACCATCAACGCCACCATCCTCGGTTCCACATTTTTGAGAACCTCAAGGACGCTCCCCGCAAGCAGATCGGCGAACGAGTCCAACCCGTACAGCATTGTCTTAAGAGATAAGAGCAACGGATTCCCCACTTTTTGCAAGGCGTCCATCCAGGCAACCCGGCAAGGCGCGGGCCAGCCGCTCACCTGTTGGGCATGATTGCCCTCCCAGAAGCCCTGATCCTCGGTGAAGGGAGATGCCAGCGTTTGCACCGGGTGCGCGGGCAACTCGTCGTTGAGGGCGGCGGCTTGCCAGAGCAGAATCTGGTGCACGGGATATTGCTTTTTCCAGAAATCGGCGAGGCTAAGAAGGCGTTGGGCGTCGGTTGACTCCATAAGGGTGACGATCTGCCGCGCGGTCAAAAAGGGAATGATCCAGGCCACGGTCCCCGACGATTCGGCGCCAAGCAGGGTGGCCAGGCCGGCGGGATGGGCCTGGCGCGTTTTCTTGAACACCGGGTCCGTGGGAAAATCGTGAATGAGCGCGCTTGAGACCGCCTCGTGAACGACCGCTGGCTGCGGCAGGGCCGTTTCCACCATCGAGAAGCCGGCGGGCGGCGACTTCAGAAAATTCTCAAACTCGGCAAGGGCGCGCTCGAGGTCGATGGCGGTGTTCGGCTGGCGGGCATGATCGCGGATTTGCGATTTGAGTGCCAACGACAGGGCTGGCGGCATCAATTCGAGCACCGAATTGGCCTTGTCCCTGGGCATGGCCCCCAAAAGCAGGGCGGCCTTGCGCATTTTTTCGCTGGCGGAGTTCTGTGCAGCCAAGGGGCCCCGCCTCCATGAGGGCGCTTTTGGGCCAGGCATCCCGAAGTCCCAAACGTTCTCAGGTGGCCTTAGCGTCCAAGCTTTTTTCTTCCTTCTTCCTCATCATGTCCCACTTCGCCCAAGGAGGCAAGGCGGGCTTTCGCGGCCGACGCAATCGTCTAAAGTCTTACTGCGAAAGGAATACGGTCATGCTTTTTGCCACTTCCTCAGGGTTGCGCGCGGAAAGATCGCGCATCCGCTCCGTCGCGGCTTGAGAAAGCGGCGTTTTTTCCGCGTCGTAAGCGCTCGGGGCCAAGATCATCCAGATCAGGATCGCCACGGTCAACACACCCAAAGTGATGATCGCCCCCAGGCGAATATGAGCCAGCCATTGCTGGGCCGTATCGAGAGTCTGGGCATCGAAGATCACGCCCGATTCCGGTTCGAGTTTGACCGGTTCCTTCGCCTCTTTTTTCTCTGCTGTTTTCAGCGCGGGCCATTCGCCTCCGGCCAAGGAAGTTTTGGGCAGCTTGACGCTCGTCACCCGAATCTCATCGCGATCGGCGCGGAAACCGACCGCCTGTTTGATGATTTCGCGGATCTCTTCAATCCCCATTCCGTCCTTGCCGATCGCTTCGAGATCGACGAGCACGGCGATCGTCATCCGTTCGAGCGCGCCCGGTTTTTCTTCGAGCTCCTGAATGCGTTTCGAGACGCCATATTCGGTCTGGTTGGTCTCTTCCTGATTCTGACTGTTGTTGCTGTTGGGGTAGCGCAGCGCCATGGTCGTGAGTTGGTTGGGCAGGTTGCTCGCGTAGCCGGGCATGCCCTTGGGGGTCGATCCGCCCGATTGATTCTTCGTCGCGGTCACTCGTTCCGAAAGGATGACGCGCGATTCGGGTTCGTACGATTCGCGCTTCTCGCGAAACTTCTGGAAGTTCAGCGCCGTCGAGACGCGCACGATCGCCTTCCCCTTGCCCAGCACCTTTTCAAGCATCGATTCGGCCTTGGTGGAAAGGTGCTGTTCGACCGCATTTTGCGCTTCGAGTTGTCCGCTCGAATGACCCAGATCATCGCTGGTATGGCCGGAAAGCACCCGGCCATGTTGATCCATCAAGGTGACATTGTCTTGCGTGAGACCTTCCACGGCGCGCGAGACAATCGAAACGATGCCGCCCGCGATCCCCTTGGTGAGAATTGCCCCCTGCTTCAATTTCACGACAACGCTGGCCGTGGTCGGCTTTTGGTCGCGCAGAAAAGGAGTGGGTTCGGAGCGGACGATATGCACGCGAGCGCTGGAAACACCATCGATCTGGGCGATCGAACGGGCCAGTTCGTTTTGCAAGGCGCGCTGGTAGTTGACATGTTGGGTGAATGGAGTCGAACCGAGCGGGGTCTCGTCGAACAGTTCAAATCCCTTGGGGCCGCCCGTATGGACCGATTCCGTGGCGATCTCGGCACGGGCTTGCGAGTACTGCTCTCGGGGCACATAAAGAATCGTCTGATCGTCGTTGAACTTGAACGGAATGCCGCGAGCTTGCAGGCGGTCGCCCAATTCCATGGCCGATTGCGGTTCGATTTCTGACGCCACGGGCACATAGTCGACCCGGTTGCCGTAGTAGGCGAGCACGCCGATGCCGATCAGGGTCGCGCCCAAGACGAGGAGGATCAAGAACCGCAGCGCCATGCCGAGGCCTTGCCAAGTTCGCCGGACCTGTTCCCAAAAGTTCATCAATTCAACCCTTCCACGACCAATCCAATCATGCGCTTAAACAGTGGTGATGCACGAATTAATTAAATCTGCATGCGCATCACTTCCTGATAGGCCTCGGTCACGCGGTTGCGGATTTCCAGGGCCATGCGAAAGGCCAGTTCGGAACGCACGACCGGAATCGTGACGCTGTGCAGGTCGTTGATCTGGCCTGTCATCAATTGCGACATCGCCTCGTTCGCTTCTTTTTGCGGGGCGAGCGTTTCATTGACTAACCGGTCAAGCACCTTGCCGAAGCCGCCGCCGGCGCCCGAACCGCCTGAGATTTTCGAGGGTTCGCAGGAGAGGCCATCGATACCGAAATTGCCAAAACCGCCGTTCAGGCCGGAGAGAGGTTGCATCGATCCGCCCAGTCCTTGAATGTCCATGGCTGACTACTCCTCCTTCCGTTGCTGAAAAATCAACGCCTTATCCTTGAAGCAAAACCAGCGCCTGTTCGGCCTGTTGCCGGAACGATTGCAACACTTTCAAATTGGCTTCGTAAGCGCGGTTGGCGGTGATCAGGTTCGTCAGTTCGAGCGGGATCTGCACATTGGGCAGGGCGACATAGCCATCGACCGCGTCGGGGTGATTGGGGTTGAAGACGAGCGGTCCGGGAGTCGGATCCGCCACCAGCCCGGTCACCTGCACGCCACCCAGATTGAGCTGATCGAGCGTGTTGGCCCCCGCGGCATTCAGCCCGTCTTGAACCGATTCGAAGATCAGCTCCTGGCGCTGGAAGGGCCCGCCCGCCACGGTGCGCGTGGAAAAGGCGTTGGCGATATTGTTGGCGACCACTTCCATGCGCAATCGTTCGGCGGAAAGGCCCGACGCGCTGATCCCCGTCAACGGCAGGAACGATTGAAACGACATGTGTTCTTTCTCCCCTTTCCGCCCTGGCGGACCGATTAACGGCCGGTGATGGCGCTGCGCATCTGCCCAATCTGGTTGTTGAGCACCGACACGGCGGCCTGGTAAAGCAGCGTGTTGCGGGTCAGGTTGGTCATTTCTTGTTCGAATTCGACATTGTTGCCATCGGCGCGAGTCGCGCCACCGACTCCAGCGACGACGCTGGGCTGGACCCCCAGGCTGCCTTCGGGCCGCGGCCCTTCGAGGCGGCGCATGAACATCTCATCAAAGGAGACATCAAGGCGGCGATAGCCGGGCGTGTTCACATTGGCAATGTTTTGCGCGATGGTCTGCTGGCGCAGCGAGGCGCCATCGAGCACCTTCGACAATAGATCCAGACGTAGGTCGGTTCCCATCATATCGACTGTATCGACCATGCGGGCGGCAGACTTGAATCTGGGTAAGATTTTCCGGTTGCAACGGCAGACGCCGTCCGTGGCCACGCCCTCTAACCTGGGCTTTTCACGGTCTTTGGAGAAGTTTTGAGGTCACGATGAGGCCCGGATCACACCATGATCTTTTCCAGCACCTCGCCGTGGACATCGGTCAGGCGCATGTCGCGGCCGCCAAAGCGCATCGTGAGCCGCTTGTGATCAACACCGAGCAGGTGAAGCATCGTCGCATGGAAATCGTGGATCTGCACGGGAGACTCGACCGCGCGGTAGCCCCATTCGTCGGTTGCGCCGTAAGTCATGCCCCCCTTCACGCCGCCGCCCGCCATCCAGATGGAGAAGCCTTGGGGGTTGTGGTCGCGCCCATCGGTGCCTTGTGCAAAGGGTGTGCGGCCAAATTCGCCGGCGAAGACGATCAGCGTGGAGTCGAGCAGGCCGCGCGCCTTGAGATCGGAAAGCAGAGCGCCGATCGGTTGATCGACCGCCAGCGAGTTCTTCTCATGGCCATTGCGCAAGTCGCTGTGCTGATCCCAGCGATCAGAGCCCACCGAAGGACAGGTCACCTCGATGAACCGGACTCCCTGCTCGATCAACCGCCGCGCCAGCAAACACTGGCGGGCATAAATACGCGTCGGCTCGTAGCTGGCGTCGAGCCCGTACAGGCTTTGGGTCGCCTTACTTTCCTTGGACACATCGAGCAGTTCGGGCACTTCGCTTTGCATGCGGAAGGCGGTTTCCATGTTGCGCGTGGTCGCCTCCCATTCCGGGAAGGCTGGGGCCTTGTTCAAGGCCATCCGGTCGAGCCGCGCCGCGAAATCGAGTTTGGCTCGTTGCTTGGCGCTTGTTACCTCCGACGCCCGGATATTGGCAACGGGTTCGCGCGAGCCCCCCTTGAGCACCGAGGCTTGATAAGCCGCGGGCAAAAAGCCGGAGTTGAAGTTGTCCAGGCCGCCAGGTGGGATCAGGCCGCCGTTCAAGACGATGAACGAAGGCAAGTTGGCATTGAAGGAGCCGAGCCCATAACCGAACCAAGCGCCCCAACTGGGCCGCCCCTGAATGCCTGAGCCTGTGTGCAAAAAGTAGTTGCCGGAGGTGTGCTCGGGGAATTTCACGACCATCGAGCGCACGACGCACAGGTCATCGGCATGCCGCGCCACATTGGGGAACAAGCTGCTGATCGGCAAACCCGACTGGCCGCGCGGCTCGAACTTCCATGGGCTCGCCAAAACCTTGCCGACATTGTTGAACTGCGTCGGCTCGACCTTGAAGAGCGAATGGGGGTCCTGGCGGTCGTAGCGAGTCAACAGCGGCTTGGGATCGAAGGTGTCGACCTGCGAAGGGCCGCCGTCCATGTAAAGAAAAATGACGCTTTTCGCCCGGGCGGGGAAGTGAAGCCCCCCCTGCGCCTGCACCAGTCCCGGCTGAATATCCCAGGCCTGCAAGGCATCGCTTGCGAGCGCGCCGAAGCCCAGGGCCACGCCTTTCAATGCGGAGCGGCGGCTGAGGTAGTTTTGGAATCGGGGCGTCGGACCGGAAGGCATCGGGGACTCCGCTTGGCAAATACAGAAAACTTTGAACGGGGGAAATCGCCCGCGTTAGCGGATGAAAACAAAATCGCGTGTGTTGATTAGGCCATGCACCACCGGCTTCCATGCGGCGGGATTCTTGACCCCGCCGGGAAGGTTTTCCTCCTTGAGGAAAGCCAGGCATTCCTGGATCTCCTCGGCCGTCGCTTCACGGCCGAACACATCGCGCCAGGTTTTCTGAATCCTCACTTCGGCCGAATCGCTCGACTGTGCCAGCTTGTCCGCCCAGCGATCGATCAGGTGATGGACGAGCGGGTGATTCATCAGAATGAGCGACTGCGCCGGCACATGCGATTCGCTGCGCCTGCCGACTGTGGAAAACGGAATCGGCGTGTCGAAGGCAAGCATCCACTGCGACAGGAAGTTGCGCCTCACGCCCACGTAGATCGAGCGGCGGCCTTCTTCATCGAGCTTGCCCGACTCGGGCCGGCCGCGGCCCTCCTGAAAGGCATTGATCCAGGGCGCCGCCGAAGCGCCAAACCGCTTGTCCGAAAGCTCGCCCGAGACGCGCAGCAAGTTATCGCGGATCGATTCACCGCTCAAACGCCTGGGCCGGAAATGCGAGAGTAGGCGATTCTCCGGATCGCGCATGTCCGCCTGGGGACTGGCCTCCGAGGACAGGCGGAACGCCTGGGTAAGGACCAGCCGCCGGATCATTTTTTTGATCGACCAACCGTCGCTTACAAAGTCGCGGGCAAGCTGATCGAGCAGTTCCTGATTCTGAATGGCGTCGCCCAGGACGCCGAAATTGTCGACGCTTTGCACGATCCCACGGCCATAGATCTGGTGCCAGATCCGGTTGACTGCCACGCGCGGCACGATCGGCGTCTTTTGCGCATCGATCCATTCGTTGGCCAGTTCCAGCCTGCGGCTGCCCGAGCCCGGCAAGTCAGCTCCGAGCGCTTCGAGGTTGCGGGGCTTGACCGGACTGCCGAGAACTTTGGGCGAACCGCGTACAAAGACTTTTTCCGTCACTTCGTTGCCTTCAAGGATGGCCGGCGCCAGCGCCGAGGTCATGTGTCGCTTTGCACCCAAAGTCGACTTGGCCTCGTTCCAGGCTTGCACCACGGGAAGAGCGGCAATTTCTTTGCCCCAGGGGGTGGCGCGAGCCAGTTCATCAAGGAGGATCGCCGTGCGCTGGGCCTGTTCTTGCGCAATCCAGCCCTGGCCGCGGATCATTAGCTCTTTCCATTCGTTGATCTGCGCGATCGCCCAGTCGATGCGCTGTTCGCGCGTCGCGAGTCGGGGGAACTCGGCCCAGCCCGGCGCGGGGGGCGATTCGACCTGATCGGCGACAAGCGTCAAGGCAAAGCGCGGATCGTCGGTGGTGAACTCCAGATGGGCCGGCAGGTCCTTGTATCGATCGAGCGGCATTTTGACCCAACGAAACGCCTGCGACGGCCCCGAGTCGATCACCATCTCGCCATGCAAAGGCCCCAGGATCATGACATGGGAACCGACCTCGGCGTGGATTTTCGCGTGCCCGCGCATCCAGATCCAGACGGTGCCTGAATGCAGCGCGAAGGTCGCCGTTTTGATCGTCTTGCCGGCGCCACGGTAGCCAAGCGCTCCGGGTTCCTGCCCGCTTTGATCTTTGTTTCCCAGCCCTTCCCATAATGGATCGCGGCAGGCGGCCGCGTAGGGGAGGAAGCCGGCTCGATCGCCCTGGAGGTCAAGCGCGCCGGCAGGCCGTGGTGCCGCGCCAAAGGACACATCATCCGGAAACCAGCCTTCCGCCCTGCGGTAGTCGACCCGAAGATTTGCCGGGTTCAGGGCCGCGGCGGCCGTGCCATCGGCAAGCCACTGCGCCAGCGGGCTGCCCTTGATCGCATCGAGATTGGGCGGGGAGGAAATTCGCTTCGCGGCGGCCAGGCTCCAGGCTTTTTCCAGCTCGGTTCGCCTGGCGTTCCACTCGGCGGCGAGCAGCCTGTTGGCCGGACCATGTTCGATGCGCGCTTGCCGGTAGCTCGCGCTTTCGAGCATCGCGTACAGGCTGTAATAATCCTTGGTGGAAATCGCATCGAACTTGTGATCGTGGCAGCGGGCGCAGGCGACCGTCATTCCCAAAAAGGTTTTGCAAAGGACATCGATCCGGTTGTCGAGGCGGTCGGCTTCATCCTGGCGCACATCGACCGGCGAATGAACCTCTTCGCCCAGAAAGAAAAAACCGGTAGCGAGCAGCGACTCGTTGACCTGGTTGGGCCCAACAATGCGCGGGTTCGGCAGCAAATCCCCCGCCAGATGCTCGCGCAAAAGGTCGCGGTAGCTCACATCGGCCTTCAAGGCGCGGATGACATAGTCGCGGTATTGCCAGGCATTGGGAATGGTGTAATCGAATTCGTGGCCGCGCGTTTCGCCGTAGCGCACCAGGTCGAGCCAGTGGCGGGCCCAGTGTTCGGCAAATTCCCAGGTGTTGAGCAGGCGGTCGACTTCGGCCTGGTAGCGCGCATCGGAAGGATCGGCCAGAAACTCGCGCACCTGTTTTTCGCTCGGTCCCATGCCGGTGAGAAGCGTGTGCATGCGCCGGTACAAGGTCGCGGCGTCGGCCATGCCCGAGCGCTTGATCCCTTTCTCCTGGCACTTCGCCTCGAAATAAAGATCGATTGGGTCGACTTTGAGCCTGGCGGCCTCTTGCGCATTGGCAAGCTGTTTAAGCGGCCCCCAACTCCAGTGGCTTTGTTTGCGCGCGGCGAGATCGAAGGCCTCCTTGGAGGCGACCGCAACGGCTTTGCCGGTATCTCCGGGCCAGGGTGCGCCTTGCTCGATCCAGGCGCGTAGGTCCTTCTGCACCGCCTCGGGCAGTTTGCCCTTGGGTGGCATGCGTAAATCGCCATCCTCGTAGTTCATCGCCAAAAGGATGCGGCTTTTCGCGGGCTCTTTCAGATCGATCGCGGGACCGGTCTCTCCTCCCTTGAGGAGCGCGGCGCGGCTATCGAGAAGCAGGCCCCCCTTGCTCTTCCCCGATTTGACCGAGTGGCAGTTCTGGCAATGCTCGACAAGCACCGGCCGGATCTTGGTTTCAAAAAAGGCGTCGTCGGCGCGGCTGTTCGCGGGCGAAGCGGCGAACCAG
>Ga0208492_1001996_pt1 | contig 10986 bp, 5 predicted proteins | sample Subbioar_CSW14AB_FD_184820 | JGI IMG/M metagenome (GOLD analysis project Ga0208492, IMG submission 184820) | Serpentinite rock and fluid subsurface biosphere microbial communities from McLaughlin Reserve, California, USA - CR12Mar_CSW14AB (SPAdes) | ecosystem: Environmental > Terrestrial > Deep...
GATCATCACCTACTACCAGGACAAGTCGTTCAGCCTCGAGTTCAAGACCGCTCCTGCCGCCTATCTGATCAAGCAGGCCGCCGGTCTGCCGTCGGTCGGCAAACGGAACCGCACCAAGGGGTCGGCCAAGCCGGGCCGCGAGGTCGCCGGTTCGATCACCGCAGCCCAGCTGAAGAAGATCGCCGAGACCAAGATGAAGGACCTGAATGCCAATTCCGTGGAAGCTGCAATGCAGATCATCCTCGGGTCGGCGCGGTCCTGCGGCATCGAAGTGAAGGGCTGACACCATGGCAAAGATTGCAAAACGCGTCGCCAAGGCGAACGAAGCCTTCGCTGGCAAAGCCAACATCACCGTCGAAGACGCGGTCAAGCTGATCAAGGGCGCGGCTTCGGCCAAGTTCGACGAGACGGTCGAGATCGCGATGAACCTTGGCGTCGACCCGCGTCACGCCGACCAGATGGTCCGTGGTGTCGTGGCCCTGCCGAACGGCACCGGGAAGGTCGTCCGCGTCGCGGTGTTCGCGCGCGGTGCCAAGGCGGATGAGGCCAAGGCCGCCGGAGCCGACATCGTCGGCGCCGAAGACCTGATGGAAACCATCCAGTCCGGCAAGATCGAGTTCGACCGCTGCATCGCGACGCCGGACCTGATGCCGCTGGTCGGCCGCCTGGGCAAGATCCTCGGGCCGCGCAACCTGATGCCGAACCCGAAGGTCGGTACCGTGACGATGGACGTGAAGACGGCCGTCGAAGGTGCCAAGGGCGGCGAAGTGCAGTTCAAGGTCGAAAAGGCCGGCGTGATCCACGCAGGCGTCGGCAAGGTCTCGTTCACCGAGGACAAGCTGGCCCAGAACATCCGCGCCTTCGTCGACGCGGTGTCGAAAGCCAAGCCCACGGGCGCAAAGGGCACCTACCTCAAGAAGGTGTCGCTGTCGTCCACAATGGGCCCGGGCGTGTCGGTCGACATCTCGTCGGCGACGCAGGCCTGACGGATCGGTGCGCTGTGGCGCACCCTACGAAATCCTGACCCGCAAGGGGAGGGAACTACCCGGGCCGCCGCTTGGCCCGGTTCTGTCCGAGACGGTGGGTGGCGCGCAAACGCCATAAATCCTGCCCGAGATGGGGAACGAGATTTGGGGCGCCCTTCGGGACGATCTTGGTTTCGGGAACCTGACTACGGACCCGAACGTCCCGGGCTTGACCCGGGACAAACATGAGCCGGGGGGAAACCCCCAACCTTGGAGTGAAACTGTGGATAGAGCCCAGAAAGAGAAAGTGGTCGATGAACTCGGCCAGATCTTCGAAAGCTCTGGCGTTGTGGTGGTTGCCCACTACACCGGGATGACGGTTGCACAGATGCAGGACCTGCGCGCGAAGCTTCGCGACGTGGGTGGGTCCGTTCGCGTTGCCAAGAACACGCTCGCCAAGATCGCCCTTGAAGGGAAGCCCGCTGCAAAGATGGGTGACCTCCTCACGGGCATGACCGTGCTGTCCTTCTCGGAAGACCCCGTGGCTGCGGCCAAGGTCTGCGAGGCCTACGCCAAGTCGAACGAAAAGTTCGTCATCATCGGCGGGGCAATGGGCGACACGGTTCTGGACCAGGCCGGTGTCAAGGCCGTGGCTTCCATGCCGTCGCGCGAAGAGCTTATCGCTCAGATCGTGTCGTGCATCGGGGCTCCGGGCTCTGCCATCGCCGGGGCCATTGGCGCGCCTGCTTCGAACATCGCAAGCATCCTGTCGACCATCGAGGAGAAGGCCGCCGCCTGAACGGGGCCTGATCCCTTGCCTGGTGTGGTTGATTACCACGCCGTTGGAACCCATCTTAACAAACGGAACGTGACAAAATGGCTGATCTGAACAAACTCGCGGAAGAGATCGTTGGTCTGACCCTCCTGCAGGCGCAGGAACTTAAGACCATCCTGAAGGACAAGTATGGCATCGAGCCCGCCGCTGGCGGCGCTGTGATGATGGCTGGTCCGGCTGCTGGCGCTGCTGCCCCGGCGGAAGAAGAGAAGACCGAGTTCGACGTCGTCCTCCTCGAGGCCGGCGCGAACAAGATCAACGTGATCAAGGTCGTGCGCGAACTGACGGGCCTCGGGCTGAAAGAAGCCAAGGACCTGACCGAAGCTGGCGGCAAGATCAAGGAAGGCGTCTCGAAGGCCGATGGCGAGGCGATGAAGAAGAAGTTTGAAGAAGCTGGCGCCAAGGCCGAGCTGAAGTAATCGGACATCGGGGGCAACCCCGGCAAGACAGCAGGGCTGGGGCCGAGGAATTCGGTCCCAGCCATGCGCGTCTTGGAAGGGGCTTTGTCGAAAAGCCTCTTCCCAGACGCGACGGGGTTCGGGAGCCACCCTTCGGGACGGGCGGCACGAATGGAACCCTTCGGTCTCTTCGCAAGCGGTGCGCGCCCGTGGCCCGACGGGTGGTGCGCCAGCGAAAAATGGAAAGGTGACCTGAAACATGGCGCAAGCTTATGTTGGCCAGAAACGTGTCCGCCGCTACTTCGGCAAAATCCGCGAAGTCCTGGAGATGCCGAACCTGATCGAGGTTCAGAAATCCTCCTACGATCTCTTCCTGCGGTCGGGTGACGGCGACAAGCCGCTGGACGACGAGGGTATCCAGGGCACCTTCCAGTCGGTGTTCCCGATCAAGGACTTCAACGAGACCTCGGTTCTGGAATTCGTCAAATACGAGCTGGAAAAGCCGAAATACGACGTCGACGAATGCCAGCAGCGCGACATGACCTATGCAGCCCCCCTGAAGGTGACGCTGCGCCTGATCGTGTTCGATGTCGATGAAACCACCGGGGCACGGTCGGTCAAGGACATCAAGGAACAGGACGTCTACATGGGCGACATGCCCCTGATGACGCATAACGGCACGTTCATCGTGAACGGCACCGAACGGGTGATCGTCAGCCAGATGCACCGGTCGCCCGGCGTCTTCTTCGACCACGACAAGGGCAAGACCCATTCCTCGGGCAAGCTTCTCTTCGCCTGCCGCATCATCCCGTATCGCGGATCGTGGCTCGACTTTGAATTCGACGCCAAGGACGTGGTCTTCGCCCGCATCGACCGCCGCCGGAAACTGCCGGTGACGACGCTGCTTTATGCGCTGGGGATGGACCAGGAAGGCATCATGGATGCCTATTACGAGACGATCAACTTCCGCCATGTGAAGAACAAGGGCTGGGTCACCAAGTTCTTCCCGCAGCGCGTGTCGGGCACCCGTCCGACCTATGATCTGGTCGATGCCGCCACCGGCGAAGTCATCCTGAAGGCAGGCGAAAAGGCCACGCCGCGGATGGTGAAGAAGTGGAAGGACGAAGGCGTCGTCACCGAGCTTCTGGTGCCCTTCGACCACATCCTCGGCCGCTATGTCGCCAAGGACATCATCAACGAAGAAACCGGCGAGATCTGGGTCGAGGCCGGTGACGAGCTGACCTGGGATCTCGACCGCGACGGCGAAGTGAAGGGCGGCACCGTGAAGGTGCTGCTTGACCAGGGCATCACCGACATCCCGGTTCTCGACATCGACAACGTCAACGTCGGCCCCTACATCCGCAACACCATGGCGGTGGACAAGAACATGGGCCGCGATACCGCGCTCATGGACATCTACCGCGTGATGCGTCCGGGCGAGCCGCCGACCGTCGAAGCCGCGTCGCAGCTTTTCGACACGCTGTTCTTCGACAAGGAACGCTATGACCTCTCCGCCGTCGGCCGCGTGAAGATGAACATGCGTCTCGACCTCGACCGCCCGGACACCCAGCGCACACTTGACCGGGGCGACATCGTCGCCTGCATCAAGGCCCTGACCGAGCTTCGCGACGGCAAGGGCGAGATCGACGACATCGACCACCTCGGCAACCGCCGGGTGCGCTCGGTCGGTGAACTCATGGAGAACCAGTACCGCGTCGGCCTTCTGCGGATGGAGCGCGCGATCAAGGAGCGGATGTCCTCGGTCGAGATCGACACGATCATGCCGCAGGACCTGATCAACGCCAAACCGGCGGCGGCGGCGGTGCGTGAATTCTTCGGCTCCTCGCAGCTGTCGCAGTTCATGGACCAGACCAACCCCTTGTCCGAAGTCACCCACAAGCGCCGTCTTTCGGCCCTTGGGCCGGGCGGTCTGACCCGGGAACGTGCGGGCTTCGAGGTTCGCGACGTCCACCCGACCCACTATGGCCGGATGTGCCCGATCGAGACGCCGGAAGGCCAGAACATCGGCCTGATCAACAGCCTCGCCACCTTCGCCCGCGTGAACAAATACGGCTTCATCGAAACCCCGTATCGCAAGGTGATCGACAACAAGGTGACCGACGAGGTCGTCTACATGTCCGCGACCGAGGAGATGCGTCACACCGTGGCGCAGGCCAACGCGGCGCAGGACAGCGAAGGGCGCTTCACCGACGACCTCATCTCGTCGCGCAAGGGCGGCGAATTCATGCTGAACCCGCCGGATGCGATCGACCTCATCGACGTCAGCCCGAAGCAGCTGGTGTCGGTCGCGGCCTCCTTGATCCCGTTCCTGGAAAACGACGACGCCAACCGTGCGCTCATGGGCTCGAACATGCAGCGTCAGGCGGTGCCGCTGCTGCAATCCGATGCCCCCTTCGTGGGCACCGGTATCGAAGCGGTCGTCGCCCGTGACAGCGGTGCCGCCATCATGGCCCGCCGCGCGGGCGTGATCGACCAGGTCGACGCCACCCGTATCGTCGTCCGCGCGACCGAGATGATGGACCCGGGCGAACCCGGCGTCGACATCTACCGCCTGCGCAAGTTCAAGCGCTCGAACCAGTCGTCCTGCATCAACCAGCGTCCGCTGGTGAAGGTGGGTGACGTGGTCAAGCGCGGCGAAGTGGTGGCCGACGGCCCCTGCACCGACATGGGCGAACTGGCCCTCGGCCGGAACGTGGTCGTCGCGTTCATGCCATGGAACGGCTACAACTACGAAGACTCGATCCTGATCTCGGAACGCATCCTGCGCGACGACGTCTTCACCTCGATCCACATCGAGGAATACGAAGTCGCCGCGCGTGACACCAAGCTCGGGCCGGAGGAAATCACCCGCGACATCCCGAACGTCGGCGAGGAGGCGCTCCGCAACCTCGACGAAGCGGGCATCGTCTACATCGGGGCCGAAGTGCAGCCGGGCGACATCCTGGTCGGCAAGATCACCCCGAAGGGCGAAAGCCCGATGACGCCTGAGGAAAAGCTCCTTCGCGCCATCTTCGGCGAAAAGGCCTCGGACGTCCGCGACACCTCGCTGCGGCTGCCCCCGGGCGCTTTCGGAACCATCGTGGAAGTCCGCGTCTTCAACCGTCATGGTGTGGAAAAGGACGAACGCGCCCTGCAGATCGAGCGTGAGGAAGTCGAACGTCTCGCCCGCGACCGCGACGACGAACTCGCGATCCTGGAACGCAACATCTACGCGCGCCTCAAGTCGCTGATCATGGGCAAGTCCGCCGTCAAGGGGCCGAAAGGCATCAAATCGGGCTCGACCATCGACGAGGAACTTCTGGGCACGCTGTCGCGCGGCCAGTGGTGGCAGCTGGCCCTTGGCGAGGAAAACGACGCCAAGGACGTGGAAGCCCTGCACGACCAGTACGAGGCGCAGAAGCGCGCTCTGGATCACCGGTTCGACGACAAGGTCGAAAAGGTGCGCCGCGGCGACGATCTGCCCCCCGGTGTCATGAAGATGGTCAAGGTCTTCGTCGCGGTGAAGCGCAAGCTGCAGCCGGGCGACAAGATGGCTGGTCGTCACGGCAACAAGGGCGTCATCTCCAAGGTGGTGCCGGTCGAAGACATGCCGTTCCTCGCGGATGGCACGGCGGTTGACCTGGTGTTGAACCCGCTCGGCGTGCCGTCGCGGATGAACGTCGGTCAGATTCTGGAAACCCACATGGGCTGGGCCGCGCGCGGCCTGGGGATCAAGATCGACGACGCGCTGAAAGAATATCGCCGGTCCGGCGACATGACTCCGGTGCGCGAGGCTGTCCGCCACGCCTATGGTGACGAGACCTACGAAGAGGCCTTCGCCGGCCGCGACGAGGACGAATTCCTGGAGCTGGCGGGCAACGTGACAAAGGGCGTTCCGATCGCGACTCCGGTCTTCGACGGCGCGAAGGAATCCGACGTCAACGACGCGCTGACCCGCGCGGGCTTTGACACCTCGGGCCAGTCGGTCGTCTTCGACGGCCGCTCGGGCGAGCAGTTCCAGCGCAAGGTGACGGTGGGCGTGAAATACATGCTCAAGCTGCACCACCTTGTCGACGACAAGCTGCACGCCCGTTCGACTGGTCCGTACTCGCTTGTCACGCAACAGCCGCTGGGCGGCAAGGCCCAGTTCGGTGGCCAGCGTCTCGGCGAGATGGAGGTCTGGGCTCTGGAAGCCTACGGCGCCGCCTACACCCTGCAGGAAATGCTGACGGTGAAGTCGGACGACGTGGCAGGCCGGACCAAGGTCTACGAGTCGATCGTCAAGGGCGAGGACAACTTCGAAGCCGGCGTGCCGGAATCGTTCAACGTTCTCGTCAAGGAAGTGCGGGGCCTCGGCCTCAACATGGAACTCCTGGATGCGGAGGAGGAGTGACGGGCCGACGGTGGGGTGAAACCCCACCTTACGACGCCCGGTAGGGTGGGGTTTTACCCCACCTCACTCTTCCCCCGCCCCCTTTCAAGGATTTGGAAATGAACCAGGAACTCTCGACCAACCCGTTCAACCCGGTTGCTCCCGTCAAGACCTTCGACGAAATCAAGATCTCTCTGGCTTCGCCCGAGCGGATCCTCTCGTGGTCCTTCGGCGAGATCAAGAAGCCGGAAACCATCAACTACCGCACGTTCAAACCGGAACGTGACGGCTTGTTCTGCGCCCGCATCTTCGGGCCGATCAAGGACTACGAATGCCTCTGCGGCAAATACAAGCGCATGAAATATCGTGGCGTCGTCTGCGAAAAGTGCGGCGTTGAAGTCACGCTGCAAAAGGTGCGGCGCGAACGCATGGGCCATATCGAACTGGCCGCCCCCGTCGCCCACATCTGGTTCCTGAAGTCGCTGCCCAGCCGGATCGGCCTCATGCTCGACATGACGCTGCGCGATCTGGAGCGCATCCTCTACTTCGAGAACTACGTCGTCATCGAGCCGGGTCTGACCGACCTGACCTATGCCCAGATGCTGACCGAGGAAGAATACCTCGACGCGCAGGATCAGTATGGCGCCGACGCCTTCACCGCCAACATCGGCGCCGAAGCGATCCGCGAGATGCTGGCCGCGATCGACCTCGACGCGACCGCCGAACAGCTGCGCGAAGAGCTGAAGGAAGCGACCGGCGAGCTGAAGCCGAAGAAGATCATCAAGCGGCTGAAGATCGTCGAGAGCTTCCAGGAATCCGGCAACCGCCCGGAATGGATGATCCTGACCGTGCTGCCGGTGATCCCGCCGGAACTGCGCCCGCTGGTCCCGCTGGACGGCGGCCGGTTTGCCACGTCCGATCTCAACGACCTTTATCGCCGGGTCATCAACCGCAACAACCGCCTGAAGCGCCTGATCGAGCTTCGTGCGCCCGACATCATCGTCCGCAACGAAAAGCGGATGCTGCAAGAGGCGGTCGATGCCCTCTTCGACAACGGCCGTCGTGGCCGCGTGATCACCGGCACCAACAAACGCCCGCTGAAATCACTGTCCGACATGCTGAAAGGCAAGCAGGGCCGCTTCCGCCAGAACCTTCTGGGCAAGCGCGTCGACTTCTCGGGCCGTTCGGTCATCGTGACCGGCCCGGAACTCAAGCTGCACCAGTGCGGGTTGCCGAAGAAGATGGCGCTCGAACTCTTCAAGCCGTTCATCTACTCGCGGCTGGAGGCCAAGGGGCTTTCCAGCACCGTCAAGCAGGCCAAGAAGCTGGTCGAAAAGGAACGCCCCGAAGTCTGGGACATCCTGGATGAAGTGATCCGCGAACACCCGGTTCTTCTGAACCGCGCGCCGACGCTGCACCGTCTGGGCATCCAGGCCTTCGAGCCGATCCTGATCGAAGGCAAGGCGATCCAGCTGCACCCGCTGGTTTGCTCGGCATTCAACGCCGACTTCGACGGTGACCAGATGGCCGTCCACGTCCCGCTGAGCCTTGAGGCCCAGCTGGAAGCCCGCGTGTTGATGATGTCGACGAACAACGTGCTGTCGCCCGCCAACGGCGCGCCGATCATTGTGCCGTCGCAGGACATGGTTCTCGGCCTCTACTACGTCACGATGGAGCGCAAGGGCATGGTCGGGGAAGGCATGGCCTTCGCCGACATCGAGGAAGTGGAACATGCGCTTGCCGCAGGTGCCGTCCATCTGCACGCCCGCGTCAAGGCGCGCCTGCGTCAGGTCGACGAGACCGGCAACATCGTCTGGAAACGGTTCGAGACCACCCCGGGCCGCCTGCGGCTGGGCAACCTTCTGCCCCTGAACGCCAAGGCCCCGTTCGACCTGGTCAACCGGCTGCTGCGCAAGAAAGACGTGCAGACCGTCATCGACACCGTCTACCGCTACTGCGGCCAGAAGGAATCGGTGATCTTCTGCGACCAGATCATGACGCTGGGCTTCCGCGAAGCCTTCCGTGCCGGGATTTCCTTCGGCAAGGACGACATGGTGATCCCCGATACCAAGTGGACCATCGTGAACGAGGTCAAGGAACAGGTCGCCGGCTTTGAACAGCAGTATCTCGACGGCCTGATCACCCAGGGCGAGAAATACAACAAGGTCGTCGACGCCTGGACCAAGTGCAACGACAAGGTGACCGAGGCCATGATGGCCACGATCTCGGCTGTCCGCCACGACGCCAATGGTGCCGAGCGGGAACCGAACTCGGTCTACATGATGGCCCACTCCGGTGCCCGGGGCTCGGTCATCCAGATGAAGCAGCTGGGCGGGATGCGCGGCCTGATGGCCAAGCCGTCGGGCGAGATCATCGAGACGCCGATCATCTCGAACTTCAAGGAAGGTCTGACCGTTCTTGAATACTTCAACTCGACCCATGGCGCGCGGAAGGGCCTGTCGGACACCGCGCTCAAGACGGCGAACTCGGGCTATCTGACCCGCCGTCTGGTCGACGTGGCGCAGGACTGCATCGTGCGGTCGCACGACTGCGGCACCGAAAACGCGATTACCGCCTCGGCCGCCGTCAACGACGGCGAGGTCATCGTGCCGATGGGCGAACGGGTTCTTGGTCGCGTCGCGGCCGATGACGTGGTCGTCCCGTTGACCGGCGAAGTCCTGGTGGCACGGGGCGAGCTGATCGACGAACGCCGCGCCGACCTGATCAACGGGTCGGGCATCGCGACCATCCGCATCCGCAGCCCGCTGACCTGCGAGGCCGAGGAAGGCGTCTGCGCCCTTTGCTACGGTCGTGACCTCGCCCGCGGCACCCTGGTCAACCAGGGTGAAGCGGTCGGCATCATCGCCGCCCAGTCGATCGGCGAACCCGGCACCCAGCTGACGATGCGGACCTTCCACATCGGCGGCGTGGCCCAGGGCGGTCAGCAGTCGTTCCTGGAAGCCAGCCAGGAAGGCAAGATCGAGTTCCGCAACGCGAACCTTCTGAAGAACGTCGCGGGCGAGCAGATCGTCGTCGGTCGCAACATGTCGATCGCGATCATCGACGAGGCGGGCCAGGAACGCGCCGCCCACAAGCTGACCTATGGCGCGAAACTTCACGTCAAGGAAGGCGAAGCGGTCAAGCGTGGCACCAAGCTCTTCGAATGGGACCCCTTCACCCTGCCGATCATCGCCGAAAAGACCGGCGTGGCGCGGTTCAAGGATCTCGTCGCGGGGATCTCGGTCCGCGAGGAAACCGACGATGCGACGGGCATGACCCAGAAGATCGTCTCGGACTGGCGGTCGGTGCCGAAAGGCGGCGACTTGAAGCCCGAGATCATCGTGATGGACCCCGCCACCGGCGATCCGGTCCGCAACGACGCTGGCGCGCCGATCAGCTATTCGATGTCGGTCGATGCGATCCTCTCCGTCGAAGACGGGCAGGAACTGGTGCCCGGCGACGTGGTGGCGCGGATCCCGCGCGAAGGTGCCAAGACCAAGGACATCACCGGGGGTCTGCCCCGCGTGGCGGAACTGTTCGAAGCCCGTCGCCCGAAGGATCACGCGATCATCGCGGAAACCGACGGCTATGTCCGCTTCGGCAAGGACTACAAGAACAAGCGCCGCATCACCGTGGAACCGGTGGATGAGACGCTGACCGCCGTCGAATACATGATCCCCAAGGGCAAGCACATTCCGGTTCAGGAAGGCGACTTCGTCCAGAAGGGCGACTACATCATGGACGGCAACCCGGCTCCGCACGACATCCTGCGGATCATGGGGATCGAGGCGCTTGCCAACTACATGATCGACGAAGTGCAGGACGTCTACCGCCTGCAGGGCGTGAAGATCAACGACAAGCACATCGAGGTGATCGTTCGCCAGATGTTGCAGAAGTTCGAGATCCTCGATGGCGGCGACACCACGCTGCTGAAGGGCGAACAGGTCGAGAAGATCGAGCTGGACGAAGAAAACGCCAAGTCGGTCGCCCGTGGCGGCCGCGAGGCGAAGGCCGAACCGGTCCTCCTCGGGATCACCAAGGCAAGCTTGCAGACCCGCAGCTTCATCTCGGCGGCTTCGTTCCAGGAAACCACGCGCGTCCTGACCGAGGCTTCGGTGCAGGGCAAGCGTGACAAGCTTCTGGGCCTGAAGGAAAACGTCATCGTCGGCCGCCTGATCCCGGCCGGCACCGGTGGCGCCACCAGCCGCGTCAAGAAGATCGCCGCCGACCGCGACCAGACCGTGATCGAAGCCCGCCGGTCGGAGGCTGAAGAAGCCGCCGCCCTCGCGGCCCCGATGGCGGTGATGGAACCCGAGATCGACAGCGTGTTCGATGCGGGCCTTGTCGACACGATCGAAAGCCGCGACTAAGTCACGCGGGTTTCTGGCAGGACATCAGCCCCCGCCGGTCGAAAGA
>Ga0208492_1001997_pt1 | contig 10986 bp, 9 predicted proteins | sample Subbioar_CSW14AB_FD_184820 | JGI IMG/M metagenome (GOLD analysis project Ga0208492, IMG submission 184820) | Serpentinite rock and fluid subsurface biosphere microbial communities from McLaughlin Reserve, California, USA - CR12Mar_CSW14AB (SPAdes) | ecosystem: Environmental > Terrestrial > Deep...
CCGTCACCTTCGGGTGGCACCGGGTGGCCTAGCGCGCGACCCCATGCTGGTGCGGTTAGCGTATTAACAGGTGTGACGCAGGAAGGTAGCCCAAGCCAGGCGATGGTAGTCCTGGTGCAAGTGCGTAGGCCGGGGGATAGGCAAATCCGTCCCCCATACAGGCTGAGACACGATGCGGATGAAAAGTGGGTGATCCTATGCTGCCGAGAAAAGCATCGACGCGAGGTTCCAGCCGCCCGTACCCCAAACCGACTCAGGTGGTCAGGTAGAGAATACCGAGGAGATCGAGATAATCGTGGTTAAGGAACTCGGCAAAATACCCCCGTAACTTCGGGAGAAGGGGGGCCCAGCGCGTACTAGGACTTGCTCCGAAAGCGTGTGTGGGCCGCAGAGACCAGTGGGTAGCGACTGTTTATTAAAAACACAGGTCCGTGCCAAGTCGCAAGACGATGTATACGGACTGACGCCTGCCCGGTGCCGGAAGGTTAAGAGGACCGGTTAGCCGCAAGGCGAAGCTGAGAATTTAAGCCCCGGTAAACGGCGGTGGTAACTATAACCATCCTAAGGTAGCGAAATTCCTTGTCGGGTAAGTTCCGACCTGCACGAATGGCGTAACGACTTCCCAACTGTCTCAACCACGAACTCGGCGAAATTGCATTACGAGTAAAGATGCTCGTTACGCGCAGCAGGACGGAAAGACCCCGTGACCTTTACTACAGCTTGGTATTGGTGTTCGGTGTGGCTTGTGTAGGATAGGTGGGAGACTGTGAAGCGGTGACGCCAGTTACCGTGGAGTCGTTGTTGAAATACCACTCTGGTCACTCTGGATGTCTAACTTCGAACCGTGATCCGGTTCAGGGACAGTGCCTGGTGGGTAGTTTAACTGGGGCGGTTGCCTCCCAAAAAGTAACGGAGGCGCCCAAAGGTTCCCTCAACCTGGTTGGCAATCAGGTGGCGAGTGTAAGTGCACAAGGGAGCTTGACTGTGAGACTGACAGGTCGAGCAGGGACGAAAGTCGGGACTAGTGATCCGGCAGTGGCTTGTGGAAGCGCTGTCGCTCAACGGATAAAAGGTACCTCGGGGATAACAGGCTGATCTTGCCCAAGAGTCCATATCGACGGCATGGTTTGGCACCTCGATGTCGGCTCGTCGCATCCTGGGGCTGGAGTAGGTCCCAAGGGTTGGGCTGTTCGCCCATTAAAGCGGTACGCGAGCTGGGTTTAGAACGTCGTGAGACAGTTCGGTCCCTATCCGCTGCGCGCGTAGGAAGTTTGAGAGGATCTGACCCTAGTACGAGAGGACCGGGTTGGACGAACCTCTGGTGTGTCAGTTGTTCCGCCAGGAGCACCGCTGATTAGCTACGTTCGGGATGGATAACCGCTGAAAGCATCTAAGCGGGAAGCCGGCCTCAAGATGAGACTTCCATGCCTTCGGGCGAGAGGCTCCCAGCCAGACTACTGGGTTGATAGGCCAGATGTGGAAGTGCAGCAATGCATGCAGCTGACTGGTACTAATAAGCCGATGACTTGATAACACCCCGCTCTTCTAGCGGTGCGCGCGTCCACTGAGTGGTTCTCGATGTACGGTCGAGAACACAACAACAAAGCTTTTGTTGTGACTGAAACATCAACAGTGTTTCGGCGGTCATAGCGAGAGGGAAACGCCCGGTCACATTCCGAACCCGGAAGCTAAGCCTCTCAGCGCCGATGGTACTGCAGGGGGGACCCTGTGGGAGAGTAGGACACCGCCGGACTTCCTTTACGAGAGGGCCACCCAACGCTGGGTGGCCCTCTTGCGTTAACACGGCAGTATGGAGGAGTGGATATGGCTGCGGAGGACGGCGACCGACCCGACCGAGGACGGCACGACCGAGGCGATCGCCCGGGAGCTCCTCGAGGCCGTGACGGCGCCCGCGGACCGCGGCGCGAGGGCCGTCCGCGGGACGCCGGCGCCTCCGGCGGCCGCCGCCCGCAGCGCGACGGCGACCGCCCTCGCTACAGCGATCGCGACTCCCGTCCGCAGCGCGAGGGAGACCGTCCGCGTCGTGACGGCGACCGTCCCGCGTACGGCGACCGCCGTTCCTATGGTGATCGTCCGCGTCGCGATGGCGACCGTCCGTCGTACGGCGATCGTCCCCGCCGTGATGGCGACCGTCCCGCTTATGGTGATCGTCCGCGTCGCGATGGCGACCGTCCGTCGTACGGCGATCGTCCGCGTCGCGACGGGGACCGTCCGTCGTATGGCGATCGTCCCGCTTACGGTGACCGTCGTCCCAAGCGCGATGGCGATCGTCCCTCGTACGGTGACCGCCGTCCGCAGCGGGATGGCGACCGCCCTTCGTACGGGGACCGTCGCCCGGAGCGCGACGGGGACCGTCGTTCCTACGGTGACCGTCCGCGTCGTGACGGCGACCGTCCCTCGTACGGTGACCGTCCGCGTCGTGACGGCGACCGTCCCTCGTACGGCGATCGTCCGCGTCGCGATGGCGACCGTCCCTCGTACGGTGACCGTCCGCGTCGTGACGGCGACCGTCCCTCGTACGGCGATCGTCCGCGTCGCGATGGCGACCGTCCCTCGGACGGCGACCGTCGTCCGCAGCGCGATGGGGACCGTCCGCGACGTGACGGAGACCGTCCGCGCTCGTTCCGGGACGGCGACCGCCGCACTCAGCGCGATGGCGGGCGCCCGTCGGGGGAGCGCCGGTTCGACGATCGCCGCGACGACCGCGAGCGCTCGAACTCGCGGCCGCCGGAGCACGCCCGTATCCCCGACCCGGAGCTGCCCGACGACATCACGCCCCGTGATCTCCCGGGGGCGGCCCGCAACGAGCTGAAGACCCTCAGCAAGGAGAACGCCGAGCGCGTCGCGCGCCACCTGGCGATGGCGGCCCGCACGCTCGACGAGGACCCCGCGCTCGCGCACGAGCACGCCCTCGCCGCCGTGCGCCACGCCGGCCGCGTGTCGATCGCGCGCGAGACGCTCGCGATCACCGCGTACACCACGGGCGATTACGCGCTCGCCCTCCGCGAGCTGCGGACGTACCGCCGCATCACCGGACGCGACGACATGATCGCGATGATCGTGGACAGCGAGCGTGGCATGGGGCGTCCCGACCGGGCGCTCGAGGAGGGCCGCGCGGTCGACCGCGCCGCTCTTCCGCCGGCCGTGCGCGTCGAGCTCGCGATCGCGATGTCGGGCGCGCGCCTGGACATGGGGGAGACGCAGCTCGCGCTCGCCGAACTGGACATCCCCGAGCTGGACCCCGACCGCGCGTTCGAGTGGAGCCCCGGTCTCTTCGCGGCCCGCGCGAATGTGCTCGAGGACCTGGGACTCCACGACGAGGCGGCCGAGTGGCGGCGCCGCGCGGAGATCGCCGCCGACGCGCTCGGGCACACGGTCGACGAGGACGAGTTCGACGTGATCGAGATCGACGATGCCGACACCGAGGAGCTGCCGGAGTCGCCGGAGGAGGTCGCCCCCGCGGAGCCCGCCCCTGTCGAGAAGCTGGCCGCTGAAGAGCTGGCCGCCGAGGATGAGACGTTCTCGGTCGAGGACGAGGTCGCCGAGATCCTCGCGGAGATCGACGCCGAGCCGGAGCCCGCGGACGACAAGCCGGAGTCGCCGGCGGTGAGCGACGAGGACGAGGACGGAGAGGCCCGCCCCGATGGCGCTCTTTTCTAAGCGCGAGAAGGAGCGCACGCCGCTCGACGGGGTCGACGCCGTTCTCGCGGACCTCGACGGCGTCGTGTACGCCGGGCCGGGCGCCATCCCGCACGCGGTCGGGAGCCTGAACCGCGCGGCGGACGAGGGCCGGCGCCTCGGGTACATCACGAACAACGCCTCGCGCACGGACGCGACGGTCGCGGCCCACCTCGTGGAACTCGGACTCCACACGCGTCCCGAGGACGTCGTCACGAGCCCTCAGGCCGCCATGCGGCTGCTCGCCCAGCGGATCCCGGCCGGCTCGACCGTGCTGGTCGTCGGCGGCGAGGGGCTCGTGGTCGAGGTCGAGAAGGCCGGGTTCGTCGTGACGCGCAGCGCCGACGACGGGCCCGCCGCAGTCGTGCAGGGCTTCGCGCCGGACGTCTCGTGGATGCAGCTCGCCGAGGCCGCCTACGCGCTCGCCCTTCCGGAGGACGAGGGCGGCATCCCGTGGATCGCGACGAACACGGACTGGACGATCCCGCAGGCGCGCGGCATCGCGCCGGGCAACGGCACGCTGGTCTCGGCCGTGCACACCGCGGTCGGCCGCCTCGCGACCGTCGCGGGCAAGCCCGAGGCGCCGATCTTCCACGAGGCGGTCGCCCGTTTCGGCGCGACCTCGCCGCTGTTCATCGGCGACCGGCTCGACACAGACATCCTGGGCGCGAACCGCGCCGGCGTGCCGTCGGCGCTCGTGCTCACCGGCATCGACCGCCCGAAGCACGTGCTCGCCGCGCCGCCGGACAGCCGACCGACCTACATCGTGTCCGACCTGCGGCAGCTGTTCGAGCCGTACCCGGTCGCGCGCGTGAAGGGCGACGCCGTGTGGGTGCGCGACGCCGCCGTGCGGATCGACGGACCCGACGTGCAGATCGTCTCGGAGGGGGAGCCGATCGACCTGCTGCGCGCCGCGGCGAGGGCGATCTGGGACACCGGCCGGCAGATCTTCGGCTTCCGCGTCCCCGAGCGGCTCTACGCCGATCCGTTCCGCTGAGTCGCCGCCCGCGCGACGTATCCTTGACCGCGTGAGCGACAGCAGCGACGAGCGGTCCGCCGAGGACCGGCAGACCGAGGGCGAGGGCCTGGTGAGCCGGGTGCGGATCATCGAGGGCCAGCCGCTCGCGGACCGCGCCGCCGCCTATGCGAGCCTGCACGACGAGCTCGCGCGGCGCCTCGAGCAGGCGCCCGCCGAGCCCGGCGAATGAGCCTCCGCCTGGACGCCGCGCTGGCCGCGCGCGGCCTGGCGCGCTCCCGCACGCACGCGGCCGCGCTGATCGAGGCGGGGCGCGTCACCGTGGCGGGTCGTGTGGCGTCGAAGGCCTCGATCAAGGTCGACGACGAGACGCCCATCGTGGTCGCCGACGCCGACCACTACGTCAGCCGTGGTGCGCACAAGCTCATCGCGGCGCTCGACGGGTTCGGCGTCGATCCCGCCGGTCGTGTGGCGCTCGACATGGGAGCCTCCACGGGAGGGTTCACGCAGGTGCTCCGCGAGCGCGGCGCCGAGCCGGTCATCGCCGTAGACGTGGGGCACGGCCAGCTGGCGCCGCAGGTCGCAGTCGACGCGGGCGTGCGCTCGGTCGAGGGGTTCAACGTGCGGTACATGACGCGCCAGGGGCTCGCCGAGGCGAGCGGCGTGGAGGAGGCGCCGTCCGTGATCACGGGCGACCTCTCGTTCATCTCGCTCACGCAGGTGCTGCCGGCCGTCGCGGAGATCGCGGCGCCGGACGCCGACGTGGTCCTGCTGGTGAAGCCGCAGTTCGAGGTCGGGCGCACGCGCATCCCCAAGGGCGGCGTGGTCGCCGACCCGGGACTCCGGGCCGACGCGGTCACGGAGGTGCTGTTCACGGCGCAGGATCTCGGGATGGGGACGCTCGGCGTGCTGCCGTCTCCGATCCAGGGCACGCACGGCAATGTGGAGGTGCTCATCCACATCGCGCCGGGTCGCGGGACCGATCCGACAGAATGGAAGACCACGATCGACAGATGCAGCGCAGGATGACGAGCGACGGAGGACGATGAGCGAGCGGAGGATCCTGGTCGTCGCCCACGCGCACCGCGAGGACACGGTCGAGGCCGCGGTGAGGGTCGTCGCGCTGCTGCGGGCGGCGGGCGCGCAGCCCGTGCTGTCCCCCGAGGACCGCGCGGACCTGTCCGCGCTCGCGCCCGTGCTGGCGGACGTGCCCGTGCTCGGCACCGACATCGCGCTCGCCGACGTCGAGCTGGCCATCGTCCTGGGCGGCGACGGCACCATCCTGCGCGCCGCCGAGCTGGTGCGCGACGGCACCGCGCCGGTGCTGGGGATCAACATGGGCCACGTCGGCTTCCTCGCCGAGATCGAGCGCGACGCCATGGACTCGGCCGTGCACCGCGCGGTCGCGGGCGACTACGCCGTCGAGGAGCGGCTCGCGCTCGACGTCCGCGTCAAGGACCGCGCGGGCCGCGTGGTGTACGAGACCTGGGCCCTGAACGAGGCGACGGTCGAGAAGGACAGCCGCGAGCGGATGATCGAGGTCGTCATGGAGATCGACCGGCGTCCGCTGTCGACGTTCGGGGCCGACGGCGTCGTGATCGCCACGCCGACGGGATCGACCGCCTACAACTTCTCCGCCGGCGGACCCGTGATCTGGCCGACCGTGCAGGCGATCGCCGTCGTCCCGCTCTCGGCGCACGCGCTGTTCGCGCGGCCGCTCGTCGTCGGCCCCGAGCACGCGGTCGTGGTCGAGGTGCTCGAGGGCGGCGCGGGCGCGTCGGCCGTGCTGTGGTGCGACGGACGCCGGTCGCACCCGCTGCCCCCGGGCGCCCGTGTGGCCGTGCGCCGGTCGGCCCAGCCCGTGCGCCTCGCCCGCCTGCACCCCGCGGCGTTCACCGACCGCCTGGTGCGCAAGTTCAAGCTCCCCGTCGAGGGATGGCGCGGGCCCGCCGAGCCCACCGCGACCGGGGTGATCGACACCATCCCGCCGGAGGCCGACGAATGACCCGCGCCGGAGGCGACTCGTGATCGAAGAGATGCGGCTGCGCGACCTCGGCGTGATCAGCGAGGCGACGCTCCCGATCGGGCCCGGGTTCACCGCCATCACGGGCGAGACGGGCGCCGGCAAGACCATGGTCGTGACGGGGCTGGGACTGCTGCTCGGTCAGCGGGCCGATTCCGGCGCCGTGCGCGCGGGAGCGCCGCAGGCCTCGGTCGAGGGCGTCTGGATCGTGCCCGAGGAGGGTGCCGTGGCCGAGCGCGTGCGCGAGGCCGGCGGCGACGTCGAGCCGATCGGCGGCGGGCAGGCGGAGCTGTACCTGTCGCGCACGCTGGCGGCCGAGGGCCGCAGCCGGGCGAGCGTGGGCGGCCGGGCGGCGCCCGCCGGCGTCCTCTCGGAGCTCGCGGACGAGCTGATCGTCGTCCACGGCCAGTCCGATCAGCTGCGGCTCAAGTCGGCGGCCGCCCAGCGCGACGCGCTCGACCGGTTCGCCGGAGACCCCGTCCGCGAGGCGCTCGCCGCCTACCGCGAGGCTTACGAGGCCTGGCGGGCGCTGGACCGCGAGCTCGAGTCCATCACGTCGCACCGCGAGGCGCGCGCGGCCGAGGCGGCCGCGCTCCGGGCGACGCTCGCGGAGATCGAGCAGGCGGCGCCGGAGGCTGGGGAGGACGTGGCTCTCGCCGAGCGCGCCGAGCGTCTCGCGAACGCCGAGGAGCTGCGCGCGGCGGCGGCGGTCGCCCGGGAGGCGCTGTCGAGCGAGGACGGCGCGGTCGACGTGTCGACCCTGCTCGCGGAGGCGCGTCGCGCGCTCGAGCGCGTGGCGGATCCGGCGCTGGCGGCGCTCGGGGAGCAGCTGGCGGACCTCGGCTACCGCGCCGCGGACATCGCGGTGGAGCTGTCGGGGTTCCTCGCCGACCTGGACGAGACCGGCCCCCAGGAGCTCGCCGCCGTCGAGGAGCGTCGCGCCGTGCTGAACGGGCTCGTGCGCGCGCACGGCTCGCTCGACGCGGCCATCGCGCTGCTGGAGTCGGGATTCGCGCGCCTGGCCGAGCTGGATGACGACGACGACCGCGTGGAGCGGCTGCGCGCGCAGCTGGCCGACGCGCGCGCCGGGCTCGACGTGCGGGCCGAGGCTCTGACCGCGGCGCGGACGAGCGCGGCAGAGCGCCTCGCCGAGGCGGTCACCGAAGAGCTGCACGCCCTCGCGATGCCCGACGCGCGCCTGCTCGTCCAGGTGAGCCCGGGCGCGGAGTCCGCGCACGGGCGCGACGACGTCGCGCTGCTGCTGGCGCCGCATCCGGGTGCCGAGCCCCGGCCGGTCTCGCGCGGCGCCTCGGGCGGTGAGCTGAGCCGCGTGATGCTCGCGATCGAGGTTGTGATCGCGGGCACCGACCCCGTGCCGACCTTCGTGTTCGACGAGGTGGACGCCGGTATCGGCGGCGCGGCCGCGATCGAGGTCGGCCGTCGCCTCGCCCGACTCGCCGAGACGTCGCAGGTGATCGCCGTCACGCATCTCGCGCAGGTCGCGGCGTTTGCGGGCAACCACCTCAGCGTGGTGAAGGCGAACGACGGATCCGTGACGTCGTCGAGCGTCAGCCGGCTCGAGGGCGCCGACCGTGAGGCCGAGATGGCGCGCCTGCTGTCCGGCCTGTCGGACTCCGAGGCCGCGCTGACCCACGCCCGTGAGCTGCTGCAGCTCGGATCCGTGCGGGCGTGAGCCGTGCGGCGCCCGACCCGGGCGTGACACGATAGGCGGAACGCGCGCCGCGCGGCCCCGACGACCATCCGACTGATAGGATCGAAGCCCGTGATGCAGACTCCTGGCGCGGGACCCGAGACCACCACCAAGCAGATCTTCGTGACGGGTGGTGTCGTCTCCTCGCTCGGCAAGGGCCTCACCGCGGCGAGCCTCGGCAATCTGCTGACGGCCCGCGGACTGCACGTCGTGATGCAGAAGCTCGACCCGTACCTGAACGTGGATCCGGGCACCATGAACCCGTTCCAGCACGGCGAGGTCTTCGTGACCGACGACGGCGCCGAGACCGACCTCGACATCGGCCACTACGAGCGCTTCCTCGACGTCAACCTGAGCCAGGCGGCCAACGTCACGACCGGTCAGATCTACTCGCAGGTGATCGCGCGCGAGCGCCGCGGGGAGTACCTCGGCGACACCGTGCAGGTCATCCCGCACATCACGGACGAGATCAAGCGCCGCATGCGCCTGCAGGCCGAGGCCGACCCGAAGCCCGATGTGATCATCACCGAGGTCGGCGGCACCGTCGGCGACATCGAGTCGCAGCCGTTCCTCGAGGCCGCCCGTCAGCTGCGCCACGAGCTCGGCCGCGACAACGTGTTCTTCGTGCACGTGTCGCTCGTGCCGTTCATGGGCGCGTCAGGCGAGCAGAAGACCAAGCCGACACAGCACTCGGTGGCGGCCCTCCGTCAGGTCGGCATCCAGCCCGACGCGCTCGTGCTGCGCAGCGACCGCCCGGTGAGCGAGTCGAACCGCAACAAGATCGCGCTGATGTGCGACGTCGACGTCGAGGGCGTCGTGAACACGGTCGACCTGCCGAGCATCTACGACATCCCCTCGACGCTCAACGACCAGGGGCTCGACGCCTACATCGTGCGCCGCCTGGGCCTCGCGGCCGGCGAGGTCGACTGGACCCGCTGGAACACCGTGCTGCAGGCCGTGCACAACCCGAAGCACGAGGTCACGATCGGCCTCGTCGGCAAGTACATCGACCTGCCCGACGCCTACCTGTCGGTCACCGAGGCGCTCAAGGCGGGCGGCTTCGCGCACGACGTCAAGGTCAACATCCGCTGGATCCCCTCCGACACCTGCGAGACGCCGGAGGGCGCGGCCAAGCAGCTCGGCGACCTCGACGCGATCTGCGTGCCCGGCGGCTTCGGCATCCGCGGCATCGAGGGCAAGCTCGGCGCGCTGCGCTTCGCGCGCGAGCAGGGCATCCCCGCGCTGGGCCTGTGCCTCGGCCTGCAGTGCATGGTGATCGAGTACGCGCGCAACGTGGCCGGCATCGCGGACGCATCGTCGAGCGAGTTCGACCCCGAGACGAGCGCCCCGGTCATCGCGACCATGGCCGAGCAGGTCGACATCCTCGCCGGCGGCGACCTGGGCGGCACCATGCGCCTGGGGCTGTACCCCGCGAAGCTCGCGGAGGGCTCCATCGCGGCCGAGGTCTACGGCGCCACCGAGGTCGAGGAGCGCCACCGCCACCGCTACGAGGTCAACAACGCGTACCGCGAGCAGATCTCGGCGGCCGGCATGGTCTTCTCGGGCATCAACCCCGACCTGAACCTCGTGGAGTTCGTCGAGCTGCCGCGCGACGTGCACCCGTACTACATCGCCACGCAGGCGCACCCCGAGCTGCGTTCGCGCCCGACCGACCCGCACCCGCTGTTCCGCGGCCTGGTCGGCGCCGCGGTGGACCGTCACCGCGCGAGCGAGCTCTTCGAGGTCGAGAACGCCTGACGTGGAGATCCGAGACGAGCCCTTCGAGGTCGAGGTGGTGGACTCCCACCTCGTCTTCGAGGGTCGCGTGTGGGACGTCCGCGAGGACCGCTTCCGGTACAACGACCACGAGCTGGTCCGCCACTACATCGACCACACGGGCGCGGTCGCGGTCGTCGCGATCGACGACGAGGACCGCGTCCTGCTGATCCAGCAGTACCGCCACCCGATCCGCACGCGTGACTGGGAGATCCCGGCCGGGCTGCTGGACATCGAGGGCGAGGACCCGCTCGACACGGCCAGGCGCGAGCTGGCCGAGGAGGTCGACCTCGTCGCCGAGCACTGGGAGCGCCTGGGCCGGATGGCGCCCACCCCGGGCGGCAGCGACGAGATCATCCACCTGTTCCTCGCGACCGGGCTCTCGGCCGCGCCGCACGTGCACGCGCGCGAGGCGGAGGAGGCCGACATCCGGATCGAGTGGGTGCCGCTGGACGACGCGGTCGCCGCCGTCATGGGCGGCGAGGTGGCGAACGGCGCCATGATGCTCGGCATCATGCTCGCGGCCGAGAGGCGGCGGGCGTCCGCCCGGTCGTGACGGGCGTCGCCTGATGCGGCTCGCCGGATCATGAGACTCGAGCGCGCGATGGACGCGTACCTGCGCCACATCACGATCGAGCGGGGGCTCTCCGACCACACGGTCGCGGCCTACCGGCGGGACCTGGACGCGTACGTCGGGTGGCTGACGGAACGGGGCGTCGCCGAGACCGACGCCGTGACGCCCGCGGTGATCGCGGAGTTCGCGGCGGATCGCGCGTCGGCCGAGCCGCCGCCCATGCCGCC
>Ga0208492_1001998_pt1 | contig 10984 bp, 10 predicted proteins | sample Subbioar_CSW14AB_FD_184820 | JGI IMG/M metagenome (GOLD analysis project Ga0208492, IMG submission 184820) | Serpentinite rock and fluid subsurface biosphere microbial communities from McLaughlin Reserve, California, USA - CR12Mar_CSW14AB (SPAdes) | ecosystem: Environmental > Terrestrial > Deep...
CGCTCGATCGCGAAGACGAAGGAGACGCTGCGGCGGACCAATGCGACGTTCGCCAACGAGCGGCTCTTGCTGATCTTCCCGTCGGGCGCGCTGGCGCAGATGCGCAAGGGCGTGCTGGTCGACGAGCCCTGGCATCAGACGGCGGTGACGCTGGCGCGCAAGAACAAGACGCCGATCACGCCACTGCATGTAAACGGTCGGAATTCGTCGCTGTACTACACGTTCTGCGGACTCAACCGGGAGCTGCGTGACATCACGCTGTTCCGCGAGTTGCTCAACAAGGCGGGCGACAAATTCCATCTCACCTTTGGGCCGCAAATCCCGTGGGAGCATCTCAACGGCGATCCGCAAGCGGTTACGGACAAGCTGCGCGAGTATTGCGATGTTATCCTGCCGAAGGATCCGGAACGGCCGTTCGAGCCGTTGAAGGCTGAGTGAATGAAAACGGGGCGGATCTCACCGATCCGCCCCGCTCCATATCAGCTCGTGACTATCAAGCAGTCGTCTCGCTTGGCGCGCGTGGCGGAAGTCTTCCCACGCCGTACCAGTCGAGGTTGCGGGTCATCCACATCGTGCCCGCGATCGCCGTGAAGCTGGCGATGGAGCCGACGAGGAGGGCGTAATCCTCCATGCGCATCAGCACATAGATGAGGCCGTAGAGCGCGGAGAACACGACGAGGGCTTTCGCCATCGCCATGCGCGATCCGAAGACTGAACCAGCGTAGAGCGACAGCGCCAGCACGGTTGCGGTCGCGGCGATCAGGAAGCCTGCGTTGAAGCCGGTGAGTTCCGAGATCGACAGCAACAACATGTAGAACACCGTCTGCGCGAGTCCGACGAGCAGGTACTGCGCCGGGTGAGCGCGCACGCGGCTGGTCGCCTCGAACAGGAAGTAGGTGAGGAAGACCAGGCCGATGAACATGGGCGCATATTTCAGGGCGCGTTCGACGCTCTGATACGGATTGCCTTCGTCGAGCAGGCTGACGCCGGGGCTCGAATTGATCAGCGTGTCGAAGGAGAGATCCGTGCCCGCGCCCGGCGCGCCGCGTGCGAGATAGGGAATGCGCCACGTCGCCGTGAAGCCGTCCTGCGTTACCTGCCGCTGGTCTGGCAGGGCGCCGCCATCGAAGCTGGGCGAGGCCCAGTCGCCGGCGAGGGTGAGGGTCGTGTCGCGTGCGAAGGCAGCGAACGTCACGCGTTGCGCGCCGGAGACGCGCAGCTTTGCCGTCGCCTGGATGGTGTTAGCTGTCGGCTGTTCCGTCCAGCCGATCGGCGCGGCGAGCAGGCCGGGACGGAGGCTGGGCCGGGCAAGTGTCTCGGAGGGAGTCGATTCGACCGGCGCCATTTCGAGGACGCGTCCGCCGATGGTCAGGCGGGCGTCCTTGGCCCCGCGCAGGTCGCCCGTACTGAGATAGATACGAGCGGCGTCCCAGCGCAGGCGTGCGCCTGTCGGGACTTCGGCGATGAGGCGGGAGAGATCGAACGTGGCGTTGAAGTCCACGTCCGCCATGTAGGTCGGCACGTCATGCAGGCCCCGCTTGCGAAGCTCGGTGGTGAGTTTCGCGTTGGCCGTGCCGGTTTCAGGGTAGAGCACGACGCGGCCAACCTGGGTCTGCACCTGGTTGACGTTCGCATTGGTGACGACGACGTCGCGTTCGAACGGGACGGTGATGGCCGGTCCCATCAGGTCCTGTGGTCCGCCGCGCAGGGCGGCGACTTCATAGATGGCGTTCTGCGCATCGGTGGAGCGGGAATACACGATCATGAACACGAAGCCCGCCGGTATGGCCATGATGAAGGCCAGCGCACAGACGAGCATGAGTTTCAGTCCGAACGATCGCTGGGGCAAAAGCCGCGAGAGATCGTAACCGCCGCCCTCATTGGGGCGCGCGGGTGATGGAGAGTCCGACATGGGTCCCTTTATCCTTCCTGATTGTCGGCGAGGGCTCAGGTAAGGCGGGGCCGCAGGCGGAAATGCGTGTGAGGTGAAGGCATCTCGAAGGCGATTGCGGCAAAACCGGCGCAACGGGTCGGCTCTGGACCGAACGCGCTCTGGACCAGACCGTCCGGGCAAACTAAGCGTGCAGCGCCGGAGGGGAGTCCGCACATGACCGTCATGCGCTTTGCCTACAAGCCGAAGACAACCACGATGCTGCTGGCGGGAGGATTCTTCGCGCTGTGCGCGGTGGTCCTGGTGTTCCGCGCCGCGAGCAATGATCGCGGGCTGATCCTCAACGGCATCATCAACATGGATCAGGGCAGCGCGACCATGTTCTACTATGTGCTCGCCGGTCTTGGCGCGCTGATGGCGGCGGGCGGTCTCGTCGGATTCGTCCAGTCATTGCGGGGGCCGGGCTTCGTCGAACTGGACGAGACCGGCGTGTCGTTTCCCGGCAATCTGGGACAGAAGCCGGTCCGCATCGCCTATGACGCCATCACGCAGCTGCAGCCGGGCGGAGCCTACAAGCAGCGCTGGCTCTATATTCACCATGGCGGCAAGCGGCATGCGATCATGAGCTCGATGCTGGCAAAGGCCGGACAGCTGGACGAGATCGAGGCGCTTCTTGCGCAGCGCATCCGTCGCTGAGGGCGCAAGCTGGAAGCCGCTCTTTCCGTTTGAGGCGGCAGCTGGTTAGTATCGCGGGCATTCGACAAGGCGGGAAACACCGTTGAGCGACGACAATGTCATCAAGTTCCGCAAGCCGGAGCCAAAGAAGCCGCAAAAGGCCGGCAATGGCCGCGGCTCGCACAACGGCCGGAGCCCGCACAACGGCAAGAACCCGCATAACGGGCGCCAGCAGCACTCCGCGCCGCCGAAGGGCCGGGGAAAGGGCGTGCCGCCCTTCGTTCTGCTGTTCTTTGCGGCGGCGGCCATCGGCGGAGTTATGTATGTGCTGGACCAGCAGAAGCCGGCGGTCAGCACGACGCGCGAGGCTGCTCCCTGAGCGCACGTCGCCCTTTCCGTTTCGTGCGGCTGCTGGTTAGTGTCGCCGCCTTGTGCGGGCGTGGACGGTAGAGAGCATGAACAATCCGGCGGTCAGGAATTTCCTGCGCTTCTATGGAGCGCCGATCGCGATCATCGTGCTCGGCCTGATCGTGGCGTTCATGTTCATGGCGCCGGCGCCACCCAAGAAAATCACCATCGCGGGCGGGGCCAGCGGTGGGGCCTATGCGGCGACGGCGGAGACCTATGCGGGGGCTTTGCGCAAGGTCGGCATCGAGGTCGAGGTGGTGGAGACGGCGGGCTCGGTGGACAATCTCTCGCGCGTGAAGGCGCGGACGGCGGATGTCGGCATCGTCCAGACGGGCGTCGCTGCCGATGTGGGACAGGAGGGCGCCAGCTCGCTCGGCGCCGTGTTCTACGAACCGCTCTGGGTGTTCCATCGCAAGACGATGAGGGTGGAAGAGCTGCAGGATCTTGCGCGGGCGCGGGTTGCCATCGGGCCGGAAGGTTCGGGCGTGCGGGCGCTAGCCAGCCTGCTGCTCACCGAGGCCGGCATTGCGCCAGGGGATTTCACCGCCGTGCCGCTGGCCGGGCAGGCAGCGGCGACCGCGCTGCTTAAAGGCGAGATAGATGCGGCGATGGTGGTGTCCGGCCCGACGACGGGCTGGATCGCCGACTTGATCCGTGATCCGCAGATCGAGCTGACCTCGATGAAGGAGGCGCATGCGCTGGGGCGGCGTCATCCCTATCTCGACGAGGTGGTGCTCTATCGCGGCGTGATCGATCTCGCGAGCATCATGCCGCGCGAGGATGTGATGCTGATCGCACCAGCGGCGCAGATCGTGGTGCGCGATGACCTGCACCCGGCCATCCAGTCCTTGCTGATCGAGACGGCGTTCGGGACGCATGGCGGCGGATCGCTGCTGGCCGACCCCGGGAAATTCCCGACGCCGCAGCTGTCCGACATTGCGATCTCGGACGAGGCGAAACGCTACTACGACAACGGGCCGAGCTTCCTGCGGCGGATATTCCCGTTCAGTGTGGCGAACTTCCTCGAGCGCGCGTGGGTGCTGGCCATTCCGCTGATCACGCTGATCATCCCGCTCGTGCGTGCGGCGCCGCCGATCTATCGCTGGCGCATCCGGCGCAAGATCTATGTCTGGTACAACAACCTGCGCGAACTCGAAGCAGCAGGCCGCGCTGCGGAGACGGCGGAAGACCGGATGGAGGTGCGCGCAAGGCTCGCCGACCTGCAGGCGGAAACCGGCAATGTCGAAGTGCCCGTGAGTTATACCGACGATCTCTATCGCCTGCGCGCGCACATCCGCTTTGTGGCGGAGCTGGTCGACAAGCTGTCGGCGCAGGAGCGGCACGCGCGGATCTGATGCGGTTGCGGTTCTTCTTCGATGCGGGATCGGGCGTCTGCCTGTGGGCGCAGAATGAGGCGGCCAAAACGCGCTTTGGCTATCCGGTCGAGGCGGGGGACCTCGATATCCCAGCCGAGCTTCGCGCGGAGATCGAACAGCTGATTACTGACTATGACGATACGTTCCCGTGGGACGATCCGGGCGGTGGCGGCGTGGTTGAGCCAAGCCGCACGATGTTCGGCTATGAAGAGAACCCGACCTTCGTCACGCGGGTGAGGGCGCTGCTGCCAAAGCTGCGCGCGGCGTTGCCGGGGGTCGAGATCGAGAGCGATTTCGAGGACTAAAGCCAGCCCGCGTCCTTCACGGCTTTCGCGTAGGTCCGGCTCACCGGGGCTTCAGCGCCGGATTTCAGCTTCAGCGTCAGCTTGCCGTCGTCGCGGGCGATGTCGGCAAAACCCTGCCGGGCGACCCACCAGGAGCGGTGGACCTGCAGACCCTCGATCCCGGCCAGTTCGCGGATGGCGTCGGCGAGGCGCATGAGGATCATGGTCTCCCCGGCGCTGGTGTGGACGCGGAGATAGTGGTCCTCGGCGGAGACGGCATGGATGTCGGCGGCGCGGAATTTCGGTGGCAGGCGGTCGAGGAAGGGCGAGGTCGTGGCCACCGGCGGGCTGGCTGCCGCGCTCGCGGCCGGGGTGACTGGCCGCTTGGCGTAGGTTTCGATCACTAGCGCCAGCGATGTGAGGAGCAGGGAGACCACCAGCACATAGGCGTACTGCTCCACCCACCAGGCGGGCGGGGCGATGGTTCCGTCGCTGGCCGCCTCGATCACGGCGAGGCCGATGGTGACGGGGACGGATATCAACAGGGAGGCTACGGCCACCTGAAGGGCCGGGTGTGCGCTCGGCATCATGCGTTCGATGACCAGCGGCGTGATCAGCGACCCCGAAACGATCCCCAGCAGCATCAGGCCGGTCCAGTAGATGACCCGCTCGGCGAAGGGGAACTGGGACGTCTGGTAGACCCCGAACCAGGCGAAGATCAGCCCCAGCCCGACCGCGACGCCCGCGCCGCGCGCCATGCGCAGAGCCAGCGCCGGCGGAGGGGCCGGTTCGGCTGTGGCGGGAGTGTCCTGGGTCTGGTTCACTGGCGTTTCGCGGGAGGTTCGGGCTGCATTTCACGCTTCGCGAACGGTGTAACCCGGCGTTTGGCGAAGCAAAACAGCTGTCCTGCGCATTTGCGGTGGCGGCAGGGGGCTGGGCCCCCGATTGTCTGTGGGCCGGACAGGAAAACCACCGGCAACATCAACCCGAAACCCCGAACCCACGGAGTTCCCGCCATGAAAGTTTCCTCCCTCTTCGCCGGCGCCCTTTCCGCTCTCGGCATCGCCCCCGCCGTCCTGCTGGCCGCCGCCCTGGTTTATCCACAGGCCGCCTCGGCCGAAGAGACCGCCGCCAAGCTGACCCTGACGGTCACCAACATCGCCGAGCACAAGGGCGCCCTGATGATCGCCGTGTATGATGCCGCCGGTTACGACAAGGACGCACAGGTTGCCGCCGGCATGGTTCCGGTCTCAGGCGACACGGCCACGACGACCTTCGACCTCCCGCCCGGGCAGTACGGCATCAAGCTGTTCCATGACGTCGATGGCGACGGGAAGATGGGCATGAACCCGTTCGGCATGCCGACCGAGCCGTTTGCGTTCTCGAACAGCGCCCCGGCCCAGTTCGGCCCGGCCAAGTGGGACGCCGCCAAGTTCGATGTCGCGGCCCCCGCGACCTCGCACACGATCAAGTTCAACTAGACCCGGCCCCAGCAGGAGATTTGCCATGAACCTGTCCCGCCGCATGCTGCTGCACGCTGGTCTGATGTCGGGCGCCGCCCTCGCGGTTGCGCCCCGGGTGTTCGCTGAAGAGACGATGCCGGACTGGCATATCGGCTACGAGACGGCGCCGGCGGCGGGCTTCGGCCCGGCCCCGATGCGTCTCATCTCGGGCAAGGTCCCGGCCGGGCTCACCGGCACGCTTTATCGCAATGGCCCGGCGCACTTCAAACATGGCGACGCTTACGCCACGCACTGGTTCGACGGCGATGGCATGATGCAACGCATCAACATCACGGACGGCAAGGCGGTGCATACCGGCCGCTATATCGACACGCAGAAGCGCCGGCTGGAAATGGCGGCGAACAAGTTCCTCGCGCCGGGCTTCGGCACGGTGGGCGACCCGAGCTTCCCGGTCAGTTCGTCGGATGATGTGAACCCTGGCAATATCTCGGCGCTGATGTCGGGCGGCGAACTGCTGGCGCTTTGGGAAGCGGGCTCGGCCTATCGCCTGGATCCGGTGACGCTGGAGACGAAGGGGCTCAAGAGCTGGCGGCCGGATCTGAAAGGCATGCCGTTCCTGGCGCACCCGAAGCGCGATCCGGATGGCCGCGTGTGGAACCTGGCCATCTCGGGACGGCGCATCGGCATCTACAACATCAATCCGGACGGCACGACCAAGGACTTCGGCATGGTCGACATCGGCGCGTCCCACTACATCCACGACTGGACGATGACCGACCGCAAGGTGATCATCCTCTGCCAGCCCTGGATCCAGACGAAGAACATGCCGCCCTTCATCGATGGTTTCGTGTGGAAGCCGGAAGAGGGGATGAAATATCTCATCGCCGACAAGGACGACCTGACCAAGACCCGCTGGGCGCAGGGCCCGGCGCGCGCCTTCTATCACACCGGCGCGGCGTGGGAGGAAAGCGACGGCACGATCCGGCTGGATGCCGCCTTCTATCCGGAGCCCGTGCTTGGCTCGGGCGGCGGGGCGGCGGAAATCCGCGGCAAGGTCTCAGGCGACCAGGCCAGCTCGAAACTCACCATGGTTGTGATCCCGCCGCCAAAGAATGGGACGAGTGGTGACGCCAAGATGGTCGAGACCAACATCGCGGGCGATTTCCCGCAGGTCGATCCGCGCCGCAACGGCCTGTCGCGCAAGCTGACAGCGATGGTGACGGGCTCGGTCGTAAACCAGCCGGGCGGCAGCGCGCTGGCGCTGCAGGACTGGTCGAGCGGCGAGGCGCAGATCTACGATTTCGGCTCGAAATACATGGTCGAGGAGCATCTCTTCATTCCGAAACCGGGCGGGACGTCGGAGAAAGACTCGTGGCTCATCGGCACGGCGATCAACACGCGCGCGCAACGCAGCGAAGTGTGGGCGTTCGACGTCGCCAACATCGAGGGCGGCCCGGTCGCCGTGTGGCAGGCCGACTACGCCTGGCCGCTCGGCTTCCATGGGACGTGGGCCAACGCCTGACCTGAAACTCTTCCCCCGGTTTGCCCGGGGGAAGAGCTGTCACGCGAAAGAGAGCGATCTCCGTAACAAGAATTTAAACGCACGTGGCCGCGAAGCGTCGTAAGGCTGGCTGAAACAAGAGCGCCAGACCGCCGTTCCAGCTGCCCATGACCGTCTATCGCAACGTTGCCTCCCTGATCGTCGCCGTCATGCTGTTGCAGGCGGCGTCCGGCATTCTGAGCATCACCACGCCGCTGGCGTTGAGCTTCATGGGCGCGTCCGCGCTGGGTGTCGGCGCGGTGGCAGCGGCGTTCTCGGCGGGCTTCATGCTCGGCGCCTGGTTTGCGCCCGACATTGTCCGGCAGTTCGGTCACATCCGGGCCTATTCGGCGGCGGCGGCAATCTATGCGGCCGGCATTCTCTCCATGGGTCTCAACTTCGATGCGGTGGCGTGGGCGCTGTTCCGCATGGCGCAGGGCGCGGCCTCGGCGGTGATGTTCACGACGGCCGAGAGCTGGATCGCGGATTCGACGCCCCGCTCGAAGCGCGGCAGCGTGATGGGGCTTTACCAGCTGATGCTGAAGCTCGCGATCTGTGGCGGGCCGCTGCTGATCGTCGATCATGCCGAGGACGACATAAAGCCGTTCATCTGGGCGGGCCTGCTGATGGTGCTGGCGGTGATCCCGCTGTGCGCGACGCAGCGGGCGCAGCCGGTGCTGCCGGATCGCGAGGCGCTGAGCGTCGGGTCGATGCTGAAGATACCGCCGGCGGCGCTTGTCGGCGCTGTGGTGGCGGGGCTCTGCAACACGGGCGTCACCAGCCAGCTGCCGCTGTATGCGCGGGAGCTGCAGCCGGGCGGGGCGAGTGGGGCTGCGGCGACGCTCTACATCGCGGCGATGCTGGGCGGCGTGCTGACGCAATGGCCGGCGGGGCTGATCTCGGACAAGATCGACCGGCGTTTCGTGGTGGCTTTCCTGTCGACGATCGCGCTGGTGGCGTGCATCGCGCTCTATCTGACCGCGGGACGGGTGTCGTTCTCCATCACCGTGATGCTCTCCGCGCTGTGGGGGGCGGGGGCGCTGTCCTTCTATTCTGTCTCGGCCAGTCACGCGACCGACCGGACGGCGTCGGGGCAGATCACGCAGGTGATGTCCGGCATGCTGTTCGTCTGGGCGGCCGGATCGGTGATCGGGCCGCTGCTAACTGGCGCCGTTGCCGATACACGGGCCGGCCAGCCGGGCGTGTTCCTGGCGGTCGCCATCGGTTATTTCGTGCTGGCCGCGGCCAACCTGTCCCGCCTGTTCGTGCGGGGCCGGCCGGACGCGTCGCAACGAACGCCCTTCAGCAGCGTTGCCACCACCAGCGTCGTTCAGGGAAAGGTGGCTGACGAGGCAGAACGTGCCGCTCCCAGCCCTGCTGCCGAGCAGGACAAGGCCGCAGACAAGTTGGACTCCGGCAAGCCCGCCTGAGGGGCCGTGACAGGGTCAAAACGCCCACATTGCGTCAGGGCGCCCGGTGCGGTATCGCCAGCCTCGCGGAGCCGCCAAAGTCTCTTGGTAATGATCTAGGCTCCCCCAAAAGGGCCAGTTTTTCATGAACATTCACGAGCATCAGGCGAAAGAAGTCCTGAAGTCGTTTGGCGCCCCCGTCGCGAAGGGCGTTGCCATCACCTCGCTGGACCAGGCGCAGGCCGCGATCGACGCGCTGCCGGGTCCTCTCTGGGTCGTGAAATCGCAGATCCACGCGGGCGGCCGCGGCAAGGGCAAGTTCGTCGAGAAGGCAGCCGGTGAAAAAGGCGGCGTCCGGCTCGGCTTCTCGAAGGAACAGGCGCTCGAGCACGTCAAAGCGATGCTCGGTCATCACCTCGTCACGGCGCAGACGGGCGCGGCCGGCAAGCAGGTGAACCGCATCTACATCGAAGACGGCGCTGACATCGAAAAAGAACTCTACCTTTCCATGCTGGTTGACCGCGGCACCGGCCACGTCGCCTTCATGGTCTCCACCGAAGGCGGCATGGACATCGAGCAGGTCGCGCACGACACGCCCGAGAAGATCATGACGCTCGACATCGATCCGGTGAAAGGCGTCACCGAGGCTGACTCCAAGAAGATCGCCGACGCGCTGAAGCTCTCGGGCGCTGCGGCCGCCGACATGCTCACGCTGGCCCCGACGCTCTACAAAGCCTTCACGCAGAAGGACATGAGCATGCTGGAAGTGAACCCGCTCATTGTCATGAAGGACGGCCACCTGCGCGTGCTCGACGCGAAGGTGTCGTTCGACGACAACGCGCTGGCGATCAAGGGCCGTCACGACGACATCATCGCCCTGCGCGACACGACGGAAGAAGACGAGAAAGAGATCGCCGCAAAAGAGTGGGACCTCGCCTACATTCCTCTGGATGGCACGATCGGCTGCATGGTCAACGGCGCCGGCCTTGCCATGGCGACGATGGACATCATCAAGCTCTACGGCGAAGAGCCGGCGAACTTCTGCGACGTCGGCGGCGGCGCCGGCAAGGAGAAGGTCGCGGCGGCGTTCAAGATCATCATGCAGGACCCCAAGGTGAAGGGCATCCTCGTGAACATCTTCGGCGGCATCATGAAGTGCGACGTCATCGCGGAAGGCGTGCTCGCCGCCGTGAAAGAGACGAACCTCTCGGTCCCGCTGGTCGTTCGTCTCGAAGGCACCAACGTCGAACTCGGCAAGAAGATCATCAACGAAAGCGGCCTCGCCGTGATCTCGGCCAACGACCTCGACGACGCGGCGCAGAAGATCGTCGCCGCCATCAAGGGCAAATAGGCCTCACGCGCTTTCTCGCCGAACCCATTTTACGCTTTCAAGGCAGACACGATGTCCATCCTGATCGACAAGAACACCAAGGTCCTCACCCAGGGCATGACCGGCAAGACCGGCACGTTCCATACCGAGCAGGGCATCGCCTACGGCACGCAGTTTGTCGGCGGCATCACGCCGGGCAAGGGCGGCCAGAAATGGACCGGCAAGCTGCCGAACGGCGAGACGGTCGAGCGCCCGCTGTTCAACACAGTCGCCGAAGCGCGCGACGCCACCGGCGCCAACGCGACGGTGATCTACGTGCCGCCGTCGGGCTGCGCTGCCGCCATCCTCGAAGCCATCGACGCTGAAATCCCGCTGATCGTCACGATCACGGAGGGCGTGCCGGTGCTCGACATGGTGAAGGTGAAAGACCGCCTGTCGAAGTCGAAATCGCGCCTGATCGGGCCGAACTGCCCGGGCGTGTTGACGCCGGGCGAGTGCAAGATCGGCATCATGCCGGGCAACATCTTCAAGAAAGGCTCGGTCGGCGTTCTCTCACGCTCCGGCACGCTGACCTATGAAGCGGTGTTCCAGACCACGAATGAAGGCCT
>Ga0208492_1001999_pt1 | contig 10982 bp, 9 predicted proteins | sample Subbioar_CSW14AB_FD_184820 | JGI IMG/M metagenome (GOLD analysis project Ga0208492, IMG submission 184820) | Serpentinite rock and fluid subsurface biosphere microbial communities from McLaughlin Reserve, California, USA - CR12Mar_CSW14AB (SPAdes) | ecosystem: Environmental > Terrestrial > Deep...
CAACAAGCGAACAAAAAAGTTACTCTTAGCCAATTATCAATAGTAATAAAGAAAGAGAGATCATTTAGTCCGGTTTCCTATATATACCTCCCCATCCCTCAAATCAGCAGCAAGCTCCCTTATTGTTTTAGTTTCAAATAATCTGATCATATCCTGCTTAATCTGCTTGTACTCAGAATGCATCGGACAGGGTTTGGTTTCAGAACACTTATTCAATCCTAAAATGCATTTTTCCAGCACTTTGTCTTCTCCCATCTGATCAAGCACAGAGCGCACCGGAAGCTTCATTGCCTTCTCAGTCATAAAGAATCCGCCATTGGGCCCACGAACTGAACTCACTACTTTGTTCCCTTTTGACAAAAGCTGCATGATCTTGGCAGTAAAAGAAAACGGAGAATCTATTGCTGCCGCAATAGCAGCAATTCCAAGCTTATTTTGTTCAGAACCTTTTTGTGCAATAAAAATAGTTGCCCTTAGAGCATATTCAGTCGATTTCGAAAACATGAGTTACAATTATCCAATCAGCGATAAATCAGGTGATCAATATAATCATTCTGTCAAAATTGAAATGAATTAATAAATATAAACAGGAATGAATCAATAAAACCGGGACTGCCTTCTATGCAACCTGAACAACATCTCAAACATCTCTCCCCGAAAAACGCTTATTTATAGCAGGTATCATTCACAGATTATAATACATTGATTATCAAATATTAATTAAAGATAAAATTATCTTTAATTAATTCAATTATTTTATATTTACCTAAACAAAAACATCCTGATATGGGCAACACTACTTTTATATCTTATCTGCTGAACCCTAAAAACTGGTGGGTTCCATTGCTTATCATATTCTCTGTCAGCATTGCCGGAGTAAGTATGATTGGAATTCATACCTATACAGAAGCTCCTCCAATCCCCGATTACGTATCTGAAAAAGGAGAGATAATCATACCAGGTTCAGAGATACTTGACGGCCAGGCTGTATTTCAAGAGTATGCACTGATGGAATATGGAAGCATGTTTGGAGATGGAGCTAACCGCGGGCCTGATTATACAGCCGAGGCTCTGCACCGTATGTCGGAATATATGAATGACTATTACAAATCCCGACTAAATACCGGAGACAATAGCGAATTTACAGTAAAAGGAGCGCAGGAGCAGGTCAGATCAGAAATAAAAACCAATCGTTATGAAAAAGCCAACAACAAGGTAACTCTTACGGAATCGCAAATTACAGCACTATCAAGTCTGCAGGAGTATTACAAGAACGTTTTCATGAATCCAAAACATTCAGACTCCTTCAAACCGGCAGGGTATATCAACAATGAAAAAGAAATCAAAGCCCTGACAGCATTCTTCTTCTGGGGGGCATGGGTTTGCGGAACCGAAAGGCCGGGTGAAAAGTATAGTTATACTCATAACTGGCCATTTGACCCTATGGCTGGTAACAATCCGACGTCGGCTACAATATTATGGAGTATTATCGGATCACTTGGCCTTATACTCGGACTTGGAATTGTAATGTACTATTACGGCAAACTGGATCAGCTGGAAGACAGCAGCTACACAAGCAAAGCTCAGGCATTTATGACCAGACATGAAATATCAGAGTTCAAACCGGACAAAATCCAGAAATCAACTTATAAATTCTTTTATGTAGCCATGCTGCTGTTTGCTATTCAGGTACTGTCAGGAATTTTAACCGTTCATGATTTTGTTGGTTTCGTTAATTTCTTTGGCTACAATATTTCTGAATATCTCCCGGTAACCATTACCCGAAGCTGGCATGTTCAGCTTTCATTACTTTGGATCTCAGCTTGCTGGATCGGAGCCTCATTTTTCATGATGTCGCTTGTATCTCCCCAACAACCTAAAGGGCAGATAAAATTGATAAACAGCATTTTCTGGATTACCATTCTGCTGGTTGGAGGCTCGCTGACGGGAATGCTACTGGGTCCCAAAGGTCTGTTATCAAAAACCTGGTACTGGTTCGGACATCAGGGCTGGGAATATGTAGAACTGGGCAAAGTCTGGCAGATAATGTTAGGTATTGTATTTGTACTGTGGGCTATTAGTATTTACAGGGGTATTAAACCGGTAATGAAGCTTAAGCAACCCTGGGCTTTACCCAACTGGCTGGTTTATACCACATTTAGTATTATTCTGCTTTTGATATCAGGGTTCATTGCAACTCCAAAAACCAATTTCGTAATTGCCGACTTCTGGAGATGGATGGTTGTTCATATGTGGGCTGAGGCGTTCTTTGAGGTATTCACAACGGTATTGATTGGCTATTTTATGGTTGTAATGGGGCTGATAAGCAAAAATGCCGCAATCAGGGTAATTTATCTGGCAACTCTTCTGTTCCTGGGTTCGGGATTACTCGGCATATCGCATAACTTTTACTGGAACGCAAAACCTGTGGGAACCATGGCCCTCGGCTCCGTGTTCTCTACACTTCAGGTTGTTCCTTTAGTTTTACTTACACTGGAAGCCTGGCGTTTCAGCAAACTTCCAAAGATTCTGGAAGACAAACACAATCATATTAATGACCCCAAAAAACAGTTTGGATTTAATGAAGTATTCCTGTTTCTTCTGGCTGTCAACTTCTGGAACTTCTTCGGGGCAGGTGTGTTAGGTTTCATTATCAATCTGCCGATAGCCAATTATTATGAGCATGGCACCTACCTCACAGTCAATCACGGACATGCAGCATTAATGGGCGTTTATGGCAATCTGGCTCTGGCAACCGTACTATTTTGTTCACAGTTACTGATTAAGGCCGATTGGTGGAAGCCGGTCACCTTAAAAACAGTATTCTGGTCAGTAAATATCGGATTATTGTTAATGGTATTTCTGGATCTCTTTCCTGCCGGACTGCTTCAGTTTAAATCCGTAACGGAAAACGGATTATGGTATGCCAGAAGTTCTGCATTTATTGAAAGCACCGCATTTCAGAATCTGACATGGCTCCGCATCATTGGAGGATCAATATTTACCCTCGGTGGAGTAGCCCCTTTAGTTTGGTTTATGATGCGAAGTGTCAAAGGACTAAAAAAGTAAACAGATAAAATCTGAAAGAAAGGGTGTTAAATATTGTTAAAGCATGCCCCAGAGATAAAGAAAAAGGAATACTTTCGCGTAAACGGATATACACAATTAAATATAATTGAAGTTTTACTGATTTACCTTATCTTTGCAGAATGTTTAAAAACAAGCTTAACCTATCCCTAAGCGTATTGGTTGTCGTCATAATTGCATTTACAGGCTGTAAAAGCAATTATGAAAAATTACGTGCAAGCAGTGACATCGCGAAAAAATACCGCGAGGCTGTGCGTTATTATGAGAAAAAAGACTACAGTAAAGCTTTAGGATTGTTCGATGATCTTGTTCAGAAATATCGTGGAACGGCAGAAGCTGAAGATTTATCTTACTATTTTGCCTACACTCATTATAAGATGAGAGATTATACCACAGCCAGGTATCATTTCAAAGTATTTGCAGATACTTATGGTTCCAGTGCCAAAGCAGAGGAATGTCGTTTCATGGCGGCTTATTGCTTTTATCTTGAATCACCTGTTTTTTCGCTGGATCAGGAAAATACAATTAAGGCAATCGAATCCCTTCAGCTATTCATTAACTTGTATCCGAAAAGCGACCGGGTTCCTGAAGCAAGTAAACTTATCGGCAACCTGCGTGATAAGCTTGAGATGAAATCTTTTGCGAATGCAAAACTATTTCTTGATATCGGAGATTATAAATCGGCTGTGATTGCTTTCAGAAATTCTGCACGCGATTTTCCTGATACCAAATATGCCGAAGAAATGGAATTTCTGACGATCAAGGCACAAGCTTTATATGCAAAATCAAGCTTTGAGACTAAGCAGGAGGAACGCTACAATGAGGCGATAAAAATGTATGAAGAATTTGTACAGAATTATCCAAACAGTAAATATCTTAAAGAGGCAGAAAATATAAAGAAAACCAGTCTGAAAGCTATTGTTGATGTGAAGAAACTTCTTGCTGCTCAGGAAGCTGAAATGAAAGAGCTTCAGGAGAGGGCAAAAGCTACAGAGGGAGTTAAGAAGTCTAAAAAAGAAGAAACTAAAGAAACTAAAAACAAGTAAAATGAGTACAACAAAACCAGTTATTCCAAACAGCACAATAACGCGTGATGTTCGTGAGTTAGATAAAAAAACTGATAATATTTATGAGTCAATTGTTATTATCAGCAAACGTGCTAACCAGATTGCGAATAACCTGAAAGAGGAACTTCACGGTAAACTGGCGGAATTTGCATCTTCAAATGACAATTTGGAAGAGGTATTCGAGAACCGTGAACAAATTGAAATCTCTAAACACTATGAGCGTATGCCAAAGCCAACGCTGATTGCTGTTGATGAGTTTTTACACGATAAGGTTTATTTCCGCAATCCTTCTAAAGAGCAAAACTAAAGCAAGGGAGCAAAGCCTTAAAGGCTGCGCACCATGCATGCTTTCGGATGGGTAGAATCATGCCCTATGCTTACAAATAAAAATATACTACTTGGCGTTTGCGGCAGTATTGCCAGTTATAAATCAGCTACATTAACACGCTTGCTGGTAAAAGCTGGTGCAAACGTCAGGATAGTCATGACCAGAGATGCCTGTAATTTCATTACTCCCCTCACTCTGTCAACTCTTTCCAAACAACCGGTACTGACTGAGTATTTTGATCCTCAAACCGGATCCTGGAATAATCATGTTGAACTGGGCCTGTGGGCGGATTTAATGATCATTGCTCCCTCAAGTGCCAATACACTTGCGAAGTTTGCCAATGGGCTTTGCGACAATTTACTTTCTGCAGTCTATCTTTCTGCAAAATGCCCGGTTTATTTCGCACCTGCTATGGATCTGGACATGTGGAAACACCCGGCAACACAAAAAAATATCAGCTCATTAATTGAATATGGCAATATCCTGATCAATCCTGAACATGGGGAGTTAGCCAGCGGACTTATTGGTGAAGGCAGAATGGCCGAACCTGAGGACATCGTTCGTTTTATTGAGAACGGACTAAAAAAAAAACTTCTGCTGACCGGTAAAAAAGCCCTGGTTACTGCAGGACCAACCTACGAAGCCATTGATCCTGTCAGGTTTATAGGGAATCATTCCTCGGGCAAAATGGGTTTTGCCCTTGCTGAAGAACTTGCTTCTCTCGGAGCCGAAGTTACATTGATCAGCGGTCCAACAAGTCTCGACGTAAAAAATCCTGCAATTGTAAGAATTGACGTAACCTCAGCTGAGGAAATGCTTAATGCAACTCTTTCTTATTTCCCTGATAGTGATATTTCCATAATGAGCGCAGCTGTTGCCGATTATAAGCCCAAAGAAGTTTCCGGGATAAAAATCAAAAAGCAAAATGATGAATTTCAGCTCCATCTGACTAAAACACAGGATATACTCGCCACGCTTGGAAGCCGGAAAAAGAAAGGCCAGATACTGGTAGGCTTTGCCTTGGAGACAAATGATGAAGAAGCAAATGCTATCGGAAAACTCCAGAGAAAAAATCTGGATTTCATTGTTCTTAACTCAATGAATGACAAAGGAGCGACATTCAGACACGATAATAATAAAATTACTCTCATTGACAGATCTTTAAATAAACAGGTTTTTGATTTAAAACCGAAAGATCAGGTTGCTGCAGATATCTGTAAAAAAGTATTAGATTTAATAAAATGAAATATCTTTTACTCATTGGCTTCTTCCTGATACCCCCTATCCTTTCAGCGCAGGATTTGAACGCCCGTGTACAGATACTTGCACCGCAAATATCAAATTCCAATAAAAGGATCCTGGATATTCTGGGCGGTAGCATAAAGGATTTTCTCAATGGCAGAAGGTGGTCGACAGATGCATTGCAGGCACAGGAAAGAATAGACTGTAATTTTGTAATAACCATTACCGACTGGGATGGTTCCAGCAATTTTAAAGCTGAAGCACAGATTCAATCCAGCAGACCCGTATTTAATAGTACATACAGCAGCACGTTGTTAAATATCACTGACAAAGATTTTGGTTTTACCTATTCCGAAGGGCAGGCATTGGATTTCTCCGAACAAAACTATATTACCAACCTGAGTTCACTTCTGGCTTTTTATGCTTATATTATCACCGGGTTGGATTACGATACCTTTTCAAGGTTCGGAGGAACACCTTATTTCCAGAAAGCACAAACCGTACTCAATAATGCACAAACTTCACCCAATACCGGATGGAAAGCTATTGAAAACCTGCGCAACCGATTCTGGCTGGTTGAAAATCTGACAAACAAATCTTATAACCCGATTCGTGAAGCGCTGTACACATACCACAGAGACGGGCTGGACATTATGGCCGAAAGCCAGTCAAAAGGCCGTAAAGCGGTACTTTCAATCCTTCCGCAATTGCAAAAAATTGATAAGCAAAAACAGGGATCCGTATTATATCAGGTATTTTTCACAGCCAAATCCAATGAAATTGTCAGCATTTTAAGTGCGGCCGATTCCCAGGACAGAATCAAAGCATTCAACGTGCTTTCTCAGGTTGATCCGGCTAACAGCCTTAAATATGAACTGCTGAAAAAAAACAGATAGTCTGAAAGTATTTTTAATAAGCCTATTAATTCATAATATTAATTTAGCTCAAATCCATTTTAATACATGCTCAAGCGACTGGTAATTAAAAACTATGCATTAATTGACAACCTCGATATCTCATTTTCAGATGAGCTTAATATCATGACCGGAGAGACCGGAGCAGGTAAATCAATTATTCTTGGCGCATTGTCTTTGATTTTAGGTCAGCGGGCAGAAAGCAAATATTTCTTTAATCAGCAACAGAAATGTATTATCGAAGGCTCATTTCTGATCAATGAATTTCACCTGGACGATTTTTTCAAAGAAAATGATCTTGATTATGACAGGGAAACCGTTCTGCGCCGTGAAATATCTTCAGATGGCAAATCAAGAGCCTTCATTAATGATACCCCTGTAAATCTCAGCACCTTAAAATATCTTGGCGAGAAACTCATCGATGTTCATTCGCAGCATGCTACTCTGGAAATAAATGACGAAAGTTTTCAGCTACTGGTTATTGATACCATTGCCAATAACGGGGATTTATTAAAAAAGTATAAGGAAACATATAAATCTTACAGACAGGCAGAATCAAAACTGAGGGAACTGATCAGCAAAAGTGAACTTTCCAAAAATGAATTAGATTACCTCCAGTTTCAGTTTGATGAGCTTCAAAAGGCGGCATTAACAGCAGGCGAACAGGAAGAGCTGGAGCAGGAACAAGACACGCTGACCCACGCCGAAGAAATCAAAAGAAATCTGCTGGGATGTATTGCTGCATTAAATGAAAATGAGCCGTCTGCAGTCATCATGCTGAAAGAAGCACTCCTGCAGCTGAATAGTGCAGAAAAATACAATCCGGAGATCAGAGAGTTAAGCGAGCGTCTCAACAGTTGCCTTATAGAAGTAAAAGACATTCTTTCTGAAGTCGGTCATATCGAGCAGAACAGCATGATCAATGAGGCAAGACTGGAAGAAGTAAATACCCGGCTTGATCTGATTTATTCTCTTCAGAAAAAACACAGGGTCAGTACAGATTCTGAGCTGATAGCCGTCAGGGAAGATATATCTGAAAAATTAAATCATATTTTATTTGCTGATGAGGATATTGAAAAATTAAAAGAACAGAATACTAAATTATTAAAAGAATTATCCGGATTAGCCGATGAATTAAGTAAGAGCAGAGCACAAAGTATCCCCAAAGTAGAATCAAGTGTGAGTGAAATTCTAAAGGAAATCGGGATGCCGAATGCCATACTGAGTATACAGAATGATTTACTTCCAGAAGCCAGGTTTGACATCTCCGGGAAAGATCAGATTAAATTTTTATTCAGTGCAAATAAAGGCCAGGCTCCGCAGCCGATGAATAAAGTGGCCTCCGGAGGTGAGTTATCGAGGCTGATGCTGAGTATTAAGTCGCTGATTGCCATGCACACCGCATTACCTACTATTATCTTTGATGAAATAGATACCGGCATTTCCGGCGAAATTGCCCTGAAAGTTGGCAATATCATGGAAAAACTATCCCGGAACATGCAGGTAATTGCAATTACACATTTACCTCAGATTGCATGTAAAGGAGATTCTCATTATATCGTGTACAAGGAAGAAAAGGCTGATATTACCTATAGCAATATTAAGAAATTAGAGCAGGAAGACAGAATCATGGAACTTGCTAAAATGCTCAGCGGAAATAATCCGGGCGAATCCGCCATACAAAATGCCAGGGAATTACTCTTAAATCATTAAACAGTTTAAGAATTAGAGATTAATAATAACTTTACCTTTTTATTCACGTCAAAAACAAAAATTAATCATATGTACAACTTACTGAAAGGTAAAAGAGGTATCATTTCAGGCGCATTAGACCAAAATTCAATTGCCTGGAAAGTTGCAGAGAAGGCTCATGAAGAAGGTGCTTCATTCGTTCTGACCAATGCGCCGATTGCAATGCGAATGGGCGAGATCAACACACTTGCGGAGGCAACGGGTTCTCAAATTATTCCTGCCGATGCTACCAGCGTAGAAGATCTGACCAACTTATTTACCCAATCACAGGAGATTCTTGGAGGAAAAATTGATTTTGTTCTTCACTCTATCGGAATGAGCGTGAATATCCGCAAGAAGATTCCTTATCCTGAATTGAATTATGAGTATTTTCAAAAAGGCATCGATGTTTCTGCAATGTCATTACATAAAATGTTAAGTGTTGCAAAAAAGCTTGATGCAATTAATGAATGGGGAAGTGTTGTTGCCCTGACTTATATGGCAGCACAGCGTACCTATCCGTTCTATACTGACATGGCGGATATTAAAGCAATGCTCGAATCTATTGCAAGAAGTTTCGGATATCATTACGGTGTAGACAAAAAGGTGCGTATCAATACTGTTTCCCAGTCGCCGACTAAAACTACCGCCGGTACAGGAATTAAAGGATTCGGTGATTTCTATGATTATGCAGATGCTATTGCACCACTGGGAAATGCAGATGCTGAATCTTGTGCTGATTACTGTATCACCTTGTTCTCTGATCTTACCCGTATGGTTACCATGCAGAATCTTTTCCATGACGGAGGATATTCTTCAACCGGAGTAAGCGATAAAGTACTTTACAATTTAGGGGTGGATAAAGAATAAAAGCGCCCGGATTTTTTATAAAAAAAGCCTGAGAACACTATTCTCAGGCTTTTTTTATAAAAATTTTAAAGCGATTCAATTAATACGATCTTAACCTTTATGGTGCCGGGAGGACTTATTGTCCCAATCCCGTCAGAACTCTGTATTTCCATCACAATTTGTCCTGACCGGGTGAGGTAGCTATACGATACCCCGTTATAAACCTGTGGAATCTGCTCATAAGTTCCATTTTCAAATGAAACGTATACCAGTACCCCTCCATAATCATTGAAGTAATTATCGATTTCAGGCATATTGATAGAAGCCGTATAAGCACGTCCTCCATCAAGCTTAATCCAGTTTGAGGCATTTAAGGTTGTGTGAATGGTACGATTCGGAACGATTTGCTCCTTTTTACATCCTGCACCAAAAAACAGCAGGATAATTGAAAGTAGAAGAATGGGCTTTTTCATAATCTTAAATACAGGAATAGTCTGTATAGTTAAGACGTAAAAAAGGGCTGATAGTTGCATACCAGCCCTTTTTTATTTTTCATTGCAGAGAATAAAGAATTAATCTTCCTTTTTCTCTTCTTTCTTCTTTTTAGAAGTTTTATTCTTACCAAGAATACGTATTTCTTCCTTCTCCTTATCGTAATCCACTTCCATGGTATCTCCTTCTGTAAGTTCTCCCTTAAGGATCTCCTCGGCTATTGGATCTTCCAGATACTTCTGAATTGCACGTTTTAAAGGACGAGCCCCGAAGTTGGAATCATAACCCTTCTCAGCGATAAACTCTTTCGCAGCCTCGGTGAGCTTAATTTCGTAGCCAAGTGTATGAATACGGGCAAACAGTGATCTAAGCTCAATGTCAATGATCTTGAAGATATCCTCTTTGGTCAGTGAATTAAACACAACCACATCATCTACACGGTTAAGGAATTCAGGAGCAAATGCACGTTTTAACGCATTCTCAATAACGCTTCTTGAATAGGAATCAGACTGAGAAGATTTTGCTGTGGTACTGAAACCAACTCCCTGTCCGAAATCTTTCAACTGACGTGCTCCGATATTAGAGGTCATAATAATAATTGTATTTCGGAAATCCACTTTACGACCTAAACTATCTGTCAACTGTCCCTCATCCAGCACCTGCAATAAAATATTGAACACATCCGGATGAGCTTTTTCAATTTCATCCAGAAGAACCACTGCATAAGGCTTTCTCCTTACTTTTTCAGTCAGTTGTCCGCCTTCCTCATAACCTACATATCCCGGAGGCGCTCCTACCAAACGTGATACCGCGAATTTCTCCATGTATTCGCTCATATCAACCTGAATCAATGCATCTTCTGTATCAAACATAAAGCGTGCAAGCTCTTTGGCAAGCTCGGTTTTTCCAACACCTGTCGGGCCAAGGAATATAAATGAACCGATTGGTTTTTTAGGATCTTTCAATCCTGCCCGCGTGCGCTGAATAGCTTTTGTAAGTTTTTTAACCGCATCTTCCTGACCAATTACCCGGCTATTGATCGCATCAAACATTCCCAGAAGTTTCGCACTGTCAGTCTGACCGACACGCTGAACCGGAATACCGGTCATCATAGAAACCACTTCAGCAACATTATCTTCAGTTACAGTATAGCGCTTGGTTTTAGTCTCTGCTTCCCACTCACTTTTAGCTCTTTCCAATTCTTCCAGAAGATTCTTTTCGGTATCGCGAAGTTTAGCAGCTTCCTCATATTTCTGGCTGCGTACCACTTTA
>Ga0208492_1002000_pt1 | contig 10972 bp, 10 predicted proteins | sample Subbioar_CSW14AB_FD_184820 | JGI IMG/M metagenome (GOLD analysis project Ga0208492, IMG submission 184820) | Serpentinite rock and fluid subsurface biosphere microbial communities from McLaughlin Reserve, California, USA - CR12Mar_CSW14AB (SPAdes) | ecosystem: Environmental > Terrestrial > Deep...
CGGCCATGCTGGGCATCATCCCGGCCGGCTTCTCGATGAAGGCGGACGCCACCTATCAGGGCGACTGCTCGCAAGCCGAGATCGACAAGGCGCGCGAGCGCTATCTGCGTGACAACCCGGGCGCGACCCTGGCCCAGTAATCCACGAAGCAGTCCCGTCCTCCGACGGAAACGAAAACGCCCCGCAGGAAGCTGCGGGGCGTTCTTGTGTCTGCAGTGTCTTCGGAACGCGAAGGTCAGTCGGGAATGCCGGCGATACGTCGCCTCCGCGTGTCCCAGGCCGCCATCATCACCGCGACCGCAACGACGCCGGCGCCGGCCCAGACCTGCCAGCGTGGAACTTCGGCAAAGAAGACGTAGCCGAGGATCGCGCTCCAGATCAGCGCCGTGTATTCCGCCGCCGCAACGTTCTGCGCCTGAGCCCGCGAGTAGGCGGTGGTCAGCAGGAACCACATCGCGAAACCGACAAGGCCGGTCGCCGCGAACAGCGGCAAGTCCACCGCCGCCGGCGCAGCCCCCAGCGCAATCGCGAAGGGGAGGAGGTAAAGGCCGGGGAAGACGTTGCTGAGGAAGGCCGTCGTCACCGCGTCGTCATTCCGCGCCAGCTGCCGCAGCAGCACCATGGAAAGCGCATAGAGAAATGCCGCCGCCACACCGGAGGAGATGCCCTCGAGCCGCCGCGTGTTTTCAATCACGCCTTCAGCGCCCTGAACGGTCACCAGCACGCCCATGAAGCCGATCCCCAGCGCCAGCATCGCCGCCGGCCGGATCTTCTCGCCCAGCAGCCATGCCGCCAGCGGCGCGATCATGAGCGGCGCGCAGAAGATCAGCACTGTCGCTTCCGCGATCGGCAGGATGGTGAGGCAGTTGAAGAACAGGACAGAGCAGATCGCGATCACGATCGACCGCAACGCATGCCGCCGCAGGCCGCGCCTGTCCGGAAATTTCCGCTTCAGCGCCAGCACGGTCGCTCCAGAGAAGAGTGCGCCGAACGCGTAGCGCGATGTCGCGATCAGCACGGCGCCGTAGGCCGCGCCGAGACCCTTCACCAACGCATCCAGCACGCAACCCAGCATCACGCCGACAACGGCGATGGCGAGGGGAGGCGGGGAAAAACTGGCGCGCGCGACGGGCGGATCGATCATGGGCCCTTCCATCACGGCGGCTCGGGTGGCGCAACGCCAGCGACGTGCGTCGGAGCGTGTCCGCATGCCCTTACGGAAGCGTCTGTTGGATCAGAAAACTTGCGAATAACGGGCAATTTAGGCATGTTCCGCGCACCTTCAGGGCGGGCCAAGCGCGATACCACGACGAATCGCGGGGAAGTCGTCCATTTTCAATGTGTTAGAGGACGACCAATGAGCGAACTTTCGCTATGGCTGCCCATTATCGCGGGCGTTATTGCCCTCGGTTATGGCCTGTTCACGACCCAGAAGCTGATGGCCCTGCCGACCGGCACCGCAAGGATGCAGGAGATCGCCAAGGCCATTCAGGAAGGCGCCAACGCCTTCCTCAACCGCCAGTATCGCACGATCGGTATCATCGGCGTTGTGGTCGCGGTTCTGATCGCGATCTTCTTCCGCAACTGGGAGGCCCCGCTGGGCTTCGTCATCGGCGCCGTCCTCTCGGGCGCTGCCGGCTATATCGGCATGAAGATCTCGGTGCAGGCCAACGTCCGCACCACTGAGGCGTCCTCGAAGGGACTGGCCCAGGGCCTCGCCGTCGCATTCCAGTCGGGCGCCGTCACGGGCATGCTCGTCGTCGGTCTCGCGATCATCGGCCTCGGCGGCTACTACGCGCTGCTCACCGCCGGCCTCAACAACCCGCCGGGCGACCGCGTGGTCATCGACGCGATGGTCTCGCTGGGTCTCGGCGCTTCGCTGATCTCCATCTTCGCCCGTCTCGGCGGCGGTATCTTCACCAAGGGCGCCGACGTCGGCGGCGACATGGTGGGCAAGGTCGAAGCCGGCATTCCGGAAGATGATCCGCGCAACCCGGCCACGATCGCGGACAACGTGGGCGACAACGTCGGCGACTGCGCCGGCATGGCCGCCGACCTGTTCGAAACCTACGCGGTGACCATCGTCGCCACGATGGTTCTCGCCTCCATCTCCTTCGCTGGAACCAACCAGGCCGGCATGATGGCGCTGCCGCTTCTGATCGCGGGCGTCTGCATCGTCACCTCGATCATCGGCACCTACTTCGTTCGCCTGTCGAAAGACTCGCGCAACGTGATGGGCGCTCTCTACAAGGGCTTCATCGCCTCCGCCGTGCTCTCTGTTCCGGCGCTCTACGGCGCGCTCTATCTCGCGCTCGGCGATCCGATGACGCAGGCGGTCACCATGTCCGACTCGCTGGGTACGTCGATCCCGGTCATGAACCTGTTCTGGTGCGGTGTTGCCGGCCTTGTCGTCACCGGCCTGATCGTCTGGATCACGGAATACTACACCGGCGTCGGCTATCGTCCGGTGCGCTCGATCGCTCAGGCCTCGGTCTCCGGTCACGGGACCAACGTGATCCAGGGTCTCGCCGTCTCGCTCGAAGCGTGCGCGGTTCCGGCCCTGATCATCATCGGCGGCATCATCTTCACCTACACCGCGGCCGGCCTCATCGGCATCGGCATCGCCGTCACCACGATGCTGGCGCTCGCCGGCATGGTCGTGGCGCTCGACGCCTTCGGCCCGGTCACCGACAACGCCGGCGGCATCGCCGAAATGTCGGGCCTCGATGACTCGGTCCGCGAAACCACCGACACGCTCGACGCCGTCGGCAACACGACCAAGGCCGTCACCAAGGGCTACGCGATCGGCTCGGCCGGTCTCGGCGCGCTGGTGCTGTTCGCCGCCTTCACGACCGACCTGGACTTCTTCTCGCAGAACGCGCCGGAAGGCTCGCTGCTGGCAGGTGTGCAGGCCGACTTCTCGCTGTCCAACCCGTACGTCGTGGTCGGCTTGCTGTTCGGCGGCCTGCTGCCGTTCCTGTTCGGCGGCATGTCGATGATGGCCGTGGGTCGCGCGGCGCAGTCGGTGGTCGAGGAAGTCCGCCGTCAGTTCCGCGAGATCAAGGGCATCATGGATTACTCGGCCAAGCCGGACTACGGTCGCGCCGTGGACATGCTGACCAAGGCCGCGATCAAGGAAATGATCGTTCCGTCGCTGCTGCCGGTCCTGTCGCCCATCGTGCTGTTCCTCGGCATCTGGGGCATCGGCGCCGCCATCGGCCTCGACCAGCCGGCTGCCATCGGCCAGGCCCTCTCGGCCCTCGGCGCGATGCTGCTCGGCGTGATCGTGACCGGCCTCTTCGTCGCCATCTCGATGACCTCGGGCGGCGGCGCGTGGGACAACGCCAAGAAGTCCTTCGAGGACGGCTTCCGTGACAAGGACGGCGTCGTTCACAAGAAGGGTTCGGACGCCCACAAGGCCTCCGTCACCGGCGACACCGTCGGCGACCCCTACAAGGACACGGCCGGTCCGGCCGTGAACCCGATGATCAAGATCACCAACATCATCGCGCTGCTGATGCTGGCGGCGATGGCGGGCGGCCACTAACACCGCACCGATCTGAAAATGCAGCGGGCCCCGGAGCAATCCGGGGCCCGTTTGTTTTTGGGCTACCTAGCCCGCCGGCGGTGTCCCGCCCGAGGCAAGATGGTCGCCAAGGAAGTAGGGCCAGACGAACAAGCCGAACAACCCGGCCCAGAAGCCAAGCTTCGCGTAGCCGATCGTGAACAGCCAGCCGATGAACCAGATCAGGCCCAGTCCGCCGTGCTGCTGGATGTGAATGCGCCGAGGGACGTCCGCCATTGCAGTATCTCCCAGAGATGAAGCCTGAGCCTCGATCCTTGCGCGGACTTTGACCACGGTCAAAACGCGGTCATTCGCCTGCTGACAACCCGCTGTCAGCACGCCCATGCGCCTATGTCCGCATCAGACTGCGGAGCTACGCCATGCATCTCGTCCGCTACCACGTCGCCGTCTCGCTTGACGGTTTCATCGCCCCGCCAGATGGCAGCGCCGTCTGGCTCGAGCCCTATGGCAAGGTCGCGATGGGGTTCATCGGCCCATGGATGCAGCAGATCGGCGGCATCGTTGTTGGCCGGGCGACTTACGACCAGGCGATCGGCATGGGCGGCTGGATGTGGGGCAAGACGCCCGCGCTGGTGATGACCTCGCGCCCCGTCTCCAAAGGCCCGCAGACCATCGAGACCCATGGCGGTGATCCAGCCGAAGGTCTCGCCCGTCTGCGCAAGCGCATGGCGGATCAGGATCTCGACACCGACATCTGGTTGTTCGGCGGTGGCGTCACCGCCGGCCTGTTCCTGAAGCACAACCTGATCGATCTCGTCGAACTCGCCGTCGTGCCGGTCGCGCTTGGAAAGGGCAGGCCGCTGTTCGCTGATGTCGAGACCCAGCTCACCTTCGAACACGCCGCCGCGCAGCCCATCGGCATGGGTGTGGTGGTCAACAGCTACCGTCGACAGCTCCCTGCGGTCACTCGCCGCCGTACTGGATCTCGTTCCTGACCTTGTAGCCCGTGATCGGGAAGTCGGTGAAATAGCCATCGATGCCCAGCGCGATGAAACGCTTCATCGCCGCTTCCACCGGCTCGCCCTTCACCGGCGGCGCGTCATCGCGGAACGTCCACGGGTGCACCTTGATGCCCTTGGCGTGCGCCGCCTCGACAATGCCGGTCGACTTTCCGTCAGCGCCGATCAGCATGCCGAGGTTGGGACCCAGCCCCTGCCAGAACGGCGCGCCCGGCTTGGCCATCGCCGCGTCATAGCCTTCCTTGTCCGCCACCAGCATCACCACGGGCAGGTCGGTCATGCCGTCGATCTTCTGCACGAAGTCCGGCTCGAAGGACTGGATGAACACCGGCGACCCCGCGCCATCCATGCCGTGCTTCTTCAGCGTGGTGAGAATCTTCTCCGCCATGTCGGGATGGCCGACCGAGGCGAAATACGCCGGCGATTTGGCCTCCGGATAGACGCACACCGGTTTGCTCGCCACCGTCACGCGCGACTTCGCGAGGTCGAGTACTTCGTCGAAGGTCGGGATCTTGTAGAGCCCGTCGAACACTTTCGGACGGCCGGGGAAAGGTTGTACGGCGCGCAATGTCCTGATCTCGGCCAGCGTGAAGTCCGACACCCACCAGTCGTCGCGGCCTTCGTATTCCGGATCGGTTGAACGCCGCTTGCGCTTGGCGAACTCCGGCTTGCTCGCGACATTGGTCGTGCTCGAGAGGTAGGTGTCATGCCGCACCACCAGCGCGCCATCCTTGGTCAGCACCAGGTCCGGCTCGATGCAGTCAGCGCCATCATTGAGCGCGCGCTGATAGGCTTCCAGCGTGTGCTCGGGCAGGGCGCCCGAGGCGCCGCGATGGCCGATGACGATCGGCTTCTCGCGCCCCAGCGTCGGGTACATCCATCCGCCCGCAGCCCCGCTGGAAGATCCGCTCTCCAGCGAACCGCAGCTCGCGAGCAAAAGCGCCGGGGCCAGAATGAGAGTCGTCAGAATGCGTTTGTTCATCATGGGACAGGACCATGCTCATGTGACGCTGCAATGTCGAGAGGGCCGGGGCAGCCGAGATCAGACCCCCGCCCGTCGCCGTGCCCGCAGGTTCGCCTCCAGCGAATTGACGCGTGACACCCGCGGGGTCGCCAGTTCATTCCGGCGCGCCGACAGCAGCAGGCGATAATGGCGCGGCGCCTCGCCGAACCAGCGGCGGCAGCTGCGGGTGAAGGCCGATGAATCGGCATAGCCCAGAATGTTCGCAATCTGGGTCAACGGCACGGCCGGCTGTGACAGCAGCGATTCCGCCCAGTCGCGGCGCGCCTCGTCCTTGATCTTCTCGAAGCTCGATCCTTCGTTCTTCAACCTCCGTTGCAGCGTGCGCGCATGCAGGCCCAGCGCGCCGGCCGCCTGTTCGGGCGTGAACTCGCCGCTGATCAACAGCCCGCGCGCCATGCTGGCCACGCTCTGCGAATAGGTCTTGTCGTTCGGCCGGGCGAGGCGGATCAGCAGCGCCTCCGCCGTCTCACGCAACTGCGCTGAAGCGCCTGGCCGCCACACGTCCAGCTGGCTGCGTTCGATGGTGATGCCCATCGACCGCTGATCGAATTTCGGCGTCACGCCGAATACCTTGCGATAGACACTCATCGGCGATAGCGGCGCGTGCGTGAAGGTGACTTCGACGGGCAGGTAGGTCTTGCCGACCAGCTGCTTCAACACGCGATGTATGGTGGACATCATGCGCTCGTCATTCTGCTCGCGCGCCGTGTCGTCGCTGAGTTGCGCGTGACACGACAGAAGGTCGCATGACGTACGCGGAATGCGCGACAGTGTGAGCACGGCTGTCGGATTGTGGATGTGCAGGAAGCGCGACGCCATGCTCACGCCGTCGCGCGGCGTTGCGGCGTTCGCGATGGCGATCGCCAGCGCGCCGAGCACCGATGTTGTCTGGCGCTGTCCCATCAGCAGGCCGAAATCCTTGCGCCGCAGGCGTTGCGCTGCAATCGCCTGGGATGCGACGAATTTCTTCATCGGCAGGTAGAGATCCGGATCGGCCAGCATGCGCCGGTCCACATCGGCTTCCGCCAGAATCGAATCGGCGTCCCCGCCGAGTTCGGTGACGAGGTCGGCGAAGCCGGCCCACGCGCTGGCGCGAATGATATCCTTCATGCTCGCAAACCTGCGGCGGGATGCCGCCAGCTTTGTCATCGCATTGTCGCGAAATGACAAGTCCGTGTCGGGCGCGGAAAAGCGCCGGACCGGAGGATGCCTTACATGGTGTGCCAGTCGTCCGAAGGTAGACCCGCCCCTGCAAACCGCACCCTCCAAAGCAGAGCCGCGCCCCCGTGTCCTCATCGTGGATGACGCGGGCGGCATGCGCGCCTACCTGCGCATCATCCTTTCCGCCGCTGGTTTCGACTGCCACGAGGCCGCCGATGGCGCGGAGGGCTTCGACGCCGTGCTCAAGGGCAATATCGACCTGGTGGTCACCGATCTCGACATGCCGGTGATGGATGGTTTTGCCCTGGTGTCGGCGATCAGCCTGCTGCCCGCCGCCCGGGGCCGTCCGCCCGTGATCGTGGTGTCCGGCCTCTTGGACGAAACCCTTGCGGAAAGGCGGCCTGAGCTTCGGTCCGCCACCGCCCTGCTGGCCAAGCCGGTCCAGCCGGCCGACCTCCTGAAAGCCGTCGCCCGCGCCATGGGCATTCGCGCCCCGCAAGGCTGACTGGCGCCCCGGATTCTTGACGGAACCGGCCCAAAGGAGCATCTGGGCCGCTCATGAAAAAGCTGGTCGCCTTTCTCAACAACATGGATGCGCAGGTCTGGCGCACCGTCTGGGTGTCGCTGGCCCTGCTGGCGGGTGTCATCGCGATCATCGTCCTCGCAACCGTGACCGGTTTTGCCGACCATATGGACGAAGAACTGATGTCCCTGCGCGAGGGCCCGTGGGGCCTCCCTATGGTCATCCTGCTGTTCATGGTCACCAGCTTCCTCGGCGCCCCTCAGTTCGCCCTGTTCGGCGTCTGCGTCGTCACGTTCGGCACGCTGCTGGGCAGCGCCTACGCCATGATTGGTACGGTTGTTTCGGCGTGGATCCACTTCTTCATTGGCCGTTTCGGCGGGGCGGACCTCGTCCGCCGCTATGGCGGCGATACCATGAACCGCCTGTCCCGCTTCATCGGCCGCAACGACTTCCTCGCCAGCCTGATCGTCCGCTCGGTGCCCACCGCGCCGGCCGTGGTGGTCAACATGGCCTTCGGCGCCAGCCAGGCGAACTTCTGGCGCTACACCGCCGGCGTCATCGTCGGGTCCATTCCAAAGATCGTCATCGTCGGCCTGCTGGGCCAGTCGGTTGTCTCCGCCATGGGCGGCGGGCTCATGCTGGCCATCGGCCTCGTCATCACCGTGGTCGCGGTCTGGATTTCGGTCGCACTCGCCGCCCGCCGCGCGGTGAGGGGAGAGCCCGACCTGCAGAAGCCGACCGAGGCAACGCCCCCCGCCGCCGACAAGGCCTCGCCCTGAGCAGCCAAACGATCCGGGCGCAAAATGGTCGCCAAAACGCGTCCAGTGGGATCGATCTGCCTTTTTCGGCATAGGGCTGGGGCTGGATTTCCTGCCGCTTGACGTAACGCGCCGGTCAAATCATAGAACAATCATGCGCAAACAGGGGCTCATCCTTCTTCTTTCCCTGCCGGGGCTGCTTAGCAGCCCCTGGGCGCGTGCGTGATCCGGGCATAGGCCGCGGGTCGCGCGTCCAGGGGTCTCCAAGCCAAACACCCCCGACACAGACCTGACAGGACGACCCCGATGACCACCCCAGTTCAGACCAACTCCGGCAAAGACCGCGTATTCATCTTCGACACTACGATGCGCGACGGCGAGCAGTCGCCCGGCGCGTCGATGACGCTGCGCGAGAAGCTCGAACTCGCCGAGTTGCTGCAGGAGATGAAGGTCGATATCTGCGAGGCGGGCTTCGCGGCCTCCTCCGAAGGCGATTTCCAGTGCGTCAGCCAGATCGCCGAGCTGGCGAAGGACATGGCGATCTGCACGCTCGCCCGCTCCACGCTCACCGACATCGACAAGGCCGGCGAGGCCCTGCGCAAGGCGAAGGCCCCGCGCATCCACACCTTCATCTCCACCAGCCCCGTGCACATGAAGCACAAGCTGAAGATGGGCCCCAACGCCGTGCTCGAAGCCATCGGCGCCTCCGTCACGCACTCCCGCAAATACGCCGGCGATGTCGAATGGTCCGCCGAAGACGCCACCCGCACCGAGTTCGACTTCCTCTGCAAGGCGATCGATGTCGCGATCAATTCTGGGGCAACCGTCATCAACGTGCCCGACACGGTCGGCTATTCGCATCCCGCCGAATACGGCGCGCTGATCCGTCGCCTGATCGAGAACATCCCCAATTCCGATAAAGTCATCTGGTCCACCCACTGCCACAACGACCTCGGCCTCGCGGTCGCCAACTCGCTGGCCGGCGTCATCAATGGCGCGCGCCAGATCGAGTGCGCCGTCAACGGCATGGGCGAACGCGCCGGCAACGCCGCATTGGAAGAGTGCGTGATGGCGCTGAAAGTGCGCGGCGACTCGATGCCGTTCTACACGGAAGTCGTGACGCAGAAGCTCAGCCGCGCCTCCAAGATGGTGTCGTCCATCACCGGCTTCCCGGTGCAGTACAACAAGGCCATCGTCGGCAAGAACGCCTTCGCGCACGAGTCTGGCATCCACCAGGACGGCATGCTGAAGAACCGCGAGACCTACGAGATCATGCAGCCCGAGGATGTGGGCGTGCCCTCGACCTCGCTGATCATGGGCAAGCTCTCCGGCCGCAATGCTTTCCGCGACAAGCTGGAATCGCTGGGCTACGTCCTCGAGGCCGCGCCGCTCAACGACGCGTTCAAGCGCTTCAAGGATCTCGCCGACAAGAAGAAGCACGTCTTTGACGAGGACATCATCGCCCTCGTCGACGAACAGATGGCCGGCAAGCAGGAGCGCATCACCGTGAAGCGCCTGAAAGTCGTCGCCGGCACAGACGGCCCGCAAACCGCCGAGATCGAACTTGTGATCGACGGCGAAGTCCGCGCCACCACGTCCACCGGCAACGGCCCGGTCGATGCCGTGTTCAACGGCATCCGGCAACTTGTTCCGCACACGGCCGTGCTCGAACTCTACCAGGTCAGCGCCGTCACCGAAGGCACCGACGCGCAGGCGACGGTTTCCGTGCGCCTCGCCGAACAAGGCCTTGTCGCCACCGGCAAGGCGAGCGATCCGGATACCCTCGTCGCGTCGGCCCGCGCCTACGTTCACGCGCTCAACAAGCTGGACGTGCGACGGGCCAAGGCGACTGGCGCTGCGGCCTGATCTTCTGAGTCATTCTCGGGTAAGCGAAGCGCATCCCGAGAATCTCGGTTCTAGCCTCGTGGGGATAAGTCCCCAAGGGGCGCGAACCGAGATGCTCGGGACAAGCCCGAGCATGACTCCATTCTGCCTCACGCCCGCCGCCGCTCCCGCCCCACCGCCTCAACCCGCCCATCCCATCCCTTCATCCGCCGCGGCAGGAAGGGATTGCGGTACGCATTCCGCTCGATCGCATCCCAGCCCTTGGCTGCCGCCCAGTCGAACGCGGCGAGGCCCTTGCGCACGCGCTCCTCGCGGTCCGCAAAGTCGCGGAACACCAGCGCGCGCCCGATCGTGAAGTAGGAGAACCACACCCACGGCCTTCGGCTCAGCGTCCGCATGAACTGCCAGTTGAACGCGTCCAGCGCCGTGTCCACCGCCGGCCCGACAACCTTCTCCTGCTCCCAGCGGAAGAAAGTCTCGTAGAACACCCGGTCGCTCTCATGCGTCCGCGCGAACGTCACCGCGCCCGCGCCGAACCGCTCGCGAAACTGCTGCGCCAGCGCGTCCGGGAAGTGCAGCTCCGCACCCGCCCGCTCGCCGAACACCTTGTAGAGATAGAGGCTCGCGAACGCCTCGATCATCACTTGCCGATTGATTTCCTTGATCGCGTCGACATACGCGTCGAACGCCGCCATCCGCTCGCGACGCCTCAGCACGCACGTGACATCGCACACGGAGAATACCTGCGCCGCCAGCCACGCCGCGCGCAGATACCACGTCGCCCACAGCGCGCCGTGCGAAGCCACCAGCGGAAAGTGGAACAGCCCGCCCGAGTCCCGATAGACGTGATGATAGACCAGCGACCGCTGCCCCAGCTCAGCAAGCCCGCCGGCCAGCTGCTCGCCATCGGCGCGCATCACCGTATGCACATCGGCAACCGATGCGCCGCTCCGCGCAAGCTGGTGATACTTCGCCTGGAACATTGAAATCCCCCGCGACCTCAATGCCAGCGAACGCTCAACAAAGCCTGAAACCAATGCGGTGAATCGCCCGGCCCCTTGCGCGGAACCGCGACAGTTTCGCCAGACGCCGTCTAGAACGGTAACGCCTGCACGT
>Ga0208492_1002001_pt1 | contig 10961 bp, 8 predicted proteins | sample Subbioar_CSW14AB_FD_184820 | JGI IMG/M metagenome (GOLD analysis project Ga0208492, IMG submission 184820) | Serpentinite rock and fluid subsurface biosphere microbial communities from McLaughlin Reserve, California, USA - CR12Mar_CSW14AB (SPAdes) | ecosystem: Environmental > Terrestrial > Deep...
GGCCAAGCCGCTGGTGCGGGCAAGGGCCAAGACGGCGCCGCTGGCAAGGGCCAGGCCGCTGGTGCAGGCAAGGGCCAAGCCGCTGGCGCGGGCAAGGGTCAAGACGGCGCCGCTGGCAAGGGCCAGGCCGCTGGTGCAGGCAAGGGCCAAGCCGCTGGCGCGGGCAAGGGTCAAGCCGCTGGTGCAGGCAAGGGCCAAGACGGTGGCAAGGGCCAAGCCGCTTCCGGCAAAGTCAAGGGTTAATTTCAACTCTTCAATTTGAGTTCCCTTATTGGGCAGGTGAATATCACCTGCCCTTTTTTATTTACCCCATGAAGATGGGAACGCTCGCCTTCGAGCGGACGACGACTCCTCTGATTTATTTGCGAAAGGGCTTCTTTTTTAAATAAAGGAACAACCGTGCTTTCGCCTCATCGCCAAATTGCGCGTCGAATTCTGGGGAATCCAGTGCTTCTTTTTGAAATTTGACCGCTTCGTCGAATTGGCCGTTCTCTGCCAGCGCCGCCGCCAAGGTGTCACTGTAAAACGGAGACCCAGGCTTGATTTCCAGCGTTTTCTTGGCCAAACTCACCGCCTTTTTTCCATCGCGATAGCGCGCTTCGGGGCAGGTGGAGAGCAACCAGGCCAGTCCATTCAGACTGGTCAAGTCATCGGCATCCAATTCCAGGGCCTTGGCGTATTCCTTGCTCGCCTGCTCGTAGTCTTTTTTGAGGTAATAGGCAAAGGCCTTGTCGGCAAACGGCCTTGGGTTCGTCCCATCGAGCGAAATGGCCTGGTTGTAATCGTAAATACCCCGATCGAAATCGTTCTTGTTGACGTAGGCCCGGCCCCGGAACACGAAGGCGTCAAAGAACTTGGGATCGAGCGCGATGGCACGGGAATATTCCGTAATCGAGCGCGTAAAGTCTCCCTTGGCATCCAGGGCATTGCCGCGATTGAAATAAGCGATCGCATTTTTGGGGTTCAGCTCAATGACGGTCGAATAGTCCGCAAGCGATTTCTCGAAGTTCTTCTTCGCCAGCCAGGCATTGCCTCGATAAAGGTAGTTCTCCATATTTCGCGGATCCAGTTCAATCGCCCTGGTGAAATCCTTGATCGCCATGTCCCATTCTTCCTTGGCCATCCGCGAATTGGCACGATTGAAATAGGCAATCTCCATACCGGGGTCGATCTCGATCGCGCTCGTATAGTCCTTGATCGCCTTGGCATATTCCTTTTTCGCATCCCAGGCCCAACCGCGAATATTGAAGGCCATGGCGTCCTTGTTCATCGCCAAGGCTTCATCGGCGTCCTTGAGCGCTTTGTCCGCATTCTCCATTGCGGCCCAAACCGCGGCTCGCCTGCCCAGAGCGTCCGCGACATCGTCTTTCTCTTCAATGCGCTTGGTGAAATACGCCACCCCATCTTTCATGCGAACGACCTGGTCCTTGGGCACCCATCCGATCGTGTTGCGCACCTGAACCCGGACCAGATCTCCCGATTCTTCTTTCACCGGCACCGGCCAGATATCGATCTTTCCCACGATCACGTTCCTGCCAAAACGATCCCGCAGAGACAGAGAGGGAGAGCCTTTTTTGGGAATCACGGCCCGATTCTCCCAGGTTTCATCCTGGGTGAACCCGTTGCCCATGAAGACCAAAACGAAAAACAGGGAAAGGAACGCACGCATTTTTTTCACCCTTGTGCCAAGACAACCTACCTACGAATATCCCCCTCGCCCGGGACTTCAAGCCGAGACGGCCGGGCCGTGCGCGTGAGGGAGGGGCCCGGCGGAGCCGATCTCGCCTTCTCCATGCCGCTCACCAGTGGGTGACGCCGTCAGGTTTCGCGATTCTTTATTTCCAGGAGCTTTCCAAGAATCCCTTCCACTGCACCGAGACGGTTTTCTTTTCGCGAATCGATTTCCAGCCGGGCGCTTTTTCCGCCAAGCGCGCGTTCTCCCACTTCTGAGCGGCCGCTTCGCCGTCGAACACCAGTTCCATCCGCAAGACCATGTCCGACCGGCGGACTCCCCCACCTTTCTGATCGTCGTCCACGGGCATTTCCACCCAAACGCCGATGACCGTCCAGTCCGCCTCGAGCAAACGAAACAGGGCGTTCTGATTTTTCGATTCGGGGAGCGCTTTTTTTTGCTCGTTTTCCAGCTTGGGTACGACCGCTTTTTTCGCAACAAGCCAAAAAGGACTTTCCCTGGCAACGCGCCCAAGCATCTCTTTCAGCGGACCGGCCATCGGCGCGGCCGAGGCTCCCCGTTTTTCGACGGAAGATTCGCCGGTGCTTTTGGCCATCATCGCGAGAACCCGCTCTGGCTGAACCTGCTTGAGATCAAGCGATAGCGGCCAACCCTGGACCTTGACCCGGTAGACCTCGGAAGAAACTTTGGTGGGGCTGAATTGCGCATCGATCATGGCAGGGTTCCAGGGGGCCTTCAGCCCCGCGGCGAACCGGCTGGAAAAGGGGGCACCTTCAGGAATCCCCACCATCAACTCATCGATCTTGGCAAATCCCAGTTTCGCGGGGATTTGCGAAAGCGCCTCCGCGAAAAACGCAAAGGGGGTCCCTAGAGTCAACGAATCGATCCGGTTTTTCGCCAACCAGGATCCATCCAGCCTGATGATGCAATCGGCGCCTTCAGCCACCAACCCCACCAGTTCCCCCGCATCCGACCCGGGCGGCAGGTCCTTTTGGCGGCGAAACGGCTGGGTCTGATTGATGAAAACGATCGCCAACCCGGCCAGGCTCGCCATGGTCGCCAGCACCACGCCCAGGGTCCGGCGGATTCTGCGCTTTCTTTGGCGTTCATCCAGCCCCGTGGCGGAACGGTCCGATGCCTTGTCCAGGGAACGCCCGACCACCGGGGCGTTCAGGGGGAACGATTCGGCGCAGCGCTGGCAATTCACTTGAGCTCCCGCTGCCAAATCCTGATCGCCCTGGAAGATGCTGTTGCAAAAAGGACAACGGGGGACATTCGCAGGCGTTTCGTTCATGAAGGGTTTCCTGGCATTCGGTGGACCCCCTTATGATTGACAAGAATCTACCCAGGGTAAAGGCTTACCAATTCCAACGGTCAATTGAGGCCGCGCTTTGCCGCGCCAGCTCTTGTCCTGGACGATCCTCGGGCCCGGACGATAATTGGCAGAAATGCGTTTCGCGAACCCTTTGAGGACTCCTCCATGCAGCACTTTAAGTTTTTGGCGGTGCCGGTCCTATCTTCTGCCCTTTGGGTTCTAACGAGCGGAATCGCCCTGGCGGAGGATGCGAGCACCAAGGCGCAAGCCACCCAAAAGCTGCTGAAGTCCAAAATCTCGGTGGAGTTCAAGAACACTCGTCTCGAAGAGGCGCTGGACGAGCTCAAGGATCAGGTCAAAGGATTGAAAATCCAGATCGACTCCAAAGGCGGCGTGAGCCGCAACTCGACCCTGAGTTTCACCGGCAAGGACCTGACGGTGGAAGAAACCTTGAGCGGCATGTTGGAGAAAGGCGGCCTGGGCTACCAGATCATCTCCAACAAGGGAAATGCCTACGATGGTCTGATCAAGATTGTCCAGGGGAAGGACAAGGGGAAGCTGGTGAAATAACTGATGAAATTACTGATGAGATAACCGATGAAATAACTGGCCGACCGATCAATCGATCTCCTCCATTCCGACGACTCAATTCAACCTGGCGCCGCGCTTGCCCTGGCAACCCTTTTCGGAACCCGATGAAGACGACCCGATGGGAATCGTCGGTGTGGGAGATGATCTCCACCCCGAATTCCTGTGGAAAGCTTACAATTTGGGCGTTTTCCCAATGCCCGAAGACGAAAACACCATCATCTGGCTTTGCCCCAATCCTCGCGCCATTCTCGAATTCGACCGGTTCGATCCACACAAACGCCTCTTGCGCACCATTCGTTCCAAAAACTGGATTGCTACGACCGACAAGAACTTCCTGGAAGTGATGCGCGGCTGCGGCGAGAATCGCGCGGAGGGGACCTGGATCACGCCACGCATGCTCGAAGCCTATCACTGGCTGCACCGCATGGACCGGGCCCATAGCCTGGAGGTTTGGGACCAGGGCAAACTGATCGGCGGCGTGTATGGCGTCACGGTCGGTTCAATTTTTTGCGCCGAATCGATGTTTTCCCGGGTGAGCAACGGCTCCAAGGCCGCCCTTTGGTTTCTCGTTCAACATTTGAAGGAACGCGGTTTTCGGTTCATCGATTGCCAGTTGCTCAATCCCCACACGCAATCCCTGGGGGCCAGCGAAATCGAACGCGGGCTTTATCTCAGCGAATTGGCCAGGGCGAAAAAAGACTCGGTTACGTTTTCCTGAGTGCCTTCCCTCGCGGGTGCGCCGGCGTCGCGAGCCCGAGATAAAAGGACCGAAAATCTGCACGAATGCCGGATCCGTTTTGGTGAAGCACCGCGCCGGTTTTCTTGAGGGAACCGCGTGGGTTATTTGCGGCTCGCCATCCCGGACCGGATTCGAGAAAATCCCATGTGACCAACGGCTAGTTCGATTGGCTGGGCAACTGGCCCATCTCGTCGAGAATCGTCAGAATCATCCACAGGGCCGCAAGCGGGCCGATGGCAACGCAGACCGAGGGAGAGAGCAAGGGCACCGACATCAGGATCGCTCCGACGATTGCCGTGCGACGCGACTCTCCTCGTGAGATTTTCCACACTCCCGTAGCAGCGGTGCCGCCACTCACCAGGCCGCCCAGACCCATGGCGATGCACGCGGTGGACGTGCTCCAAACCCAGCGTCCAAGCGACCAACCCGATGCCTCCATCTCCCGGTGCTGACCAGGAAAATCCCGCATTAGGTCCGCTTCGATGCGCCGGTAGTCGGCCAAATGCCCCTGCACCCCCACCCCGATGAGCACGATTCCGGCAATCATGTTGAGCAGCGCCGCGAGCAAGAAAAAGGTGCCGGGCAAGCGGTATCCGGCCTCATTGGGCGCGCGATCGGTCATGGCTGGCTTTCCTTTGCAACCGATGGGCAGCCGCTATGAATGCGCGCACCCTCGGCCTGCGCCTGAATGATGCGGCTTTCCAGATCGAGCCACTGCGACCAGCGCGCTTCGACCTTCGCCTTCGGTTTCACCTTACAGGCCAGGCGAACAAATACCCGGTAGTGGCCATGCTCCGAAGCCCAAAGGCCGCGATAGAAATGGATCAAATTCGGATCGGTCATGGCGTCGGCCAACAAAACAAACCGTTCGCAAGAACGCGCTTCGATGAGCGCCGCCACGAGCAAGCGGTCGACCAATTCATCAGGACCGCTTCCCAGCCGCACTTCCTTGCGCAGGTCGGCGGCGTAGGGGTTGTGATGCAGTTTGGGGATCGAAGCCCCCATGCGCGAAAGGATGCGCGTCACCTGGGCCAAATGTACCGCCTCGTCCCGGGCAACATTGGCCAGGGTCGACACCCAGCGTGTCGGGGCATCGGTTCCCGGCCAGCGATTGAGCAGTTCCAGGGCGTTGGAAGCCGCTTTCTTTTCCAGATGGGCATGATCGCCCAAGAGACTCACCAGATCCCCAAGGACTCCCCTGGCCCATTCAGGGGGAGTCCGGTACCGCAAGGGGAGGTCCTCGGTGGGAATCATGCGCGGGCCATTCTTCCTGACGTGGGATTAACCGGCGGTGGTGGCCAGGGGCAGCGCAATCCCCTTGGCCGCCTGTTCGGCGGCCAGCTTGCGAATGTCCTGGGTCACGCGCATCGAGCAGAATTTCGGCCCGCACATCGAGCAGAATTTCGCGCTTTTGAACGCCTCTTGCGGCAGCGTTTCATCGTGCATCCTTCGGGCCGTTTCAGGATCGAGCGAAAGTTCGAACTGCTTGTTCCAGTCGAATTCGAAACGGGCCTTGGAAAGAGCATCGTCCCGGTCGCGGGCTCCCTTGCGGCCGCGGGCGATATCGGCGGCGTGTGCCGCGATCTTGTAGGCGATGACTCCCTGGCGCACGTCGTCGGCATTGGGCAGGCCGAGGTGCTCCTTGGGGGTGACGTAGCAAAGCATGGCCGCGCCGGCTTCGCCCGCCAGGGCCGCGCCGATGGCGCTCGTGATATGGTCGTAACCGGGAGCAATGTCGGTAACGAGAGGCCCAAGCACATAAAAGGGCGCTTCGTGGCACATTTCCCGTTGTTTTTCCACATTCATTTTGACCAGGTGCATCGGCACATGGCCGGGGCCTTCGATCATCACCTGCACGCCGCTTTTCCAGGATTTGAGCGTCAGTTCGCCAAGGGTCTTCAGTTCGGCGAATTGGGCCTCGTCGTTGGCGTCGGCAAGACAGCCCGGCCGCAAACCATCGCCCAGGCTGTAGGTCACGTCGTGAGCACGCAGGATTTCGCTCAGTTCGTCAAAGTGGGTGTACCAGGGGTTTTGCTCGTGGCGCTGAAGCATCCACTGCGCGATCAGCGATCCGCCGCGGCTGACGATGCCGGTGATCCGGTTGGAAGTCAGCGGCAAGTATTCAAGAAGCACGCCGGCATGGATCGTCATGTAGTCGACGCCTTGCTTGGCCTGCTTTTCGACGACATCCATCAGGTCCTTGACCTTGAGATCGGCGACATCCTTGTAGTCTTTGATGGCCTGATAGATCGGCACGGTACCGATCGGGACGGGCGACGCCTCGATGATCGCCTCGCGGATCTTGTCGAGTTCGCCGCCCGTGGAAAGATCCATGACCGTGTCGGATCCCAGGTGCACGGCCGTGTGCAGCTTCTTCAGTTCGTCGTCGATTTTGCTGGTGACCGCGGAGTTACCGATATTCGCGTTAATCTTGCACTTCGAGGCGATGCCGATCGCCATCGGCTCAAGCGCATGCGCGAGGTGATTGACATTGGCGGGAATGACCATGCGCCCGCGAGCGACCTCCGAACGAACGAGCTCCGGTTCAAGATCTTCGCGCTTGGCGACAAATTCCATTTCGGGGGTGATGATGCCTTTGCGGGCCGATTCCAATTGAGTCATGACCAGGACCTCCCAGGGACTGCCGCCCCATTTTCGTTCGATTCACCGGCAGCAATCGGCGGGAGTTGAAAAGACCAACCAAAACCGGGCAAAAGAATCTGGAAGAATACGCCCACGAACGGTTTTGGTCGCTTTCCCACGCCGGCATGATCCGGATCGGGTTCCAAGGGTCTTATCTCAGTCCCGGTAATGGGACACCCCTAGCGACTTCGTTTATCATAGCGCAAGGACGGGGCGGTTACCCAGGAAAAAAGGCCCGGGGCCGGTAAAACTTTGAGCTCGCCGGGGTTTTTGCCCCGCCGCCCGCCGTGGGCCAGTCGGGAGTGTTTCCATGTTCTCCGAACTGATTGGCTTGGGGCTCGTTGTGATATCTCATCCCGGGCCTGCGATGGCAAAGGCCGCTAAGGCAGAAAAACCGGATCAGGTCCACTCTTTCGATCTTGTGGTCTATGGCGCGACTCCCGCGGGGATCGCCGCGGCCATCCAGGCGCAGCGGATGGGCAAATCGGCGGTGCTCCTGGAGCCGACCAACCATATCGGGGGACTGACCACCTCGGGCCTGGGCCACACCGACACCGGAGACAAATCGGTCATCGGGGGGATTTCGCGCGAGTTTTACCGGCGCATCAGAAAGCATTACGACGATCCCCTGGCCTGGACCGAGGATCGGTCCCGTTTCGCCCTGTACCGCAAAGGCGAGGACGCGATGTGGGTTTTCGAACCCCGGGTGGCAGAAACGATCCTCGGGCAAATGCTTGCCGAGGCCAAGGTCACGCTCGTCCTCGGCGCCAGACTGGACCGCTCCCAGGGAGCTGACCCAGGAAGTGGAGTGCAAAAGGAACGAACGCGCCTCCTATCGCTTCGCACCGTTTCCGGAGATCGTTATCGAGGCAGGGCCTTCATCGATGCTTCCTACGAGGGGGACTTGATGGCCGCGGCGGGAATTTCCACCACCATTGGTCGAGAATCGAACCGAATCTATGGTGAATCCCTTAACGGATATCAGCCCTCGAAAAATCTCCATAATCACCGGTTCCTCAAGCCGGTCGACCCGTTCAAGAAACCGGGCGACAAGGCAAGCGGTCTGATTTTTGGCGTCGAAGCGGCGCCCTACCCCAAGGAAGGAGAAGGCGATCGCCGCGTGCAGGCCTACTGTTTTCGCATGTGCATGACCAAGGTTGCCGCCAACCGCGTCGATTTCGTCAAACCGGCAAGCTACCGCGAGGATCAGTACGAACTGCTTTTCCGCAATCTCGAAGCGGGCGATCTGCGCTTTCCGCTCAATCCGGTGATGATGCCCAACGGCAAGACCGACACCAATAACAATGGCGCGGTCAGCTCTGACTACATCGGGTTTTCCAACGATTATCCCAAAGCGAACGACGCGCGCAGGCAAGAGATTGTGCGCGAACACCAGAACTGGCAAATGGGCTTGATGTGGACCTTAAAACACCATCCGCGCACGCCTGCCGCCATGCGCGCAATGTTTCAAGATTGGGGACTCGCGCGGGATGAATTCGCGGACAACGGTCACTGGCCTTACCAGATTTATGTGCGCGAGGCCCGGCGCATGGTGGGTTCGTCGGTCATGACGGAAGGGCATTGCCGTGGGTCAATCGTCGTGAACGACCCGGTGGGAATGGGCTCTTACAACATGGATTCCCACAATTGTGCTCGAATCGTGCAAGAGAATGGCACGGTGCAAAACGAGGGGGACATTCAAGTGCCCCCCGGCGGGCCATACTCGATTTCCTTCCAATCCCTTTGCCCCCAAAGGAACGAATGCTCCAACCTGCTCGTTCCGGTTTGTCTTTCCTGTTCGCATATCGCCTATGGTTCCATCCGGATGGAGCCGGTCTTTTTCATTCTGGGACAGTCGGCCGCAACCGCCCTGTGCCTGGCGATCGACGAGAATACCCCCATTCAAGATCTCAATTACGGAAAATTACGAAGGCGCCTTGTGAACGATGGCCAGATTCTGGAGAAAGCGCGGGCAAAGCGCCCCGCGGCATTACAAAACCTGAAGCCTGAAACCATGGAGGGAATCGTGGTGGACGACACCCGGGCGGTCAAAACCGGTCCCTGGCAATCAAGCAATTCCCTGCCCGGATTCGTCGGCGACGGTTATCTCCACGATGGAGATGGTCTGAAGGGAGCCATGGCCATCCGCTTCGAAGCTTCCTTACCCAAACCGGGCCTGTACGAAGTGCGCGTCTATGCCCCACCCTCTTCGAATCGATCGAAAAAGGTCGCCATTGTGGTGGAAGCGGGAGCAAGCCGCACCACTGTGCATATCGATCAGTCAAAACTCCCCAAGGAAGGCTATCACTCGATAGGCACCTTCGATTTCCGCGGTAAGGCGGCGGTGACGATCGACAATCAAGAGACGAAGGGACACGTCATTGCAGACGCCGTGCAATGGATTCCCAGGAAAACCGGGGATTAGGGCCAAGGGCGGAGGAAGGAAGCATCGATTTCTCGCGATTGGGCTGGAAATCGGTCGAAATTGATTGAAATCTCGCCTGGAAGACGGGCGGCACCCGCCGAATCGGAAAGCTCCCGCGGTCCATGGGAGCGATTTCACCATTTTTCCCCAGCGAGCGACTCGGTGGACACCCGAGCATGAACTATAATGACGGAACCTACCATGAACGCGGTTTCGTATGGATGATTGAGGCCTTGGCAGTCTCTCCCCCAGGGCCCCGAAGGCGAAATTCGACCCGCGAAAATTCGGAGCGGAAGTACCGGTGAAAGCGCCTCCTTTGAGCCTGATGGCCATGGTTTTCGTCTTTTTCGTCGCACCCCTCACGCCCTCCGTGGCGGGTGCCGATGAGGCGGCCAAGCTTGCCTTTTTCGAATCGAAGGTCCGTCCGGTTTTGGTCGAACATTGCCAAAGCTGCCATGGTCCCAAAAAACAACAGTCCTCATTCCGCGTCGATAGCCTCGAATCGCTCCTCAAAGGCGGCGATATCGGCAAATCGATCGTTCCGGGCAAACCCGGCGAAAGCCTGCTCATTCAGGTGCTTGGCGCCAATCACGATCTCAAGATGCCGCCCAAGGGCCCCTTGCCCGCTCCCCTGGTCAAAGACCTGGAAACCTGGGTGCGCGATGGCGCGGTGTGGCCAAAGGAAAGTGCCAAGAAAACGGGCGGCCCCCTGCTTGCCGCGGAAGCGAAATCAAAGCACTGGGCTTACCAGGCGGTCAAAAAGACCGAGCCGCCGATCTTAGGCGATCCCCTGCTCACTTCCTGGAATGCGCCCATCGATCGATTTCTTCTCGACGCCATGCTCAAGGCCAACTTGCGGCCCGCCCCCGAGGCTGACCGGCGCACGCTACTTCGCCGGGCCAGCTTTGACCTGATCGGCTTGCCCCCCACACCGGAAGAAATCGAGGCTTTTGAGAAAGACAAAGCCCCTGACGCCTGGGAAAAACAGATCGATCGCTTGCTCGCATCTCCCCGATACGGCGAACGCTGGGCCCGGCACTGGCTGGACCTGGCGCGTTATGCCGACACGAAGGGCTATGTCTTCAATGAGGAACGCCGCTACCCGTTTTCCTGGACCTACCGCGACTATGCGATCCGCTCCATGAATGAAGACAAGCCGTACGACCGCTTCTTGCTCGAACAATTGGCGGCCGATCTCGTGGATGTGGGTCCGGACAAAACTCCCCTGGCGGCCCTCGGTTACCTCACCCTCGGCCGGCGCTTTCTCAACAACATCAACGACATCATCGACGACCGCATCGACACGGTGATGCGCGGCCTGCAAGGAATGACCCTGGCCTGCGCCCGCTGCCATGATCACAAGTACGACGCCCTGACGCAAAAAGACTACTACGCGCTTTATGGCATTTTCTCCTGCTCCACCGAACCGGCCGAGTTGCCCCTGATCGGTCCGGCAAAAAATGCCGAGGCGTACCAGGCCTTTGAAAAAGGCCTGGCGGAACGGCAGGCGAAGCTCGACGCATTCCTGGCAAAGACCAAAGCCGAGTTGCCTGAT
>Ga0208492_1002003_pt1 | contig 10945 bp, 5 predicted proteins | sample Subbioar_CSW14AB_FD_184820 | JGI IMG/M metagenome (GOLD analysis project Ga0208492, IMG submission 184820) | Serpentinite rock and fluid subsurface biosphere microbial communities from McLaughlin Reserve, California, USA - CR12Mar_CSW14AB (SPAdes) | ecosystem: Environmental > Terrestrial > Deep...
CCGCGAATGCCGGCTTGCTGGTCGAGTATCTCGGCATCGAGTTCGTGGCCGTCGGCGACGACTGGCTGGAAGCGCGCATACCGGTCGTGCAACACAACAAACAGCCGGCCGGACTGCTGCACGGCGGCGCTTCGGTGGTGCTGGCGGAAACCCTCGCCTCGGTGGCCTGCTACAGCACGCTGGACCACGCGCGCGAGACCTGCGTCGGTCTCGAGATCAATGCCAATCACCTGCGCGGCGCGACCGCGGGTCACGTCTACGGCCGCGCCACGCCCCTGCATCGCGGTCGTAGCACCCAGGTATGGGATATCCGCCTGCGTGACGAGCAGGGCCGACCGACCTGCATATCGCGCTGCACGATGGCGATTCTGAGCACGCAGCGCTGAGCCGTCTGCCTTGCAAACCCGCGGCGTAGGCAGCATAGTGCCCCGACGAGCGTAGCTAGGGGTGCTCCACTGCGAGGCGGAGCTGAGAACATACCCTTCGAACCTGACCCGGGTGATGCCGGCGTAGGAAAGCAGTGTGGCCTCCTGGTGCTCCAGTCGACAACGCCGGCATTCACGCCGGTGTGCGAGCCTACGAGGTCCATGCCATGAATGCCGTTCCCGAAATCCCCTTGAGTGAATCCGCCGCCGTCGATGACGCGGCTGTGCAACCCTTTCCGCGCGCACGCAAGATTTATGTCACCGGCAGCCGCCCCGACATCCGTGTGCCCATGCGCGAAATCGAACAGCACGGCACGGCGGTGCGTGGCGGCATCGAAGCCAATCCCGTCATCACGGTCTACGACACCTCAGGTCCTTATACCGACCCGGCGGCGCGCATCGATCTGCGCCTCGGTCTGCCGGCCCTGCGTGCGCCATGGATAGTCGAGCGCGGCGACACCGAGGAACTGGGCGATCTGAGCTCGGGCTATGGTCGCGCCCGCGCCGCCGATGCCAAGCTCAGCCATCTGCATTTCGCCCATAAGCGCCTGCCGCGACGCGCCAGGGCCGGTGCCAATGTCACGCAGATGCACTACGCCCGTCAGGGCATCATCACACCCGAGATGGAGTTCATCGCCATTCGCGAGAACCAGCGTTACGAAGCGCTGGCCGCCGCCTGCGGTCGCATGCACAAGGGCCATGACTTCGGCGCCGCGATCCCGGCGGTCGTGACCCCGGAGTTCGTGCGCGACGAAATCGCGCGCGGCCGCGCCATCATTCCGGCCAACATCAATCATCCCGAAGCGGAACCGATGATCATCGGCCGCAATTTCCTGGTGAAGATCAATTCCAATATCGGCAATTCGGCGGTGACTTCCACCATCGAGGAAGAAGTCGCGAAGATGACCTGGTCGACGCGCTGGGGTGCCGACACGGTGATGGATCTGTCGACCGGCAAGAACATCCACGAAACCCGCGAATGGATCATCCGCAACTCGCCGGTGCCCATCGGCACGGTGCCGATTTACCAGGCGCTGGAGAAAGTCGACGGCGATGCCGCCGCCCTGACCTGGGAGATCTTCCGCGACACCCTCATCGAACAGGCCGAGCAGGGCGTGGATTACTTCACGATCCATGCCGGTGTGCGCCTGGCCTATATTCCGATGACCGCCAAGCGTGTCACCGGCATCGTCTCGCGCGGCGGTTCGATCATGGCGAAGTGGTGTCTGGCGCATCACAAGGAAAGCTTCCTCTACACGCATTTCGAAGACATCTGCGAAATCATGAAGGCCTATGACGTCAGCTTCTCGCTGGGCGATGGCCTGCGGCCCGGCAGCATCGCCGACGCCAACGACGCCGCGCAGTTCGGCGAACTCGAGACCCTGGGCGAACTGACCAAGGTTGCCTGGCAGCACGACGTGCAGGTCATGATCGAAGGCCCGGGTCACGTGCCCATGCACATGATCAAGGAGAACATGGACAAGCAGCTCGAGGTCTGCGGCGAGGCGCCGTTCTATACCCTGGGGCCGCTGACCACCGACATCGCACCGGGCTATGACCACATCACTTCCGCCATCGGTGCGGCGATGATCGGTTGGTTCGGCACGGCCATGCTGTGCTATGTGACGCCCAAGGAACATCTCGGCCTGCCCGACAAGAACGACGTCAAGGAAGGCATCATCACCTACAAGATTGCCGCCCATGCCGCCGATCTCGCCAAGGGCCATCCGGGCGCGCAGATCCGCGACAACGCCCTGTCCAAGGCGCGTTTCGATTTCCGCTGGGAAGATCAATTCAACCTGAGTCTCGATCCGGACCGCGCGCGTGAGTTCCATGATCAGACCCTGCCCAAGGAAGGCCACAAGCTCGCGCATTTCTGTTCGATGTGCGGACCGAAGTTCTGCTCCATGCAGATCACGCAGGAAGTGCGCGACTACGCCGCGACCCAGGGCGTGGCGCAAGCGGACGATGCATTGGAGAAGGGCATGCAGGACAAGGCGGAGGAATTCCGCGCTAAGGGCGCGCAGCTTTACAGCGAGACCTGATGGCCTGCGCCATGGGCGACGCGACGGCGCGTCGCCCATGGCGCGGGGTCTGATCGCGGTGCGCATGCACCGCGCTCATCCGATGCGCTGGGAAAGCCGAGGGCAGGCATAGCCAGGGGGCGCTGCGATGAAGCTCAAGGGCAGCGCGGGTAACGACATCCTGCGCGGCACGCAACAGGACGACGTGCTGCTCGGCCTCAAGGGCCGCGATGTGCTGATCGGCAACAAGGGCGACGATACTCTGGACGGCGGCGCGGGCGACGACGACCTGCGCGGCGGTGCCGGCAATGACATCTACATCGTCGACCATGTCGACGACATCACCCGCAGTCTCGCCGATCCCGGTCAGGACACCGTACGTGCCAGCGTGAGCTATGTGCTCGGCGCGCAGCAGGAAGACCTGGTGCTGACCGGCACCGCGCATCTTGCCGGCACCGGCAATGCCGGCGCGAATCGTCTGACCGGCAACCGCGGGCGCAATCTGTTCGTGGGCGGCACGGGCAACGACAGCCTCGACGGCGGCGCCGGCGACGACGATCTGCGCGGCGGGGCCGGCCACGACACCTACACAGTCGATCACGTCAACGATATCGAGCGCGGCATCAGCGACGCCGGTGTCGATACGGTGCTCGCGACCGTCAGTTACATCCTCGGCCCGCAACAGGAACATCTGACGCTGCTCGGCGCCACCGCCTTGCAGGCGACTGGTAATGCCAAGGCCAACACCCTGACCGGCAACGACGCGGCCAATCTCATCAATGGCGGCGCGGGCGCCGATAGCCTGCGCGGCCTGGCAGGCGATGACCGCTTCGTGTTCGATGGCGCGGATGTCGTCATCGACGGCGGCGCGGACATGGATACCGTGGCCATCACAGGCAGCGGCGTTGAACTCGACCTCGTCAGCAGCGCGGCCTTGCGCAGTATTGAAATCATTGACCTCACCGGCAGCGGCGATAATCGCCTCGTGCTCGACGCCGCGAGTCTCCTCAGCGTGGCGAATTACGGCCTTGTATTGCGCGTCGATGGCAATGCGGGGGATGTGCTTGCCGGCAGCGGCGCGTGGCGCGCCACGGCACGGGTGCTGGTCGATGGCCAGCATTATGTTGATTACAGCTTGGATGCGGCGACGGTGCGCGTCGATGGTGAGGTGACGCTTGCCCTGGATGTGGCCGCCATCGGGCTGGACATCCTGCTCGGTGTGGCCGATGCACAGCGGCTGGCACCGGTGTCCGAGGGGCGCACCAATTTCTATGCGGCCGCCGCGGTCGGTGACTTCAATGGTGATGGCCTGGCCGACTATGTATTGGACGGGCAGAGAATGACCGCCGCCTTCCATTTCCGCACGGAAGACTATCTCGTGTTCGGTGACTCGAACGGCAGCGACGCCGACAGGGCGCTCGACGCGCTCGACGGCAGCAATGGCAGCGTGGTCCTGCGTGGGACCCGCACCGATACCTCGACCGATGCGCACCCGGTCGGTCTCGGGGATTTCGACGGGGACGGCTTTGCTGATGTCATTTTCAACCGTTACGACAATGCCATTGGCGGCCACGGCGCAATCGTGCTGTTCGGTCGTAATGAACATCTGCCTGCGAGCTTCGACCCCGGTCAGTCCCCGATCGACGGCAGCCTGGTCTTGCTGGGTGCCCAATTCCCGTGGGCTTCATTTCGCGCGGTGGCGGGCAGCGCCGGCGATTTCAACGGCGACGGCTACGACGATGTGGTGTGGAGCCGCGAGGATGCCAACAATGCCAGCCTGACCTCGGTTCTCTACGGTGGGCCGCGCGGCGAGGCGACCAGCGTCGACCTCGATACGCGCGACGGGCAGAACGGATTTCTATTGCGCATCGAAGGCACGGGCGCGCTGGCGCAGAGCGTTCTACCATTCGCCACCGGCACGGTCGGCGACATCAATGGCGACGGCTTCGATGATTTCGCGCTGTCGGTGACCGGCGGATTCGATGACGGCAGCGCCGCCACCTTCGTGCTGTTTGGCGGCGCGAGCGATGGCGTCGCGCTGCGCGATGTGAGCACGCTCGATGGCAGCAACGGCTTTCGTGTCAGCGGCCCGCTGTTGCGGCGAACCAGCCAGGCCCACGGCCTCGGTGATTTCAATGGCGACGGCATCGATGACATGGTGTTGAGTCTGCGCGGTGCGTCGCTGGGCTCCGGTGCCGAAGCGGGCGGCGCTTATGTGATTTTCGGCACGACGCAAGGCTTCTCCGCCAATCTCGACCTTGCCGCACTGGACGGCACGAACGGCTTCAAGATTGTCGGCGTGAGCGACGGCGACTTCACCGGCGTGAGTGTGGACAGCGCCGGCGACTTCAACGGCGACGGCTACGATGATCTGCTGATCAGCGCGCCCGGCGCGGGCCAGGGCGAGGTTCTTGTGGTGTTCGGTACCGACGCCGATCCGGGCGCGGTGCTGAGCCTCGGCGCGCTCAACGGTCACAACGGCATGCGCATCACCGGGCTCGCATCGGAGGTCGCCTTTGGCTATGCGGGCCATGCCGGTGACGTCAATGGCGATGGCTTCGACGACATCGTCGCGGCCAGTGTCGACAGTGGCTACGTGATTTTCGGCGGCGCGTATGGCCGAGCCGGGGCAACGCATGTTGGTGGGGCGGGCGATGACACACTCATCGGCACGACGGGCATTGCGAGCTTGATCGGTGGGGCCGGCGACGATGTGCTCAATGGCGGCGCCGGCGCCGACGTGCTGAAAGGCGGCAGCGGCGACGACATCCTGGTGTACGACCCTGCTGACTCGCGACGTGTGGACGGCGGCAGTGGTGTCGATACCCTGCGTTTCGATGGCGCCCTGCAGCATCTCGATCTCACCGTCGTGAACGGCATTCGCGCCATCGAGCGTATCGATCTGAGCGGCACGGGCGACAACACGCTGACCCTCGATGTGCACGACGTACTGGCGCTGCCGGATCATGCCAATGTCTTTCTCGGCAACGGCAAGCAGCAACTCATGATCGACGGCAACGCGGGCGATCGCGTGGAATCGCCGGGCGAGGGCTGGGTGGCCGGCGCCGCGCTTGAACTCGGCGCGACCGTGTACGCGACCTACACCCTGGCCGGCAGCACGGCCATGCTGCTGGTCGATACCGCCATCACGCAGTCGATCACCTAGGGCGATCGCCCACATCGAGGCCCAGCGGCGCGGCGCCGGGCCGCGTCATTCAACGCGAGGCCATCAGCACTTCGTCTACGACGGCGCGCAGGCGCGTGGCGATGTCGGGCTTGTGCAGCAGTTGCCGCACGCCACAGGCCGCCGCTTCCTGCTGCAACTCCGGCGTGATGTAGCCGGAGGCGATGATGACCGGCAGATCGGGGCGGATGGCTGCTACGGCGCGCGCCACTTCCAGGCCCGACAGCTTCGGCATGTTGTAGTCGCTGACCACCACATCGAAGGCGGTGGGATCTTCGCGCAATGCGGCCAGCGCACTGTCGGCGTCGGAATGTCCGATGACATCCAGGCCATCGAGTTCCAGCAGTTCGCGCGCCAGCGCCACCAGTTGCGCTTCGTCGTCGATGTAGAGCACGTGGCGTGCGGGACCGGCATCGCGCCGCGCGCCGGGCAGCGGCGTACGCTGCTCGCTGATGGTCTCGGCGCTGGCGGGCAGGTAGACGCGAATGGCCGTCCCGGCGCCGGGCATGGAATCGACGGCGATCGCGCCATGGTGCGCGGCGACGATGCCATGGACCACCGACAGACCGAGGCCGGTGCCTTCGCCGGGGCCGCGGGTGGTGAAGAAGGGCTCGAAAATGCGCGCCACCGTGGCGCCGTCCATGCCGACGCCATTGTCGGAGACGGTCAGACAGACCAGCGGCCCGGCCGCCACCTCGCCGCGTAACCCGGCCGGTGGCGCGTTGCTGGCGTCGTGCACGGTGAGGGCGACATCGATGCGGCCGTGGTAGTCGCCGGCCTGCTTGAGCGCGTGCCAGGCGTTGGTACAGAGATTCATCAGGACCTGATGCATCTGCGTGGAATCGGCCAGCACCGGCGGCACATTCTTCGCAATCGTGGTCTGGATGGCGATGCCGGCCGGGAGGGTGGCGCGCAGCAGCATCATGGTTTCGCGCACCACCTGCGACAGCGACAACACGCGCAACTGCTGTGGCTGCCGGCGACTGAAGGCCATGATCTGCTGCACCAGATCGACCGCGCGCTGCCCGGCAATCTCAATCTGACGCAGCTTGTCGTCGACCGCGGCGCCGCGCGCGAGCGCCCGCTCGGCCAAGCCGACATTGCCGAGTATCACGGCCAGGATGTTGTTGAAGTCGTGGGCGATGCCGCCCGCCAGTGCGCCCAGGGATTCCATCTTCTGACCTTCGAGCAGGCGCTCTTCCATTTCGCGCCGCTCGCGCTCGGCGGCATTGCGCGCCGTGACATCGCGCACCACGGCCAGGGTCACGCCGGCCTGGGGCAGCGGAAAGGAATTCCACGACAGCAGGCGATAGTCGCCATTCTTGCAGCGATAGCGGTTTTCGAACTCGATGACCGACTGGCCGCTGCGCAGGCGTTCGCCGGCGGCGAGCGTCGCGACCAGATCGTCCGGGTGCACCAGTTCCAGATAGGGCCGGCCCAGCATCTCGGACTGATCCCAGCCCAGCACCCGCGACCAGGCCGGATTGAGCTGCTTGAAACAGCCATCGATGTCGGCCAGACACAGCAGATCCAGTGAATATTCGAAGATCAGATCGCGCTCGTCCTCGGCGATGCGTATCGCCGAGATGTCGAGGATCTGCGCAACCGCATACATCGGCTGGCCGCGTTCACCACGCACCATGGACACGCTCAATATCGCCCACACCGTGCGCCCGCTCTTGTGCAGGTAGCGCTTCTCGTGCTGGAAGTTCTCGATCTCGCCGCGTCTCAGGCGCGCCACATAGGCATTGCTGCGTTCGAGATCCTCGGGGTGGGTGAGCGCACCATAGCTCATGCCGGTGATTTCGGCGGCGCTATAGCCGAGCATCTCGCACATTGCGCGATTGACCTTGAAGACCACGCCATCGGCGCCGATGAAGCTGACCCCGACCGCGCTGTGTTCAAAGGCATGGGTGAAGCGGGCCTCGCTTTCATACAGCGCGATTTCGTCGCGCTGGCGCGCGATGGCGACTGCCGCGAAGCGCGCCGCGTTGCCGATGGTGAGGATGTCGTCTTCGGTCGGAGCATGCACGTTGCGGTGATAGACGGCAAAGGTGCCGAGCAACTGGCCGGCGCCATCGCGAATCGGTTCCGACCAGCAGGCGCGCAGGCCGACGTCCAGCGCCAGCGCGCGAAAGCTGGCCCAGCGTGGATCGGCGGCGATGTCATCGACGATGACGCGCTGGCCGGTGAAGGCCGCCGTGCCGCAGGAGCCGACCTCCGGCCCGATCGCGATGCCGTTGATGGCGCGCACGAAGGATGCCGGCAGGGACGGCGCCGCGCCGTGCACCAGTCGTTGACCGCTTTCATCGAGCAGCAGCACCGAGCAGAGGGTGGCGGGGTTCTCCTCCTCCAGGCTGCGCACGATGGCCGACAGCATGTCGTGCAGCGAGGCGTGACTGGCGAGCATGGACATGAGCCTGGCCTGGGCGGCCGCGCGCAGTTCACTGCGCTTGAGCGCGGTGATATCGATGTGAATGATGGCGACCCGCAACTGGCCGTCAATGCGGAAGCCGCGTACGCGCGCGTCGTACCAGCGTCGCTCGCTGGGCGAGTCGCAGGGATACTGCACTTCGAAGCGCGTCACTTCGCCGGCCAATACCGCGCGCAGATGCAGGAGGAAGCTCATGCCGGCCGCATCGTCCTTGGCCGCCAGTGCATAGCGTTCACAAATCGCGAGATAGTTGGCGCCTTCACAGGTGCGCTCGGCGAGTGCGCCGCGCGAAATCGCGAGCTCGTGCCAGGCGCTGTTGGCGGCGATGATCGCGCCACTTTCATCCAGCACGCAGATGGGTGTCACCCACGCATTGAAGATGCCGAGCGCCAGAGTCGGATCATCGGTGCCGTGGGGAGGCAGGGCGGTCACGTCGAGAGTCATGGATTTATCAAGGCACCATCGGTCCGCTGCTCATCCTTGGCTTCATGCTGGCAAGCAATGTGCGCCACGCCGGTGGCATGGCGCAGCTTCCATGCATCCACCACGGCTTCAGTTCGAGGTCTTGCGCAATACTTCGAAGACCGCGGCAATTTCCTCGTCACCATGGCCGGCGGCGGCGGCCTTGCGGTAGGCCGCCATGATGGTATCCGGCAGGCGGGTATCCACCTCGTTGTCGTGGCTCAGGCGCTGGATGTGGCGCAAAGCGGCGATGTGGGTGGTGAGCGCGCAATCGACACCGGTGTAGAGTTCGCGGTCGATCATGGTGCGAGCGGTGTCGGCGGTCGCGACCAGCAGCGGTGCGACCGCCTTGACGGTTTGAAAGTACAGATTGAGCGGCAACTGCTCCGACTCGCACAGGGCCGCGCCATGCAGCATGGCGAGCGTCGCGCCGTAGTAGTACTCGAGCACCGCGCAATCGAGCGTCGCGGCCGCGCCGATTGCCTCGCCGACGAATTGATGAACGCCACCGAGCACGCCCAGTGTCGGCCGGTAGCGCTCGTAACGTTGCTCGTCGCCGGCATAGAACAACACCGCCTGGGCGCTGCCGACGGCGTTCGGATAGGCGACGATGGCGGCATCGAGATAATGCATGCCGTGCATGCCGGCCCACGCGTCCATGGTGCGCGCGTCGGCCGGCGAGCCGCTGGTCAGTTGCACCAAGGTCTTGTCGGCGAGTTCCGCCTGATCGGCGATGTCGTCCATGACTTCGATGCCGGCGCTGTAGTCACTCAGGGACAGCAGCACCAGTTCGGATGCCTGGCAGGCTTCGGCCGCGTTGCGCGCGAGGCGCGCGCGGCCTTCAAAGGCATAGGCGCGCGCCGGATTGCGATTCCACACGGTCAGCGGTACGCCGGCGTCGGCCAGCGCGCCCGCCAGCGCGCTGCCCATGCGGCCGAGGCCGATGACGGTGGTGGTGGGATGGGTCATTGCGGGTGCGTCCTGCCGATGTGCCGCCGTGCTCAGCTCGCGCGTTCGTACAGTGTGACCACGCAGCAGCCACCGAGGCCGATGTTGTGCTGGAGCGCGATGCGCGCGCCTTCGACCTGGCGCTCGCCGGCTTCGTCACGCAGATGCCAGTTGAGCTCCGCGCATTGCGCGAGGCCGGTGGCGCCGAGCGGGTGGCCTTTGGAGATGAGACCACCGGAGGGATTGACCACGTATTTGCCGCCGTAGGTGTTGTCGCCGTCCTCGATCATGCGCTCGGCGGTACCGGGGGCGGTCAGGCCCAGGGCTTCGTAGGTCAACACTTCGTTGGTGCTGAAGCAGTCGTGCAGTTCCACCACCTTGACGTCCTCGGGACCGATGCCGGCATCCTCGTAGACCTTCAGCGCGGCGGCGCGCGACATGTCGTAGCCGACCGTGCTGATGAGGCTGTCGCCGAAAGTCGAGGCGGTGTCGGTGGTCATGGCCTGGGCGGCGATGCGCACGCGTGGCTTGATGCCGTGGCGCTTGGCGAATTCGTCGGAGCAGACGATGGCGGCCGCGGCGCCGCAGGTCGGCGGGCAGCATTGGAAGCGGGTGACCGGGTCGCAGATGCTCGGGCTCTGCATGACCTGCTCGAGGGTGACGAGATCGCGGAACACAGCCTTGGGATTGCGCTGCGCGTGCTGGCGGGCCTTGACCGTGATGCGGCCGAAGGTCTCGGGCTTGGCGCCGTACTTCTCGATATATTCGCGGCCGGCGCCGCCAAACAGCAGCGGCGCCATCGGCACGTCGCTGTCGCCGTATTTCTTCTTGGCCAGATCGGTGAACTTGCCGAGCGGCGTCGGCCGGTCATTGAACAGATAGGCCAGCGCGCCGGGCGTCATCTGCTCGAAGCCGAGCGCGAGGGCGCATTCCACCATGCCCGATTCCACCGCCTGGCGGGCCAGGAACAGGGCGCTCGAGCCGGTCGCGCAGTTGTTGTTGACGTTGAATACCGGAATGCCGGTCATGCCGAGGTCGTAGACCACGCGCTGGCCGGCGGTCGAATCGCCGTAGACGAAACCCACATAGGCCTGTTCGATGTCGCGATAGTCGATGCCGGCATCGGCCAGGGCGAGCTGCCCGGCTTCCTGCCCCATCACCGTATACGGGTCGGCGTTTTTCGGGGTCTTGAACTGCGTCATGCCGACGCCGAGTACGTTTACATGCCTTTTCATCGCGAGAGTCTCCGCTTGGGGTAGCCGTGACAACGGCCCGAGGTTCGTGTCCAGGGCGGGATTATCGGCGGCGGACGGCGCAGGGCCAAGCGCGGCGTTGCCCCGCAATGGCGCGCGACTGATAACATCGCGCTCTTTTCAGCCGAGGGCGGACAGCTCGCATGCCTCAGTTTCGCAATGCACTCATCACCGGCGCCAATCGCGGCCTCGGTCTGGAAATCGCCCGCCAGCTC
>Ga0208492_1002005_pt1 | contig 10942 bp, 7 predicted proteins | sample Subbioar_CSW14AB_FD_184820 | JGI IMG/M metagenome (GOLD analysis project Ga0208492, IMG submission 184820) | Serpentinite rock and fluid subsurface biosphere microbial communities from McLaughlin Reserve, California, USA - CR12Mar_CSW14AB (SPAdes) | ecosystem: Environmental > Terrestrial > Deep...
CCCGCCTGCACGCCCTGGCCGGCGGGTCTGACTCGCGCCCCGTCGCGCCGCGCGTCCCCCCGCCCGAGCTGGCGCGGGAGGTCGAGTTCGAGCCGCCGCTCGCGCTGGCCGACCAGGTCGCGTTCGCCGTGCGCACCACGGCCGACGCGGTCGTCACCGGGCTCGACGAGGCGAACCTGGTCTGCACCGAGGTGCGCATCACGCTGCTCGACGACCGGGGAGGGCGCAGCGAGCGCGTGTGGCTGCACCCCACGTGCTTCGATGCCCCCGCCCTCGTGGACCGGGTGCGCTGGCAGCTGCAGACGAGCCTCGGCGGCGAGAACGGGGCGCCGACCCTGGGCGGCGAGAACGGCGGCGTCACGCTCGTGCGCATCGAGCCCGAGGCGGTCGACGACGCCTCGCACCACCAGCCGGCGCTGCTCGGCCAGGGTCCCGACGAGCGCCTGCACCATGCGATGTCGCGCGTGCAGGCCCTGCTCGGCCACCGCGGCGTCGTCACGCCGATGCTGGCGGGCGGGCGCTGGCTCAGCGAGCGGGAGCGGCGCGTGCCATGGGGCGACGCCGAGCGCCCCGCGCATCCGCGCGACCTGCCGTGGCCGGGAAGCCTTCCCGCGCCGCTGCCCAGCGAGGTGTACCGCAGCCGGCGCCCGGTCGCGGTCGCCGCGGCCGACGGCGCCCCCGTCGCGGTCGACGAGCGGGGCGCGGTGTCGGCTCCTCCGGCGCTGCTCGACGGGCGCCGCATCGCGGCGTGGGCGGGGCCGTGGCCGGTGATCGAACGGCAGTGGGATGCCGACCGCGCCCGGCGGGCCCACCGCTTCCAGGTGGTCGACGCGGATCAGATCGCATGGCTCCTGGTGCTCGAGGACGGCCGCTGGTGGGCCGAGGGGCGGTACACATGAGCGCCGGGGGCCGCTGATGGGCTGGCAGAACCCGCCGATCTCGTGGTCGGAGCTGGAGCGGGCCCTGAGCGGCCGCCGCCCCGACGCGCGCCCGGCCGGCGCCGACGGCGGCGACAGCCCCGCGTGGAGCCGCAAGCGCGGCGCATACGAGGCGCCGCCCATCCGGCGCCCCGAGGACACCGTGCCGTACGCCGAGCTGCACGCGCACTCCTCCTTCTCGTTCCTCGACGGCGCGTCCTCGCCCGAGGAGATGGTCGAGGAGGCCGAGCGGCTCGGCCTGCACGCCCTCGCCCTCACCGACCACGACGGCTTCTACGGCCTGGTGCGCTTCGCCGAGGCGGCCGAGGAGACCGCGGTGAAGACCGTGTTCGGCGCCGAGCTGTCGCTGGGCCTGCCCACCCCGCAGAACGGCGTCCCCGACCCCGCGGGCGACCACCTGCTCGTGCTGGCCCGCGGCGAGGAGGGCTACCACCGCCTCGCCGGCGCGATCACGCACGGCCAACTGCGCGGCGCCGAGAAGGGCCGCCCCTTCTACGTGCTCGACGAGCTGGCCCAGCAGGCCGACGGGCACTGGGTGATCCTGACCGGGTGCCGCAAGGGGCTCGTGCGCCGCGCCCTGGCCGAGGCCGCAGGGGCGGAGGCGGCGAGCGCGCCCGTGGCCGCCGCCGCGGCCCTCGACCGGCTCCTCGACCTGTTCGGGCCCGGCAGTGTGCAGGTCGAGCTGACCGATCACGGCGATCCGCTCGACACGCGCCGCAACGACGTCCTGGCGGCGCTGGCCGCCGAGCGTGGCCTGCCTGTGGTCGCCACCAACAACGCGCACTACGCGTCGCCCGAGAACGCGCGCCTGGCCGCCGCGGTCGCCGCCGTGCGCGCCAACCGCAGCATGGCCGACCTCGACGGCTGGCTCCCGTCGCACGCCGCCGCCCACCTGCGCTCGGGCGCCGAGATGGCCGCGCGCTTCGCGCGCTACCCGGGCGCCGTCGCCCGCACCGTGACGCTGGCCGACGAACTGGCCTTCCCGCTGCGGCGGATGCGCCCCGCGCTGCCGAAGCAGGAGGTGCCCGAGGGCCACACCCCCATGTCGTACCTGCGGCAGCTGGTGTGGGACGCCGTGCCCCGCCTCTACCCCGACCTGTCTTCCAAGGACCGCGACCGCATCGAGCGCGAGCTCGCGGTCATCGAGCAGAAGGACTTCCCGGGCTACTTCCTGATCGTGCACGACATCGTGGCCGAGGCGCGGCGCCGGGGCATCCTGTGCCAGGGGCGGGGATCCGCGGCCAACAGCGCGGTCTGCTACCTGCTCGGGATCACGGCGGTCGACGCGATCGCCTACGACCTGCCGTTCGAGCGCTTCCTGTCCACCCTGCGCGACGAGGAGCCCGACATCGACGTCGACTTCGACTCCGATCGCCGCGAGGAGATCATCCAGTGGGTCTACGAGCGCTACGGCCGAGAGCGCGCGGCCCAGGTGGCGAACGTCATCCAGTACCGCCCCAAGAACGCCGTGCGCGACATGGCCCGCGCCCTGGGCTTCTCGCCCGGCCAGCAGGACGCCTGGTCGAAGCAGGTCGAGGGCTGGGGCGCGGGGCTCGAGACCGGGCCCGATCACGACATCCCGGATCAGGTGATCGAGTACGCGACCGAGCTGCTGAAGGCGCCGCGCCACCTGGGCATCCACTCGGGCGGCATGGTGCTCACCGAGCGCCCCGTGGGCGAGGTCGTGCCGATCGAGCACGCCCGCATGCCCGGGCGCACCGTGATCCAGTGGGACAAGGACGACGCCGCCTGGATGGGCCTGGTCAAGTTCGACCTGCTGGGCCTGGGCATGCTCGCCGCGCTGCAGCACTGCTTCGACCTGATCCGCGAGTCCACGGGCGAGGAGTGGACGCTCGCGACGCTGCCGAAGGAGGAGGCCGCGGTCTACGACATGCTGTGCCGGGCGGACTCCATCGGGGTGTTCCAGGTCGAGTCGCGCGCGCAGATGGGGCTGCTGCCGCGCCTGCAGCCGCGCCGCTTCTACGACCTGGTGATCCAGATCGCGCTCATCCGCCCCGGCCCCATCCAGGGCGGCGCCGTGCATCCGTTCGTGCGCCGCAAGATGGGCATCGAGAAGGTGACGTACGACCATCCGAAGCTCGAGCCGGTGCTGAAGCGCACGCTGGGCATCCCGGTGTTCCAGGAGCAGCTCATGCAGATGGCGATGGCCGTCGGCGAGTGCTCGGGCGAGGACGCGGACCTGCTGCGGCGGGCGATGGGATCCAAGCGCGGCAAGGAGAAGATCGAGAAGCTGCGCGACAAGCTGTACGCCGGGATGGCGTCGAACGGGATCACCGGGGAGCTGGCCGACGGCATCTACGCGCGCATCCAGGCCTTCGCGAACTTCGGCTTCGCCGAGTCGCACTCGCTGTCGTTCGCCCTGCTGGTCTACGCGTCGTCGTGGATCAAGCTGCACTACCCCGCCGCGTTCCTCGCGGGGCTGCTGCGGTCGCAGCCCATGGGCTTCTACTCCCCCGCATCGCTCACGGCCGACGCCCGCCGCCACGGCGTCGAGGTGCGCCGCCCGGACCTGAACCGCTCGGGGGCGACCGAGGTGCTCGAGCCGCTGCGCGAGGGATCCGGCGGGACGACCGGACTCGACTCGTGCCTGGCCCGCGTGCATCCCCCGCCGGGTGCCTTCGACCGGGACGCGCCGGACGAGTCCGCCGCGCATCGCCGGGACGGCGCGTTCGCGGTGCGGCTCGGGCTCGCGGGCGTGACCGGCATCGGGCTCGACACCGCCAAGCGGATCGTCGCGGAGCGCGAGCGCGGCGGCCCGTACCGCGAGCTGCCCGAGCTGGTGCGCCGCACCGGCATCACGCAGGCCCACCTCGAGGCCCTCGCCACCGCCGGCGCGTTCGAGTGCCTGGGCCTGTCGCGCCGCGAGGCGATCTGGCTCGCGGGCTCCGCCGCGCAGGATCGCCCCGAGTACCTGCCGCACACCGTGACGGCCGTGCAGCCGCCGCTGTTCGCCGATCCGACCAGCTACGAGCAGCTCGCGGCCGACCTGTGGGCGACCGGCGTCTCGACCACGGATCATCCGCTCGCCCACTATCGCGAGGCATTGGACGCGCGCGGCGTGCTGCCGTCCGCCCGCCTGCGCACCCACGAGACGGGCCGCCGCATCGAGGTCGCGGGGCTCGTCACCCACCGCCAGCGCCCGGCCACCGCATCGGGAGTGACGTTCCTCAACCTCGAGGACGAGCACGGCCTGGTCAACGTGATCTGCTCGATCGGCGTCTGGAACCGCTACCGCCGCATCGTGCGCGACAGCCCCGCGCTCATCGCGCGCGGCATCCTGGAGCGCTCACCCGAGGGAGTCGCGAACCTGCTCGCCGACGCGTTCGAGGACCTGCGCGTCGGCGTCCGCCACGCCTCGCGCGACTTCCACTGAGCCGCCCGTGCCGCCGTCGTCTGGAACACTGAACCCGTGACCTCGCGCCTGATGCTGCTCGACACCGCCTCGCTCTACTTCCGCGCCTTCTACGGCGTGCCCGACACGGTGCGCTCGCCCGACGGCACGCCGGTCAACGCCGTGCGCGGGCTGCTCGACATGATCGCGAAGCTCGTCACGACCTACCGCCCCACCCACCTCGTCGCATGCTGGGACGACGACTGGCGCCCGCAGTGGCGGGTCGACCTGATCCCGTCGTACAAGGCTCACCGCGTGGTCGAGGTGGTGGCGTCCGGTCCGGATGTCGAGGAGGTGCCGGATCCGCTCGAGGTGCAGGTCCCGGTGATCCGCGAGGCTCTCGCGACGCTCGGCATCACGGTCGTCGGCGCCGCGCAGCACGAGGCCGACGACGTGATCGGCACGCTCGCCACGCGGTCGGCGGTGCCCGTCGACATCGTGACCGGCGACCGGGACCTGTTCCAGCTGGTCGACGACGCCCGCGACGTGCGCGTGATCTATACGGCTCGCGGCATGAGCAACCTCGAGATCGTGACCGACGCGGTCGTGGTCGCCAAGTACGGCGTGCACGCCGCCCAGTACGCGGACTACGCGACCATGCGCGGCGACGCGTCGGACGGCCTACCCGGCGTCAAGGGCGTCGGCGAGAAGACCGCCGCGACCCTCCTGGCCGCCCACGGCGACCTCGCGGGCATCCGCGCCGCGGCCGCCGCGGGCGAGGGGATGTCGGCCGGCGTGCGCGCCAAGTTCGCCGCCGCGTCCGACTACCTCGACGTCGCGCCGCGCGTGGTCGCGGTCGCGACCGACCTCGACCTCGGCGACGTGCCGGCGATCCTCCCCGTGCCGGATGAGGCCGCGGCGCAGCGGGCGCGCGAGTTCGCGGGCCGCTGGAACCTCGGCTCCTCGATGGACCGGGTGCTCACGGCCCTGGCCTGACCGGTACGGGGCCGGTGAGCCTCAGGAGCGCCGCACGCGGGCGACCGCGGTCAGGATGCAGGCCGAGAAGCCGCTCACGAGCGCCAGCGTGAGAAGAAGCGGCAGCGTCCAGCCGCTCGTCAGGTCGTGCACACCGCCGAGGAGGGGTCCGCCCGCCGCGCCTGCCACGTACGCGAGCCCCTGCACGAGCGCCGACATCGCCGCCGCCTCGCGGCTGCTGCGGGCGATGCCGACGAGCACCGTGAACACCACCACGAAGCCGCCCGCGTGCGCGACCCCGCCGAGGGACACCCAGAGCGGGTAGAGCTCAGGGACGACCAGCAGCCCTCCCACCATGGCGACCCAGCACGCCGCGACGAGGGCGGCCGGCACCGCGAGCGGCAGGTAGCGCGCGAGCGTCGGCACGACGAACGCCCCCGCGATCGCGACGCCCTGGAACAGGGACGCGAGCGCCCCCGCGACGGCGGCTCCCGTGCCCGTCATGTCGGAGAGCATCGCCGGCAGCCAGGTCGACAGGCCGTAGTAGGCGGAGGACTGGCAGCCGAGAGCTGCGACCAGCAGCCAGACGACCGGGTTCCGCAGGACGTCGCCGCGCCCGGGCACCGGGACCGGTCCGGTCATCGACACCGCCTCCGCCGGCGTCCCTCCTCCTCCGGAGCGCTCGTCCCACGGCACGCCCGGCATCCGGTCGCGCCACAGGTGCAGGCCCCACAGCACGAGCCCCAGGGCGGTCAGCACGATCCACAGCAGCAGCGCGAGCGGCCATCCGGTGAGCTCCGCGATCGACGCGGTGGTGAGCGTCGTCAGCAGCGACCCCGCGTTCAGCGCGGCCGTGTAGGCGGCGGTCACCGTCGCGACTCGCTCGGGCGGCACCTCGCGGCGGATGATCACCGGGATCACGATGTTGCCCACCGTGATCCCCGCACCGATCACGACCATGCCGACGAGCATCCATCCGAATCCGGGGAGGGTCCGGATGAGCGTGCCCACCGCGACCGCGGCCAGGCAGGCGAGCAGCGCCAGGTCGGCTCCCGCGCGCCGGATGACGACCGCGGCGACCGGGGTCAGCGCGGCGAACATCAGCACCGGGAAGGTGGTCAGCAGCGACGCGGTCGCGGCATCGAGCGCGTAGTCGTGCTCGATGTCCCGCAGCACGGGCGTGACCGACAGGATGGGCCCGCGCAGGCTGAACGCGGCGACGAGCACCCCCGCGATCACGAGCCACGGGAACGCCCGCCGCGCCGCCTGCGCCCCGCCCGCCCGGCTCACGCGCCCCAGGCCCAGGCCCGCAGCCTGCCGAGCGGCCAGGTCGTGATGATGCGCTCCGCCGGCACGCCGAGCCGCTCGGCGCGCTCTGCGCCGTGGTCGAGCAGAGACAGCTGCCCCGGGGCGTGCGCGTCGGAGTCGATCGAGAACAGGCAGCCGATCTCGAGCGCGAGGGAGATCAGGTCGTCCGGCGGGTCCTCCCGCTCGGGCCGCGAGTTGATCTCGACGGCCACGCCGTGCTCGGCGCACGCCTCGAACACCGCTCGCGGATCGAACGTGGACGGCGGGCGCGTTCCGCGCGATCCGGTCACGAGCCGGCCGGTGACGTGGCCGAGGACCGTGACGCGCGGGTTGGACACGGCCGCGACCAGCCGTCGGGTCATGGCCGTGGACTCCATGCGCAGCTCGGAATGCGCCGACGCGACGACGACGTCCAGCTCGTCGAGCAGCTCGGGCTCCTGGTCCAGCGCGCCGTCGCTCAGGATGTCCACCTCGATGCCGCTCAGCAGCGTGAAGTCGTCGTACTGGAACCCGGCGACCACCTCGAGCTGGCGTCGCAGCCGCTCGGGCGACAGTCCGCGCGCGACCTTGAGCCGCGGCGAGTGGTCGGTGAGCGCGAGGTACTCATGCCCCAGCCCGCGCGCGGCGGCGACCATGTCCTCGATCGGCGTCGTGCCGTCCGACCAGTCGCTGTGCGAGTGCAGGTCGCCGCGGAGCAGACCCCGCAGCTCGGACGGCTTCACGTCCCCCAGCCGCTCGCGCAGGTCGGTCAGGTAGTCCGGCACACGTCCGACGAGCGCCTGCTCGATCACCGCGAAGGTCGACGCGCCGATGCCCTTGGTCCGGCGCAGCCGCTCGGGGTCCCGGCGCGCCGCCTCGTCCAGGCCGGCGACCGCCGCGGCGGCGGCGCGGAACGCCTTCGCCTTGAACTTCGACGCGCGCTCGCGCTCCAGGAGGTACGCGATCTCGTTCAGCGCCTCGATCGGATCCATCCGTCGCCTCCCCCGGCCTGCGGCGGGCTCACGCCGGCGCCGACCCGCCCAGCTCCTGCGAGGCCGAGATCCACTGCTCCAGCTTCGCCGTGGCGCGACCGTCGTCGATCGCCGCGGCCGCCTCCTCGAGCGCCTCGACGAGACGCTCGACCATGCCCCGCTGCATCTGGGCGGGGTCCTGGGAGAGCCGGAACGCCACGATGCCCGCCGCCGCGTTGAGCAGCACGATGTCGCGCACCGCGCCCTTCTCGCCCGCCAGCGTGCGCCGCAGCACCTCGGCGTTGTGCTCGGGGGTGCCGCCGAGGAGGTCGTCGATGGTCGCGGTCGCCAGGCCCACGTCGCGCGGGTGGATGTCGAACTCGTGCACGTCGCCGCGCGAGACCTCCCAGATGCGGGAGTACCCCGTGGTCGTCAGCTCGTCGAGGCCGTCCTCGCCCCGGAAGACGAGCGCGGTGGCGCCGCGCGTGCGGAACACGCCGGTGATCAGCGGGACCACGTCGAGGTTGGCCACGCCGACGGCGTTCGCCTCCGCGCGGGCGGGGTTCACGAGCGGGCCGAGGAAGTTGAACACGGTCGGCACGCCGAGCTCCGCGCGCACCTGACCCGCGTGGCGGAAGCCCGGGTGGAACGCCGCCGCCCACGCGAACGTGATGCCGGCGCGGTCGAGGACCCCGGCCACGGCCTCCGGGGGCAGGCGCAGGTCGATGCCGAGCGCGCTGAGCACATCCGAGGAGCCCGACTTCGAGCTCGCAGCCTTGTTCCCGTGCTTGACCACGGGCACGCCCGTCGCAGCGATCACGATCGAGGCCGTCGACGAGATGTTGACGGTGCCGAAGCGGTCGCCGCCCGTGCCGACGATGTCGAGCACGTTGGGGTCGACATCCAGCGGGACGGCGGCCTCGAGGATCGCGTCGCGGAAGCCGATGATCTCCTCGACCGTCTCGCCCTTCGCCCGCAGCGCGAGCAGGAATCCGGCGAGCTGGGCGGGGGTCGCCGCGCCCTGCATCACCTGCCGCATGGCCCAAGTGGCCTCCGACACGCTGAGGTCGGTGCGCGAGAGCACGGTGGTCAGGACGTCGGGCCAGGTGGGTTCCGCCATGCTCCGATCCTAGCCAGGGCGTATAGACAGGGATCTCGCGCCGGACTCCCAGACGGCATTCGGGTCCCACATACTTCGACGCGATGTCGAAGTTGCCCAAACCAGGCCGGAGGATCGGCAATAATGGTTCCGTGACGACCTCAGCGATGTATGCCCCGGCACCGAGAACCGTGAAGCGACCCGATCCCGTCGCCGTCGGCACGATTGTCTGGCTCGGCAGCGAAGTCATGTTCTTCGCCGGCCTCTTTGCGATCTACTTCACCCTCCGCAGCACCTCGCCGGAGCTGTGGGCTGAGCGCACCGAGCTTCTCAACGTGCCGTTCGCGCTCGTGAACACGATCATCCTGGTGCTCTCCAGTGTGACCTGCCAGCTCGGCGTGTTCTCGGCCGAGGGCCTGACGTTCAAGAACCCGCTCCTGCAGCGGCTCGTGGGCTGGGGCGTCGTCCCGTGGTTCTGGGTGTCGTTCGCGCTGGGCGCGGTCTTCGTCTCGGGCCAGGTGTGGGAGTACGCCACGCTCGTGCTCGAGGGCATGCCGATCAGCGCCGACTCGTACGCGTCGGCCTTCTACCTCACGACGGGCTTCCACGCCCTGCACGTGACCGGCGGCCTCGTCGCGTTCCTGCTCACCATCGGCCGCTTCTACGCGGTCAAGCGCCCCCGTCACAAGGAGGCCGTCACCGCGATCGTCGTGTCCTACTACTGGCACTTCGTCGACGTCGTGTGGATCGCGCTCTTCCTGGTCATCTACTTCCTCAAGTAAGAGCGGAGCTACATCAGACTTATGGCACGAGAGAAGAAGCGCCGCTCGAACGGCCGTCGCAGCCCGCTGGCCGCCGCCGCCCTCATCGGCATCGGCCTGCTCATCACGGGAGGCGCCTACGCCGGCGCGTCCGCCGCGGTCGCCGCATCGACCGAGACCACCGCCGCCAGCACGACGCTCACGGTCGAGGACGGCGAGAAGCTGTTCCAGGCCAACTGCGCCACCTGCCACGGCCTCGACCTGCAGGGCACCGACAACGGCCCGTCGCTGTACGGCGTCGGCGCGCTCGCCGTCGAGTTCCAGGTGTCCACCGGCCGCATGCCGATGCAGCGCCAGGACGTCCAGGCCCCGCAGAAGGAGGCCCAGTTCACCGAGGAGCAGATCCTCGCGATGGCCGAGTTCGTGCAGTCGGTCGCCCCGGGCCCCGACTTCCCGGACGAGCGCTACCTCGACGGCGAGGGCGACGTCGCGCGCGGCGCCGAGCTGTTCCGCATCAACTGCGCGATGTGCCACAACGTGGCCGCCGCCGGCGGTGCGCTGACGGAGGGCAAGTACGCCCCGGACATCATGGCCACCAGCGCGCAGCACATCTACGCCGCGATGGTGACCGGCCCCCAGAACATGCCCGTGTTCAACGACATGAACCTCACGCCCGAGGACAAGCGCGACATCATCTCCGCGCTCCTCTACCAGCAGGAGCAGCCCGCTCCCGGCGGCTTCACGATCGGCTCGCTCGGCCCCGTGTCCGAGGGTCTGTTCGTGTGGATCTTCGGCATCGGTGGGCTCATCGCGATCACCGTGTGGATCACCGCGAAGTCCAACTGAGCATGGCGAACGAAGAAGACGTGACGAGGAGCACCATGGCGCACGACAGCGAACCGCAGGCGGTGGAGGTCTACCGCCCCTCCCCCGGCCTCGCCGTTTCGATTGCCGACCCCGTGCAGAACCCCGGCCTGCCGCCGCACCGTGCGCGCATGACCGACAAGGATCCGAAGGCGGAGCGCGCGGCTGACCGCACGGTCTACACGCTGTTCTACGTGTCGGTCGCGGCCAGCATCTGGGCGGTCGCCGCCTACATGCTGTTCCCGATCGAGGACGGGTCGATGCTCTCGATCCGCAACAACAACCTCTGGATCGGCCTGGGCATCGCGTTCGCGCTGCTCGCGATCGGCGTGGGCGCCATCCACTGGTCCAAGGCGCTCATGAGCGACAAGGAATACGTCGAGGAGCGCCACTCGACCCGCGGCAGCGAGGCCACCCGCGCCGCGGCCGTCGAGGCGTTCGCGATCGCCAACGAGGAGTCGGGCTTCGGTCGTCGCAAGATGATCCGCAACTCGCTGATCGCCGCCGTCGCCGCCTCGATCCTCCCGGGTCTCGCGCTGTTCCGCGGCCTGGCCCCGCACTCGACGGCCGAGAACCCCACCGCGGGCGACCCGGTCGCGCTGCTCAACCACACCATGTGGAAGGAGGGCGAGCGCCTGGCGCTCGACCCCGAGGGCACCCCGATCAAGGCGTCGTCGGTCACGCTCGGCTCGGCG
>Ga0208492_1002006_pt1 | contig 10937 bp, 3 predicted proteins | sample Subbioar_CSW14AB_FD_184820 | JGI IMG/M metagenome (GOLD analysis project Ga0208492, IMG submission 184820) | Serpentinite rock and fluid subsurface biosphere microbial communities from McLaughlin Reserve, California, USA - CR12Mar_CSW14AB (SPAdes) | ecosystem: Environmental > Terrestrial > Deep...
GGGAAACAAGTATTTTTATACGAACGGGCTTAATTTAACTGCCGGTATTACTTATTCGGCAGCGCTTTGGTATGAAACGGAGTATTATGGATATACCAACTGGACGGATCTGTCTATTTTGTATAGCACAACTCAAACAACTACAGGTATGGTTCCGATCGTATCTTCCAATGGTCCTGCGGTGAGTAATATATACAAACCACTTTCCGGAACATTTACAGTCCCAGCAACCGGCCTGTATTATATCGTGATCAAAGCTACGTCTACTTCAGGTTCGGCTACGTATTTAACCTGGGATGATCTTTCCATCACGATTCCTTGTGAGGAGAATTCACCGAATACTCCTACCGTGGGTTTAACAGCTAATACAACTACCATTTGTACCGGGGATATGGTAAACTTAAATGCAAGCGGTGCTGATACTTATACATGGAGCACTGGTGCAAATGGCACTGTTATTTCAGATTCACCTTTGATAAATACTGTTTATAACGTTATTGGTACAAATACTTTAACCGGCTGTGTGAGCTCGAAAAGTGAAACGGTCATAGTAAATAGTACTCCTGTGATTTTCGTTGTTACCAATAAACAAACGGTATGTTCAGGCTCTCCCGCTAACTTAACTGCTCTTGGAGGATCTTCTTATATATGGAGCAATGGTTCAAACGGCGCGAATATTACAGTGAGCCCTACAGTGGCTACAACTTTTACGGTGCTTGCCACAGGGGCAAATGGTTGTACTGGTGTTGCCACACAAATGATAGGGGTTAACCCGCTGCCAACTGTTACTGCAACATCTAACCGTCCTAATGAAATGTGCCCTACAGAAACAGCACAGTTAACCGCTGCCGGATCTGCAGTATCTTACCAGTGGGTATCTAATAGTTCCCCGCTTTTATTGTCAGGCAACCCTATTAATGTTTCTCCGAATGCAACAACCATATATACTGTAACGGGTACTGATGCAAATGGCTGCCAGAAAAGTACTACGGTTGTGCAGAACGTGATCTCGTGTGTAGGAGTGAATGAGCATACCATGCTTAGCGGATTACATGTATATCCTAATCCTACACTTGGTGAGTTTTCGGTTGAATCGAAAAACACTCTGAATAAAATGATTGAAGTTATTGATGTAACCGGTAAGGTTATTTTTTCAACAGTAAGCAGCCAACACGTGATCAAAGTGGATCTTAAAGGTTTTTCAAACGGCGTGTATTATTTGAAAATTCAAACCAATAATTCAGTTGAAGTTACTAAAGTAATAAAGGAATAATCTTTTTTTATTTTTATGAAATAACCATGTTTCCGAAACGCAAACGCAAATGAAGTTAACATGGCTATACCATTGAAAGCCTCTTCTATAACGGGAAGGGGCTTTTTTTCGTTTGCGTGATTCTCACTATGCAGATCGGACACTCCGGCGTACCTGTTAAAAACCGGGCGTTAAACGGAATACAATTATACCACAACTTAAGTCAAATTAGTTCAATGGGCAATTTGATCTTAGTGATGGTAAATGCCGATCTACAATATGTTTAGCCTGAATAAGAGCCGGGAAGTCATGCGTGCTGTGAAAATTATCAAGTAGTAATAAATCTAAATATTTAGATCAACAGCTCCCTTGTGAGCCACTAAAATAGACTCAAGGAGTCCTTTTTTAGTGAGAGCACACGAATGTTAAATTTAAATAGATTTCTAAAGTTTTTGTCTGGTTCTTTGTTTTTTTTAATAAGTTTGTTTAATAATCTAACAACACACACACATGAAAAAAAACTACATTTCAATCACAGCGCTGGCCATTTTGCTGAGTTTTTTAACGATGCGAATGGAAGCGCAGACTTTCTCAATTTTAGGCGCGGGTACAAGCGCGAATGCCAGCACCGGATATCCTTCTCCTTATGGCAACTGGTACTGGGGAGCCAAGCACCAGATGTTTGTAACAGCCGCGGAGCTGACTTCAGCAGGTATAGCAGGTGGGGCGCAGATCAGCTCGATCGGTTTCAATATTTCCAACTTAAATGGCGCCGCTGCCCACCAGGGCTGGACGATGAAGGTTTTCACGACCACCAACGCGAACCCTATTTCAACCACTCCTACCTGGTTTACAGGAACAGCGGTTGCCCAGAACGTTGCGGCTACAATTACAGGTACCGTAGGCTGGAACCAGACAACATTCTCGTCACCATTTATCTGGAACGGAAGTGATAACCTGGTCATTGAGACCTGTTTCAATAACAGCAGCTATACCTACAATTATTCGACCTATTATGAAACTGCCCTAACCGGAACTTCGGTTAAGACGATGTACAGGTTCGCTGATAACGCCACTAATTGTGGTGATCCAAGTGTTTATACCAGCACCACCATCCGTCCTAACATGCGTTTTGAATGGATCTCACCTACGCCTTGCGCGGGTACTCCCGGCGCTAATTCAGTTGTAACCCCTACTTACCAGATCTGCCCTAATTCAGGCGCTGCAATTGGTCTTGCGAGCAGCTATACTCTGGGTGGCCTTACTTATCAATGGCAGTCCTCTACGGTTTCTCCGGTAGGTCCTTTTACCAATGTTACCGGAGCCACTTCACCGGGCTTCTCAACTCCAAACCTTACCGTTACAACCTTTTACCAGGCTGTGATCACCTGTACCAATACGGCTGCTACTACTACAGCTGCTGCTGGTGGTGTAACAATAGCACCTGTAACTACGGATATAGCCCCTTATTACGAAAGTTTTGAAGGAATTATCGGCAACAACACACTTCCAAACTGTTCGTGGGCAATAAGCAATCAGCCGAACTGTCTGACCTATACTACTTCCAATACATTAGGAAGGATCCCTCGCACGGGGACTAAATTTGCTTCATTTTATTATAATCCGGCAGGTGCCAGGTATTTTTACACCAACGGTATTTATCTGAACGCGGGTATCACCTATTCAGCTGCTCTTTGGTACGAAACAGAGTATTATGGCTATACCAACTGGAGCGATCTTTCAATCATGGTTGGCCCGAATCAAACCACTACAGGTCTTGTAACAGTAGCTTCAACCAATGGTCCGGCGGTAAGTAATATTTACAAATCGCTATCCAATACATTTACTGTGGCAACAAGTGGTATTTATTATGTTGCTATCCGGGCAACAGCTACTTCAGGTTCGTCACAGTATTTAACCTGGGATGATCTTTCCATTACTATTCCTTGTACTCCCAACTCACCAAACACTCCAACTATTTCTTTAACAGCCAACACTACCACTATTTGTACTGGCGACCAGGTAAATTTAACAGCAGGCGGCGCCGACACTTATACATGGAGCACAGGTTCGAACGCGGGCGGTATTGTTGAGTCTCCGCTTGTTACTACTGTTTATAATGTTGTAGGAACAAATACAATAACAGGTTGTATGAGTACGAAGAGCGAAACTGTGATTGTAAACGAAACCCCTGTTATCTTTGTGATCGCAGGTAACCAAAATGTATGCTCGGGATCTCCGGTTAATTTAACAGCGCTTGGAGGATCTTCCTATGTATGGAGTAATGGTTCGAATGGCGCCAATATTACCGTGAGTCCGACAGTGTCGACAACTTATACTGTTCTTGCAACAGGATCTAATGGTTGTACAGGCAGCGCAACACAGCTAATTGGCACCTATCCATTACCTTCTGTAACGGCTTCCAGCAACCGTCCTAACGAGATGTGCCCTACTGAAACAGCAATTTTAACTGCTGCAGGAACAGGCGTAACGTACCAGTGGACTTCAAACGTGTCTCCAGTTGTTTTAGTTGGTAATCCGGTTAACGTATCACCTAGCTCTACAACCATTTATACTGTAACGGCAACAGATGCAAACGGTTGCCAGAAGAGCAGTACGGTGGTTCAGAATGTGATCAACTGTACAGGAGTCAATGAGCACACTGTTCTGAGCAGTCTGAACACCTATCCTAATCCTACAACAGGTGAATTCTCGATCGAATCAAACAATACCTTAACAAAATCTATCGAGATCATTGATGTAGCAGGTAAAGTGGTGTCCACTTCAACAAGCAATAAAGAAGTGGTTAAACTTTCACTGAAAGATCTTTCGAATGGAATTTATTATGTAAAAATTCGATCAAATAGTTCGGTTGAAGTAATTAAAGTTGTAAAACAATAATTCAGGATTTTTATTTCTTTAAACCCTTGTCTGAAAAGACAAGGGTTTTTTTATTGTCATATATCTTTGTTTACTTTCCGTGCCTTTTTTGTTTCAGCGTTAAGGAAATAGTATAGACCGGTAAGGGGAAATAGTCATGACATTGCCAGAGTCCATTACATAAATTGACGGAAATGTTTTTGGAGAAAATTAAATGATGAGAAAGAAGGTCTGAATGACGCAGGAAACAAAATAACCCGTATATGTTAAATGTTGATATTTGTCAAAAAAAATATTTATTTAATTATTTTTTTTTATAAGTTTGGAGAACTAACATTTAAACTCTCACAAACATGAAAAAAAACTACGCATTGCTGAAAGCTTTTATTGTATTACTCACTGTATTTACAATTAAGCTGAACGCTCAAATTTCCGGAACTGTGACCGTCAACAGCGGTCTGGCAACCGGGGGAACAAATTACCAAACCTTTACTGCTCTTGCCAATGATTTAAACACAAATGGTGTTAATGGCCCATTGGTTGTAAACGTGGTAGCAGCATCAGGTTACACCGAGCAACCAAGCTTTAGCAATATTGCCGGAGTTTCTGCTACTAATACGATTACCGTTAATGGTAATGGGGCGCTTTTAACGTTTAACTCTACCAATAGTTCTCAGCCATGGGTTCTGGCCCTGGATGGCGCGGACTATATGTTTTTTAACAATCTTAACGTGTGGGGTACAGGTACCTATGCATATGCCTGCGCTGTTGCAAACGGAGCCACTTACAATACCTTTACCAACTGTACTTTTTCGGTAAACGCTACAGGAACCTCCGCTAATCAGATCGCGGTTGTTTTATCGGGAAATATCTCGAGCTATTCTAACCAAAGTAATAGCGGTAACTACAATACCTGGAGCGGTTGTACCATGAGTGGCGGCTATTATGGTATATCTATGCGCGGTAGTAATAGTACACCTTACAACATTGGAAACAGGGTTCTGAATTGCACCCTCACAAACTGGTATGCAATGGGAATTTACCATTACTGGTACTCAAAAAATTACGTTCTTAAAGGAAATACCATTCAGCGTCCAAACAGGACAAACTCAACTACCCTGTATGGTATTTATTCTTATTACGCAGAGGGCACAATTATTGATGGAAACAGGATCCAGAACCTTTTTGATTCGCACTTAGGCAGTACCAACAGCTGTACAGGAATTTACCAGTATTGGAATGGCGCCGGCGGAGGAAAAGCAAATGCGAACCATTGCCGTAATAATATTATTTCTGATATTAAGCACAACGGTACTATTTATGGTATCCGTGCTTATTATACCGATGGATATGTTTATCACAATACCATTTCTCTTGACAACGCGGCTTCTACCTCCGGTACTACTTATGGCCTGTACTGTATTGGTACAAATGGTTACGCGGTAGATGTCATGAACAACATTGTTTCTGTTACGCGTGGCGGATCGGGAACAAAATATTGCATGTATAGCGGAAGTACATCGAATATTAGCTGGGATAAAAACAATTATTATCTGAATGCCGCAGCAGGAACAAATTACCTTGGAAGTTATACCAGCCCTGTTAACAACCTGGCCGCTTTACAATTGCAGGGAATTGAAGCGAACGGCTTCACCGTAAATCCGGCGTTTACCAATCCTGCCGGTCAAAATTATATTCCTACGGCTACAGCACTTAATAATGTTGGTACGCCGGTTGGTGTGTACTCGGATGTTAATAATAATCCAAGGTCCGGAACACAACCTGACATCGGGGCACATGAATTCTTAAGCGTTAACTGTGTTGGTACTCCAAGTGTTAATACCATATCACCGGCAACTTACACATTATGCCCGGGTGAAAATGTTACTTTAGGCCTTACAAACTACTACAGTGATCTTGGGATTACCTACCAGTGGCAATATTCATTTACTTCAGCGGTTGGGCCATTTACAAACGTAATTGGGGCGACTTCCAATGTTTTTACTACGCCTAATCTTACCAATTCTACCTATTATGGAATTGTAATGACATGTGCGAATGGTAACGGAAGTGTAAACGCAGTTGGCTATGTAACTGTTGCAGGAACAACCACAATGAATGTTCCTTACCACGAAGATTTTGAAGGAATAAACGGCCCCAATAAAATGCCAAACTGTTCCTGGACATCAAATAGCTTAGGCGCCAATTGTTTAACCTATACGACTACATTGAACCAGAACAGGAACGCGCATTCCGGAACTAAATTCGCTTCCTTCTATGGATATTATGTTAATGGAGCCAATTATTTCTATACCAATGGACTGCTGCTAAATGCCGGTGTTACGTATTCGGCTTCGTTGTGGTACCAGACAGAATATTATGGTTATGCCAATTTCACAGACCTTTCCATTCTATACGGAACGGCACAGAACACAACCGGCCTCGTAACGATTGCTTCAACCGGTGGTTCGGCAGCAAGCCCAATCTATAAATCTTTATCCAATACCTTTACCGTTCCAACAACCGGCATTTATTATGTTGCTGTAAGAGCTACAAGTAATGGTAACTACGGAGCCTATTATTTATCGTGGGACGACCTGGATATCAGCATTCCATGTTCATTAAATAGTCCTTCTGTTACTGCAAGCGCCAGCTCTAATACAATCTGTTCAGGTCAGCAGGTAGTTTTAAATGCCACAGGTGCCGATACGTATCTTTGGAGCACAGGCGCTACAGGATCTTCTATCACAGAAACACCGCTTTTATCAACAATGTATTCTGTGATCGGAACAAGTACGTTAAGTGGTTGCGCGGTTACAGTTCAAACACAAATGGTAACTGTGAACCAAAGTCCTAATGTTGTTGTTTATACCAACAAACCTCAAATTTGTGCAGGTCAGCAGGTTAACCTGGTTGCCAATGGAGCAGACACTTACATGTGGAATACTTCGGCTACGAGCGCTATTATTACTGTGACCCCAAATTCAACCACTATATACACAGTAATTGGTACAAACAATTTGAACTGCTCTACTCCCGCAACTATACAGGTTGTTGTAGCTCCGAATCCAACAGTTACGATCGTTAGCAGCGCCATCAATCCAAATGAGATCTGCAAGGGTGAATCTCTTACCTTAACCGGTGGCGGCGCGGTATCATATAGCTGGTCTTCTTCTTCTCTGTTCATACAATCGCCTGTAGCAATTATTAATCCAATGAGTTCTACTGTGTATACCTTAAGCGGAAGCAATGCGAGCGGTTGTGTGGGTATGTCAACTTATGTATTAAATGTAAGTGAGTGCACAGGGATAAATGAAATAACAACTACAAACGGTGTAAAAGTATATCCTAATCCAACAACGGGTTACTTTGTGGTAGAATTAGCTTCAGGTACTGTTAAGTCGATTGAGGTAATTGACCTTGCAGGCAGAGTAGTGTTAAGTAATGCTGTAGCTGCTGGAAAAGTTAATGTAAACATCAGTGATCTTTCACATGGAATTTATTACCTGAAAGTTCAATCTGATTCTTCGGTTGAAGTAATTAAGATCGTAAAACACTAGTTATTGCCTTTTTTTTTAAGAAGCCCCCGCCTGCAACAGGCGGGGGCTTTTTTGTGTACGAACGGTACCTTGTATTCTTCTGTCTTTTCATTGCTTAATTGTATAATTCCCTACTTTGAACTATTTTAGCTTTTTCAACCGCAAACTTTTCATGTTCAGGCTAAAGCTAAACTTTACAATTTTTCTTTTTGTAGTATCCGCATCTTGTTTTGGAGAAATAATACCCTCAGATGGCAGCAAGATAAATTATACCGACGTTTATTTTCAATCCGATCTGCAGACGGACGGAGGTGAATATGTTTTTTCGCTTTACAGCGATGCTGATTTAAATGAACTCATAACACATTTAAAAGGGCCTCTTCCGGCTTTTTGGGTTCCAGGCCTGAGCTGGGGTCATTCTTATTATTGGAAAATAACGGCTCTTTCGAAGGATGGGAAGGAATTGGCGCCGGCAACTATCCATCATTTTTCCGTTCTAACTATTGTATATAGTGGCGCTGATGAAATATGGCTGGATGTGAAAACCAATAAAAAAGGGAGCCATAGCGAGGGGCTTATTTCTATTGATTATACCCGCTGCCTTTATGCAAGAGCAGGAAACGCTGTATGGACATTTCCGGAAATGCCCTGGCTGTCTACCAGTACCACACAGGTAAGAGATCTGAAAATAACGAAGGATAACACCGTTACCTTTTTTAACGACCAGGTGCCTACTGAAATGGATGTGTATGGAAATATTTTGTGGACCGCACCTTACCCTTTTATTTTAAAAACAGACACAATTCTTTATCATCATAATTTTACAAAAACAAAGTACGGAACCTATGTGATTCTTGGTAATAAAAAAGCGTACCGTAAGGTGTCCCCGGCTTATACGGCGGAAGATCTTAGAAATTTTGAAATAATAAGAAAAGACAGTGGTCTTTATTGTAAAGTTCTGATGACCGTTTTACTTGAGTTTAATAAGAAAGGAGAGTTAACCTGGTTTTGGGATTCTGACGACTATATAAAGGATGTTGATCTGAACTACAAGAAGAAGCGGGAAAATGCACCGATCATGGCTACGCATTCAAGCGCGTTCAGCTTAAATGAGGCGGGAACAAAAATTTACGTCAGCTTCAGGGATCTGAGCAGAATAATCAAGCTCGACAAAAAAACAAAAAAGGTTGAGCTGAGTTATGGGGAGAAACTTCCTTCCGGAGACGCGCTGCTTGGAAATTCTCTTTTCAGAAAACAGCAGGATGTTTTTGTAACACGTCATAATAGTTTTTTGGTATTTAACAGTAACGTCCAGGACCCTTCAGAGCGTTGGTATTCAAGCGTGCTTGAGGTAAAGGAGAATCCGGGTCCTAAGGATAGCCTCCTGTTATGGAAAATGCCGCTGAATTTTGATGGCCTAACCAAAGGCAGAAGTTTTAACGGCGGCAATGTTATGGAGGTGCGGGGTTTAAACCTCTTAATTTGTACCGGATCAGAAGGAAGGATCTTTGAGGTAAAACGATCAGGGGAAATTGTATGGGATGCCCTGGTTAAATCAAGAAAATCAGGCGATACAACCTGGCAGAATATGCCGCAATACAGGAGCAGTTGGGTAACAGGCCTTAAACGATATTATTTTATTACGGAATCAAAAGGATTAACAACTTCTGCCGGCATGGCTACATGGAAGGTAAACATTCATAACACCGGAAATGCTGACGACAGCTACCAGGTACAGGTTCTTTCCGAAAAAAATGCAGTGGTTTGTAAAACAACTGTAGTAAGTGTAAAAAATAGTACGGAGGCAACTAAAATCCTGAATTTTAAACATGCGGTTAAGCGGGGCAGTAGTTACACATTGGTCGTAACATCTGTTAATTCGGGCAGAAAAAGTACAGAAGTAATACAGACGAAATAACAACATAAATTATATGAATACCAGGATCAGTCAAAAAATATTTTTAATATTCTGTTTAATTCTGTTGGCAACTCCGGTTTTTAGTGAGGTTTTACCGGCTGAAAACAGCAGGCTTAATTATACTACCGTTTATTTTGAAGAAGATCTTACAAAAGGAGCAGATGAATATGAACTAAGTCTGTACACGGATTCAACCTTAACGCAATTGTTTGCAAGTAAAAAAGCAAAACTTCCCGCATTTTGGGTAGCAGATCTGGATTGGGCCAAAACCTATTACTGGAGAATTTCCGCTCTTAAAAAAGAGAATGGTCCGGCTGTTCCCGGCAAAATACACCGGTTTAGCATCATGAAAATTGTGTACCAGAGTTACGAGGGTATACGCATTGATATTATTATCAATAAGGAAGAAGAACATGGAGGCGGGGTAATGTGTATCGATTATACAAAATCGGTTATTGACCGCAGGGGCAGGCAGATATGGGCTATTCCGCCGGTTGACAGCGTTCCCCTGGGTAAAATGTATATCAGGGACATGCGCATTACAAAAGAGAATACAATAACTTTTTTAACCTTCCATGTGCCTTATGAAATTGATTTTAGCGGTAAAGTCCTTTGGCAGGCGGCCTACCCTTTTATTATGGGGAAGGATACAATTATATATCATCATGATTTTAAAAAGACAAGCAGAGGCACCTATATGGTTATGGGTGACAAGGTGGTGTATCGTAAGATCCTGGGGCATTATAGCGATCAGGAACAAAAATGCAACCCCGATATAACCACTATAAACGGGATGTTATACAAAAAAACTCCCATTACAATTCTCCTTGAGTTTAATAAAGAAGGGAAGCTGATCTGGTTTTGGGATGCAAACACTTATATCAGCGATGAGGATCTTAATTATAAAAAAGTAGAAGGCTGTACCCCTAATTTTGCAACGCATGCAAATGCATTTAGCGAAAACGAGGAGGGAACCAAGGTATATGTGGGTTTCAGGGACATAAACAGGGTCGTGAAAATAGATAAGAAAACCAAACAAGTGGAATCGAGTTATGGAGAAAGATATCCATCAGGAGACGCAACCATTCAGGTAGAAATGCTAAACCAGCATGATGCCAATGTGAGCAATCACAACAGCATATACGTATTTAATAATAATGGGTTTAAAAACCCGCATGGCGTTTCCTCTATTTTGGAATTAAAAGATAATATCAGAAATGATGAAGCCGCCGTGATCTGGAGGTTTGATCTGAATTTTGACAAGCTAACCCGGGGGAAGAGTGTGAATGGGGGAAATATTGTGGAATTACCGAATAAAAATTTATTTTTTTGTGCAGGAGCCCTGAAC